>Ga0302324_100003420_pt1 | contig 35863 bp, 32 predicted proteins | sample Palsa_T0_1_FD_201949 | JGI IMG/M metagenome (GOLD analysis project Ga0302324, IMG submission 201949) | Peat permafrost microbial communities from Stordalen Mire near Abisko, Sweden - Palsa_T0_1 | ecosystem: Environmental > Terrestrial > Soil > Palsa > Peat permafrost | place: Sweden: Abisko...
TCAAGGTTGATCAGCATGATCACGAACAGGAACAGCACCATGATGCCGCCGGCATAAAGAATGATTTGCACGCCGGCCACGAACGGCGCATAGAGCATCAGGTAGAGGCCCGCCTGGGCGAGCAAGGCGGTGATGAGGGCCATTGCCGAATGAACGGCGTTTCTGCGCGTGATAACCAGGATCCCGCCGATGATCATGGTAGCGGCGAGCAGGTAAAAGAAAAATGCCGTCGCGACCGGAGGATTCGTCACGCCTGGATTCATGGGTGGCCGGCTCCCGTGAATTGTGCCCAGAGCTCCGAGTGCATGGCGAACACGGCGGTGAGGATCAATAATCCCAGGCCCGTGGGCAGCAGAACTTTCCATCCGACTTTCATGAGTTGATCAAAGCGGTAACGCGGGAACGTGCCACGATACCAGATATAGAGGTACATGAACGCGGCAACTTTGGCGGAGAACCAGAAAATGTCGCCGACCCGGTCGCGCACGGCGGGAATGAACATGAGCAGGCCGATCAGGCCGAGGACTGCGCCGAATCCCGCCAGACCCATGGTTTGAATCTTGAACAGCGGATGCTTGGGCATGCGGGCGGTGTTGAAGAAGCAGATGGCGGCGAAGAACAGGAATGTCAGTCCGGGAAAGAGAGCGAAGACGAAGTCCAATGCCCCGGCGGCCGGGTCGACCGGGGTCCATAGGTGGGGAATTGTAATGATAGGCCCATGCAGGGCCGGGAACGGGCGCAGCCAACCGCCGAGCCAGAGCGTAACGGCGATGGAGGAGACGGCGATCATGGCGGAATATTCAGCCAGAAAGAATAAAGACCAGCGGAAGCCGCTGTACTCGGTATGGAATCCAGCGGTCAGTTCGGATTCAGCTTCGGGTAGGTCGAAAGGCGCGCGGTTGGTCTCGGCCACCATGGCGATGGCGAAGATAAAGAATCCGATCAGGCCGAGCGGGAAAAATTTGAAGACGAACCAGACGCCCTGTTCTTGCTGTGCCTGCACAATGCCGATCATGCTGAGCGTGCCGGAAGCCTGTGGATTGCTGGCACCGGTCCCGTAAAGCCCGAGATCAACTCCGTGCAGGCTGGTGAGCAGGATCACGGAGAGCACGGCGAGTCCCATGGCGACTTCATACGAAACCATCTGCGCGCTGGAGCGCAACGCGCCGATCAGCGGATAGTGCGAGTTCGAAGCCCACCCAGCGGTGACGATGCCAAGCACGCTCAGCGACGAAACACCCAGCATAAAGAGGATGCCGATGTTCATGTCGGTGATGGCGTGCGTAGGGCCGAAGGGTACGACGACGAAAACGGTGAACGCCGCCAGCACCACGATGAAGGGCGCGATCCAGAAAACAACCTTGTCGGCCTCGGCGGGGATGATGTCTTCTTTGAGCAGCAGTTTGATGGCGTCGGCAATGGGTTGCAGCAAGCCGTGCGGCCCCACGCGCATGGGCCCGAGACGCACCTGCATGTGAGCCAGAATTTTGCGCTCGAGCCAGTTCATGGCGATGACCGCGACCGAGAGCCCACCGAAGACGAGCAGGATGTAAACCGTGGCCCAGAAAATATTGCCGGCGCCGCCGGGCGTTTTGTCGCTTCCCAAGTAGGACTGAATATAGAGGAGCAGTTCCTTCATCAGGGCGCCCATCAGCGGTCCACCTCGCCAAGGACAATGTCGAGCGTGCCGATCACTGCGATGACGTCGGCCACCATGGCGCCGCGGCACATCACATCCAGTGCCTGCAGGTTCACGAACGACGGCGGCCGCACGCGGATGCGGTAGGGCTGCGTGGAGCCGTCACTGACGATGAAATATCCCAGCTCGCCTTTGGGCGCTTCAATCGAATGGTAGATCTCGCCCACCGGAGGCTTGATGACCTTGGGAACTTTCGCCATGACGGGGCCTTCGGGAATGCCTTCGACGGCCTGCTCAATGATGCGCAGCGACTGGCGAAACTCGGCCATGCGGACAATGTACCGGTCGTAAGTGTCGCCGTTCTCGCCCGTGGGGATATCGAAATCGAAATTCTTGTAGTTGGCGTAGGGCTGCGCCTTGCGAATGTCCCACTTCACACCGCTGGCGCGGAGGACGGGGCCAGTCACGCCCAGTGCGATGGCGTCCTTGGCAGAAATGACGCCCACGCCCTTGGTTCGTTCCAGCCAGATACGGTTGGTGGTGAGCAGCTCCTCGTACTCGTCGATTTTCGGCCGGACGAAGTTGACGAAAGTTCGTACCTCCTTTTCGAAGCCCTCGTAAGTTTCATATTGCAGTCCGCCGATGCGGAAGGCGTGGGTGGTGAGGCGCGCGCCGCAGTACTTTTCGAAAATCTTCAGAATCTCTTCGCGGTCGCGGAAAGTATAAAACAGCGGCGTAATGGCGCCGATATCGAGCGCGTGCGTGCCCAGCCAGAGCTGGTGGCTGGCCATGCGGTTCAGTTCGGTAAGAATGACGCGGACGTATTGGGCGCGGGGCGGGGCTTCCACGTTGAGAAGTTTTTCGACCGCTTCGCAGTATCCCAGGCCGTTGGAGACCGCGGCCACGTAATCCATGCGGTCGACGTAGGGATTGAACATTGCGTAGGTGCGGTGCTCGGCAATTTTTTCGACGCCGCGGTGCAGGTAGCCGATCACGCACTCCAGGCCCATGACCTTTTCGCCATCGAGCCGCAGAATAACGCGCAGCACGCCATGCGTCGCGGGATGCTGCGGGCCCATATTGATGACCAGCTCGTTGGCGTCGAGAAACGTCTTGTCGTGCGCTTCGACGTGCGTTTCGAGACTGGGCGGCGAGAGTGAGGTCGGATCGGTCATGAATCGGTCGTTGGTCGCTAGTCGTTGGTCGTTGGCTAGTAGTCGTTGGCTATTGGCCGCTCTCGATTCCCAAGTTGATTTGCACCCACTCGTTGTCCTGCTGCAGGATTCCGTAATCTTTGCGCAGGGGATGTCCCTTCCAACCGTCGGGCAATAGGATGCGCTTCATGTCCGGATGGCCGTCGAACTTGATGCCGAACATGTCGAAGACTTCGCGCTCCAGCCAGTTGGCCGTCGCCCAGATGGGCACGGAGCTGGCGAGCGTTTCGCCGTCGGCGATTCGCGTGGTGACGCGGATGCGTTCGTTGCGCGGGAACGAGTAGAGCACCCAGATCACGTCGAACTGTTTCTCGCGCTTGGGATAATGCACGGCAGTGATGTCCACGCAGTAGTCAAATTCCTCTTCGTTACGCAGAACCTGCAGAATTTCTGGAATCAACGAGCGCTCGACCACCATATAGTTCTGGCCGAGATAACTCAGGGGTTCAATGCCCGAGCCGTATTGGCTCTTGAACTTAGCGACCATGGGCGAATCCCACGGCGTAGGGACCGGGACTGCGGCTTTCGGCGGAGGAGTGGCAGCAGGCTTGGCCGCGGCAGGTGTGGCGGCCGCAGGCTTCGGTGGGGGCGCGATCCCTGGCTGCTCAGGAGCGGATTTGGTCTCGGACTGAACCGAGCCGGAAGGAGTAGCCTTCACCCCGCCCGGAATTGCGGGCTGATCCGCCGTCGGCTTCGGTTCACCTTCCGGCGGCGGCGAAGAGGGGGATTTGATTTCGTCCGGCATAGCTCGCGAAGGCACAAACCTACGGCGCAGCGTGCGTTGAAAAGAACGATAACTTTTATCAGCTTGAGGGTGCGAAGTCAACGGAGGGTGTGGTTGAAAATTCATCTACTACCAGATGTCATTCTGAGCGGAGTGATTGTTTTGCGAAGCGAAACAATCACTCAGTCTAAGAATCCCTGCCCTGTGCCAAATTCTGCCTGGAAATAGAGATCCTTCGACTGCGTTGACGTTCGCTTCGCGCCGTCAACTCCGCTCAAGATGACAAAGGGAAGGGGCGGCGATGGGTCCAAAGATTAGCCGCGCGACTGCGCCTGATACTGCTCGATCAAATCGCGGATGCGCTGCGCGTCGGCTTTTCTGTGTCCGTGGCTGGTGATGGGGTCGGTGCCGCCGGTGGATTCGATGACAATCTCGGCCCAGAAAACGCCGGTGGAAATATGCACCGAGGCGATCTTCGACATAGCGATGCTCTCTTCGTTGCTGCCGAACAGTCTCGGCTTGACGCGGCTGACGCGTTGCGGACTGATGACCAGGCGCGTGGGGAAGAAGAAATTGCCGTTGGTCCAGCGGCTGGCAGCGAAGGTTTCGGCGGGAGAAGAGTCCTTCATTGAGTCATTGAGTGATTGAGCCATTGGGCGATTGAGTCATGCACCGGCGTTGGGGTCGCTCCTGAATGACTCAATCGCTCAATCACTCACTTCACTACACCCATTCCAGAGCGCCTTTTTTCCAGACCCAGACGTAGCCGACGATCAGGATGGCGAGGAAGATCAGCATTTCGAGCAGGCCGAACAGGCCGAAGGCTTTGAATCTTACCGCCCAGGGAAAAAGAAAAATCGTTTCCACGTCGAAGACGACGAAAAGGATGGCGATGATGTAATAGCGCACGGTGTAGCGGCCGCGGGCGCTGTCGATGGGGTCAATGCCGCATTCGTAGGGCATGAGCTTGGTCTTGCTGGGATTGGAGGGACGCACCAGCTTCGCGGCCAGCAGAGTGACCGGCAGCAAAGCACCGACGATGGCGATGAAGATGAAAATGGGGACGTAGTTTTGCGGCATAGAAAATCTCTCGCCTCTCGCAACCTGCCCGGCAGGCTATGGTAGCGCCGATCGGAAGATGGTTCAAGAGGCTCGGTAGCGGTGCCAGTTTGGCTTACTGTTTCTCCCAATGAGTCGTGGCGAATTGTTGAGGGTCGAAAACTTCTGGCGCAAGTTTCACATTGACTTGTATGTCGGTATAGTCCTCGCTGAACACCAGCTTGTCTTCAGAATATACTTCCACGCGAGCCGCCAACCACGCTCCGGCCAACGGACGATAGTCGGTGAATCGAATGTCTCGGAATTGCTTCGGGTCGTCACGCGCGGGTTCGATTTCGCGAACGAACAGCAGCGTGTCTTTCGTGACCCAGAACTGGCGCGACGTCAGATCTCCCTTGTCGGCGCCGACTACGTAGACCGGACGGCCCTCCCAGGTGTCATCGCGCAGCTTGGACAAATCGTAACCCTCACCTTTCACGACTTTGATGGTGGTCTCGGGATCCTGTGTGTAGACGTCGAATCCCAGCACGAGCAGCATGTTGACCAGCGGCCGCGTGCCGGCGACTTTGTTGTCTTTCACGATCGACACTGTGCCGTCGGCCAGAACGTAGCCTTTGCCATCGGAGGGCGGGCCAATGTCGATGCGCAGCTTGCCGGGCAGCAGCGCGGCTTCATACCAGGTTTCGGCCGTGCTGGTGCCGTCGGGTTTATACGTCGTACTTTTCTGGGTGAAGGTGAGCGTGTGGTACCACGATGACTGGTAGCGGTCGTGCATCGCGCGCAGCACGGCGTCGCCGCTGCGGATCTCCTGCGCGTGGGCCAGAGTCAGGGTCAGAAATGCGGGGACGAGAATGCGCTTGAGAAGTTTCATGATGGGATCCTGTGGAAGAGATCGTATCCTAAATGCGCCTGCCGGTGCAGCAGCACTTGTCAGGGAACAGAAATACGGCGCGGGACAGATCGGATTGCAGCGTGGCCTCCTGATAGTAGCGGGCGAGGATTCCGTTTTTCCACACGAGCAGGTCGGGATTGCGGCGTGCGAACTCGTCCCATTCGACGATGCCGGAGCGCGCCATCCGTTCGCGGATCAGGCGTTCGCGGATCAGGAAGAAGTAAGCATAAGTAATGGTCTCGTGGTAGCGCTGCGATTTGTTGCGGGCCGCGGCGTAGCGCTGCAGAGCGCTGGAGAACTTTTCCAGGGCCTGAAGCGGGGGATACTCACGCAGATAGGCAAAGGCCAGCCGGACGTGATCGGCGTGATGGAAGGAACCCTGCGGCAGAGCGTCCGCCTCGAAAGTCTGAATGAGTTCTTCGCGATTCATGGGCTCTTAGTTTCCCTTGCCGTCAGCGACGGCGAAAGCGGCGGCGGCGTAGATCGCCAGGTTGCCGACGTTGTACATGCCGTGAAGCAGGTGAAGAAGGATGGCCATGACAACGACGGCCAGCAGCAGCCATGCGCCGCGGGCGGCGGTTTTCGGAATCAGCATGAGGATGCAGCCCGCGATCTCGCCCCATCCCAGGATCATGCGAATGAAGGCGGGCATGTGAGTGCGGGCGAAGTCGTGGGCGGCGCTGGGCAGGACAAACATTATGGCTTCAATGAGGATCACGATGCCGAGGGTCCATTGCAGGACGGTCAGAGCATATTTGGTTTTCGCGGGGCTCATGAGTCTCCTTATGGTTAGTCTTTATCGGTCGAGCTTGGCGGTGGTGGGCCTGCGGGGGGATTTGGCCTTGATTTCTTTCAGGCGATGGCTGGCGCTGGAGTCGAGGTCGAGGTCGTAGAACTTCTTCAAGTCGCGAATGCGTTCGAGCGAGGCCGGGCTGAACGGGGTCTTGCCGTCGAAGGCGTGCAGGACGATGCCTTCGAGCACGTCGCCGAGGGTCATGTCGTGGTACTCGGCGAAGGCTTTGAGGACTTTGAGGATGCGTTTTTCGATGCGCACGCCGGTCTGCACGCGCTCAACCAGAAGTGTGGAATCGTCCGTCATGTGTACCAATGTACATTGGTACCAAGGTAAACGCAAGTCCCAAATGTTTCCCGTGAAGCGGGGATATATATCAGTTATTTTTTTTGGTGGATCGCGGCAAAATCTTGATTCTGTTGTAGTTAGGTGGGAGGGATAGGGCAGCCCCTTCCCAAAATCTTGATTCGCAAGGAGTTATAGCTAAAATCTTGCGGAATAAGGAGTTAGAGGCGCGGTCTCGGCGAAATGCGAGGTCGGAGCCAGCCGGCGATTTTGCCAATTCGGTGCGCACGCCTCCCATTCTGAACCTTTCATACTCTCGGTCGAGGTTGCTCGTCACATTGCGGAAGTTTTTTTCTGTGGAGGGTTGTGGAAAAGTCCCGAGGGGGGAGTGGCGAGGTCCGGTTGCTCGCGAGATCCCTCGCTTCGCCGCGCTTCGCGCGCCCCCGGATGAAGGCCGGGGGTCTACCAAGAACGGCTGCGCTCGGGACGACCTCCACTGCTAGAAAGCAGGCCGAACTCAAACTGCACCACCGCGGGGCGGAAGGCCCTCAGAAGCGTCCTTTCGGCATTGTTTATAATCTCCCTTCCACAATCAGTTCCCAAAGGACTCCATTGTCACTCGACGATCACATTTACAACCTGCGCCGCGAAAAATTGAAGGCGATTGAGGCGCTGGGACAGGCTACCTACCGCAGCAAATACGAATTCACGCACGCGCTGGAACAGATTCTGGCCGAGTACACGGCGAAGACCGGCGAGGAACTGGAGCAGGTCCGCGTGAACGTGCGCGTGGCGGGGCGGATCATGGCGATTCGCCTGATGGGCAAAGCTGGGTTCGCGCACCTGCAGCAGGGCGGGAAGAGACTGCAGATTTATGTGAAGAAAGACGCGGTCGGCGAGAAGGGATTCGAGCTGTACAAACTGCTCGATCTGGGCGACCACATCGGCGTGAGCGGATATCTGTTTCGCACGCGCACGGGAGAACTCTCGGTTCACGTGGAAGAGATTGTATTTCTCAGCAAGGATCTCTTGCCGCTGCCCGAGAAGTGGCACGGGCTAACCGACGTGGAACTGCGCTACCGGCAGCGCTATGTGGATCTGGTGATGAATCCGGAGGTGCGCGAAGTTTTTCTGAAGCGCACGAAGCTGGTGCAGTCGCTGCGGCGGACGTTGGATGGGCACGGATTCATCGAAGTCGAGACGCCGATGATGCAGCCCATCGCCGGCGGGGCGGTGGCGCGGCCGTTTGTGACGCATCACAACACGCTCGACATGGATCTTTATCTGCGCATTGCGCCGGAACTTTACTTGAAGCGGCTGGTGGTGGGCGGATTCGACCGCGTGTATGAGATCAACCGCAACTTCCGCAACGAAGGACTGGGATGGCGGTGGAATCCTGAGTTTACGATGCTGGAGTTTTATCAGGCTTACACCGACTACCAGGGCGTGATGGATTTGACGCAGGAGATTATCACGCAGGCGGCGAAGGATGTTACTGGCGGAACGAAGACCAAGTGGGGCGACGCGGAGATTGATTGGGCCGACTGGCGGCGCATGACCATGCGCGAGGCGATTATTAAATTCTGGCCGGAGGCGGCCGGCTCGAAACCCGAGATGAGTGATTTTGCCGGTAGCGAGGGAGTGAGGAAGCTGGTGGGGCGCTTCAACGCCGTCCACTCGCACATGGCTTACGAAGCGAATGCTCCGGCGGGAAAGAACATTGCGGCGCTGTTTGAGGCCGTCGCGGAAGAACATCTGACGCAGCCGACGATCATCCACGAATTTCCGACGGCCGTGTCACCTCTGTCGAAGCAGAAGCCGGATGAGCCGGACTGGACGGAGCGGTTCGAAATCTACGCGGGGCAGATGGAGATTTCCAATGGGTTCAGCGAACTGAATGATCCCGAGGATCAGCGGCGGAGGTTCGAGGGTCAGTTGAAGGAGCGTGAGCGCGGCGATGAGGAAGCGCACCAGATGGATGAGGATTACATCCGGGCGCTGTCGTATGGGATGCCGCCGGCCGGGGGCGTGGGTGTGGGCGTGGACCGGTTGTGCATGCTGCTGACCGACTCGCACACGATTCGGGATGTGATTTTGTTTCCGTTGCTGCGGCCGGAGAAAAGCTCAACCACGGAGGACACAGAGGACACAGAGGAAAAGCGAGGCGATCACGATCATCCGCTGCTTGATCCCGGACGTCGGAAATTCAAATTCAGAGATGCAGAAAGTGCGGAAGATTCAAGCAAGAAAGAGTAGCGCTGAGAATATTTGAACAGGTATTCATTTCCCGGTACCTGACAATGCACTATTAGTAGTGCAGTCGAGTTTTTATACTTCAACTATCAGTTTGGGCTCTGCAATGGCAGCGCTACCGTAGTGTCCGGAACCTTGCAGGACACTGGGTCGGTGGCGCTTTGCTTTTTTGGGGCCGACTTATTTCGATGTTTTGGTCCCGGCGTTCTTTGTCTCGCCGTTCTTCGCGGATAATTTCTCCATGGATGTCCGCGGCGGCTCATAGGGCGGCTGTTCTGGGCTGAAGTTTGTGCTCAGATAGTCGATCAAAGCATCGCGATCATTGGCATCGACGACCGCTCCCCACTTCACCATCTTGTCGACTTCCTTGGTCCACGCAGGCTTGCTGAGGCGCTGCTGCAGGATGATGCGCGCTTCGTGACACTCCAGGCAGGATGTGGTGGCTTTGGGCTGCATTGCGCCTGGAGGGAGATCTTCGGTGGTCTTGGCGGGAGTGGGCTTCTGGGCGAGCGCGGTGGGCGGGAAGGTTGCGGCCACGGTCGTCGAGGTAATGGCCAGCGCCAGCAGCATCGCGGAGAGCCGGACAGGCGAGAGCCTGCCCTGAGCCTGCCGAAGGGGCCCCTGTCCCCACATACACCGTTCATCCTGTTTCGTGTCCTGCTTCTCTTTCTGCTGCTCCTGCTTCTTCTGTTTATGCGACATGAATCGTCACCTGATCGGGGGCGTTGTACAGGTAACCGCTGGGATTCCATACGGGGGTGGGGGGCTGGGTTCGTCCCTGCGAGTCGGTGGCGCGGGACAGGATGGTGTAGTCGCCGCCTTTGGTCTTGAAATCATAGGTCCAGAGGCGCCAGGCGTAGGGCGCGCGGTCGTGGCCGAGAGTGGCGAGGTTCCAGGTTGCGCCGCCATCGGTGGAGACCTCGACTTTGACGATATCAGCCTCACCAGCCCAGGCTGCGCCGCGAGCCGAAACTTTGCCGGGCTTGAGTTTGGCGCCGTCGAGAGGACCGGAGATTACCGACTTCACGTTCAACGCGGTGAGCGGGTGAGTGTCTTCAGGCTTCACGGAGTCGCCAGGTTTGATGGGCTGATTGGGAAAACGGTAGCCGGGGCTCATGAAGTTGCCAACGAATTCGGAATCCAGGATCTTGATTTCGGTGAGCCATTTGCAGGATGCCGCGCCGATCCAGCCGGGCACGAGCGCGCGCGCAGGGAAGCCGTGATGTCTGGTCAGCGGCGCGCCGTTCATGTGAGTGGCGACGAGAGTGTCGGAGTCGAGCGCTTTCTCGAGGGGGATGCTGCGAATGAACGGGGGAACTTTGCCAGGAACTTCGTCGAGCCCGCGAAACATAACGTGCTTGCCGGTGGGCTTGACTGAGGCGCGTTGAAGAATATCGCGCAGGCGCGGACCGGAGAAGCGAGCCGTACTGACCGCGCCCTTGCCCCACTGAATGCCGGGGACTTGCGGGCGGTGCAGGCTGCGTCCGTTGCCGGCGCACTCGAGCGTGTTCACAACGGAATGGGTTTCAAGCTTGGACAGTGCGGAGAAAGTGAGGGTGAGGGGATTCTCGACTTCTCCGCCGACAGTCAGACGCCAATCGCTATTGGCCAGATCGGGGTTGAGTTCGCTGGGTTCGTGCATGTGATTGCGCACGAAGAAGTGCGGGATCGGCGTAAGCCACGTGTTGAGGTATTCGACCGGGGTTTCCAGATCGACGAAGCGAAAGGAGCGAACGATTAGGCCGTCTTCGCCGGGAACAGGGATGGATTCGGTCTGAGCAGCGGCCGGGGATGAGGATAACGACAAGAGAGATGGAGCGGCGCCGGCTGCGAGCGCAGCGCGGGAGATCTGCATCAGAAAATCGCGTCTAGAGTTCATAGCGCTTTGAGCGAGTTGAGTATGTCACGCCATGTTTGCCGGCAAGCTAAGTTATAGCTGCTGGGTTATAGCCGATGGGTTAGCACCGCCGGCCCGGAAAAGGAGAGTGGCCAAAACCGGGCCGGCGGCGATTCTGAAGGGAAGGCGCCCCTCAGAAGGTTGAGAGCACGCTGCGGAAAACTCATCCGCGAGTTTCGGGCAGCGGGCTAAAGTCGGCGTTCGCTCCGCGCGGCTACCGAAGAAGCCACGCGTTGGCAAAACAAAAGCCGCGGCCCTTCCAAACCAGGCCGCGGCCTTTTCAACAGCGCGCTACGGCAAGTAGTAGCGGAGCGAGGTGAAGATCATGTTGTCGAGGCCAGAAGGCGATTGTCCGACTCCCGGGGCGAAGCCAACGCCAGACCAGGTCTGACGACTGACGTAGGAATACTGCGTGCCGAAGCGGAACCTGCCCCTGGACCCGTTGTAGAAGCTGTACCAGAAGCCGGCCGTGCCCTCGAGCAGGGCGCGTGTGTCTCCGGTGCAGTTAGCGAGCGCGCCAGGAGCGAACCCGCTGTTGGCGGTAGGAGGGATTTCGGTGTAGCACCCGTAGTTGTTGAACGTGGGCGCGCCGTAGCCAACCACCTTGCCGGAAACAGGATCGAAACTCGCGGTGCGAGCGGCAAATTCCGAGCCGGCGTAGGTGTAGACGTCGAGCTTTTTGCCGTGGAACTCGAGCGTGACCAGGCCCTGGAGATCCTTCACGAGGTGGAGGGTTCCATCGCCGTTGACGGAGACGTCAGGGAGTTGGGCAGCGCCGTAACGGCCGATGCCGCTGCCGCCGAAGCCATGCAGACCAAACACGACGTGTTTGTTAGCGAAGGCCCAGCGAGCGTTGGCGCCGATGCCGCCGCCGCTTTTGGCCGAGTTAAAGGCTCCCAGGGAGCTGGCCACTGGCGGAGTCGCCGTGCCGCAGGTGGTGGTGGTAGCGGTTACTTCAGCGCAGGGGAAAACCCGGTCGCGGAAGCGGTCGAGGAGGCCAAAGATCTCGTAGTGCCCGAAGCCGGGATCAAACGCGATTTTGGCAATGATATCGGGAGAAGGATTGAACGCGTAATTGGAGGTGGTGTTGTAGCTGTTGCTCGCGCCGGCCTCGCCGACCAGGAAATTGTCGGCGTTGGCGTGAGTGGTGAGCGTGGCCTGAGCGTTTTCAATGGCGAAGGCGACAGCTACCTTGGTGCCGAACGCCTTGGTCACGCGAAGTCCATACTGACGGGCGAAGGTGAACCCGGCGTTGTAACCGGGGTCGATGGTGGAGGGGCGGGCATCGTTGAGCCTGCCGGCATCGTCGCTGGGAGCGATCGAGGCCTTATTCTCAGTGACCAAGCTCCACATCTGACCGCCGAGGATGCTGAAGCCGTTATCCCACTTGGCCTGCCCCCACGCCTGGCGAAGGCGAAGAGTGTAGCTGTTGGTTTGGGTGGCGCTGGAAGTGACTCCAGCGGACAGGAAGTCAGTGGACACGTAGCTGGAGAACGCTACGTTGTCGAGACGCCCGCTGACGTAGACGGTCGGCCGGGACTGACGTCCGGACCCGAAGAACTCTGACAGAGTGCTTTGCGATGCGCCGGGCATGGTCAGCGAATTGAAGGGCGTGGGCAGGTCGGCACCGAGGGCTCGTGAACGGCGCACAAATTCGGCAGCCACGAAGCCGCCCGGGGTGATGGTGATGCCCTTGAAGTGAATCGAGATCGGACCCTCCATCGGGTCGGAGCTGGGCGGAGCCGGGGCTTCTTGCATCGTTATGCCGGTGCTGGAAGCCTGCTGCGGAACGGCGGCAGGGCTGCCGAGTGCGGCCAGTTGCTGCGGCGCGGCAGGCTTCGGGGCGTTGGACGTGGTGTCCGCGGATTGCTGAGCCTGTTGAATAGCCTGCTGGCGCTGCAATTGCTGAGTGAGTTGCTGAATCTGTAATTGCTGCGCGGCCAAGGCATCTTTCAGAGCCTGGACGTCGGCTGCAGTTACCGCGGACGGAGCCGGGGCTGCGGCCGGCGCAGGATAAGGTGTGGGTGGAGTTGTGTTGGATGCGGTCTGGGTTTGCGCCCAGGCGCCAGCCGTCAATGCCGCTAGCGTGAGGGATGTGAGTAAAACGTTCCTGGTTAGTTTCATGGAAGTACAGTCCTCTCCTTTTGGAATGGTGTGTGAGCTGCAACTGCCTGGGGGAGACAACAGAAGGCCTTACGCCGCTGGTTTGCGGCGTGGACTCTCCTTTTTTCCGGGCTGGCGTCTGGTGATTCGCTGCGCCAGCCAATTTACAAAATCATCACGATAAACGTACTCGACATCCTAGCGGAGTTCCGCGCCTTTTGGATTAAAGGAGTGTTAATTTTTTGATTCGCGGGTTTCGCTCGAAAAGATTTCAGATCAGCGCGGCGGGCCGCTAATGTTTTTCTACTAGCGGGAGCCAAAGCTCTGGATAGTTTCTACTCCCCCTTGTGACTTCCGACGGCCATGGGAAGGATGGTGGCGGTCTCTTTCTTCGACTGCAGCTTCGGGGCCTGCTTCTGGTTCCTGCGTGGTTTCGCGAAACTGCCGGCTCGCGGGGCGTCATGAGCGATCAGATCGGAAAGAGTTGTGTTGTCGAGGATGCGCGCGGCCGCGTCGCGAACGTCGAGGAAAACCTGGTAAAGGGAACGGTGCAGGAGATCGCGGTCAATGAGTTCGCGCAACTGCTCGGCGTCGCCGAAGGGGGCGAGCGGGCCGTCGATGAGGCGGATGATCTCGCTGAGATGGATGTCGGCGGGTTCGCGGCGCAACTGGTAGCCGCCCTTGGCGCCGCGCACGCTTTCCACCATGCGGGCATTCTTGAGTTCGAGGAGGATCAGTTCCAGGAACTTCTCGGGGAGAACTTCTTCGTAAGCGATGTCGCGAATTTTGATGGCGCCCTGGTGATGGTGGCGGGCCAGCATCATCATGGCCTGCAGGGCGTAGAGTCCTTTTTGAGAGATCTTCATGGGCGCATTGTCCTAAACCTAAACATGATTGAACTAATAGACATTATTGACGTGGATGAGAAAGCAAGCAGGGTTCCATCCGCAGAAGAGAAAAGGCGACAGTTAAGCCCATGATTTCAATATGTTAGCGAGGCGGTGGGGAGGCTGCGGAGGAGCGATGTGCATCGGATTGCAGCATCGAGACGGGAAAGTGCCATCGCGCGCGATGGCAGAGGCTCGCCGGTTCGCAGGTTCTTGCATACTGCGAAGAGCTGGGAGCGTGGGTTGCGGGAGCGGATTTTGCGGGGCGCGAGTTCGGATTAATGCGTGAGGTGTTCCCAGTTGAGGACGAAGTCGATGGGGACCGGAGTGCTGTCACCGCTGGGGCGGATCGCAAGAATCCGTTTATCGTCGGGGAGAAGGGCAATGTCGATGATGCTGGTGGGCAGCGATAGCAGTTCCTTGGGGGCGGAGAAGTCGGGTTTGCTCGCTCCGGAGCGCACTTCCACGTTGAGGATTTTTTCGCCCTTGCGGTAACGCAGGTTCTTGCCGTCGGCCGACCACTCGCCGGAACTGGTCGTGCCTCCGCTCGAAACCTGCCAGCGCGAGCCGGGAACCGGGAACGAAGTGACGAAAAGTTCGTCGGTGCCGGTCTCATTCGAGATGTAGGTCAGCCACTTGTCATCGGGGGAGACGTGGCCGTTGCGTTCGGCCGAGGGACCGTTCAGCACGGGGACGAGCTTTTTGTCGCCCTGCAGATCCATCGTGTAGATATCGAAGTCAGTCTTCGGGTCCTGGTGATTGAACAGCAGGTAACGGCCGTCACGCGAGATGTCGAACAGAATCATGTTTCCATTGAAGTTATCCAACACTTTTTCTTCCGTGCCCGAGGCGCTCAACGACTTGCGCGTGAGACTGGTGACGTAACCGGTGCTGGTGGAAATCCAGACGTCCTTGCCGTCGGGAGACAACGTGCCGGTGGCGCTCCGATCGGAGTCCTGGGTGAGCCGGTTCACGGTCTTGCGCGCGACATCGGAGATCCAGACGCTGTACCCATTGCCGCCAGGAGCGAGTCGCGACAGAAGAGCGGTTTGCGTCGCGGCAGAGAATTTGCCGCCGAGGTAAGGAGCGGGTTCGCCCCAGTGGTCCAGTTCCTTGCCCGACAGATCGAGCCAGACGAGTTCGCGATTCACCACGGACGTGTGGCGATAGAGCAGCACATTATGGCTGACCGCAAAATTCCCCTCGTTGCGCGCCGGGGCGAACTCGACGCTCGAAGCGATAGAGACGGGCTTGCCTTTGAAGGTCAGGCTGGAGGGATCGAACTCCTGCGCGGTGAGCGCACCTGCTTTCACGTAAAAAAGATAACCGTCGCTGTAGGCGACGTCCGAGCCGACGGGAAGAATCTGCTTATTGTCGCTGTCGTCGCTTTGCTTCGCTCCAGAAGAATCGAGCGAACCCGCATAGACGCTGCCGGAGTCTCTGGCGCGCCGCACAAAGAGGAAGTGCTTGCCGTCGGGCAGGAAGTAGGGGTCGCGGTCGGTGTATCCCTGGCCGCTATTGTCAGCCTTAGTGATTTCGACGGGAGTGCCTCCGCCATCGGACACGGATTGCAGCGACCCGGCGATGCGGGGCGCGAAGATGATCGTGCCCTGCTCGTTCCAGCTGCCGCCGCGGCCATCGGGCGCATCACACAGAACCTGCACCGTACCACCCGCTGTACCTCCGGCGACGGGAACCTTCTTGAGCTTGCCCTCGGAGAAGAATCCGAGATATTTGCCGTCGGGCGACCAGAAGGGAAACAGCGCTCCCTGACCACCGGGCACGGGCGCAGATTCGCCGGTGGAGAGCCGCAGCAGATAAAGTAATCCCGCGCCGGGCGCAAAGGTGGCGCCTTTCTTGCCAACTAAGAACGCAACCTGCTGGCCGTCAGGGGATATGGCGGGGGCGCCGTCGGTGACCGAGAAGAAATCGAATCCGGCGGGCGGCTCGATGCTGGTGTGAACCGGCTGCTGCGCGGAGGTGAGGCGGCCGGCGTAGATCATCACCAAAACGCCGAGAGCCGCAGCGATGAGCCACCCGGCAATGGTGGCGGCCGTAAGGACAGTGGCAGTTTTCTTGCGGCGCGATGAGACGATGGCAGGAGCGCCGACCTGACTGCCTCCGGCCGAGATCCATTGCAGTTGCAGCTTGAGATCGTGGGCGCTCTGGAAGCGATCGTCGGGATCCTTAGCGAGGCAGGTGCGGACAACCTGTTCGAGGGCGGGAGGGGTGAGCGGCTGAATGGTGGCGATGGGGTCGGGATCTTTTTCCAGAATCGCGCTGGCCAGCGAGAGCTGGCTCTTGCCCTGGAAGGCGCGTTTGCCGGAGAGCATCTCGTAGAGCATGGCGCCGAAGGCAAAGATGTCGGAGCGGGCGTCGGCTTCTTTGCCCTGAATCTGTTCCGGGCTCATATATTGCACGGTACCGATGAGGGTGCCGGCAACGGTGACGGGCGAAGCCAGATCAGCCATGGTGGCGGCCATGGTGGCCATCGACGAGACATGCGCCGATCCGGACTTTAATCCGGACTTCGATCCGGGTCCGGTGACCAGGCTGAGAGGCTTGGCAAGACCAAAATCCATGAGCTTGGCGCCGCCCTTGGTGAGCATGACGTTGCCGGGTTTCAGGTCGCGGTGAATAATGCCGGAGCGATGCGCTTTGACCAGCGCGTCGGCCACTTCGGTGGCAATTTTCAGGGTTTCGTCAGGCGTGAGCGGCTTGCGCGCCAGGCGGGCATAGAGGGTCTCACCTTCCAGATACTCCATGACGAGGAAGTCGATGTCGCCTTCGGAACCGACGTCATAGAGGACACAAATATTGGGATGCTGCAGGCCGGAAATGGCTTTGGCTTCGCGCTCAAAGCGGGCGCGGAGTTCAGGATTCGCGTTGAGGTGGGTCGGCAGAACTTTGATGGCGACGGTGCGTTCGAGGCGGGGATCGCGGGCACGATAGACCTCACCCATGCCGCCTGCGCCTAGCGGTGATTGAATTTCATAAGGACCAAGTTTTGTGCCAGAGGTGAGGGCCATTCGTGCGCGTAATTATAGACTACCTGGCGTTTGGCGGCGGATTTCCGGCGATCAGGCAGAGACGCGGAGAAGCAGCACGGTGATGTTGTCGGGGCCGCCGCGTTCGAGCGCCATCTCTACCAACTGGCGGCAAGCTTCCGCGGGGGGATTGGCTTGAGCGATGCGGACGAGGTCCGGGTCGGGGACGAGGCCCCAGAGACCGTCGGTGCACAGAAGAAGGATGTCATCTTTCTCCAGCGGCACGGGCTGGTCGGGAAAATGAGGGGTCACGTCCCTGCCGGAGCCGAGGGCCGCGGTTAGGATGTGGCGTTGAGGGTGGGACTCGGCGTCTTCTGAGCGCACGATGCCGGTTTCGACCAGACGGCCGACATAAGAATGATCGCGGGTGAGACGAGTAATGGTTCCGGCGCGGATCAGGTAGAGGCGGCTGTCGCCGACATGGGCGAAGTGGAGTTGGCCGCCCACGATGGCGAGCGCGGTGCAGGTGGTGCCCATGCCGTAGAACTGGGGATGCTCGGTGGCGAAGCGCTGAATATTCTGGTGAGCGGATTCGAAGGCTGCGATCAGTGTGTCTTGGGGATTGCCGCCAAAGGCGTTGTCGTAGACGCTGCGCACGGTTTCGACGGCGAGGCGGCTGGCCTCCTGTCCGCCTTCGTAACCGCCCATGCCGTCGGCCACCACGGCGAGCCGGCCTTTGAGGCGGAAGTCGGAATCGGAGTCGGGCTCCCAGTAGAGGTAGGAATCCTCGTTATTGGCACGCTGGCGGCCGATGTCGGTCAGGCTGGCTGCCTCGATACCTGGCTTGGGAGTTTTGGAGTCAACTGCCATAGATCAAGATAAAGATAAAGAGAAAGAGAGCGCGCGTTTTTGACGGAAGCATGATGCGATGTAATCTGGTGCGCGTGGATCTGGTGCTACGGAAGAACCCTTTAGACCTCGGACATTATAAGAGAAGCTTGCCCTTTCGGGTCATTGTGCCAACCCCACCCGCGACCGAGAACTCGGTAGCCTATCACTTTCGGCGGCCATCTGGGACACGGAGTTCGGTTTTGTCCGGAAAAAAGGAAAAGGCGCAGCCGGACACGTTCCGGCGGATTTCATGAAAGACTGTTGGCGTGACTCAAAAGCTGATCAGAGAATGCGGTGAGGTTGGTGCAAACGCATGAGAAGCGTGTTGCAGATCGTATTTTGTTTCTGGCTGATGACTTCGTCGCTACTCGGGCAGGGGACGCGGTTGTGGGTGCTGCGCGCGCCGGGAGAGCACGCCCCCGCGGAGATGGTGGAGTACGATCCGGCGACGTTTGCGGTGAAGCAAACGGTGAAGGTTCCGGCGGAGGCGGTGCAATCGCCGGGGAACATTGCGGTGAACCGGCGGGGACAGATTCTTTATGCGGCGGAGGCGGCGTTGCCGCTTTCGGAGGAAGACGCGGCGTTGGCGCACAAGGTGTGGTTTTGGAACGGGCACGCGGCGAGCACGAGTGCCGCTTCGACCGTTGCAGCGACAATTATGGATCAGAGTGTGAAGCGCGAGACCGGCACCGCGGGGTCGAACGAGGCAATTACGGAGTCGGTTCCGGTGGCTTATCTGGCGGCGGACGGTGCGCATCTGTTCTGGTTTGCCAATGAGGCGCGGCGGCTGGTGCGCGACGGCGTGGACCTTTCGACGGCGACTGCGTGGCAGGCGTGGCGCACGGATCTGAATGGCTCAGGCAGGGAAGAGTTGGGCGCGGCGAAGTTTCCCGACTGCCGGTGCCCGACCGGGACGTGCGAGGAAAGTTGTCCGTACGGGGTGGTATGGACGCCGGAGGGCGGCGTAGGGAATTTTTTTCTGATGACGCAGTTTGTCGCGGGACAGACGGCGCCGGTTTACAAAGTCACCACGCGCTATCGGGAAGACGCGGGGAAGTGGACGGCCGAACCGCTGGCCGAGCCTTTGCAGCGCGTGCTGGATGCGTCGCCGGATGGGAAAACGATTGTCGAGGCGATTCCGGACACGGGCTGCTGTGGATGGTCGAATCAGAGTGACGATCAGACACTGGTGGTGAGTGAGGGCAGGAAAGTCACGGTGTTTGACGAGCAGGCGACTTATAGGAATCCTGATTATGATGTGAGTTTTTATACGTCGAACGCACGGCTCTCGCCTGAGATTGGATCGGTGGCGATGACGATTGTTTCGACGGCGCAGGAGAATAAGCCCATTCAGCTGGCGCAGGAGGGGCAGGCGAATCCAGAAGAGTCGCAACGGATTCGCAAGGCGCTCACGGAGTTGCCCGCAGTCGAAGTGAAGAACGTCGATGTGAAGAACGTGAAGGATACGCCGCGGCGGTTGGCATTTGTGCCGCATGCGGTGCTGGTGGGCTGGATCAGCGAGAAGGAAATTTTGATTGTCGAGGATCATTTGCTGGCGGCTTACAACGTGGGGACGGGCGCGCGGCGGAAGTCGACGGTGCGGGTGGAGGATGCGGGGAGGGTGTTTCTGCGGTGAAGGGGCGAGAGTAACTTCCGGTTGGCTGAACTATCCGCTCAGGAAGCACCACCGAGCGTCGGTGGCAAAGATTTTGCCATCTCCAGCATGGCATGGTGATACTTTTCGTGCGCGAACTCACGCGCAATCTGCCACCCCTGACTGAGATAGAACCGCACGGCAACCGCATTCGACCGAACGACGCGAAGCCGGCACGTCTGGTGACCACGAGCAGCTATCTCAGCTTCGCCCTGCGCGAGTAATCTGCTTCCAACGCCTTGCCTGCGGTGCTCGCGAAATACCCAAAGGTCGCCAACCCACTCCTGATTCGTTATGATCACGCCCACAATCTTTTCATCGGAAACTGCGACCCATGCCAACGGCCAATCCTCATCTTTGAACTCAAGAGGGACGGGATTCGGAGCAAAAAGATCCTTAAAGGCTTCATTCGCCACTGTCTCTATCAGAGCCCGTACCGAGTCGTACTCGCTGGATTGCGCTCGCCGCATAACCATTTCAATGGCCATCCACGTATTTTAGTTGAGCGTCGGTGGCTTGCTTCCTGATAACGGGCAGACGGGAAGCAAGTCTGCCAAAAAGCCTCAAATGAGCATGCTCTCTCTCTTTCGCTGTCCTACGCGGTAGATCACCCAGCCGAGGAAGTTTGCTCCCAGCACGACAACAACAATCTTCAGCGAATAGCGCCAGGAACTGGCGACATCGATTATGGGGAAGATCGAGAGCGCGACGAAAAGCAGCGTCACGAGAAATCCTGACGCTGCGCCGACGCGCAGAGCTATGCCCGGACGGATGCCGCTGGCTTTCGGCGCTAACAGGGGAATAGCGAACAGAGCCAGGTAGGCGACGCCGTAGAAGGTGAATCCCCAGGTCAGCAGAAGTTCGTAGGCCTCCTGCTCGCCCACGCCGATCAGGGCGGCGATGCTGGCGGCCAGAGTTGCGCCTCCGAGGAAAAGAATCGAGTTGACGGGTGTTTTGTAGCGCGCGTGCAGGCGCGAGAACCAGGCGGGGAGAAGATGGTCCCAGCCGGCGGCCATGGGCAGGCGCGAGCTGCCGCTGAAATAGAGACTGAAAGTGGAAAGATAATTTGCCAGCAGAAGGAAGATGGCGACCGGAACGATCACGGCGCCCAGATTGCCGAAACCCAGGTGGCCAAAGCCGAGCCGCAGAGCTTGTGGAATGGGACCGATGACGTCGACGTTGTCGGGGGAAACGTAGGCCAGGATTGCGCTGGTGGTGAAAATGTAAATCAGGGCGATGAGCGGGGCGGTGATCAGGATAGAGCGGCCGATGTTGCGGGCCGGGTTGCGGGATTCTCCGGCGAAGATAGCGACGTATTCGAATCCGCTGAGTGCGCCGAAAGTCATTTTGCTGAAGACGCTGAGAGTAAAAATCGTGAGCGGCGGGGCAACCAGGCGCAGGGGACGAAATGCGGTCGCGCTTCCGTGATGTGCGCCGTGGCTTGCGTTCATCAGTGGAAGAGCTACCAGCACTCCGACGGTGATGAGCACGGCGATGCTGCCGGCGTTGTTGAACCATTTGCCGACGCCGAATCCGATGCCGGCCAGGAGCATTTGCAGGGCGATCAAAACCACGGAAGCGGCGAGTACCGCCCATTTGTTGTCGGCCATCCAGGCGAGTGAAGGCACGGCGTAGGCCAGAAAAGTTGTCGTGACCAGGCCGATGACTGCGACGTAGAGCATGATGAAGAGCCACAGATTCCAGGCGACGAGGAATCCGATTTGATCGTTGAAGGCCAGGCGCGCCCATTCGTAGAGTCCGCCTTCGAGCGGCATCAGGCGGTTGAGGTGCGCGACGATCAGCGCGAGTGGAATGAAGAACAGCAGCATGGCCGACAGCCACAGCACGACGTGGGAGGGTCCGGCTTTGGCCGCCGAGCCGAAGAAGTCGGGGACGATGACGAGCAGGATCTGGGCGAGGACGAGATCGAAGAGGCCGAGTTCGCGGCGGAGGGCGGTGCCGTGCGCCTGGACGTTAGCTTCAGTCTTTTGCAGCGACGGATTGTCGGCGGCGGCCACGTTGTATCTCTGGGCGGGAAGTCAAGATCCCCACCCTGTCGCAAAGAACGCGACAAGGATGGGGCACCCCTGTATTTTTCTTTTCTCCCGGCTGAGTCGGCGCTTCATTTCTTTTCTGCTGGTTTCAGCAGCAGGTCTTGATAGTCGAAGCTGAAATCGGCCAGAGGCGAGACGGCTGCCATTCTAGCGCCGGCAATCGTGCCGTCGGGATTCAGGGTGAAGGTGACGAAGGCGTCTTCAATGGTGTGGTCGCGCCAATGGGCTTTGAAGGTGTCGAACTGCCAGGGTTCGAGGTCGCCGATCATGCTGGGCGTGTGATCGAAGGTGATGACCAGGCCGGCATTTTCTTGTTTGATGGTGATGGGGCCGTACCAGGCGTCGGTGTAGACGCCGGCATATTTTTCCAGCGGGAGCGAGGGCTTGGAGCCGGCGGCGCGGGCGGCCTCGGCTTTCTTCATGGTTTCTGCCGCGTCTTTTTCCTGCGCGTCTTTCAGCGACTTGTATGCGGCGATCCAGTCGGTAGGCGGGACATGAAAGTAGTAATCGAGCACGTGGTAGAGAATGGAATCGAAGGCTCCGTCTTCTTCGGCGTTGGTGAGCACGACGACGCCGAGATTTTCTTCGGGCACGAGCATGACGCGGGAAACGAAGCCGGCGACTCCGCCGGTGTGGCCGACGAGCTTGCGGCCGTGATAGTCGCGCAGGCCCCAGCCCAGTGCGTAGTCGGCGAAGTTGGCTTTCAATCCGGCGAGAGCGGGCGGAGGATCGCCGATGGGAAGAATGGTTTGCGGCGTCCACATTTCCCGGGAGCGTTGCTCGCTGAACAGGCGGGCGTCTTTTTCGGTGCCGTTGCTGCCAGTGAACTTGCCGCGGTTGAGTTGCAACTGCACCCATTTGGCCATGTCGGCGGCGCAGGAATTGATTGAGCCCGCGGGTCCGGCGTTGTCGAGCACTTCGAAGTGGATGACTTGCAGCTTGCCGCCCAGGAAGGAATGGGGGAAGGCAACGTTGTCGCCGGGCTTGATGCGGGCGTTGGTGACGGTGGAGTGAGTCATGCCGAGCGGCGTGAAAATGCGCTGGCGAATGTAGTCGTCCCACGAAGTGCCGGTGACGGCGGGGATGATTTGTCCGGCCGTCATGTAAAGCAAGTTGTCGTAGGCGTAGTGGCTGCGGAAACTGGATGCGGGCTTCATGAAGCGCAGCTTGTAGATGATTTCGTCGCGGGTGTAGGTGGAGTGCGGCCAGAAGAGCAGATCGCCTTCGCCGAGTCCCATGCCGCTGCGGTGCGTGAGCAGGTCGCGGATGGTCATTTCGTGCGACACGTAGGGGTCGAACATCACGAAGCCGGGAAGGCGCTGGTAGACAGGGTCGTCCCAGGAAAGCTTGCCTTCGTCGATGAGAGTCGCGAGCGCGGCGGTGGTGAAAGCCTTGGTGTTGGAGCCGATGCCGAAGAGAGTGAATTCGTCGACGGGCGTGGGATCACCAAGCTTGCGGACGCCGTAGCCTTTGGCGACGAGGACCTTGCCGTCTTTCACGATGGCGACGGCCATGCCGGGAACCTCGAAGGTTTTCATTGAAGCCGCAACGTAGGCGTCGAGGTCGGCGGGTGGGGCGATGGGGGCCGATGATTGCGGCCACGCGGAACTGATGAGAGTCACAACCAGCAGGGCGCAACTTAGACGGGTCAGCATGCATCTCTCCGGACGGGCAATACTTGCGAGAATTGCGACGCGGAGATTAGAACATAGAATCGGCGGATTCTCACCGGGCGTTGGGCTGCTGAGGCACGGGGCGATGCATACATACTGTCTGGAGCGCGAGCAGTGGCTGCCGAAGCCGGTGGATGAAGTGTTCTACTTTTTTTCGCGGCCGGAAAATTTGCAGGAGATTGCCCCGCCCTGGCTCGAGTTTCGCATGGTGAAGGCGCCTGAGACACTGGGCGCGGGCTCGTTGATTCACTACCGGCTGCGCTGGCGCGGGCTGCCGATCCGCTGGACGACGGAAATCAGCCAGTGGAATCCGCCGAACGGATTCGTGAACCGTGAAGTTTCCGGACCCTACGCCCTATGGAATCACGAGCACTGGTTTGTGGCGCACGACGGCGGTACCATCATGCGCGATCGAGTTACGTATGCCCTGCCGTTAGGGTGGATCGGACGCGTGGCGCAGTGGGCCGTGGTGAGGCGCGATGTGGAAGGGATGTTCGATTTTCGTGCGGAAGCCATGCGGCGGCTGTTCCCGGCTGCTCTTTCGTGAGCGTTTTCGTGAACGCTCTCGAACCCTCTTCTTCGATCCTGATCATGTGCGGCGCTTCTTCTCACGCGACGCTTCGCGATAGGCGATGTTCAGAAGATCAGGCAAAGCGTCGGCCCGCACATTCGCCAGGCTCACGAGAACCCACGGGAAATCGCGATAGTGATCGGTGATGAAGTAGGTTGCCGGGTCAGCGGCCATCAGCTCATCGCGGCGGTCGAAGGGCATTTTGACCACGATCTTGTCCAGGTCCTGGTGCAGGCGGACGATCAGGTTGCCTTTCACCTTCAGGGCTGGAGTTCCGTACGAGGAGCTTTCCACCACGTTGGGAAGAGCGAGGCCAAGGCGGCGTATGGTGTCGTAAGTGATTCGTGGCTTCTTCATGGGATGACGCCAGTAGCTTAGCGCATGAGGGCGAACGCTCACCAGCCGCGAGGGGACATTGTCCGCCGCGAAGCGATGATGGTAGGCTCGGCCATCGCCTGGGAGAACCATCGCCAGGGAGAACTACGGCTGGGAGAAATCATGATTTCGCGAGATTTTGTTTTCTGGGAAGTGGACGTGCAGGCCGACTTCATGCTGCCGGGAGGAAAACTGTATGTTCCGGGCGCGGAACGACTCTTGCCTAACATCCGGCGGCTGACCGATGCGGCGCGGCAGGGGCAGGTGTTCCTGGTGTCGCATGGCTGCTTTCATGCGCCGGACGATCCTGAATTCAAAATCTTTCCGCCGCACTGCGTGAAGGGAACCGGCGGAGCCGAACTGGCGCCCGAGGCTCTGACGGAAAAAGTCGTGCGTGTGCCGAATGAAGCGGACGCGAAACTGCCGGAAGACTTGTTCCAGTATCAGCAGATCCTGCTGGAAAAGCAGACGCTGAATATCTTCGAGAGCCGGCACGCCGACGCTCTGGTTCAGCGGCTGGAAAGTCAGGCCCAGTTCGTGGTATTTGGCGTGGTGACGGAGTATTGCGTGAGCTTCGCGGTCAAGGGGCTGCTAGAACGCGGACGGCGCGTGGCCGTGGTGCAGGATGCGATCGAAACCCTGAAGGCGGAAGACGGGAAGAACACGATTGCCGAACTGGAGCAACTCGGAGCGCGGCTTACAACCACGGACCAGGCTCTCAGGGCGCTCGGCCGCTGAGAGCCTGGCGCGAGTTCTAGTGGTGATCGCCGTGGTTGTGGCGCCAGGTCCAATATTCTTTCTGCTCTCCGGGAGGAAGCTTGCGGAAGTCGCGGTGCGGGTCGCGGTGGGTTTCAGCGGACCAACGATTGTAGAAAACGACCTCATCGTCGTTCCACACGTGATAGTCAGTGTAGTAGGGATCGTAGACGCGATACGGGTGATGGGCGCATGCGATTCCTGCCAGCGATGAAGTCAGTGCGGCCGCCAGCAGCAGATAACTCAGGGAGTTAGAACCACGGCTCATGTTTTTCTCCTTACGAGATAGAGGAACACTTCTCAGGCTGATTAGTTGCTGAACCTTAGCGGTTGGTTTCAGAAAAAGTGAACCTTGAGTGAGGAGCGCCGAAAACAGGTCGCAACCGTCGGTAACGTTTCCTTCCGAACAGTATTTCCTTTTCTTTCGATTACTTTTCAACGAAGTCGGATTGTAATAGACTTGGACGCGAGGAGATTCTACCTTGGGCGACCCATTGAGCGCGCTGCTGGATTTACCGGAGCCCGAAAAAATCGAGCGCGGGCTGGAACACACGCCCCGCGAAATCTGGCAGCAGCCGGAGACCTGGAACCAGACCTACCAGCGCTGTCAGGAGCACAGCGCCGAGTTGAACGACGTATTGCGGCGGGCTGGAATCGGCCGCGGCAGCACGTCCTCGCCAACCGTTTATCTGGTGGGCGCGGGCACGTCGGACTATACGGGCCGGGCGCTGGCGCCGTTGCTGCGGCAGCGTTGGGGGTGTGACGTTTGGCCCATCCCGAGTACGACGATGCTGACCGACTTCGAACAATTTCATCGTCCGGGACGAGAGTACCTGTGGATTTCGTTTTCCCGCTCGGGGCAGAGCCCGGAGGGCGTGGCGCTGCTGGAACAGGCGCTCGACCGGCAGCGGGAAATCCGGCATCTGGTGATCACCTGCAACCAGCAGGGAGCGATGGCGCAGCTGTGCGCGCGGCATCCCGACCGCGCAATGGCCCTGGTGCTGGACGATGCGGTGAACGATCGCGGGCTGGCCATGACCAGCTCGTTCAGCAACATGGTGCTGGCCGGAGAGTGCGTGGGGCACCTGGAAGAGTTTGCGCAGTTCGGCGACGTAGTAGAACAACTGTGCGAGAGCGGCCGGCGGTTCCTGCCTGAGGCGGCTGAAGTCGCGGCCGCCATTACCTTGCTGGGTTGCACGCGCGCCTGCTTTGTGGGCACGGGAGCTTTGCGTGCGGTGGCCGACGAATCCGCACTGAAAGTGGTGGAACTCAGCGCCGGCAGAGTTACCACCGTCGCAGAGACTCCGCTGGGGTTGCGTCACGGGCCGATGTCGAGCGTGGACGGACAGACTCTATTCGTGGCCTTCCTGTCGAGCGACGCGCGGCGGCGCGGGTATGAGCTTGATCTGCTGCGCGAAATGGATCGCAAGCATTTGGGGCGGGTGCGGGCGGTGGTCACGGCGCAAGGGGGCGACGATGTGGGGTCGCTGGCGGATTATTCTTTGTCGTTGAATTGCGCGGCGGACTTTCCCGATCACTATCGCCCGATGCTCGATGTAATGTTTGGCCAGTTGATTGGACTGTTCGGCTCCATGAGATGCGGCCTGAAGCCGGACCAGCCGAGTCCGAGCGGAGCCATCACCCGCGTGGTCGCGCCGATCAAACTTTATTAAGTTCCCGCCCACGATATTCTGACAAGCGATATTCTCACAAACGGGTAGAATGAGTGCCCGCATGGCATTCCGCTTCGAGTTCGACCAGGTCAATAAGATCCTGCTGGCCCGGTTCGAGGGGCAGCTCACCAATGAAGCTGCCGAGGAATATCACGACGCCCTCGGCAAGAATTGGAGAGCGACCGGCGCCCGTGCGGGCATCTGGGACCTTTCCGGCGTCTCCGAGTTTGCGGCGTCCGCGGACTTCTTGCGCAGCCTGGCAAAGCGCAAACCAATCACGCCGGGCTTGACCGAACACCCGCGCTTTATCGTAGCCCCGGCGACGGCTGGATACGGCTTGATGCGCATGTTCCAGATCTCAGGAGAGTCGGCACGGCCTCAGCTGCATGTCGTGCGCAGCGTTGACGAAGCGCTCACCACTCTCGGCGCTCAGTCCCCCCACTTCGAACCTTTAGAGTGACCGCACGGGATGGTGGACGAAGTACAGGCGTGCAGCCATGAGCACGATGAAATCTTACCTCCCCTGGAGTTTCAAACCAGAGTTACAAAACCAGAGTTACACAATGAAGATTCGGCTGATACAAATCTCTACTCATCTATATGGCAGTTGACAGAGCCCGGGAGTACTATCAGTCGCTGGACTCTGATGATCTGTTCCCGGACTTGGCCGTTCAACAGGGGCAGACTTCGCTGATCACCAATCCGGGGGTGGTTGAGGTGTATGTGGACAGCAGCACGCAGATGCTGAACACGATGGCGCTTGCGGGAGGCAGCACGCTGCGCTTCAACGGCCTGGTGTTCAACGACAGCGGCACCTTGCGCATGGATTGTGCGCAAGTCAATGACGGAGTGACGGCGGCATCGCAGGCGAATTTGCGGGGTGGCGTCAAAGCTGGCGAGGCGACGATGGTCCGTCGCGAAGGCGCCGGCGGGATGCAGCCGACGATAACAGTGGTCACGCGTTCTCAATAGTTTGGTCCCAGCAAGAAAACGGGGCGAGCAATTTTGAACGGCCGCGGGGAGCATTCCCGTGATCGGGTATTCGTTGAAGGTGTGCTGGATTGACCAACAATTAGAAGCCGCTAAGGGTAACCTGCCCGTGCTCTAAGTTGGCGGGGGTCTTGCCCGAGGCTTCGATCGTACTGTGGGGAGATTATGAAAACACTTCTGGAGTTTCGCGAACTCAAGCGTTTGTCGTTGATCCGGCTGGCTTATTCAACTCTGATTCTGACGGCCATGGCGGTCGTGACCACTGGTTGCGGCTCCAGCAGCGCCGCGAAGACGCCGCCGTTGAGCGGAAACACGAACGTTACTGTGATGGTGACGAGCACGGCCAACGATCAACTGACTGACTTCGATTTTGACTTCCAGGGCATCACCCTGACCAGCCAGTCGGGCAAGACCGTGACTTTGCTGTCGGCGTTGCCGCAGGGATTGTCGGCGGCGGCGAGCGAATTCATGCACATTAATGGCACAGCCGAGCCGTTAGTGACCGCCAGCATTCCCCAGGATGTGTACACCGCGGCTACCGTAACTGTTTTCGGCGGGCAATTTGTTTGCATCTACTATGGTTCCATTGAAGGAGAGCTGGGCATTGACACGAGCACTTATAACGCAGGCCTGACCGGGTCGGCGGTTACGGTAAACCTGGCGTCGCCAATTACGGTTACGGGCGCGAGCATGGGCCTGGCGTTCGACCTGCAGGTGGCGCAGTCGGCGACTTATTCTGCGTGCGTCAACCCCGATGGCACCGGTTCCGCCTTTTCGATTACTCCGACCTTTAATCTGACGCCGCTTGCGATAGCTGCTTCACCGACCAATGCGACCAACGGGAAGGTGATGGGGCTCGATGGGCAGATCTCGGCGCTCGGCACCACCGGAAATAGTTTCACGCTAACCTTGAGCGCGTTTGGAGTAACCAGGACGCTTGCCATCAGCTCTGACGGTACTACGGCGTATCAGGGCATTGGCGGCTTTTCCGCGCTTGCCGTGGGCACGCTCATGGATATGGATGGAGCAGTGCAGCCCGATGGCTCTTTGCTGGCGACGCGGATTGCAGTGGAAGATCCGTCGGCCGCCGACGAATTCCGCGGCCCGCTGCTCATGGTGACGCCATCGGCATCGGCCGTTCTTCTGCATCTTCGCGAGCAGCAGGGCAACGATTTGCCGGGATACATCGACGGCTCGCAAGTTTTCGACTACAGCAGCGCCACGTTTCAGATTTCCGGCCAGCTGGCGAACTTGTCGACGCTGCCCTTCGTGCCCAGTTTTAGCGCCTCCAATATGGTTCCCGGGCAGGAAGTTTATCTGACCAATGCGTCTTACCCGCTCAGCGGTTATCCGGTGGTGACCACGATGACGTTGATGCCGCAGATCATCGACGGCACGGTTACGGCCTCAACGCAGAGCGGAAGCTTCACCGACTACACCGTGAGCCTTGCCGCTTACGATCTATTTCCCCTGCTGGCGGTGCAGCCCGGTCAGACCGCAGTGGAGAACAATCCCAGCCAGATTGAAGTCTACGTGGACAGCAATACGCAACTGTTGAACACGACGAGCACCCTCGCGGAGGGCAGCACGCTGCGCTTCTACGGAATCGTATTCAACGACGGTGGCACGCTGCGCATGGACTGCGCGCAGGTCAACGACGGGGTTTCATTTACGCCAGCACCGAATGCGAATAGTCACCTGCGAGTCGGAAGCGTACAGACGCTGAAGCGCGCATCGTCCGGCGGATCGGCGCAAGTGATGACAACGATAACGCAAACTCACTGAGCCGGAGATTTCCGAGGGAACGGGAGGGGCTGGCTAGGTAATGCTCACTTCGGTGTACATTCCGTAGACCTGCCGCAGCGCTTCGCAAATCTCGCCCACGGTCGCGTAGGCGCGCACGGCCTCCACGATGTAAGGCATGGTGTTGGCCGAGGAGATATTTCCGTTGGCGCCCGCGTTCGGCTCCTGCCCCGCGGCTTTCTTCAGCGCGTCGAGCGCCCGCTGGACAGCTTCATTGGAGCGGCGCGCGCGCAACGCCTTCAGCTTCGCCGTCTGCTGGCGCGCCACGCTCTCATCAATGTAGAGAATGTGCGGGGACTCTTCCTCGATGACGAATTCGTTGGCGCCGACAATAACTTTTTCGCGGGCTTCGGCCGCGCGCTGGTACTGGTACGACGCTTCGGCGATTTCTTTCTGCGGGAATCCGCGCTCGATGGCCTTGACCATGCCTCCCATGGCGTCAAGCTTGCCGAAATAATCCAAGGCGCCGTTTTCCATTTGTAGTGTCAAGCTTTCTAAAAAGTAAGAACCGCCGAGAGGATCAACCGTCTGCGTCACGCCCGATTCGTAGGCGATGATCTGCTGGGTGCGCAGCGCGATGCGCGCGGCCTCTTCGGTGGGCAGCGCCAGCGCTTCATCGTAAGAATCGGTGTGCAGCGACTGCGTTCCGCCCAGAACGGCGGCCAGCGCCTGCACGGCCACGCGCGCAATGTTGTTCATGGGCTGCTGCGCCGGCAGGGACACCCCAGCGGTCTGCGTGTGGAAGCGCATCAGCCAGGTGCGCTGGTTCTTCGCGCCGAAGCGGGTCTTCATTACGTGCGCCCAAATCTTTCGGGCGGCGCGGTACTTGGCAATCTCTTCGAAAAAGTCGTTGTGCGCGTTGAAGAAGAAGCTGAGCCGCGGACCGAACTCATCCACATCGAGCCCGCGGCGGCTCGCCCACTCCACGTATTCAACGCCGTCATACAGCGTGAATGCGAGCTCCTGCAAGGCGGTCGAGCCGGCCTCGCGAATGTGGTATCCGCTAATAGAAATGGTGTTGAAGCGCGGCGTGAACTTCGAGCCGAATTCAAACGTGTCGATCACCAGCCGCATCGACTGCGTCGGCGGGTAAATGTATTCCTTCTGCGCGATATATTCCTTGAGAATGTCGTTCTGAATCGTGCCGGAAATTTTCTTCCAGTCGGCCCCCTGCTTTTCCGCGACCACCAGGTACATCGCCCAGAGCACCGACGCCGGCGAATTGATGGTCATGGAGACCGTGGTTTTTTCGAGGTCAATGCCGCCGAAAAGAATTTCCATGTCTTCGAGCGAATCGATGGCCACGCCGCACTTGCCCACTTCGCCCTCGCTGGCCGCGTGGTCGGAGTCGTAGCCCATCAGCGTGGGCAAGTCGAAGGCTACGGAGAGTCCGCTGCCGCCGTGTTCGAGCAGGTATTTGTAGCGCTGGTTAGTCTCTTCGGGCGAGGCGAAGCCGGAAAATTGCCGCATCGTGAAAAGCTTGCCGCGATATCCGGTGGCGTGAATGCCGCGCGTGTAGGGCGCTTGGCCGGGATAGCCGAGATATTTTTCTTCGCTCCAGTCCTCCGGCAGATCAGCCTGGGTGTAGAGGCGGCGAATGGGCACGCCGGAAATTGTGGTGAAGCGCGCGTGGCCCTGCTCGTCGAGATTCACGCCGGTGGGCGCGCCAATCGGCCGCTCAGGAGCTTTTTCGAGTGTCGGCGCGAGAGTCTTCTCCGCCCAGCTCTTTTCGGCGTCGGAAGGATGGCGATTTTCAAACACGTCGGCGATCGGGTTCTCGGCCACCGGACTCTTGGCAATGCGCGGCTTCAGCGGCTTCTTTTCCATAGGCTGTCGTAGCGAACCCAGCGTGCTGTCTCGATGATAGGGAAGTGCGTGCGCCGGAGCAAGGCACGAACGTGTGGTCAGGACGACCGGTCGGTCGGATTCAATACACCAAACCGTCTGTCATCCTTGAGGAGGGCGCAGCCCCCGAGGGACCGTACGACATGCGGGAACCGGCAATGCAGTCGACGGGATCTGCCAAGCTGCGTGCGGCCCACGTATTCCTGTTCACGCCATCGCAGCTTTCTGCCAACGTAAGGTCCCTCGCATCGGCTTCGTGGGTGCTCAGGATGACAGCGGCGCTCAGGATGGCAACTCTTAAATTAACGCGGCCTGCGCGAGAATTCCCATGCCTTGGAGTATTTCCATGACACGTAAACCGCGTGGTACAGGTGCAGCAGCAGGCCTTCGCGGCCGTCGAGGAAGCCGAGGCGGAAAAAATAGTTGTAGATAAACGTCGCCAGCGGCCGCACGACGATGTTGACCACGCTGAATCGGACTTTTCCGTTAGCCTTCGCCACGACCATTTCCGCGCCCAGCGACGAATAGCGGTTCATGTGCTCGATGTAATCGGAGAGCGTGGGGTAGGAGTGGTGAAGGAGCGGGTAATATAGCTTGCCCAAGCGTCCCGCGACCTGGAACGTTTCGTGCACTGCCCGCGTTTCCACTCCACCCGTGCCGCGGCGAAACATTCTCAGCTTGGGATCTGGCCAGTATCCGCCACGTCGCAACGGGCGGCGCAGGAAATAGTTCCGGCGTTTTATCCAATATCCATTTTCTGATCCAAATCCATCCTCGGCGGGGCCACGGCAGATTTCCTCGATCTCCTTCGCCAGTCCGTCTGACAGCTCCTCATCCGCATCCAAACTCAGAATCCAATCTCCTGTGGCCTTGTCGATCGCCGAGTTCTTTTGCGCGGCGAAGCCTTTCCATTCTTCGACGAAGACTTTCGCGCCGAACGATTTCGCGATTTCGACGGTGCGGTCGGTCGAGCCGGAATCGACGACGACGATCTCTCCTTTGCCGTCGGCGAGCAGCGGCTGCACGCTCGCGAGCGTGCGGCCGATGTTCATCTCTTCGTTAAATGTAATGATGACGACGGAAAGGTTCATGGGAAAGACTGTCCGAGCGTGCGAACTCGAAATTGTCTCACAGGCCCGGGGCTAAAGCCCGTCGTCTTACGGGGCTTAACGCGGCGCTAAAGCGCCGCTCTTCCACCAGATTGCCACTAGTCGTTCGCCACCGGCCGCTCGTCGACTAATCATTTCTCGACACGGCTCTTCCACGAAGCTGCCGACGGCCACTTTGCTTCCGACAGCAGAAACATGATCAGAATCAGCAACTCCGGTTCCAGGGGATGCCGGTAGCGGGCGTGCGGAAATACGAAGTAATAGACCGTGGGATAGGTCAGCACCAGACTCGCGAAAAGCCATGCCCCTGGCCGCTTCTGGCGCAGGGCGCGTCCCAGCCCCCAGAGCGCCAGAACCGACGTTGCCAGAAAAGCCGAAGTGCGAAAGTCGATGGGAGCGACGCTGTTGGTAGCTCGCGGGACGCCGTTCCAATAATAGAAGAAGCGCTTCAGGCTGATCACGGCGAAGCGTGCCGGGTGGGCTTGAATCCAGTCGAACGCCATCAGTTTGCAGGATTCCGCGTAGGCGATCTCGCCCATGCGTTGAAACTTTTCCAGCTCCAGGCGATTGAGATTGGGCTGGAGATAAGCCATCAGCATGCCGTCGGCGCCATTCCAGTTGCCCAGGCGAATCTGCAATCCGAAATCGTCGCGCAGGAACACGAAGCGTCCGAAGACTTCGTAGTTGCGCACCACCCACGGCGTCAGCACGAGAAAGAACACGACAGAAGAAAGCGCGACGCCTCCGAGCGACGGCAGACCGCGGCGGTAGCGCTGCCTCCATATCCACAGGCCGCAGAAGGGAAGAAAGAGCAGCATGGTGGGATTGGCCAGCGCTCCCACGCCGTAAAGCGCTCCGAAAAAAATCCAGCCGCGCCGGCCCGGCCACTCCCGCAGTTCCAGAGCCAACAGAAAAACACAGGTCAGCACAAGCGGCGTGAAGGTCGTATCCCAGATCCAGTGCACCGACCAGTACCAGACGTAGGGGCAGAGCGCCCAGATGAACGCCGACCAGGCCGCGACGCGTTCGCCGAAAGTTCGGTGCGCGATCAGAAAAATCGGGATGCAGGTGAGTGTCGCGAACAGGCTATTCATGCTCAGCAGCACCCAGGCGGAGGCCTGGGTGTAGACGCCGAAAATCCTGAATACTCCGCCAATCAAATACGGATAGAGTGGAGGCTCCCAGGCCGTGGGGCCGGTGTTGCCTTCGTAGGGACTGCTGAAGCCGTGGCCCTCGGCGATGGAGCGCCCGACGCGGCCCATCTCCCACCCGAACTCGAAGTGGTCGTCGCCGGGGCGGGTTCGATATTGATGGAAGACCCCGATGGCCGCGACCTGCAGCACGAACGATAGAGGCAACAGCCAAAGAAAGGACCGCGGGAGTGCAGGCCGGGAAGGTCTCGCCATCGGGCGTAGTTTATCAGGCGCGCGCGGCTACATTTGCCCTCCGGGCTGCGCCGGCGGCGTCGGCGCGGAAGTCGGCGCAGATAACGGCGCCGCCGCGGGCGCAATATTCTGGCGCGGGGCCACATAGGGCACGTTGGGCAGGTGCGTGACCTGGCCGCGCGTGGCGTCGGCGACGTCGATGCCGGCATGATCGAGCAATAATCCGGTGGCTCGATCCAGCTCGATCACCGACTTTTCATAGGCCGCTTTTGCCGACACCAGATTCGACTCGCCGGTGGTCAAGGTGGCGGCGTCCTGCAGGATCGCGGTCTGGGTGGTCAGTCCGACTTTCAGTTTCTGCTGATCGGCGTCCATGGTTTGGCGTGCCAGGTCAACGGCGGATTGCGCGGCCTGCACCGCGACCCGGTTCTGCTTCACATCGAACTGCGCATTGCGGACTTCGATCCGCACCTGATTTTCCAGCTGCAACTCGCGCACCTGCGCCTGGCGGTATTCGAGTTCGGCGCGCACCTGATTCGACTGCGCTTCGCGGTTGCGAATGGGGATGCTGAGGGTCAGGCCCAGGCCCTTGTCGGGAGCGGTTGAATTCACAAGCTGGTTCAGCGTGCTGCCGTAGCCCACGGGCGCAGGCGGGTTCGTCCCCTGGAATGGCGGCGGCACGCCGCCGAGGCTGTAGCAATCGCCGGTAAGGGTCGCGGTGCATTGCGGCAGGGCCGGGTTGATGTTTCCGCCCGCCCCGGATCCGCCATAATAGGCGAACGCCTGCAGCGTGGGCAGCATGGCATTGCGCACGGCCTTGCTGTTGATGTCGCGGGACTGGAGATCGATGCGCGACTCGACCAGTTCGGCGCGATGGCGCAGCGCATCGTTGATCATGTCCTGGATGGGAATCACCGGCTCCGCCTGCGGAAGCTCCATAGTCGAAGTGGGGATGACGTCGGCCTCGGCGAGAATGGGGTCCTCAATGCTGCGGCTGAGCGCGTTTTTCACGAGCAGTTCCTGCAGCTGCAAATTGTTTTGCGCCACGATCAGGTTCTGTTCATCGGTGGCCACGGTGCTTTGCGCGCTGACCACCTGTATAGGAGGGATTGTCCCAACCTTGGCCTGGCTCCGGGCATCGTCGAGCGCTTTCTGCCCGTAGGTGAGCGCTTCGTGCTGCACGCGCACGTTTTCGTAGGCGAAGACCAGATCCCAATACATGTTTTCGACCTGGTCGACGGTCGTGATGATTTGCAGGCGGAAAGCGACGTCGGAAATCTCGCGGTTGTTTCTGGCAATGCGAATGAATCGCGTGTTGGGCAGGAAGCCATAGCCCTGCAGCAGATTTTGCGTGAAGCGGAACTGGAAGCTCGAACCCAGTTGGGGCGTGAGCAGGCTGATCGGGTTGTTGGTAGTGAGGTGAGTGTTGTTGAAATAGCCGGTGAGCGCGCCGCCCCATTCAAATCCCTGGGCGTAACCGAAGTTGGCGGTGTAGGTGTTCTGGGCGACGACGGGCACGGGACTGGTTACGGTGGTGGACTCCATGTCGTCCCGGTCGAACTGCAGGGTGCTGGTGAATTGCGGATCGAAGGCGGTGATGGGCGCGCCGATGCCGAGGGTGGAACTCACCAGGCCATTGGTTCCGGTGCCTGCGCCGCCGGCCGCGACGGTGGTGCCCCCGGTGCCGGAGCCGACCGTACCGCCGAGTCCGCCGACTCCGCCGCCGGGCGTGTTCTGCACGATGCCGGTGTTGACGCCGAGAATGCTGGCGCCGGATTTCGCGCGCAGCAGGTCGGCGTCGGCGATGCTCAGGTTATAGCGGGCGATGTCGAGATCGAGATTGTTCTCGAGCGTGAGCGCAACGGCGTCATTGATGGAGAGATAAATCTTGCCATCGTGCATGAGCGCGTCAATGCGTGCCGAGTTGCTCAGGCTGGGCGCCGCGACTTCGACCGGCCGGTAGGGCTGCAATACGTGTGGAAAGGCGGCGCGCGGAACGGAATAATCCTTCAGATGAACCTGTGCCGGCGTGAGCGCCGGTGTGGCCTGGGGTGGCGTGACTTGCGACGACGGGGCCGCAGGGACATCTTGTCCCCAGAGCGCGGATGAAGCAGCCGCGAGCAGCACGGAAGTGAAGGACAAAAACAGAAACCGGGTCACCGAAATCAAACGCGGGAAACGCATGAGTATTCTCCTTGCATGAGAGCGGGCGCGATTCATTCGCGACCAGAATTCTGATGGCGTCAACGGTTGGGACGCAAAAGCGCAAACCTGTATCACTTCAATCTTAGCGGGAGAAGTTTCACGGAAAGAGCGGGAGATTGTAAAGAATTGTTATGGCGAATAAAAAA
>Ga0302324_100003421_pt1 | contig 35842 bp, 33 predicted proteins | sample Palsa_T0_1_FD_201949 | JGI IMG/M metagenome (GOLD analysis project Ga0302324, IMG submission 201949) | Peat permafrost microbial communities from Stordalen Mire near Abisko, Sweden - Palsa_T0_1 | ecosystem: Environmental > Terrestrial > Soil > Palsa > Peat permafrost | place: Sweden: Abisko...
TGGGGCGTGCCTTACTACTGGATCGGTTTCAGGCGCGTGCGCAGCGATCCGCCCGAAGGCACGGATCTCAACGCCATCTACAAGGGACGCATCTCCATCACGCCGCTCCATCTCAATCTGACGGAGCATCATGTGCGCGACCGGTTGAAGCCCCTGATCGATGGTCCGCCGCCCGCGCGATGAGCGACGATCACCGCCCGATCGCGCTTGTCATGGCGCTGCGGGGGCAGGGCATCACCGATGCGCGCGTGCTGTCGGCCATCGAGCGCACGCCGCGCGAGCTGTTTGTCGACGCGCCGTTCCAGGCCGCGGCCTACGACAATTCCGCGCTGCCCATCGCCTGCGGCCAGACGATCAGCCAGCCCTATATCGTGGCCTATATCACCGAGGCCCTCACGCTCGATCCGAAACATCGCGTGCTGGAGATCGGCACGGGCTCCGGTTATCAGGCGGCGGTGCTCAGTCCCTTATGCCGGATGGTCTACACCGTCGAACGCCACCGTCCCTTGCTCAAGGTGGCCGAAGCGCGCTTCAAGGCGCTCAAGCTGCACAATGTGGTGGTGCGACACGGCGACGGTCTCAAGGGCTGGCCGGAGCAGGCGCCGTTTGATCGCATCGTGCTGAGCGCGGCGCTGCCGGAAATTCCCGCGGCGCTGCTCGAGCAATTGAAGCCGGGCGGAATTCTCATCGCACCTGTCGGCAGTCTGAACCCGCTGGAAAGGGAATCTCAATACCTGGTGAAGACAATGCAAACGGCAGGCGGCGCGGTGCGGGAAACATTGATCCCCGTCGCCTTCGTCCCGATGGTGCCCGGCCTGCCGCAGGAGATTCGAAAGCCCGATGAACCGGAGAACAGGCATTGAACGCTGGCGCGGAATTGCCGCCGCGATCGCGCTTGTCTCGCCGCTGCTGCTCGCGGGCTGCGCGGACGACGGACCTTACGGGGAAGATTACGATTTGCCGCAGGCGGCGCAGTACACGGTCGTCGCACATCCAACCGTCGTCGCCCAGACAACGACGAGCCATCCCGCACGCAATCATGTGAAAGTGGCGAAATCAGTCCGCACTGCGGCATTGGAACCGAAAGTCGCGGTGAGCGAATTGCCGCCGCTGCAACAGCAGCAATCTTCAGCCGTTCCCACGCCCCGTCCGGACGCCGCGCCGGTCATTGCACCGGACGACGATCTGCTGGCTGCGGAGCCTGCCGCGCCGCAAAGCGATGTGCCCGACACTGCGCCGGCGAAATCGGCGCCCGCGCAATTCGCCTGGCCGGTGATGGGCCAGATCCTTTCGCCCTTCGGCCGCGACAGCAATGGCGCGCGCAATGACGGCATCAACATCGCGGCGAAGCTGGGCGCGCCCATTCATGCCGCCGCCGCAGGCACCGTCACCTATGTCGGCAACGAACTCAAAAGTTACGGCAACCTCATTCTCATCGCGCATGGCGACGGCTACGTCACGGCCTATGCCCATGCCGACAGCATCGCGGTCAATCGCGGCGATCACGTCAACCAGGGGCAGGTGATCGGCACCGCGGGCGACACGGGCGATGTGGACCGCCCGCAGCTGCATTTCGAAATCCGCAAAGGCGTCCAACCCGTCAATCCCCGCCGGCTGCTGGCCGCTGAACTCCCTGCGAACAGGGAATTTAACAGGGAATAAATCGGCGGAACTTTCCGGCAACGAATTCCCTGCTAGCAGGGAAATTAACAGGGAATAATCGGAACAGGGAATTTGCGCGTTCGCGCGCCCCGCGTTCCGGTACGCATGCGACAGCGCCGCGGCGAAAGCTCGCCGCGCCCTGGGGGTGTGATTCACAATGTCAAAGAGCCTCCCGGCGGACCGGGATCAGTTCGCGGTTGATATTATAACCAATTTGGTTGTATGTCAACCGCGAAATTATGGCGCGCGCTCTGACCATGCTGGGGATGTTGAAGGCACGGGCGAGTGTTGTGAAATCAGGACGGACCCGAAACGCACTTCGGGCGTTGTCACCGGTGCTATCGTAACAGATGGTCCCTCGGCACGCCCCGCCCCTCCTTGTGCCGAGGGAGTTTTTCTTGGCAACGCTAGATTGAGCGTGGGTCGCTCAACAACAGCGGATCAACATCTGCCCTGACCATCGCCACGCGGCGGTCGTGGTGCCAAAGATCAATGGTATGCTCACGAGCAAGTTCGCGCGCTTTGCTCAACGCCATTCGGTCGTCTTCGAACTCCCAATCGACTTGCTGGACGACTGCATTCTCGTTTGTCAGATAAAATAGTTGGTATTCCGGCATCACAACCTCAGCCTTCGCCACAGAGCGGGAGCGCGGGCACGTTCCGATGTGCCCCCTATGTCTCTCAATCGCCAGCGCCCGTTAGCCCAAGCTAGCGACCTATGTTCTTAGATCGTCCCACATGCGAAATCTGGTCAATATCGCTCATGGCCGCCTTGGTGCTCTATACAGCGCGCGGAAAACTTACAAAGTCTGGCAAAACGCGGGATGCGGGGTGGACGGTGGTTTAGCGCCAGAGTGTTCTCTTTTGAGCAGTCGGCCGTATGACCCCGTGGATAAAATTCAGCGTTCGTAGCAGGGCGATTCGGTAACGGCCGTCCTTCTTTGGACGAAGGCGTTCCCCCGGGTCCTCCCCTGGCACTCGGGGGACCGTCTTTACGTCGCCTTCACATCCCTCTGCCGGTATCCCGAGAAATCGACGCTCGGTCCCCGCTTCATCGCCGGCGCCGCCACGGTGCGGGTCTGTTCGCCATTGGTGACGCGGCGGTTATCTTCCCTACATGACGCCTCTTGCGCGTAACGGAGCAAATAGGTTCCGGCGATACGGTGATGGTGACCAATTTCCGCGCGGCGCCTTCTGCAAATTCCCTGTTATTCCCTTCGAAAACGCCACTGCTCTGCATCTGCGGCGCTCGTTTTCCGAACAGGGAATTTGCGCATTCTCTCGCACGGCCCGGCCGCCGAGTTCCGGTACGCAGGCGACAACGCCGCCGCGAAAGCTCGCCGCGCTCTGACCATCCTGGGGACGTTGAAGGCGTGGGGAAGCGTTACCAAAACGGGAAGCAGTCGGAATGCACGATTGGCTGTTGTGACTTAGAGGTGCGGTTTGGGAGTTGGAACGAGACCGATCAAGGCGCGATCAGTTGCAACCAGAGGAAGTGATACGCAACCGCCCGTGCTGATGGCCCCATATTCCATGACGTAATCCCGAAATTGCTCCGCAAAAGCGTTGCACTCAGTCAAGTTGGTAAACTCGGTGTTTGTATCTATAGTTGCTTGGCCATTAGGCCAAATGAAACCGAGGATTGCGATATAAGTATGTGCTGTACCCATTTGGAACCTCCTCTGAGTCGTAACAGTCAATATGCTCGGGTTGCGCTATAGAAGACGTGTCATCACGGTTGGCGCGATACGATTGGGCCGCCCTTATGCGGCACCAAACCATTGGCCTGCATGCATACGCTGTCAGAAACAGCGCCAATAGCCGCGAGGGCCGCAGCGACATTGTTTACGTAAGCTTGGCATTCGCTCCAGGAAGTAAACTGATTACTCGCACTAAGCGTTGGCGATCCATGAAAAACAAAAATCAGAATCGCGACATAGGCAGTTGTCATCGGGAAGTTCCCTTGAAGCGCGAGAGTCATTGTACGTGCGCCAAATTAACGGGTTCTTAAGCCGCCTTAACGTGCCGCTGCGGGTATCCCGAGAAATCGACGCTCGGTTCCCGCTTCATCACCAGCGCCACTTCCGCCATCGACAACGAGAATATTCCGCCGCGAATTTGCGCTGACAAAGCGCGTAGTTCGCAAGTTGCATCGGATCGGCCGCTCGCGAATGTTCAAAGCCAATATCTTGGACATGTTGACCTGTCGCCTGAAGCTGGAAATCCCCGTTGCATATCGGATCGCGTCGACCAATGGACATGCAGCGCACATGTGTCTATGTTCCCCGCATGAGCGTGATGATTCAAATTCGAAACGTGCCCGACATGTTGCACCGCCGGCTCAAATCGCGAGCCGCGCTGGCGGGCATGTCGCTCTCCGACTATCTGCTCGGCGAAATTCGCCAGGTGGCCGAGCGCCCGACGCTCGATGAGCTGCGCGCGCGCCTGGAACGGCGCCCGGCAGTGACCCTTTCGGTGAAACCAGCACAGGCAATCCGGGCCGAACGCGACCGCAGATGATCGTCGTCGATGCTTCGGCCGTGCTTGAAGCGCTCCTGCGCACGCCAGCCGCAAGCGTGGTCGAGCGATGGTTGTTCGATCCCGCGCAGACGTTGCACGCGCCGCATCTGCTCGATGTCGAGGTCGCGCAGGTGGTTCGCAGATATGCTGCGAACGGCCAGCTCGACGCCGAGCGCGGCCGCGCGGTTCTGGACGACCTCGCCGATCTTCCGATGCGCCGCTATCCGCACGATTTCCTTTTGTCGCGTGTCTGGGAGTTACGAAACAATTTTACCGCTTACGATGCCGTCTACATTGCCCTCGCGGAAGCACTCGACGCGCCCCTGCTCACACGCGACAAACGCCTCGCCGCCGCGCCCGGCCATCATGCGTCGATCTACCTGGTGTGAGCGGCCCCGGCCGCGCCGCCACAGCCTGCCGGCCTTTCCCCCCGGAAATTTTGTCGATTAGATGACAGCGCCCGACTCGCAACTGCCGGAAAGCCGAACCATGGACCTTGTGGCGAATGTCGACGAACGCCCGGTGACGTCGGCAAAGCTGGACGGCCGCACCCGCAGGCAGGCCTATCTCTTCATCGGCGCGCTATTTTTCCTCACGAACTTTGCGGCGCCGCATCTGGGCCTGGTCGATGTCCCGGTGTCGTTTTTCCTGAAGAATCGCCTGCATCTGAGCGCCAACCAGACGTCGTTGTTCCGGCTCATCGTCGCCATCCCGCTCATCATAGGCTTTGTGTTCGGCTTCGCGCGCGACAGCTGGAACCCGTTCGGTCACGGCGACCGCGCTCATCTTTTCATCTTTGCCATCCTGACGACGCTGATCTACGGCACCCTGGCGTTCCTCAATCCGACCTACGCCATCCTGCTGGTGGGCGTGTTCCTGGCGACCGTCACCTACCAGATGACAAGCAGCGTCGCGAACGGCCTCACCACCATTCTCGGCCAGGAAAATGCCATGGCGGGGGGCCTCGCCTGCGCGTCGTTGATCGCGGCCTATCTGCCCCAGGTGATCGGCTATTTTCTGGGCGGCGTGCTGAGCAATTTTCTGGAGGGACAAAACGCCCTCGTCGCGGCGCGGATTCTGTTCCTGTGCGCCGGATCGCTCATGCTCATTCTCGCGCTCGTGGGCGTGTTGGGACCTCGCCCGGTGTTTGATGCGGCCGAGCATACCAGGACGAAAAGCCACTTCGTTCATGACCTCGGCCGCTTCGCGCGGCACTGGCCGGTCTATCCCGTGATCATCATACAGATTCTGTGGCAGTTTTCGCCCGCGACGGGAACGGTCTTGCAATACCATCTGTCCAACACGCTCCACGGCACCGATGCGCAATGGGGCGAATGGAACGCCATTTTCATCGGCGCCTTCATTCCGGGCTTGCTCGTTTACGCCTATGTCTGCCGGCGCGTGCGTCTGTCCTGGCTGTTGTGGTGCGGCTTCGGCGTTTCCGTGGCCCAGATGGTTCCCCTCCTGTTCATCAAAACCGCAAACGGCGCGTTGATCGCCGGGGGAGTTCTGGGCGTGATCGGCGCGTTCGCGCAAGGCGCGCTGACCGATCTCTCCATTCGCTCCGCGCCCCGCGGGTTGGAGGGGACCATGGCGATGATGTTCATTGCCTGCTTCTACATCTCCTTCCGATTCGGAGATCTGTTCGGTACCGCGCTCTACGATCGCTACGGCTTTGTCGTACCGGTCATCGCCACCATCGTGAGCACCGCGTTGATCCTGCCGGTACTGCTGATCGTGCCGAAGCGCCTCATCGAAACGCGCGACGGCGAACCGCTTCATCTCAAAGGCTGAACGCATGCGCGCTGACGCGGTAAGCAATCGCGTTACAACCGCTTCCCCAATTCGCCCGCGAGATCCTGGATGAATTGCCACGCGACGCGGCCGGAGCGCGCGCCGCGCGTTGCGGCCCAGGCCAATGCGCGCGCGTGCAGATCGGGCGCCGACAGACCGTAATGCGTCGCATAGCCGTCGATCATCGCGAGATATTCGTCCTGCCCGCAATTGTGGAAGCCGAGCCAGAGCCCGAACCGGTCCGACAGCGAGACTTTCTCTTCGACCGCTTCCGAGGGATTGATCGCGGTGGAGCGTTCATTGTCCATCATCTCGCGCGGCATCAGATGGCGGCGGTTCGAGGTGGCGTAGAACAGCACATTGGCCGGCCGTCCCTCGATGCCGCCTTCGAGTGCGGCCTTGAGGGACTTGTAGCTCGTGTCTTCCTTGTCGAAGGAGAGGTCGTCGCAATAGAGCAGGAAACGGCGCGGCGAGCCCCGCAAGAGACGCAGCAGCGCCGGCAGGCTCGCGATCTCCTCGCGATGGATTTCGACGAGAACGAGGGCGTCGTCGTTCGAGCGCGCGCGATTTGCTTCCGCATGGGTGGCCTTGACGAGCGAGCTTTTGCCCATACCGCGCGCGCCCCACAGAAGCGCATTGTTGGCGGGCAGGCCGCCTGCGAAACGCCGCGTGTTTTCGAGCAGCGTGTCGCGGGCGCGGTCGATGCCCTTGAGCAGCAGAAGCGGCACGCTGGCCACCGCCGCAACCGCCACCAGCCCGCCCTGCGCCGGTTCCCAGACGAAGGCGTCGCCCGTCGCCGGCGCGGACGCCATGGCAGCGGGCGGGGCTAGACGTTCGAGGGCCGCCGCCACGCGGGCCAACGGCTCATTTCCGGCGTTTGATTCGGTGGGCATTACGGTCCGGTCCCCCGCCCCGGTGCGGTTGCAATGAGGGGGCGCGCGGCTATAGTCCGCCGCCTGACGGCGACCCCCCTGCCGCCTTCCTCGGAACGACACATGGATTCATCTTTTCTTACGCAGATCGCGCCGTTCGTCCTCATCGTCCCGATCTTCTACTTTCTTATGATCCGCCCGCAACAGCAGCGCATGAAACAGCATAAGGAAATGCTGGAAAGCGTGCGCCGCGGCGACACGGTGGTGACGGCGGGCGGCGTCGTAGGACGCGTGGCCAAGGTCAAGGACGACGGCGAACTCATGGTCGAGATTGCCGACAATGTGCAAATCCGCGTGGTGAAGTCCACTCTGTCCGAGGTCCGCGCGCGGACGCAGGACGCCAAAGCCGACAAGGAATAGTTCGCCCCGCCATGCTGCAAATATCCACCTGGTCCCGGGTTCTCACCGCCCTCATTGTCGTGGCCGGTATTCTGCTCGCTCTGCCGAACGCGCTGCCCGGCTGGGTGGTCGCCAAGATGCCGCGATGGCTGCCCACGAGCTCGGTCAGCCTCGGCCTCGATCTCCAAGGCGGCTCTTACCTCCTGCTCGAAGTGGGCGTCGACCAGGTTTACAAAGACAAGATCGAATCTCTGGTGGGCGATGTCCGGGTGGCAATGCGCAAGGCGCGCATCGGCTACACGAACCTGACGGCGGGCGCGGATTCCGTGTCGTTCCGCGTGCTGGACCCGGCCCGCTACAACGATGCGAAGGCGCTGCTCGCCGGTCTGAACCCCGTTGTCGGCGGTTCGCTGCTCGCGGCGGGCGGCCGCAATTACGAATTGACCGAGCCTGGCGGCAGCGCGCTCGTCATGAAAATGACCGATGCCTTCAAGGCCGAGACGAAGACGACCACCGTGAACGAGTCGATCGAGGTAGTCCGTCGGCGCATCGACAAGCTGGGAACCCGCGAACCGACCATCGAACGCCAGGGCGAGGATCGCATCCTGGTGCAGGTGCCGGGCCTCAGCGATCCGTCGCGGCTGATTCACGATCTCGGCCAGACCGGCAAGATGACGTTCCAGCTGGTGGACGACAGCGCCGATGTGATGCAGGCCGCGCGCGGGATCGTGCCCATCGGGGACGAACTTCTCCAGCAGGCGCCCGGCCCCAAAGGTATCAAGCTGCCGCCGCTGGTCGTCGAGCGCCGGGTGATGGTCAATGGCGACCGGCTCACCAGCGCCAAGCAAGGCTTCGACCAGCAGACCAGTTCACCCGACATCAATTTCACCTTCGATACCGTCGGTGCTCGCGAATTCGGCGATACGACGAAGGCCAATGTCGGCCGCAAGTTTGCCATCGTGCTGGACAAGGAAATCATCACCGCGCCCGTTATCGAGGGACCAATTCTCGGCGGCAGCGGCCAGATCACGGGCAATTTCACGGTGGAGGCCGCCACCGATCTGGCGGGGATCATCGAGGCCGGCGCACTGCCGGCGCCACTGCATCCCATCGAACAGCGCACCGTCGGCGCGGAGCTGGGCGCCGACCAGGTCAAGGCCGGGCAATATTCGGCATTGGGTGGGCTCGTGCTCGTGGCGCTGTTCATGGTGGCGCGCTACGGACTCTTCGGGCTCTTCGCCGACGTGGCGCTGACGCTCAACATCGTGCTCCTGATGGCGGCGCTGACGCTGTTCGGCGCCACGCTCACGCTGCCCGGCATTGCCGGCATCGTGCTCACGATGGGCATGGCGGTGGATGCCAACGTGCTCGTCTATGAGCGCATCCGCGAAGAAAGGCGCAACGGCCGCACTATCATCGCCTCGATCGACGCGGGGTTCCAGCGAGCCAGGGCGACTATCTTCGACGCCAACATGACCCATATGATCGCCTCCCTCATCCTGTTCCAGCTGGGTTCGGGGCCCGTGCGCGGCTTTGCGGTGACGCTGGGCGTCGGCATCGTCACCTCGTTCTTCACGGCGGTGATGGTGACCCGGATCATTGTGGTGACCTGGCTCAATGCCGTGCGCCCCAAACAGCTGGCAATTTGAGACGGGATGGCTTGAATTTCTCTATAATGGGATAGACTTCCAGCCGGACTCAGGAACCCAAAGGGGAGGTTTGTCATCATGGCCGCTTTTCTATCCAATCTGCGCAATGTCGTGATCGCGGGCTTTGTGCTCGCGGCCATCGTGCTTGCGATTCACTGGCAACAGGTCGGGGTCCGCGTCGATACCGGATTCTGGATGTTCTTCATCCGCTGGCTGCATATCCTGAATGGCGTGATGTGGATCGGCCTGCTCTGGTACTTCAATTTCGTGTCGACGCCGACGACGCCGAAGATTCCGGAAGATTTGCGTCCGGCGCTGGGCAAATACATCACGCCGGCCGCTTTGTTCTGGTTCCGCTGGGCTGCCATGGGCACGATCGGGTTCGGTATCGTCCTGGCGTGGCTCAACGGCTATCTCATCCAGGCCTATACGCTCGACAGCCTCGACAGCGCCGGCGCGTTCTCCAACCCGGCCTATCTGATGATCGGCATCGGCATGTGGCTGGGCACGATCATGTGGTTCAACGTGTGGTTCGTGATCTGGCCGAACCAGCAGAAAGCGCTCAACATCGACAACAAGTTTTCGGACCTGTCGAAGGAGGTCAAGGCCGCGTCGGCGAAAACCGCGGGTCAGTTCTCGCGCATCAATACGCTGCTTTCGATTCCGATGCTGTTCTGCATGGCCGCCGCGTCGCATCTTCCCTGATACGCAGGTAGTGCCGCAATCGAAGAGCCGCCCGGGCGACTGGGCGGCTCTTTCGTCGGGGTTCCATGAGGATCGAAACCGCCCTCGCCGAATGCCAGGAAACGGTGCGCCGCTTCGATCCGGACCGTTATTTCGCAGCGTTGTTTGCGCCCGATGAGCAACGGCCGTTGCTGTTCGCGCTCTACGCCTTCAATCATGAAATCGCCCGGGCGGCGGATCCCGTGCGCACGCCGATGCTGGGCGAGATCCGCCTGCAATGGTGGCGCGAAGCGGTGGAAGCAGCGCGCGACAACCATCCGCGTGCGCATCCCGCCTCCCTGGGGCTGGCGGAATTGTTTGCGCGTGCCGGCCCGCCGCTGGAACTCTTCGAAACATTGATCGATGCGCGTGCGTTCGATCTCGATGCGGAGGGTTTTGCCGACCTGGCCGCGCTTGAAGACTATGCAGCGGCGACATCCGGCTCGCTCATGCGCATCGCTGCCCACGCACTCGATGTCGATGCCGACGCGGACGACATCGTGCGCTCGGCCGGCATAGCCTATGGGCTCGCGGGAATCCTGCGTGCGGTCCCGCATGACGCCGCACGCCGCAAGCTCTTCCTGCCGCGCGATCTGCTCGCCGCGGAAGATTTGTCTACGGAGGATATATATGCCGGCCGCGGGACGGAAAAACTCAAACGCGTCCTCGCGCGCGTCGCCGCTTGCGCGCTCGGCCATCACGCGGCCGCCCGCAAATTGGCTAGGCCTCGCCAGGCTTTCGCAGCCTTGTTGCCGGCCGCGCTCGCGCCGCTCTACCTGAAGCGGCTGACGCGGCCCGGCTTCGATCCGTATCGCGACGTTTCGGATGTGGCGCAGTTCCGCCGGCAATGGACGCTGTTGCGCGCGTCGCTGCGCGGGCGGGTCTGAGCGCTACTCCGCCGCCTGGCGGGCAAGGCCGAGCCAATGGTCCAGATCGTCGAGCGCGCGCTGCGAGAGGGCTTTCTTGCGGTCGCGGCCGCGGGGCGAATTCGTGAGTTCCGGAAACAGGCCGAAATTCACGTTCATGGGCTGGAAGGTCTTGGCGTCCGCGCCTTCGGTGATGTGTCGCAGCAAAGCGCCGAGCGCGGTGGTGGCGGGCGGCGGCGCGAACGACAGGCCCGCTCTGTCGGCGGCCGCGAAGCGCCCCGCGAGCAAGCCGATGGCAGCGCTTTCCACATAGCCTTCGACGCCCGTGATCTGCCCCGCAAAGCGGATGTTTGGCCGGGATTTGAGCCGTAACGCGCCGTCGAGCAGGCGCGGCGAATTGATGAAGGTGTTGCGATGCAGCCCGCCGAGACGCGCGAACGCCGCCTGTTCGAGGCCCGGGATCGCGCAGAAGATGCGCGTCTGCTCGCCATGTTTGAGCTTGGTCTGGAATCCCACCATGTTCCATAGCGTGCCGAGCGCATTGTCCTGCCGCAATTGCACGACGGCATGCGGCCTGCGCCCGGTGCGCGGATCGGCGAGCCCCACCGGCTTCATCGGACCGAAACGCAACGTCTCCACGCCGCGGGCAGCCATCACTTCGATGGGCAGGCAGCCCTCGAAATAGGGCGTGGATGTTTCCCACTCCTTGAACGAAGTTTTCTCGCCCGCGAGCAGCGCCGCGATAAAGTCGCGATATTGCGTCTCGTCGAGCGGGCAGTTGATGTAGTCCGCGCCGTCGCCGCCCGGTCCCTTCTTGTCGTAGCGCGACTGGAACCAGGCGACCGAGAAATCGATCGTCTCGCGATGCACGATGGGCGCGATCGCGTCGAAGAAGGCGAGCGCGTCCTGGCCGGTCAGCGCCTGGATGGCGCGGGCGAGGGGCTCGGACGTGAGCGGACCCGTGGCGACGATGGTCTCGTCCCACGAATCGGGAATGGCATCGATTTCCTCGCGCCGGATCTCCACGCGCGGATGCGCCTCCAGCGCGCGCGTGACGGCCGCGGAAAATCCGTCGCGATCCACGGCGAGCGCGCCGCCCGCCGGCAGCTTGTGTGCATCTGCCGCACGCATGATGAGCGAGCCCGCGCGACGCATTTCTTCATGAAGCAGTCCGACAGCATTGTTCTCCGCGTCGTCGGACCGAAAGGAATTCGAGCAGACGAGTTCGGCGAGGCCGTCGGTCGCGTGCGCCTCGGTCCCCCGCATGGGCCGCATCTCGTGCAGCATAACGGCCACGCCAAGTTCAGCCGCCTGCCAGGCGGCTTCGCTGCCGGCCAGGCCGCCGCCGACAATGTGAAGTTCTGTTTCCATCGGCGCATCGTAACGCATCGCTGGAAACGCTGTCGAATTGTCCGGTATTCTGCGCCGCATGCCCATGATCCTTCGCCCCGCGGAACCGCGCGACGCCGGAGCTCGCCGCCGCGATGGGCATCCCGGGCATCCGCCGTTTCGCCCGGGATGTGTGACGTCCGCTACCCGCTTTTCAGCTCGGCTTGCGCCACGGCACGAGCATCGGCACACGGCTGCGGTAGCGCCGGTATTCGTCGCCGAACATGTCGATGAGATCGCGCTCTTCCAGGAGCGCGCCGACGACGATGTAAGCGGTGGTGACTGCCGCGAACAGCAAATGACCCGCGGTCATCGTCGGCGCGGCCCAGAACGCGATAATGAAGCCGAGATAGATCGGATGCCGCACGAGCCTGTAGAACAGCGGCGTGCGGAAGCGCGGCTCGGGAATCGGCCGGCCGGAGAGATTGCTTGCGACCTGCTGCAGTCCGAACAATTCGAAATGGTTGATGAGGAAGGTGCTGGTCAGAACGGTGAGCCAGCCCAGGAACGACAGTGCCGTCACCGCCATCGCCACTTGCGGGTTGTCGATCCGCCATAGAAGCGCGGGCAACGGACGCCATTGCCAGAACAGCAGCACGAGCGCGAGACTCGCCAGCAGCACATAGGTGCTGCGCTCGACGGATTTGGGCACGAACTGCGTCCACCAGCGTTTGAATTGCGGCCGCGCCATCACGCTGTGCTGGATGGCGAAGACGGACATCAGCAGGAGGTCGACGACAAGCGCCACCGTCAGCGGCGTGACGGCGCCCGTGTCGATGGTCTTTGGGACGACCAGTCCGGTGACGAACCCGATCGCATAGAGGAAGGTGACGAAGAACACGGCGTAAGACACCAGTCCGTAGAAAAATGAGATGATCCGGCCCATCGATTTTCTCCTGCAAATGTGCTGCGGCTGCGTCTTCCGCGGGATTCACGGGCCGAACGATGCCGCGGGCGCCTCGCGAAGGCTTTGTCCGGCGCTTGATTTGTTCTTGAGATCGGCCTGATTATTCCCCGAGAGCCGTGGACAATTTGGCCTCAGGGGCGGCGACGTGCGGATTCTCTTTGCCGATCATACGCTCGATACCGACCGGCGCGAGTTGCGCCGGGGCAGCAAGCCCATTGCGGTCGAGCCGCAGGTGTTCGATCTCCTGATCCACCTTGTGGAGAACCGCGACCGCGTGGTGAGCAAGGACGATCTGATCGCGTCCGTCTGGGGCGGGCGCATCGTGTCGGATTCGACGCTGACCAGCCGCATCAACGCTGCGCGAAAGGCGATCGGCGACAGCGGCGAGGATCAGAAGCTCATCCGCACCATCGCGCGCAGGGGACTGCGCTTCGTGGGCGACGTGCAGATAGAGCAGGCGTGCGCCGATCCGACGGAACGCGTCGGCGCGCCGCCGGAGGATACCGGCGAGCCGGCGCGACCGGCATTGCCGTTGCCCGACCGGCCGGCCATCGCCGTGCTCGCGTTCACCAATATGACGGGCGATCCGCAACAGGAATATTTCTCGGACGGAATCAGCGAGGACATCATCACCGCGCTTTCCAGATTGCGCTGGTTCTTCGTGATCGCCCGCAACTCGTCATTCGTCTACAAGGACCGTGCGGTCCATCTCAAGCAGGTGGCGGCGGAACTCGGCGTGGGCTATGTGGTCGAGGGCAGCGTGCGCCGGGGCGGCAATCGCGTGCGCATCACCGCACAGCTCAACGACGTGGCGACGGGCAGCCATCTGTGGGCCGAGCGTTACGAGATCGACCTGGCCGAAATGTTCGCGGTGCAGGACGAGATCACCGATGCGATCGTCGCTGCGATCGAACCGCAACTCTACGCCGCGGAGAATTTCCATGCCCGCCGCAAGCCGCCCGAGAGCCTGGACGCCTGGGATCTCGTGATGCGCGCGCTTTCCTATTACTGGCGCGTGACGCGGCAGGACAATGTGGTCGCCCAGGCCCTGCTCGAAAAGGCCGTGGCCATCGATCCCCATTACGGCCAGGCGCTGGGCCTGCTGGCCACGAGCCACACCTTCGGCGCCCATATGGGTTGGGTGGATCTGGCCACCGTCGCGCCCCTGGCCGAGCGCGCGGCGCGTGCGGCGATACTCGCCGATAGCGAGGACCCCTGGGCGCATCATGCGCTTGGTTCCGTGCATCTGTTCGCCCGGCGCTTCGAGGATTCGCTGGCCGCTTTCGAACGCGCGCTGCTGCTCAATCCCAATTTTTCGCTGGCGCAGGGTTACTACGGCCTGACCCTCGCCTATTGCGGACGTTCGGACGAGGGCTATCAGGCCGCACGTCGCGCGCTGCGGCTGAGCCCGCGCGATCCGTTTTCGGCCATTTTTTGCGGCATCGCCTCCTATGCCCAGTTCGTGGGCCGCAACTATGAAGAAGCGATGCGGCTGGCGCGCGAAGGCATCCGTCAGCGCGCGGATTTCGTCGGCGCCCATCGCGTGCTGACCGCTGCGGCAGGCATGGCCGGCCGCGCGGATGTGGCCGGCGCCGCGCTGATCGAGCTTCGCCGCGTACAGCCCAATGTTTCGCTCGCCTGGATCGCCAGTCAGATGCCGATCGCGCATGACGCCGAACGGGAACATTATGTGGAAGCGTTCCGCCGCGCGGGATTGGAATAATGCTTGAACGTCTCCCTGCTGCGAGCCCCGCGCTGCGTCGTAGGTGAATGTCTCGCCGCATAGATTGTCGACGTATTTGATCGGCGCCGGGGTGCGTTGTTTTGTGCATTGCAGCATCGGCCGGTTTCGTCCGTTTTGTTTCAAACGCTCGCTATCCCGCTGTCATAAATGGTCCTAGACTCTTTTTCAGTGGGCGGAGTGGCTGCTCATCCGGGACCGTCGCTTTCGAGGTCCCGGCATCGAAAAGTCGGAGGGCAGATATGAACAGGACATTGTTTGCAGCGGCATTGGCCGCTGGTGCGTTGGCGGCGTCGGCGGTGTGGGCCGATCCCTATGTGGATTACACGCCGGTCAAAGGCGCCTGGGAAGTGCAGACGATCAAGGTCGATCCCAATCACGTCGACGATTATCTCATCGGCCTGAAGAAGGGGTGGGTTCCGATCATGGAAACCCTCAAGAGACACGGCGTGATCGACCAGTATCTGATCCTGACGAAGCTCAATTCGGGCGCGGGCGGCAACGTCCAGCTCATCCAGCATTTCACGAGCCTGGGCATGATGGACCCCGATAAGGAGCGGGATATGGCCGTCCAGAAGGAAATCGAAGCGCAGATGAGCAAGGATGCCTCGGCGAAGATGACGTCCGGCTTCGACAAATACCGCACATTCGAGTCCGACGACATCTGGACCGAAGTCAACATGTCGAAATAAGTTCTTCGCATTCCAAGCGCCGTCGTCCCTGTGCCGGACGACGGCGTTTGTTTGTGTACTGTCCAGCGCGACCTCACTGCCGATCGGTGTTTTCGCCGCGGACCCGGATTGCGCTACGGAGCGTGCGCGTTGCGTCGATCCCTTGAGCCGGCAGAGTATTCCGTTCACATCCAGAGTTGCCTGGTGAGACTGGTGTTCTCGTAGCCGCTATCGGCGCCCACAATATTGATCCAACTATTTCGCCGGAGGATTGGCGAGGAGGTAGGGAAAGCCGTCGTCGATATTCGCGTTCTCGGCCCACACCGTGGGATCGAAGCCGGCAGGCAGGCCGGATTGAAACTGTGCCGTCGTCAGACCCGTAATGCCAGGGTCGTTGGCGATATTGCCCGCGCCCTGGCCCAGATTCATGATGCCGCTGGTGTCCGTGTCCCAGTATGAGTCCGTAATGCTGCCGGGTTGCGCTTCATCGTCTCCGATCAAACCGCCGATTGTAGCGGCACCCGTGACCGTTCCGGTCGAATAGGAAAAGCTGATCGTGGCGCCGTTGTCCCCCACTAGTCCGCCGGCATCGTTACTGCCGGTGACATTGCCCATGGCATAGGAATTGCTGATGGTTCCGCTGGCTTCACCGATTAGTCCGCCCGAAACTCCGCCCTTGGCGTTGCCAAGTGCGTAGGAGTCGGTAACCGCGCCCGAGTTAAAGCCAACCAATCCACCGCCAACAAGTCCTGAAACATTTCCTTTCGCATAAGAAGAACTGATGTCACCGTAATTCTGGCCAACCAGTCCACCTGCGCTGCTGCCATTCGTAGCACCCGTCGCGTAGGATTTGACAATATTTCCAGAGTTTTCCGCAACAAGGCCACCTGTAGGTAAACCGTTCCTGCCCTTGCCTCCGGTTACCGTGACCGCGGCGTATGAGTTGGCGATCGTTCCGCTATTGCCGCCCACTAACCCACCTGGGCCTCCTTCCTTTTTGCTGACAACGACGCCCGATGCGTAGCAAAACATAATTGTGCCCGAGCTGACGCCAACCAGAGTTGCAGCGCCAACGTTTTTGACGCTGGTGGTCACGCTCACGTTGACTAGGCCGATATCCGCAACCGTGCCCGTCGCGCCCAACACCGCAAACAATGCCTGATAATAGAATCCGTTAACCAACGCCGCGCGCGCAATGTCCAAATTGGAAATCGTGTTTCCAAGGCCCTCGAACGTTCCGTTGAATATGGTCGGGATGGGCGTAGAACCGCCCCAGCCACTTGCGTCATAATTGCCGGCGAGCGCGAAATCCCCGTTCGGGTTGGCGGCGATGTCGGATGCGAGTGTTTGGATGTCGCCGACGAGCGTGTAGGTGCCGCCGTTGATGATGAGCTTGCTCGACAGGTTCGAAAACGTGACACTGCCCTTCTTGCCAAAAGAAAACGTTCCTTTCGTTCCTGTCGTGACCGTCAAGCCGCTCAGGCCTGTGATCGACACCGGACTCGCAATCTCGATGGATTTTTTGGCCAGCAGCGACAGCGCACCAGCGCTCGACCAGCCGAGCGCGGACTTGATATCGATATCGCTTGCCTGAACGCCGGTTCCCGTGGTGGTGACCGTCACATTGCCCGAAGCCAGCAGCGTCTCCAGATCGCCGACATTGAGAACCGCATTTTTTGCTGTCGGCGCGCAAACACCGCCGGAGCACGTCATGTTCGTCGTTGCAGCCGACGAGATCGTCACAGATGCATGTGCGCTCGCTGCACAAGATAATGCGACTCCGAACACGGCAAATGCGACGCCCTTGCCAGATTTCATCGCTTGCATCGAACTAAGTTCCCGCCATCCAGAAACGATCAACAGTAGCACGCGGTGCGGGACCACACATGGGGGAAATTTCGCGATCTTTCTGTTGACAGCAAGCTGCGCGTCTCACCATCCTCAATTGCCGGGCACGGCGACGCATTTCCTCGCCGTCGCATAGGGTGGGGCGCACATGTTGGCATCACAGCAGCACGTCATTTATGCTTTGATCCATGAGAACGACCCTCACGATCGACGACGACGTTGCCGCGGCGCTTGAGCGCCTGCAAAAAAAGCGCGGCGCAAGCTTCGAGAAGATCGTCAACGATCTGCTGCGTTCCGGACTGAAGGAACCGAATGCGCGGCCCGTATCGACCGCGACGTTCCGGACGCCCGCCGTCGATCTGGGCGAATTGCGGATCGCAAGCATCGACAATGTCGCACGCGTACTGAACATCGCCGAGGGCGAAGCGTTCAAGTGATTTTGGTCGATGCGAATCTGCTCATCTACGCCCACGTTGCCTCCGTCGCGGAACACGAGAAGGCGCGCGGCTGGCTGGATGCGCAGTTGAATGGTGTCACGGCGGTGGGTCTGCCATGGCCCAGCCTGTTGGCATTCCTGACGAAACGGAGACGATCCGAACCGGGGTCGCCAGGCCGGGAAAAAATATGTGGACCATATCGGCTACATATGATACCAATTCGGTCTTAATCATCCGAACGCCCGCGCGGGGCACCGGTGACCAAGGTTTGACCGATCCATGTTTCTCTCTTCGCGTTCCAAAGCGCTGAAATCGCTGTTCCGGCCGCGCCAAAAGACGGTGATTTTCCCTGTTATCGCAGGGAAAACTCCCTGTTCGGCGTGCGAAAACTCCCTGTTCGGTGCGGAACAGCTCCCTGTTAACTCCCTGTTCCGCCAGCAGGGAGTTGCCAGCAAATCTTTGATAAATAAGGGGTATTCAGAACAGAAACGTGGAAAAACCGCGAAAAAAAATTCACCCCCAGATGGGCGGGCGGCGGCCGCTCCAGGGCCGTGCCTCCTCCAGTTGCGCCGCCAGGCGGAACAGGGTCGCCTCGTCGGCATAGCGCCCCGTGAACATCATGCCGATGGGAAGCTTGTCGGCGGAGAGCCCCAGCGGCAGGGAGAAGGAGGGCTGGCCCGTCATGTTGAAGGGCGGTGTGAAATTGAAGATGCGCGCCTGCCGCTTGTTGAACTCGCGAGGCTCGACCGCGACCGGGTCGAGATGGCCGATGCGCGGCGGCGGCGTGACCGTGACGGGCGTGAGCAGCACATCGAAGTCGCGCCACAGGGCCAGGATCCGGCGCGACATGAGACGCAGCGTCTGCATCCCCGCGCCGATCTGTGCGGCGGACAACGCCTTGCCGGCGCGATAGCTGGCCCAGGCGAGCGGTTCCAGTTCGTCCTCGCGCGGCTCATGGCCCAGCACTTTGGTCCACTCGTCGATGCCGGCCGCGAACATGGCGCCGGAGACCGCGCCCTGCGCGCGATAGAGGGTGCGCCAGTCGATGCCGAGCGAGGTTTTCTCAATCATAATATGGCCGAGTTGCTCCAGCGTTTCGACCGTGGACGCGAACACGGCCTCGACATCCGGATGCAGCGGGATCCCGAGCGTGGTTTCGCGGCTGAACGCGATGCGCAGGCGACCGGGCGGCGTGGCGATTTCATCCGTATACGGACGTGTTTTGGGCGGTGGCGCATAGGGCGCGTCGTCTTCGGGCGTGCCTGTCCAGTCGAGCATCGCCGCGCTGTCGCGCAAGGTGCGCGTCAGCACATGATCGACGACGAGGCCGTGCGCGCGATTGCGGTCGTCGGGGCCGCCGGGATTGCGATATTGCGTCGGTTTGACCCCCACGAGTCCGCATTGCGCGGCGGGAATGCGGATGCTGCCGAGCCCGTCCGAGCCATGCGCGAACGGCACCATGCCGGAGGCTACGGCGGCGGCAGCACCTCCCGAAGAGCCGCCGGAACTGTGCTGCGGATTCCACGGATTGCGGCAGACGCCCAGATGCCGGCCTTCGGTCGTGCCGGGAATGCCGAATTCCGGCGTGTTGGTTTTGCCAAGGAGAACGACGCCTGCCGCGCGGTAACGCCGCGTCAGCTCCGCGTCTTCCGTCGAGCGGTAATTGCCGAGAAAGGCGGAACCGTTCGTCATCGGCCAGCCGGCGACGGGCAGGTTGATGTCCTTGATGAGGAACGGCACGCCCTTGAACGGGCCGTCGGGCAACGGTTTTTCGGCGACAGCGCGGGCTTCGTCATACGCCTTGTAGACGACGGCGTTGAGCGTGGGATTGTGCCGCTCGATGCGTGAGATCGCCGCTTCGACAAGTTCACGCGGCGACACTTGGCGCCGGCGCACAAGCTGCGCCAGACCCGATGCGTCGTATCGGTCGTATTCCGCGAAGGCCATGTCAGAACTCCAGTTGTGCATAGCGATGCGCCCAGGGCGCAGCGGCTTCGAGTTCGCCCGCGAGCTGCAGCAGTGTCAGCTCGTCGCCGAAGCGGCCGGCGAATTGTACACCGATGGGCAGGCCTCCCGCGTTCCACGACAGCGGCACATTGATCGCGGGCTGGCCCGTCACGTTCTGCAGCGCCGTATAGGGCACGTAATCGAAGAACGGCAGGAAGCCCTTGGCGATATCGCGTTCTTCCATGTCGAACGTGCCGAGCTTCACGGGCGGTGTGCCCAGCGTGGGCGTCAGCCATGCATCGTGCGTGGCGAAAAATGCCGCTGCGGTGCGGCTCGCGCTCTGGAGCAGCTGTTTGGCGCCGAGATATTCGCTCGCGCTCACGCGCTTGCCGGCTTCGTAAATGCCCCAGGTGAGACCCTCGAACAGATCCGCGCGCGGCGTCTGTCCCGTCAGGCGCGCGATGAGATCGATGCCCGCCGCCAGATTGCCGGTCCACAGCGTCATGAAGGCCGGCGCAAGCGCCTGCGCATCGAAGGAGGGCGAGGCCTCTTCGAGCGTATGCCCGAGATCGGCGCAGAGCCTGGCGGCATATTGGACGGCGGCTTCGCAATCGGGATGGAGCGGCGTGCCGTCGAGTTTCCTGGTCGTGAAACCGATGCGCAATCGCTTCGACTTGCTTCGCATCGCCGCGAGATAAGAAGCGGGTGCGGGCGGCGCCCAATAGGGATCGCCGTCGATATTTCCAGCCGTTGCGTCCAGCGCCGCAGCCGTGTCGCGCACGCTGCGCGATACCACATTGTCGATGGCGAGTCCGTCGACGGCTTCGGCGAGGTCTGGCGCCATTGTGTTGCGCGCGCGCGTGGGTTTGAGGCCCACGAGGCCGCAGCACGAGGCGGGAATGCGGATCGAACCGCCGCCGTCATTCGCATGGGCGAGGGGAACCACGCCGGCGGCGACCGCGGCCGCCGAGCCGCCCGACGAACCGCCCGTCGAATGTTCCAGGTTCCACGGATTGCGGGCCGGGCCGTAGAGCTTCGATTCCGTTGTCGGCACGAGACCGAATTCCGGCACATTGGTCTTGCCGAGCGGTATCAGGCCAGCGGCTTTGAAGCGCGCGACCAAAACGCAATCGTGCGGCATGGGAAAAGGCGGCATGAAGCGGGCGCCCTGCCGTGTCGGCATGCCCTGGGCGAACGCCATGACGTCCTTCAGGAAGAAGGGGACGCCCGCGAACAATCCGTCGGTCGGCGCATTTTTTGCGGTCTGGCGTGCGCGCTCGTAATCCGCGAAGACGACAAAATTGAGCCTGGAGTTGGCCCGTTCGGCGCGTGCGATCGCCGTGTCCACCAACTCGCCGACGCTGATCTGCCGGTCGCGGACCAGTTCGGCCAGGCCCAGTCCGTCATAGGTCGCGTATTCCGCAAAGCTCATTCTCGATTCCGTCCCGGGGCGTTTTTTTCGCAGCTTAACCGCAGACTGACAGCCTGTCATCGGCCCGGGCCGTCCCGGCCCGTTCGTCCGGCGTCCGCATTGGTTCCGTTCCAAGAGCCTGATATGAGCTTGGGTCCCGCAGATTCTTACGCCATCGTCAAAGGCCCTTCCGGCATGAATAAGATTTCGGTCCTCGATACGATTCGCTCCGCCTACGCGTTCACTTTCGGCCAGATCGGGACGATCATCGGTCTCGTCTGGTTGCCGACTTTGCTTCTGGCCGTTCTGCAGTTCCTGCCCTATGCGATCGGTACGTCGCCGCCGTCGCCGGACGCCGATCCCGGAGCGGCGGGTACCGCGGTGATGCTCAACTTCGCTTTCTTCGCAGGCGGAGCAGTTCTGACTTCCATGAACTATGTGTCCGTCACCCGCCAGGCGCTCGGAATGCGCGAAGGACCCGCGACGATACATTTCTCCCTGGGTCTGCCGGAATGGCGTATGTTGGCGTCCCTTTTCCTGTGCGTCGTCCTGCTGGTGACGATCATCGGCCTTTTCGCCGGTGCCGTTTTGCTGCTGTCCGCGTTCCTGCACGCCATGCCCTTTGCCGCAATGTGCATGGCGATTCTCACACTCGCTGGCATGTGCGGGTTCGTCTACATCGTCGTGCGTCTGGTGTTTCTGATCGCGCCCGTGGTCGTTGCCGAGGAGAAAATCGATCTCGTGCGGGCCTGGACGCTCACTGCGAAAAACTTCTGGCGCATTTTCGCGGTGATGCTGTGTGTCATTCTTCCGTTCATTATCCTCCAGATCGTTGCGCTGGCGCTCATAGCGGGTCCGGATTTTTTCGCGCATCTGCCGCCGAATATGGCGTCCGCGGCTACCGTTTTCGCACAACGCCTGCAGGCGCTCGACCGCCATATGCCCGCGATCATCGGTCTTTCATTGGTCCTGGCGCCGTTCAGCCTCGGGCTCAATCTGGGCGCCGAAGCGGCGGTCTATCGCGCGCTGGTTCCGGCGAAGGGGCAGATGCGCGCGGGCTAACCCCGCGAGCTCAGTCCCGCAAGCGCGAGATCGAGGATCGCGTCGGTGAAACTGCCGTCGAGCGGGCCGTGCCCGATGAGCAGGCGGAAATAAAGCGGCGCATAAATCAGGTCGAGTGCAACCTCCCAGTCCACGTCGTTGCGAACATCGCCTTCCGCGACCGCACGCAGCAGGAGCGCGCGTCCCTCTTCGCGACTCTTGAGCATGAAATGCGTGCGGAACACTTTGGCGAGTTCGCTGTCGCTTTGCGCGGCGGCAATCATCATTGCCGTGTTGCGGCCGGCGCGCGTGGCGAAGACCTCGGCGATCCTGCGCAATTGCCGGCGCAACTCTACCAGCGCCGTTCCAGATCTGCGCGCCGCGGGCGTGTTCTTCGCGGTATCGAGAAACGCGCTCATGGCGACGGCCTGCGCATTGGGCCATTCGCGATAGATGGTGGGCTTGCCCACGCCGGCCCTGGCCGCGATCGCTTCCATGGTGACCGCGCCAAGACCGCCCTCGTCGAGGAGCGAAGCGGCCGCCGCGAGAATCTTCCTGCGCGCGACGGGATCGCGCGGGCGCCCGCGTTTTGCTTTTTCTTTGTCGGTCACGATTGACTCGCGCTTAAATATCGTTACGATACGTAACGTAATATATCGCAAGATGCAAGCGGAGGCACGACATGGCCGCGAATTCAGTATCAGAAGGTTCGATGCTTTTGACGCCCTATATCATCGTGAAAGGCGCCGACAAGGCGATCGCGTTCTACACGAAGGTACTCGGCGCCGTGGAACAATACCGGCTTGCCGGGCCCGACGGACGGATTGGTCATGCCGAACTCAGGATCGGCGATAGCGGCCTCATGCTGGCCGATGAATCGCCGTCCTTCGGCGCCTTGAGTCCGCCAACGGTCGGCGGCACGCCCGTGATGCTGCATCTGTGCGTGGCGGACGTGGACGCAACGATAAAAAAGGCCGAAGCCGAAGGCGCCACGATCCTTCGTCCGGCGCAGGACCAGTTCTATGGCGAACGGTCGGGCATGATCGTCGACCCTTTCGGCCATCAATGGCATCTCGGCACACCGATTGAACAGGTGAGCCCGGAAGAAATGCAACGGCGCTTCGACGAATCGTTCAAGGAGGCATGAAAGCACGCCGTGCTTTGAAGGCCAGAACTACTCCGCGGCCCGCACCCGCCTGGGCAGCGCGATCTTTTCGACCGTGCGGGATTTGAGCGCTGCTTTGAGATATTGCCCGGTATAGGAGCGCGCGACTTTCGCCACGTCCTCCGGCGTGCCGGACGCCACGATTTCGCCGCCGCCGTCGCCGCCTTCGGGACCGAGGTCGACGATCCAGTCGGCTGTCTTGATGACTTCGAGATTGTGCTCGATCACCACGACCGTGTTGCCGTTGTCGACCAGCTCATGCAGCACTTCGAGCAGCTTCGCCACGTCGTGGAAATGCAGGCCCGTCGTGGGTTCGTCGAGGATATAGAGCGTGCGGCCCGTGGCGCGTCGCGACAGTTCCTTGGACAGCTTCACGCGCTGCGCTTCGCCGCCCGACAAGGTCGTCGCCTGCTGGCCGATATTGATATAGCCGAGGCCCACCCGCGTCAGCGTGTCGAGCTTTTCGCGGATGGCGGGCACGGCCTTGAACAGTTCGGCGCCGGCCTCGACCGTCATGTCGAGCACATCGGCGATGGAATAGTCGCGGAACTTCACGTCCAGCGTCTCGCGATTGTAGCGCTTGCCCTTGCAGACGTCGCATTGCACATACACGTCGGGCAGGAAATGCATCTCGATCTTGATGACGCCGTCGCCCTGGCAGGCCTCGCAGCGCCCGCCCTTCACGTTGAACGAGAAACGGCCCGGCGCGTAGCCGCGCGCTTTCGCCTCGGGCAATTCCGCGAACCAGTCGCGAATGGGTGTGAACGCGCCGGTATAGGTGGCCGGATTGGAGCGCGGCGTGCGGCCGATCGGCGACTGGTCGATGTCGATGACCTTGTCGAGGAACTCGAGACCTTCGATGCGATCGTGCGGTGCCGGATGCTCGCGCGCCGCGTTGAGCTTGCGCGCGGCGGATTTGTAGAGCGTCTCGATGACGAGCGTCGATTTTCCTCCGCCCGACACGCCGGTGATGCAGGTGAAAGTGCCGAGCGGGATCGAAGATGTGACGTTTTTTAGATTGTTGCCGCGCGCGCCCACGATCGTGACCCAGCGGTTCAGCGCCGCCTTGCGCCTGCGCTGGGGGACGGGAATCTGTTCCATCCCCACGAGATATTGCCCGGTCAGGCTGTTGGGCGCGCGCATGATGTCTGCGGGCGTGCCTTCGGCCACGATCTCGCCGCCGTGAATGCCCGCGCCCGGTCCCATATCGATCACATGGTCGGCGGTGCGAATCGCTTCTTCGTCATGCTCGACGACGATCACCGTGTTGCCCAGATCGCGCAGGCCTTTCAGCGATTCGAGCAGCTTCGCGTTGTCGCGCTGATGCAGGCCGATCGAGGGTTCGTCGAGCACATAGAGTACGCCCGTGAGCCCCGAGCCGATCTGGGAGGCAAGGCGGATACGCTGACTTTCGCCGCCGGACAGCGTGCCCGATGCGCGCGAAAGCGAAAGATATTCGAGCCCGACATTGTTGAGGAACAAAAGCCGCGCACGGATTTCCTTGAGGATACGCTCCGCGATTTCCTGCTGCGTCTTTGTGAGTTGCTTGTCGACGTCGCGAAACCACGCATCGGCGAGTTTGATGGATTGCTCGCAGACCTGGCCGATATGCTTGCCCGCGATCTTCACCGCGAGCGCCTCGGGCTTGAGGCGATAGCCGAGGCAGACATTGCAGGGGCTCGTGTCCTGGAACCGCTCCAGTTCTTCGCGGACCCAGGACGAATCCGTCTCCTTGAACCGCCGCTGCAGATTGGGGATGACGCCTTCGAATGTCTTTTTCGTTTCGTAGCGGCGCAGGCCGTCATCGTAGATGAATTTGATTTCGTCCTCGCCGGAGCCGTAGAGAACGATGTCCTTTGCGCGCTTGGGCAGGTCTTCCCACGGTTCGTTGAGCGAAAATTTGTAGTGGCGGGCGATCGCTTCGAGCGTCTGCAGATAATAGGGCGAGGAGGATTTCGACCATGGTGCGATGGCGCCCTTGCGCAGCGTGAGGCTTTCGTCGGGCACGATGAGCGCGGGATCGAAATAGAGCTGCGTGCCGAGCCCGTCGCAGGTGGGGCAGGCGCCATGCGGATTGTTGAACGAGAACAGGCGCGGCTCGATTTCGGGAATCGTGAAGCCCGATACGGGGCAGGCGAATTTCGACGACATGATGAGCCGTTGCGGCTCGCCTTTCACCTTCGCGTCGGCAAATTCGGCGACGAGCAATCCGTCGGCGAGATTAAGCGCAGTCTCGATCGAATCGGGCAGGCGGTTGCCGATATCGGGCTTCACAACGATGCGGTCGACGACGACGTCGATGTCATGCTTGAATTTCTTGTCGAGTGCCGGCACTTCGCCCAGCTCGTAATATTTGCCGTCCACCTTGACGCGCTGGAACCCTTTCTTTTGCAGTTCTGCCAGTTCCTTGCGGTATTCGCCCTTGCGACCGCGCACGATGGGCGCCAGCAGGAACAGGCGCGTACCTTCCTCGAGCATGAGGATGCGGTCGGCCATCTGGCTGACCGTCTGGCTCTCGATCGGAAGCCCCGTTGCGGGCGAATAGGGGATGCCGACGCGCGCGAACAAGAGGCGCAGATAGTCGTAGATCTCGGTGACGGTGCCGACCGTCGAGCGGGGGTTGCGCGAGGTGGTCTTCTGCTCGATGGAGATGGCGGGCGAGAGGCCCTCGATATGGTCCACATCGGGCTTCTGCATCAGCTCCAGGAACTGGCGCGCATAGGCCGACAGGCTTTCGACATAGCGCCGCTGCCCCTCGGCATAGATGGTGTCGAAGGCGAGCGAGGATTTGCCCGAGCCCGAAAGCCCGGTGATGACCGTCAGCGTGTCGCGCGGAATCTCGACATCGACGCCCTTGAGATTGTGCTCGCGCGCGCCGCGAATGGAGATGTTTTTCAGCATATGTCCTACCCAAACGCCCACTCTCGCCGACCGGCTTCGTCACGGCAATTGCGCAAAACGCTTCACTGTCGGAATCCAGCGCACTCTTGCGACTGGCGAACGGATATGGCGACGACCCCACAATTTGCCAAGACTCACGAGCATAGAACATAACAAGAACACAAATGTCCAGCAAGCGGCAATCGAACACGAGGATTGTCCCGGTTCGAGGGTTGAACGCCATGTCGAAGGAGTGCCCAACAAGCTTTTAGCGCGGCCCTGCTGGCGCAGGCGTTCAAATCGACGTCGCGGGAGTGGTGCGAACGACATCCTTGCTGACTTGGCTGCCGCTACCCGTAAGCGACGAAGGAAATCATGTTCCCGTCAGGATCACGGACATGAAAATCTGTCCCGCCCCAAGGCTGTTTGGTCGGCGTCTGGCCAAACTCCACGCCGCGTTCTTCGAACTCCTCGAACAATCCTTGAACGTCGCGGACCTCGATCGTGGCCAGGATCAAGGAAACCTCCTTTGCTGCGAGCTCTAGGAAGTTCGGCTGGTGGACGAAGCGCAGGTGCAAGCATACTTCGTCGCGCGAGACCGAACCGTAAAACGGCGGCGCGCCGTGAAGGAAGTCAATCTCAAACCCCAGCTTCTCTTGGAAGAATGCGGCGCTCGCAGACACGTCCCGAACGAACAGGATCGGGACGATGGACTTCAAAACTACTTCGCTCATCGAGTTTCCTGACGCGCAGCGACGAACAACCGGCAGCATTCTAAAGTCCAACCTGCGTTTTCGCGAAGGGGCACGGCGAAGCGTTCACCGCCTGGCCCGTAGGCGACGGCAACGGATCGAAAGCTGAAATTCAAACTGATCCATCACCAAAAAAGTGTTGGAACAAAAGAAGAACAATGATACAGGAAACGCTTCTGTCCACAAAGCTTCCCCGTCCCGCGATAGCGCGAGGCGGGGGCGGGCGGATAATGTTGCGGAAATCGGAAATCGGAAAGCGGAGACGGACAATGGCGGGTAGCGTGAACAAGGTGACGCTGGTGGGCAATCTGGGCAAGGATCCGGATGTGCGGCGTACCAATTCGGGCGACGCCGTCGTCAATCTCTCCGTCGCCACGTCGGAGACCTGGCGCGACAAGGCGAGCGGCGAGCGCAAGGAGCGGACCGAATGGCACCGCGTGGTGATCTTCAACGAGAATCTCGCCAAGGTGGCCGAGCAATATCTGCGCAAAGGCGCGAAGGTCTATCTCGAAGGCCAGCTCCAGACCCGCAAATGGACCGACAAGGACGGCGCCGAGAAATATTCGACGGAAGTGGTGCTCAACCGGTTCCGCGGCGATCTCGTAATGCTCGATTCGCGCGGCGAGGGCGGAGGCGGGTCTGTGTCCCGCGGCGGCAGTTCGGGCGAGCCGCCGGCCAGTTTCGACCGCAACGACATGGACGACGAGATTCCGTTCTGACCTTTTGCCGCAGGCCCTGATCGATTGCCAGCCAGGGGCTGAACAGGCCTCTGGCAATGCATGGTTTTGCTGGCGGTTGGCGGCCCCCAAATGCTAGATATTGCGTTCGATTTTCGGGCCTCATCCGGCGGCCTGAGCAGGCCAGAATGAGGAACAGGTTTTGAGCGAAACCGCGGCAAGCGGCGCGCCGCCCGGCGGTGGCATTGATCCCGTCGCGATCGAGGACGAGCTCAAACGCTCCTATCTCGACTACGCGATGAGCGTCATCGTCTCGCGCGCGCTGCCCGATGCGCGCGACGGGCTGAAGCCCGTGCATCGCCGCATCCTATATTCCATGCACGAGAACGGCCGCGACTGGAACAAGCCCTACCGCAAATGCGCTCTCATCGTGGGCGACGTGATGGGCAAATATCATCCGCATGGCGACCAGTCGATCTATGATGCGCTCGTGCGCCTGGCGCAGGATTTCTCCATGCGCGCGCCGCTCATCGACGGGCAGGGCAATTTCGGTTCGGTCGACGGCGATCCGCCGGCAGCCATGCGTTACACCGAAGCCCGCCGTGCCAAGATCGCCCATGCGCTGACCGAGGATATCGAAAAGGACACGGTCACCTTCCAGGACAATTACGACGCCTCCGAGCGCGAACCGGTGGTGTTGCCGGCGCGGCTTCCCAACCTGCTCGCGAACGGCGCCAGCGGCATCGCCGTGGGCATGGCGACGAACATCCCGCCGCACAATCTGGGCGAAGTGATCGATGCGACGCTGGCCTATATGGACGATCCCTCCATCAGCCTCGATGCGCTGACCGAGATCGTGCCGGGTCCGGATTTCCCGACCGGCGCCTACGTCATCGGCAAGCTGGCGGCGCGCAGCGCGCTGGCGCGGGGACGCGGCTCGATCCTCATGCGCGCGAAATCTCATGTCGAGGAGCTACGCAAGGAACGCGAGGCGATCATCGTCACCGAGATTCCGTACCAGGTGAACAAGGCGACCATGACCGAGCGCATCGTCGAGCTGGTGAAGGAAAAGCGCGTCGAAGGCATTTCGGATATCCGCGACGAAAGCGACCGCCACGGCATGCGATTGGTGATCGAGCTGCGCCGCGACGCTTCGGTCGAGGTCGTGCTCAACCAGCTTTATCGCCATTCCCAGCTGCAGACGACGTTCGGCGTCAACATGCTCGCGCTCAATGGCGGCCGGCCCGAGCTGATGAATCTGAAGGACATGATCGCGGCGTTCGCGGCGTTCCGCGAGGAAGTGATCACGCGGCGCACGCGCTACGAGCTCAACAAAGCGCGCGACCGCGGCCATGTGCTGGTGGGGCTCGCCATCGCCGTCGCCAATATCGACGAGGTGATCGCGCTGATCCGCGCGGCTCCCGATGCGGCCACCGCGCGGGTGCGCCTGATCACGCGCGCGTGGCCGGCCAGGGATGTGGGGCCTCTCGTCGCCCTCATCGCCGATCCGCGCCACATCGTTCTGGCTGACGACACGATCCATTTGTCGGAAGAGCAGGCGAAAGCGATTCTGGACATCCGCCTGCAAAGGCTGACCGCGCTTGGCCGCGACGAGTTGGCCGACGAAGTGACGAAGCTGGGCGAGGCGATCAAGGACTATCTCGACATTTTGCGCAGCCGACCGCGCGTGCTCGAAATCATCCGCAACGAATTGAAGGAGATCAAGGCCGAGTTCGCCACACCGCGCCTGACGGAACTCGTGGATGCGGATGTCGAAATCGAGGACGAAGCGCTCATCGAACGCGAGGAAGTCGCCGTCACGGTCACCCATGCCGGCTATATCAAGCGCACGCCGCTCGCCGAATATCGCGTGCAGGGCCGCGGCGGCAAGGGCCGCACCGGCATGGCGACCCGCGAAGAGGATTTCGTCACCCACATTTTTGTCGGCTCGACGCATGCGCCGCTGCTGTTCTTCTCGTCCACCGGCATGGCCTACAAGCTGAAAGTGTGGCGTCTTCCCGAAGCCCGTATCCAGGGGCGCGGCAAGGCGATGGTCAATCTGTTGCCGTTGCAGGACGGCGAACGCATCACCACCGTGCTCCCCCTGCCTGAAGACGAGGCGGAATGGGAAAAGCTCAATGTGGTGTTCGCCACCAAATCGGGCGATGTGCGGCGCAACGAGCTCTCGGATTTCCTCAACGTGCGGGCCAACGGCAAGATCGCGATGAAGCTCGATGCCGGCGACGGTATCGTCGGCGTGCAGACCTGCACGGATCGCGACGATGTGCTGCTCACGACGCGGCAGGGCAAATGCATCCGGTTTGCGCTGACCGATGTGCGCGTCTTCAAGGGTCGCGATTCGACGGGCGTGCGCGGCATCAAGCTGGCCTCGGGCGACGAAGTGGTGAGCTTGACGCTGCTCGGCCACACCGATGCACCGCCGGCGGAAGCGCGGGCCTATCTCAAACAGGCCGGCGCCGCGCGCCGAGCCGCACTGGGCGAGGAGGGCGAACCGCTGGCCGAGGACGTCTCCGATGACGCCGATGAGAATGGTGAGGAAGCGATGCTGACGCAGGAGCGCTACGCCGAACTGGGCGCGCGCGAGCAATTCGTACTCGCGGTTTCCGCCAATGGCTTCGGCAAGCGTACGAGCTCCTATGAATATCGCGTGACGGGCCGCGGCGGCTCCGGCATCGTCGCCATGGGGATGACGCGCAAGAACAGTGCTATCGTGGCCGCATTCCCGGTGGAAGAGACGGACGACATCATGCTCATCACCGACCAGGGTCAGACGATCCGCTGCCCCGTAGACGGGGTGCGCGTGGCGGGGCGCGCGACGCAGGGCGTGACGCTGTTCCGGCTGGAGGCGGGCGAGCGTGTCGTGGCCGCTGAGCGCATCGAAGAAACCTCCGCCGAGACCGGCGCATAGAAGGGGATAAGAGGTCATGACCCAACGACGCGTGGGACTGTATCCCGGCACGTTCGATCCCGTGACGCTCGGCCATATGGATATCGTCACACGGGCGGTGAAGCTCGTCGATCATCTCGTGATCGGGGTCGCCACCAATCCTTCCAAGTCGCCGCTGTTCACGCTGCCCGAAAGGATGGAGATGGTGCGCCACGAGACCGCGCCGCTCGGCGGCAATGGCCGCGCCACGATCGGAGTCGAAACCTTCGATTCCCTGCTCATGCAATTCGCCGAGAAAGTCGGCGCCTCGGTCATCGTGCGCGGGCTGCGCGCCGTGTCGGATTTCGAATACGAGTTCCAGATGGTCGCGATGAATCAGCGGCTCAATTCGGAGATTGAGACTGTGTTCCTGATGGCCGATCCGCGTCATCAGGCCATCGCCTCGAAACTCGTCAAGGAAATCGCGATGCTGGGCGGCAATGTCTCGCCGTTCACGACGCCCCATGTCGCCGAACTGCTCGTCAAACGCTGTGCTGAAAGAAAGAAAGAGGCCTGATGTCCCGCGATCCAGAGAATACCATCATCGTCACGCTCAAGAACGGTCCCGTCGTCATCGCGCTTCGGCCAGACCTCGCGCCCAACCACGTCGCGCGCATCAAGGAACTGGCGCGCCAGGGTTTCTACGACGGCGTCGTGTTTCATCGCGTCATTCCCGATTTCATGGCGCAGACGGGCGATCCCACCGGCACGGGAAGCGGTGGCTCCGAGCTTCCCGATCTCAAATCCGAATTTTCCGCCGAGCCACACAAGCGCGGCACGGTTTCGATGGCGCGCACCAGCGATCCCCACAGCGCCAACAGCCAGTTCTTCATCTGCTTTGGGGATTCGTCGTGGCTTGATCGTCAGTACACGGTCTGGGGCCAGGTGATCGAAGGCATGGAGCATGTCGACGCGATCAAGAAGGGCGGGCGCCAGAGCAATGGCGCCATCTCGGGCGAACCCGACAAGATTCTCAAGATGCGCGTGGAGGCGGATGCGGCGTGACGGCCTGATCCGCGCATTGACCGTTAATTGATATCATGATATCAAATTGTCATGGCGCAACTTGTCGTTCGAAATCTTGAAGACGACGTGAAGGAACGTCTGCGGCAGCGCGCCCGCAGGCGCGGTCGCAGTATGGAGGATGAGGTTCGCGATATCCTGCGCACGGCGGTATTGGCCGAGCCGAAATCCAACGAGGGATTGGGCACTCGCATTCGCAAGCGGTTTGCAGGTATTGGCCTTGAAGAACCTATTCCCGAGTTGCGCGGCGAAGAAGTACGTCCGGCGATCTTTCGCAGGTGATAGTCCTCGACACGAATGTCGTTTCCATGCTGATGGAGCGAAAGGTCGACGCACGAGCGCTCGCTTGGCTTGACCGTCAACTTCCAGACACGCTTTGGACGACGTCGATCACGGTCATGGAAGTTCGCTTCGGTCTCGAACTCAAGCCGGCTGGCCGCCGTCGCGGCGAGTTGGAAGCGGCTTTCGTTCGTGTTTTGAATGAAGATTTCGAAGGCCGCATACTTTCACTGGACAAAGCGGCTGCAGAATTTGCGGGTGACATATCGGCGCGCCACCGCCTGGCGGGCCACCCCATCGAGATTCGGGACGCGCAAATTGCCGGAATTGCGATGGCATGCGGAGCACGACTTGCCACCCGCAACATTCGCCATTTCGGGAATACCGGAATCGAACTGATTAACCCATGGGAATGAGCAAAGCTATGACATTGGCCGTCTGACGCATTTTGCAACATTAAGTTTGTCGGCGCTTCGCCTGGACATGCGCTAGAAGCGCCTGCCACATCGGCCGGGACAAGATATATGAACACATCCATTCCCTTCATCGACCTGCAGGCCCAGCGCCAACGCCTGGGCGCGCCATTGACCGACGCGATTTCGGCCGCCGTCGAAGGCGGGCAATGGATCATGGGCCCGCAGGTACAGGCGCTGGAGCAGCAGCTCGCACAATTCGCCGGCGTGAAGCATGCGATCGCCTGCGCCAATGGCACCGATGCGCTCATGATCCTGCTGCGCGCCTGGGAGGTGGGTCCGGGCGATGCGGTGTTCGTGCCCGCATTCACCTTCGCGGCATCGGCCGAAGTGGTGGCGCTGGTAGGCGCCGCACCCGTCTTCGTCGACGTGCTGGAAGACAGTTTCAACATGTCGCCCGCGAGCCTCGAAGCAGCGCTCGCGCTGGTGAAGCGCGAGGGAAGGCTCAAGTCCCGCGTCGTGATGCCCGTCGATCTGTTCGGTCAGGCCGCGGATTATCGCGCGCTCGAACCCATCGTCGCGCGCGAAAAGCTGCTCATGCTATGCGATGCGGCGCAGGGTTTCGGCGCGCTCTTCGACGGCCGGCGGGCGGGCGGCATCGGCGATGCGGCCGCCACGAGCTTCTTTCCCGCCAAGCCGCTCGGCTGCTATGGCGATGGCGGCGCGAGCTTCACGAATGACGATGGGCTTGCGGAGCTGCTGCGTTCGATCCGCATCCACGGTCAGGGCACGGACAAATATGAAAACGTCCGCATCGGCGTCAATTCACGGCTGGATACGATCCAGGCCGCCATTCTCATCGAGAAGCTCAAAATCTTTCCGGAGGAAATCGGGCTGCGGGAGAAGGTCGCACGCCGCTATAACGAACTGCTCGGCCGTTCGAACCGCATTCGCGTGCCGCATGTGATTGAAGGCGCGCAATCCACTTGGGCGCAATACACGATCCAGGTCGAAGACCGCGACCGGCTCCAGAGCGATCTGAAGGCGAAGGGGATTCCTACCGCCGTCTATTATCCCATTCCGCTGTCGGCGCAGCGCGGCTACAGCCATTTCCCGAGTGCGCCCATTCCGGTGAGCGAGAAACTGTCAAAGACGGTGATTAGCCTGCCGATGCATCCCTATCTCGACGCAGAGACGCAGGACCGCATCGTCGAGGCGGTGCTCGAAAGCGTGGGCCGCTAGTGTCCCGATTCTGAAATTCGCTTGATCGCTATATAAGGCTCGGGCGAATTTCAGAAACGAAAGGACACTAGCAATTTATTGATTCTAGTGTCGTTTTGATTCCGAAGTTCGCAAGACGCACGATATCAGTAACGTAGCGAACTTCGGAACCACGACACCAGTCGCTTTCGGCACGCGCTGCGGTATTCTTCGCCCATGGATGTCTCGCTGTTCGATTTCGACCTGCCCGAAGAGCTCATCGCGCTTAGGCCCGCGTCGCCGCGCGACGCGGCGCGTCTGCTGGTCGTCGAGCCCTGCGGACGCCTCACGCATGCGCATGTGCGCGATCTGCCGGCCTGGCTCGCCGCCGGCGACATGCTTGTCGTCAACGAGAGCAAGGTTATCTCTGCCCGGCTGCGCGGCCATCGCGAGCCGCGCGCCGGCCAGGCGGGCGAAGGTCCACGCATCGAAATCCTGCTGCACAAGCGGCTCAGTGCCGATTGCTTCCTCGCGTTCGCGCGGCCGGCCCGCAAGCTTTTGATCGGCGACCGGCTCCGTCTGGGCGAGACACTCACCGGCGCAATCGCGGCGCGCGGCGAGGGCGGTGAGATCGAGCTTGTGTTCGACCGCGCCGGCGCGGAACTCGATCTTGCCATCGCGTGCGAAGGCGAAATTCCCCTGCCGCCCTATATCGCCGGCAAACGCAAAACCGACGAACGCGACGCGACCGATTATCAGACGATGTTCGCCGCGCGCGAAGGCTCGGTGGCAGCCCCCACGGCCGGGCTGCACTTCACGCCGGAACTGCTCGCTCGTCTCGCTTTGGCCGGCATCGGGCGCGAAAGCGTGACGCTGCATGTCGGCGCGGGAACCTTCCTCCCGGTCGCAGCAAGCGATACGTCGACGCACAAAATGCACAGCGAATGGGCCGAGCTCTCAGCGCGTGTGGCAGCCGCCGTCAACGACACGCATGCGCGCGGCGGCCACGTTGCCGCCGTGGGCACGACGTCGCTGCGCACGCTCGAAAGTGCCGCCGACGAAAGCGGTCGCGTACACGCATTCACAGGCGAGACCGCACTTTTCATCACGCCGGGCTACCGCTTCAAGGTTGTCGACGCGCTGCTCACCAATTTCCACCTGCCGCGCTCGACGCTGTTCATGCTGATCGCGGCGTTCGCGGGCCTCGACACCATGCAGCGCGCCTATCGAACAGCAATCGCCGAACGCTATCGCTTCTATTCCTATGGCGATGCGTGCCTGCTCCTGGGGCGTGCGCAATGAGCGAACTTCGCTTCGACATTGCTGCCGTCGACGGCGCCGCGCGCACCGGAACCCTGCACCTGCCGCGCGGCGAGATCAGAACGCCCGCTTTCATGCCGGTGGGAACGGCGGCCAGCGTGAAGGCGATGCTGCCAGGCTCGGTGCGCGAGACGGGCGCCGATATCGTGCTCGCCAACACTTATCATCTGATGCTGCGGCCGGGCGCGGAGCGCGTGGCAAGGCTGGGCGGGCTGCACAAATTCATGGGCTGGGAGCGCCCCATCCTCACCGATTCCGGCGGCTATCAGGTGATGTCGCTGTCGAAGCTGCGCAAGATCACGGAAGAGGGCGTCAGCTTCCGTTCGCATATCGACGGGCATGAGGAATTCCTGTCGCCGGAACGCGCGATGCAGATCCAGCGCCTGCTCGGTTCCGATATCCAGATGGTGCTGGACGAATGTCCCGCTTTTCCCGCCACCGAGGCCGCGATTGAGACCTCGCTGTCGCTGTCGCTGCGCTGGGCCGCGCGTTCGAAGGCGGCGTTCGGCGGGCAGGAAGGCCGCGCCTGTTTCGGCATCGTTCAGGGCGGCGTTTTTCCCCAGCTGCGCCGGCGCTCCGCGGCGGAACTCGTCGCCATCGGCTTTGATGGCTATGCGGTGGGCGGGCTCGCGGTGGGCGAGGGACAGGCGGTGATGTTCGAGACGCTCGACGCTACCGTGCCGCATCTGCCGGCCGCGCGGCCCCGCTATCTGATGGGCGTGGGCAAGCCCTCCGACCTTGTCGGCGCGGTCAGGCGCGGCATCGACATGTTCGATTGCGTGCTGCCGACGCGCTCAGGCCGCAACGGCCAGGCTTTCACGCGTGATGGCGCGCTCAACCTGCGCAATGCGCGTTTCGCAGAGGATACGGGGCCGCTCGACGCGGGGTGCCGTTGCCCCGCCTGCCGCCAGTTCTCGCGCGCCTATCTGCATCATGTGGTGAAGGCGGGCGAGATCGTCGCCGCCATGCTGCTCACCTGGCACAATCTCGCCTATTACCAGGACCTCATGGCAGGCCTGCGCGCGGCGATTTCGGCCGGCACATTGCGCGATTTCGCGACGGCGTTCGCGGCGGGCGAATCCGCGGCGGATTGATTGCTGGTTCCGGTTGACCGTCGCGCGCGTGGCCCCTATGTTCCGCGGCCTTCAAGGCAGAGCCCGTAGCTCAGGGGTAGAGCATCTGACTTTTAATCAGAGGGCCGATGGTTCGATCCCATCCGGGCTCACCAATAAAACCAACGACTTAAGACGTTTTTGCTACGTGTTGGCACAGCAGACAACGCGAAGCCCTTTGCAGCCAGCATGCCCGA
>Ga0302324_100003422_pt1 | contig 35838 bp, 35 predicted proteins | sample Palsa_T0_1_FD_201949 | JGI IMG/M metagenome (GOLD analysis project Ga0302324, IMG submission 201949) | Peat permafrost microbial communities from Stordalen Mire near Abisko, Sweden - Palsa_T0_1 | ecosystem: Environmental > Terrestrial > Soil > Palsa > Peat permafrost | place: Sweden: Abisko...
TCAAGCCCCTCCGCGAGGGGGAGGTCCGGATGTACACCTGTGGTCCGACGGTCTGGAACTACGCCCATATCGGGAACTTCAGGACGTTCACTTTCGAGGACGTCCTCAGAAGGTACTTGGTCTACAAAGGATACAAGGTGACCCAAGTCAAGAACCTGACGGATGTAGAGGACAAGATCATCAGGGGCATGAAGGAGACGGGCAAGAGCCTGAAGGCGCTCACAGATTTCTACACCGAGGCGTTCATGCGCGACATGGAGGCGCTCAACTTCCACAAGGCCGACGTCTATCCGAGGGCTACCGACCACATCCCGGAGATGCTCTCGATGATAGACTCGCTGATCCGGTCAGGGCACGCGTACAAGTCGGACGACGGCTCGGTCTACTATTCGATACGCACCTTCGACAGGTACGGCGCACTCTCGGGGGTGAAGCCCGCTGAACTTGAAGACGGGGCGAGGGTCTCTGAAGACCACTACGAGAAGATGGGCGCGCACGACTTTGCGCTGTGGAAGGCGTGGGTCCCCGAGGACGGAGAGGTCTTCTGGGAGAACGAGCTTGGCAAAGGAAGGCCGGGATGGCACATCGAATGCTCTGCGATGGCAATCAGGTATCTTGGAGAGAGCTTCGACATCCACACCGGGGGTAAGGACCTTCGCTTCCCTCACCACGAGAACGAGATAGCCCAGTCCGAGGCGGCGACTGGCAAGACGTTCGCACGTTATTGGCTCCATACGGAGTTCCTGAACATAGGGGGAGCCGAGATGCACAAGTCGTCCGGGAACATCGTGACCGTGAGAGAGCTGTTGGAGAAGGGTTACAACCCGAGGGCGTTGCGACTATTCCTGATCAGCGCGCACTACAGGGAAGAGTTGAACCTTACCGACGACTCGCTCGAACAGGCCACAAAGAACATCGAGAGGGCCGACGAGTTCGTGGGCCGGCTCAAGTCCGGTGTCTTCGATTCGTCCACTGACCTGGGCGAATCCTCCAGCAGTTCCTTCGTCGCGGAGTTCGAGGAGTCGATGGACGACGACCTCAACCTTCCTCAGGCTCTCGCTGCGCTGTACGGTTTTCAGAGGACCATCAATTCCGCTATCGACGCCGGAAGGGTGTCCAAGTCGGGACGCGACGCGGCCCTCGGTGCGCTGAAGAAGGTCGACTCTGTGCTGGGGGTCCTCCGGTTCGAGGACGAGGTGCTGCCGGATGCCCTGATGAGCCTGGTCAAGGAGCGCGAGGCCGCTCGCAAGAAGGGTGATTACAAGAGGGCCGACGAGTTGAGAGACGAACTGAAGCAGAAGGGCATAGTCGTTCAGGATGCGCCAGGCGGGACAAAGTGGAAGAGGGCCTGAGCGCAGTTTCTGCACCGGCTGCGTTTTGTAAATATCAGATGTACACTCGCTCAACTTAGCTAAATCTTCCCACATTAGTTCTCGCGCCCACACGAGAACGCATGCAACAAGAGGTTCCCTTAGCGGACGCGAGGGAAGTCTCGGCGTCCCAGCTGAAGCGGAGCCTCTTCCTCACGCGCGGCTTTGACCGTCTCAGGCTCGAACCCGACGCCAGCCTTTCGTACCTTCATTCTGCCCGTTTCGGAAAGCTCGTCTTCGGCAGGGAGGCGGTCGAGGTCTTCAAGCTTCAGGCAGGGTTGAGAATCTCCCAGAGGCCAAAGGAGATGAGGGTCAGGATCTCTCCGGAATCGTTGGAGTTCAGGTCGCAGGAGTCGCTCCAGCTCTCCCAGACTATCGAGGCATACGCCGGGGTAGCCGAGGGATACTCGCGGCGCGTGAAGATCACCAACCGATCTGAGTCTGGACTGCGACTGAAGTTGCTGACACTGCACGACCCGACCTCGCTCAACTTCAGGCGGGAGCGGGACTCGCCCGGTGAAATAGGCGTCAACGCCTTCAACCGCGGTGACCACGTCGTGATGGACGACGTGGGTGACACCACAGGAGTGCGGATAATCGGTTTCTCCCCGATGCCTTCCGCCGTCTATATGACCAAGGACAGACAGCGGGCCATCGACCTGCTGGGTTCGGGAGAGTTGCCGGACAGCACGGCAGGCATGTCGGGCGCGATATTGATACTCACAGAACAGGAGTTCGAACTCCAGCCAGGCTCTTCCTACGAACTGCGCATCGCTGCCGTCTACCATCCTTCTTCCCTCGAGACCGTGCTATCTGAGTTCACCTCGCTCTTGGCCGGCGCCGCGCGCGAGACGAGTCAAACGGGGTTTGAGCCAACCCTGCGTTGTTCCAACCCATCGGTCAACTTTGCGTTCGCCTGGGCTGAGGCTTCGATGAGTTCAATCGAGGCCGAACAGGACGGCCTGGACCGGCTCTCCAGCGGCTTCGGAATCCGGATGATAAGGGGCGCCTACTTCGAGAAGGAATTCGAGACTCTGAAGGCTTCGCAACGAAAGGACGGTTTCCTGCCACATGCGACTTCGGCGAGAGGAGGTCCGCTTGAGACAGCGCTCTTCCTGATTCACTCTTGCGGTCACCTCCAGCTGAAGGCCGACAAGAAGCTCTCGAGGAAGTGGTATCCGGCGCTGAGGAAGGCCGGGGAGGCCCTCCGCGCGGCAAGTTCGAAGGGGCTTGTCGTGACCGAGCCCTCGTCCCCTGACGGGTGGAGGCGGCGCCTGGGGTCCGGCTACCCGACGGGACAGGTCAGCGAGGTCAACCTCGTGGTGTCACGCGCACTGAGTGACCTGTCAGGCCTCGCGTATAGCATCGGCAAGGGGGCTGACTCGGCCGGGTGCAAAGAGGCAAGCATAAGGATAGTAACTGCGGTCAAGTCCACGCTGAAGGACGCGGAGAGCGGCAGCTTAGCGCTCAACCTCGACCCGAAGGGAAGGCTCCACAAGGAGACGACGGCGGACCAGGCAGTGGCGCTCTCGTACAGCGCACTCGACCACAACCTCGCCTCGTCAGTCGTGCACCGCCTGCTCGAGAAGGACTTCGAGACTGGTTACGGACCCCGCACTGTCCCGAGCACGAACGCGCTGTACTACAGCCCGACCTATGGGGATGGCCAGCTGGGAGGCTACTGGACACGAGCATCCGTTGCCCACACACTGCTCGCCTACGAGTCAGGATACCCGAGCATCGCCGGACTCCAACTCGAAAAAATGGCAAAGCTTGTCCATTCAGACTGCGAGAGCATGGGAGGCGTCCCGGGGGAGTTCCCGTACTGGATGGACCCCGAGAGGAAGACGGTCGTCACCGTAGGCTCCGACCCTGTCGCCGCGTCGAGGTTCATCGAGGCCGTCATCGAGGGAGAGCTGGGGTTCTCGGTCACGCCGCAGGGTGCCAGGATCAAGCCGCCCGAGAGCTCCAGGCTCAAATGGGTGCTCGCCCACAACTTTCCGCTGGGAGGCCCTGGCTCACTGTTCATCGGGAGGACCGCGACGCGGCCTTTCGTCGCCTCGAGCTACACGAACTTGGACGCCGAGGCTTCGAAGCGGTTCCAGGGCTGCGAGAGGCTGGACATATCTCCACCTGTTGATGGTCTGCTCTTTTGGGACCAGTCGTCCGTTCTAGTCTGCCTGGGCAGTGCCGGGACCGGTGACTACTCCGGAAACGTCTCAGTCCCTGTGAAGGGCAGGCCCATCGCAAGGTCCCTCTTCGCGGACTTGGACGAATACGACCAGCGGTCCAACTCCTGGAGGAGGGTAGAGAGGAAGAAGCTCCTCGACCGCCTCGAACTGCGCGCCGAAATCAAGTCCGGTTCTTGGGCCGCGTTCAGAATCACGCAGATAACTCCATAAAGCAATCCCGCTGCCCAGCGAGCAGGGCCTCCTTTTGGGTCATGCGAACATCACTTTGGGCAATGGTATCATGGTAGAGTACGGTGCGCTCACCTTCGCCCTCGACCCCAAGGGGCCGGTGAAGGCGGATTACACCTTCATCTCCCACGCTCACATGGACCACGTCCAGAACCCCGACCCAAAGACTCGCGTCCTCGCCTCAAAGGAGACGAAGATGCTGGCGGAGGTCCGCGGGTTCGACCTTGGGAAGACGTTCGAGAGCGCCGAGGGGGTCAAGCTTCTCGACTCGGGCCACATACTGGGAGCGAGGGCCATCTGCATCGGGGACGAGTTGTTCTACACCGGCGACGCCGCAGGCAGGGACCGAGCCTTCATGGGGAAGTGCAGGACCAAGAAGGCCCGCGTACTCATAACGGAATCCACCTTCGGCAAGAGCAACTATCTCTTCCCGCCGATAGAGCAAGTCGCAAAGCAGGTTAACTCCACGATTGGCGCTCTCTACGACAAGGGAAAGCCGGTGGTTCTCATGGGTTACGCACTAGGCAAGTCCCAGATAATCTCCCATCTCTTCTCTTCGTGGTCTCCCCTCTTCTTCCACGAGCAGGTCGCAAGGATCAACGACGTGTACGCCGAGTGCGGGATATCCCTGAAGAAAGGAAAACAGGTGCCCGCAGACCTCGAGGGCCTCCCGCAGGGTCCCTGGGTGATGGTGGCACCGATGATGAGCTCGCGCAACAAGGTCGCCCAGAGGCTCAAGAAGGAATACGGCGCCGCCTTCATCGCATTCAGCGGCTGGGCGGCGGACCCGGGATACTCCTATTCGCTCGGCGCGGACTATGCCTTCGCGGTCAGCGACCATTGCGACTACAAAGAGCTGATGTCACTGGTCCATGACGTCTCGCCGGAAGTGGTCTACACCACGCACGGTTTCACCCAGGAGTTCGCGTCGGACCTACGAAAGCAGGGGTTCGACGCAAAGCCGCTCGCAGGCTACCAGACGTTCATCTCTGAGTACTAGGCTCAGGCGCCCTGAGGAGCGGGCTTCGTCTCGGACTTGAAGTCCTTCAGGTAGGCGGCGAGCGACACGAAGTTCGGGTTGTTGTCGGCCTTCTTGAGCGGTACCTTGATGTCCTGGTTGGCTATGTTTACCGAGAAATTCGCCTGGAAGGGCAGCCTCGTGAAGGACACCGCGAAGAAGTGCAGCTTGCCCTCGAGCGCCTCCTTGACGACGTCATCGGAGTCTGAGAACCTCCATATCGAGAAAGCAATGCCGTCTATCCAGTTCACTGTGGGGATAACTGTCAGCTGCTGAGACAGGTTCTGCCTCATCACCTCTTCGAAGAACGTCTTGTTGTCGTACTCGAGAATCTGGTGCACGACTATCTCCTCGACGGGCTCGTAGCTGATCTTTGGCATCTGTTCTAACAGCACATGGTGGATTCGCCCTCGTTAAATACGGCTCGGTGAGGCCACCTAGTACGCCGACAAGAGAGCGAACCGCAAAATGAACCTGAATCAGTTTGTCAAGAAGGGAATCAAGTTTGCATTCATAGGAGCGATAGGGACCGTTCTGAACCTGGGGATCCTGTTTGGCCTTACAAACTATGCACATCTCTACTACCTCTACTCGGAGCTGATAGCGATAATCATCGTCTTCGGGTTCAACTACATAGGCAACATACTCGTCGGGAACATCAAGATCGACGGCGCGACGAAAGAGAAGGTCGCCTGACACCCGGAGACAGGCGGTCCGCCCCGACTAAGCTTTTTAAAATCGTGGGTGCGGAGTCCGTGCGGGCCTTGAGTGGTTATAAAATCCAGCCATACTGATTCTCAGACGACAAACCCAGCGCTCCCCCCAAACTATGACTGGAAGACGGTAGAATCGAGGGTAAGACGATTCAACGCCGAGATCAACATTCAGAAGACGGTGAGGGATTCTCTCGCCCACCAGCCCCTCGTCGGCTACGTCGAGGGGCCGCCTACCCTGAACGGGGTCCCCCACATCGGGCACATCCGGGGCAGGGTGATGAAGGACCTCTGGTACCGCTTTAGCACGCTCTCCAAGAAGAACATCGTCTTCAGGGCCGGTTGGGACTGCCAGGGACTGCCCGTCGAGCTCCAGGCCGAGAAGGAACTAGGGCTCTCCGGCAACAAGTGGGAGGACCTGAAGGCGATCGGCGAGGAGAAGATGGTGGAGGCTTGCAAGCGGCTGATAGGGAAGTACCTCACAGCCTGGGAGGAGGCCGACGACCTTCTTGGCCTCACCCTCGACAGGGAGAGGGCCTACATGACGTATCGCGATTCATACATCGAGAGGGAGTGGAGGTTCCTAGCACAGGCCTGGGCGGACGGGATACTCGGGGAGGGCTTCAAGGTCGTCCCATACTGCCCGAGCTGCATGACATCGCTGAGCCATGCGGAGGCTGTGCTCGGCTACGAGACCCTTGAAGATCCAAGCCTCTACTACAAGGTGAAGATGGCCGACGGCGCCTTTCTGGTCATATGGACCACGATGCCCTTTACCGTTGTAACCGACGAGTTCGTCGGCGTCAAACCGGACGCAGACTATGCTTACGTGAAGTCCGGTGAGGAGTTGTGGGTCATCGGCCAGGAGAGGAAGGAAGTGCTGGCAAAAGAGCTGAACCTGGAGTTCGGCGAGACCGTCAAGGTCGTAAAGGGAAGAGACATGGACGGCCTCACCTACGAGCACCCCCTCCTCTCCATCATCCCTGGGCTGGAGCGGATGAGCAAGGAGGCCAAGATACACAGGGTGGTCGCAGAGGAGTTCGTCGACACCGCGACCGGGACGGGCTTGGTCCATCTCGCACCCGGCAACGGGGAAGAGGACTTTCAGGTGGCCATGCGGAGGAAGGTGCCGATATTCGCGCCTATCGACGACAGGGTGAGGTTCACCGAGGACGCCGGCAGGTTCTCCGGGATGTTCGTCAGGGACGCCGACAAGCTGGTGGTGGAGCTGCTCGACGAGAAGGGAAACCTGGTCAACATCGGACGGCTCGAGCACGAGTACCCGACCTGCTGGAGGTCTGGCCACCGACTGGTCTGGGCAGCGAGAAGGGAGTACTTCTACTGGATCGACCGGATAAAGGCGGACCTGCTCGCGGCGGCCGAGAAGGTCGAGTACTACTTTGAACAGCCGCGCAACAGGTTCATCGAGTTCATCAAACAGTCGCCCCCGTGGTGTATCTCCCGCGAACGGGTCTGGGGCACCCCGCTTCCGATCTGGGTCTGCACCGCGTGCAAGGAGAAGGTCCCGGCGTTCTCCAGGGAGAGCATCATCAGCCAGGCCGTGTCCCTCCCCGACGGGAAGGACTTCGAGCTCCACCGCCCCTGGATCGACAGGATCCTGCTCAAGTGCCCAAAGTGCGGTTCTGAGTGCCGGAGGGAGCCGTTCGTCCTCGACACATGGCACAACAGCGGCTCCGCGCCCCTTGCCTCCTTCACGGACCAGGAGAGGAGGGAGCTGGTGCCGGTCGAGCACCTTACCGAGGGGATAGACCAGACGAGGGGATGGGCCTATACCCTGCTGGTGCTGAACGTCATCTACGAGAAGACGCCGATAGCCCCGTACAAGGAGTTCCTGTTCCAGGGCCTGGTCCTCGACGAGAAGGGGAGGAAGATGAGCAAGAGCCTCGGAAACACGGTGGACGCACTCGGGATGCTCCACAACGACTCGGTGGACCTGCTCAGGTTCTACCTCATGTGGAAGAGCTCCCCCGTCGATGCGCTCAGCCTCGACCTGAACGAGATGAAGGCGAGGCCGTACCAGATCCTCAACACTCTCTATCACCTGCACGTCTATCTCAAGCAGAACGGCGAGCAGGACGGCTTCGAGCCCTCCAAACACACAGTCGCCTGGGCCGAGGAGAAGAAGCTCCTGACGACGGTCGACCGGTGGCTCCTCGCCAACCTTGAGGAGGGGTCCGACGAGGTGAGACTCGCCTACGCGGAGTGCCGCTACAACGATGCCTGCAAGCGTCTGGAGCAGCTCATAGTGGAGATCTTCAGCCAGAACTACGTGAGGATGGTCAGGAACGAGCTCTGGAGCGACGACCCTTCGAGCCTCGACAGGCGCCTCGCGGTCTACGCGATGATAGCCTTCGCCCTGAAGACACTCGACCTCCTGCTACACCCTGTCTCCCCGTACGCCACAGAGTACCTCTACCAGGAGGCCTTTCTGGGCGGTGAATGGAAGACTCCGCTACTAACCGCTGACTTCCCGCGCGTCGCCCTACCAGAGGGCTCGAAGCACGACCGACAGCTGGTCGACCTGGTGCTCGAGGTCGAGAGCGCGTGCAACGCGGCAAGGATGAAGGCGAAGCTGAAGAGGCGCTGGCCACTCAGAGGACTCCAGCTGCGCGTGCCTCTCGAATCGTTCAAGTTGGCCGAAGAAGCCAAGGAGCTGATATCTCTCCTCTGCAATGTGAAGGAGGTGACCGTCGTCAAGTCGGTGTCGGACCTCCCCATCGTATTCGAGCTCACTCCGAACCGCTCCCGTATCGGTGCCCTGTTCAAGGAGAAGTCCAATGCGGTCTCAAAACTGCTCAAGCCGGTCCAGGGAGACGAGGCCTGGGAGATACACCAGGGAGGAAAACCGCCCAGCGTCATTATTGACGAGAAGGAGGTGGAGATCCCATCGACCATCTACGACCTGAGCATCAAGGGCACAGACGCCTGGGAGGCGGTAGCGAAGGGCCACGTGCTGGTCGCGGTGGAGAAGGTGAGGGACGATAAGCTGATCGCAGAAGGCCTGATGCGAGACGTCGCCAGGCGCCTTCAGTCGCTCCGGAAGACCCGCGGCTATACCCCGACAGCGGTGCTCGAAAGGGCCAGCGTGGCAGGACTCGACGATGAGATGACCGCCCTACTCATGCCTCTGGAAAATGAACTCGCGTACCTCGTCCGCGTCAGGAAAGTGAGGGTCCTGGCCGAGAAGTCTGAGGACGCCGAGTGGGAGGAGGACGAGCTCGACGGCCGTCCGATCTACATCGACGTCTCCTGAGTGACTACACGCCCTCGAAGAGTCGCTGCCCGAGCGCCGGCGGAAGACCTGCCCCTATGATCTTCCTGGCGCTCGTCTGGATATCGTACTCGACCCTCTTGTGCTCGACCTTCGGCTTACCGTTGCGGACTGTGAGAATCGCGTAGGACGCTTTCTTCTCGCCGTCCCGAGGCTGGCCGACTGAGCCCGGGTTGAAGACCAGTCCTGATTTGTCTTGCCACGCGAAAGGGAGGTGTGTATGGCCGAGGGCTATCACCTTGACCGAGAGTTTCTCAAGGTAAAAATCGAACATGTCGGAATGGGTGGTCGGAAAGACATACTCCCATAGGTGGTCGTCAGGGCTCCCGTGGGTCATGTAGACTCTTTCCCCTCCGATCTCGACCGTCCTCTCGCGATGCAGCTCCGAGAGGTAGTGCCTGCTCCGGTCGCTGAGTCTGCGCGAGGTCCACGCAGCCGCGACGGCCGCTCTCATATTGAATCCACCGGGGTCGCCGCTCACCGCCGCTTCGTCGTGGTTGCCCAGGATGCAAGTCGCATCTTTCTCCCTGAGAAGCCTGACGACCTCATTTGGCGATGCACCGTACCCTACGAGGTCTCCCAGGCAGTAGACGGGCAGGGGACCTGCATCCTCCAGGACGGCCTTCAGCGCCTCGAGGTTCGAGTGGATGTCAGATATGAACAGCGCCGACTCGGCCTTGACCATTGCCTGGTAGTCCGCCTCCGGGATTGTTAACCGTTCCGAGGATGCGCCATCGCTTAAATACGGAACGCGCCCCGCCGGTCTAGGAATGGGACGCAAGACAGTCCTGATAGGCTTCGCGCTTTTCGGCTACGTCCTGGGTTTCCTGGCTTGGCTTCTTCGCACGCCCGTCGGGAACCTGGTCGCCAGCATCGGGCTTAACCAGGACATCGCCGGAGCCATACTCGCTGGGATCGCCGGTGGATTCGTCATGCTGATCTCGGTCCTCGTCTGGTCTGCTGTGGACTAGGCTGTACCCGCAAACTTCCGCTGGATTATCCGGTTCCTCGCCTCCGGGAAGGGCATGTCGTGTAGCAGCTCGTTCTTGATGCCGGAGTTCTTCAGCAGACCTGCCAGCGCGAAGTACCAGGCCGACATCGGCGTCCCCTCCTGATAGCTTGGTAGCTCCAGCCTGAAGATCCTGGTCAGCGGGTCATATTCTGCGGTCGTCTCCTCCCCCAGTTCCTCCTGCATCAATGCAACGATGAGGCTGACAGCGTTCTCGAAGCTCTCCTGCTTGATCTTGGGGTCGACCCTCTCCGCCAGGATGCCTATGAACTCCTGCCCTATCTTCTCAATCTGGCGCTCGTCGCGGACCGCCTTTGAGACCGCCTCGACGAAGAGCTTGCCCATCTTCTGACTGTCGATGAGGAACGGCAGGTTGTCCGTGTTGGTGACGGATGCGAGAGTCCTGCTCCCGGTCGAGCTCCTCCAGAACTCGCCAAACAGGTCGTCCCCTATTGCCCCCTTGAGTTCGCTCAGCATGAACTCGAAACCCCTCCCCGTCTGGCTGTTGACTATAATGACCTCAGTATTATCGACGATGAAAGCGCTTCGCCCCTGCATGTGCCTGCCGTAGCGGACCTTCATCCTCGAGGACGCGAACGGGAAGGTGGGCAGCACAGGCGGGACCGATGAGATGACCTTCACCTCAACATCCTGCCGGCAAGCAGTCTCCAGCTCCTCCATGCACTCCTGGATCAAGTGCAGCCCCCAGCTGTCCACTATGCACTTCAGGCTCTGCTGAGACCTGAGTATCCCCTCCTTCAGCTTCAGCAGGACGCTCTGCGACCCTAGTGAGAGGTATCGTTCCTCGATGGAGTCCTGCGGCATAATGTTGCGCTCCCTCACCTTCTTGAGCGAGTTCATCACTCTCCTGAGAGACTTGACCCCACGCTCCCTCTCCGTGAGCACATTCTGGAACACCTCGGGTGGGAGCGCCTCGAACTTCACGGGCTTGCCCTCCAGTTCCTTGAGGGCGCCTTTCTTGATGAGCTGCAGCGAGACCTGATACACCTTGGTCCTCGGCACGCCGGCTACGTACTGTAGCTGGTTGACCGTGCTGGGGCCGTTCGAGAGTAGCGCGATATACACCCTGGCCTCGTACTCCGTGAGCCCAAATGACTGCAGACCCAGGGCCAGGTCTCGGGATTCGTCAGCAAACCCCATGCAAACATACCCCACGCGCCGTATTCATCGAAGCTCTCCTGATTGTCGGGGACGGCCACGATAAGAGCACGGGTCATTTTCGTTGTACCTCGGGGTCAAGAATCGTTGTCACCGAGACCTCTGTCACCGCGGTGACAACCCTCGCGGTGACGCCGGCGATTTATCCGCTTCATCTCTACCTATAGCCCATGAGCACTTTTTCCAGCAAGTGGGAGAAATCCAACAGCCAGGGATTCACGTCAAAAATGCGTGAGTCCGTAAAGAACCCAGGTCCCCTCAAGCCGAGGTTAGACCTAGCCATCAGACAAATCCAGGTACAGGTCGCGAAGCTCGATGCGACTACATCCAAACTGAGAGAGAGGGATGCTTCGATCTTCAACAAGGTCGTATCGTCTATCCAGAAGCACGACTCACAGCATGCTTCAGTCTACGCGAATGAGCTCGCGGAGGTAAGGAAGATGAACAGAATGGTCACTCAGGCCAAGTTGGCCCTTGAGCAGATCACCCTCAGACTCAACACCATCACCGAACTCGGCGACATCGTCGTCACCCTCACCCCAGCAATGTCAGTGATCCGCAGCGTCAGACAGGGACTCGTAAGCGTGCTCCCGGAGGCAGAAGGCGAAATCGGAGAGATATCAGGCCTACTCAGCAGCATCCTGGTGGATGCAGGCACAGTGGGTGGATACTCGCTGAACTTCGAGGCTGCCAACGAGGACGCGGAGAAGGTCCTTGCAGAGGCTGCAGCAGTGGCAGAGCAGAGGATGAAGGAGAAGTTCCCAGAGATTCCCTCTGGACTCCCCTCTGTGGAAGGATCCGCAGAGACATCTTAGGAAGAACCAAGAGAGGGGTCAACTCCCGCGGGACCCAATGGTCCCGCGGGAAGAACATCCCTCTTACTCCCCTTTTTCCGGAACCAAAGTGGTATAGCAATTTGGCCAACAACTACAATTCTTTGTCAAAGTTCGTGGGCCGTTCAGTTTTTTGTTTCAATTTGTTGACAAAGATGGTGATTACTCCGGGTGCTCTCAGCAGTCTCAGAGTGGTTAGTGGGGATTATCTTGGGAACGATTAACTCGATCAAGACGCTCGGGAAGAAGGACGGGATGTACAAGAGCAAGGTCGCGGCCGCTCTCAAGGACATCGAGATCCAGAGGAGGGAGCTCGAGGGCGTCAGGGGCCGGCTCGCAGAGAGGAGGCAGAAGCTTTTCGATTCAACGGTGCGTGCAGTCCAGGAGAAGAACAACCCCAAGGCCAGCGTCTACGCCAACGAGCACGCTGAGGTCCGAAAGACCATGAAGGTCGTCGAGACGAGCGAGCTCGCCCTGACCCAGATCACGCTCCGGCTACAGACCCTGATGGAGATCGGCGACGCAATGTCCCACATGACGAGCCTTTCAAAGTCCCTGAAGGTCGTCAGCGAGACGATGGAGAGCTTCGGCCCCGCCCTCGGTGAGACGTCCGAGAGTATCAACGCCTCTCTCACAGAGACCATGGCGCACATGGGCAACATCTCTCCCGGAGTGTCGATCAACATCCGCACCGAGAACGCAGAGGAGCTCGTGGAGCAGGCCAGGAAGTTCGCCGAGGCGCAGGCCGAGAAGCTCCAGCAGAGCATGCGCGTCGTGCCGCGCAGGTTCGAGGCCGAGGTCAACCACCCAGAGGACAGGATCCCGATACTCGCCACAGGGGACGAATACGAGGAGGAGAGCCCCATACTAGGGACGATCTTCTCCTCCGTGACGGATCCCAAAGTAGAGAACGATGTTTTCCAGTACGCCAAGGCCCACAACGGGGTCATCGACGTGTCCGAGACCTCGTCCAGCCTCGGAATACCCCAGGACGACGTCGAGCACTCTGTGCTGCGACTGGTCGCCCAGGGGAAGATCAAATCACCGAACAGTGAGTTATCGCGATGAGTGTCGTAGCCGCAAGAGAGCTCGAAGAGGATGCTAGAAAATACGCGGGTGAGGCGATTCGCCTCGACTCGCAAGGTGCACACGGGATGGCGATCCAGATGTACCAGAAGGCCATCTCGACCCTCATCAAGCTGGTCCACCTCTACCCGGACTACAAGCTAAACCGGCACTACATGGAGCGCGCCGGGCTCTACCAGGAGAGGGTCAAGGCGATCCAGCAGGCGCACGGTCTGGTACCTCGCGATATGCAAAACGATGAATCTTCCTCGTTCACGCCGGTCGCCATAGCGGGTGGCAACGTCGGGGAAGCAAACGGTAACGGCCACGGTAATGGCAATGGCAATGGAAACGGGAACGGTCACGCCGCAGAGGGCGGTGAGGGGGGTCCAAAGGGCCCGCAGATGGTCCAGCAGCTGAAGGCATCGTTCAACGAGCTCGTCGTAAAGGAGAAGCCCAACGTCAAGTGGGACGACGTCATCGGGCTGGAGGACGCGAAGACTGCCATCAGGGAGTCTATCGTGTTCCCGTTCGAGAGGCCGGACCTTTTCCCACTGGGTTGGCCGAGGGGAATGCTCCTCTATGGACCTCCGGGCTGCGGCAAGACCATCCTGGCAGCCGCCACGGCCGCCGAGATCAACGGCTACTTCATCTCGATAGACGCCGCATCCATCATGTCAAAGTGGCTCGGCGAGGCTGAAAAGAACGTCGCCAAGCTCTTCAACGAAGCGAGGAAGCTGCTCGAGAAGGGCGACCCGGTGATAATATTCATCGACGAGCTGGATTCGCTCCTCGGCTCCCGCAACAACGAAGTCGGCGGCGAAATCAGGGTCAGGAACCAGTTCCTCAAAGAGATGGACGGCATCCAGGACAAGGGGAAGCACACACACCTGTACACCATCGGCGCTACCAACAAGCCATGGGCGCTCGACTGGCCGTTCCTACGCCGTTTCGAGAAGCGTATCTATGTCCCGCTCCCGAACTTCGAGGGGAGGATGTCCATGTTCAAGAACTACACTGCCCCGATAAACGTCGACCCGAACGTCAGCCTCGAGGACCTATCGAGGATTTCAGAAGGTTACTCCGGTTCTGACATCCGCGACATCGCCCAGGGAGGACAGCTGAGGGTGGTACGCGAGCTGTTCCAGAGCGGAAGGGCGCTAGACAAGGCCGCGCAGCCAAGACCGATCGTCATGACGGACTTCAAGGAGATAATGAAGTCGAGGAGACCGAGCGTCTCACCCGAGATGCTGCGCGCTTACGCCAACTGGACTGAGCAATTCAAGGCTCTATAGAGCTCCCCGACATGGGCGGGCTCTTCAGAATAGCCTGCGCAGGTAGTGGATAATGTGCAACGGTACGATGTGGCGCAAAGAGCCGGGGCTCGCCACGGCGACCACCGCGATGCCCCCGATCAGGAGCACCACCGCCACCACTACAATGATGATTATCTTCGAACGTCCGTCCTTGCTTGTCGGCTGGCTCGTACCGCTTCACAGAAATCCGCGTGCGGCTCCTATAAATCTCATATGAACGGCGAGGAGATTCCGGTCCTCAACAAGGGATTCAATCTTCTTAAAGCTCCGGCGGGGAACTTCGGGTGTCTTGGAAGAACTACCGTCGGTGAACGCCCTGAAGGCGATGATTGGGCAGAAGGCCCGCGTGTCCGGGTGGGTCCACGACGTCAGGCTCCTCGGCGGGATTAACTTCGTATTGGTCAGGAACAGGGACGCGATCGTCCAGGTCACGGTACCGAGGAAGGCAGTGACGCCGGAGGTCATGAACACCGTCTCTTCTCTTCATCCAGAAGACGTGGTGACCGTCACCGGCCTCGTCAAGGAGGCAAAGCAGGCGAGGAACGGCTTTGAGATAATACCAGACTCCCTGACCGTGATCAGCGCTTCTGCCGCGCCGCTCCCACTCGACCCGAGAGGAGTCACCGACGCCAACCTTGACACGAGACTCCAGTGGCGCACTCTAGACCTGAGGAGGCCAGAGACCACGGCCGTGTTCAAGGTCGAGGACGCGCTCATCACCGGGATGGAATCGTACTTGAGGCAGAACGGTTTCATCAGGGTGTTCACACCGAGCATACTCGGCGGCATCTCCGAGGGAGGGTCGGAGGTCTTCAAACTCGACTTCTACGGCAAGCCCGCTTTCCTTCGTCAGGACCCTCAGCTCCACAGGCAGCTAGCCATAGCCGGAGGCCTCGGCAGGGTCTACGACCTTGGGCCGAGCTGGAGGGCGGAGCTGTCGCACACCCCCCGCCACATCAGCGAGCACAGGACGATTGCCGCTGAGCTGTCGTTTCCGAGCGACGAGAGAGACACGATGCGGGTCGAGGAGGGCATGATCGTGAACGGCATCAGGAACGTGATAAAGGAGTGCGGGCCCGAGCTAGAGCTGCTGCACGTCGCTTTGGAGGAACCGAAGACGCCTTTTTCCGAGCTGGCCTTCCCGGAGATATACGCGACGCTCGAGAAGCTCGGGCACAAGCTCCCCGAGGACCAGGACCTCGACCGTGAGTCCGAGAAGCTCCTCACCGACTACGTCAAGCAGGAGTACGGCTCGGACTTTTTCTTCATCAACCGCTTCCCGTCGAAGATCAAGCCGTTCTACGTCATGCACGTAGACGAGGAGCCGCGTTACGCCAGGTCTGTAGACCTCGAGTACAAGGCCCTCGAGCTCTCCTCAGGAGGACAGCGCGAGCACAGGCACGAAAAGATAATGCAGCAGATCCGTGAGAAAGGGATGGATGAGGAGGGGCTGAGATGGTTCACCGAGCCTTTTAGGTACGGCGTACCTCCCCACGGCGGTTTCTCGGTGGGAATCGAGAGATTCGTAGCGGCGCTGCTGAACATCCCGAGCGTGAAGGAGGCCGCGTTGTTCCCAAGGGACCCTGAGCGCCTCCAGCCATAACGCCCGCCGCAGGAGCTTTGGCTCACAGCCGAGAGGGCGATTCCGTTGCTATCTCTGCGCGGAAGCCTTTTCTTCCCTGTGCTGGCATCGAAACCGTTGTCTCTTCGGGCACGATCGAGGCTCCTGCTTGCCTACGACGCCCGCTGCGGCCCCTGCACTTTGTTCAAGAGCTTGGTCTCGTTCCTTGAACCTCGGGGTAGGGTCGCGTACCTCTCCCTCGAGGAAGCCGAGCATGGAGGCCTGCTCGACTCTGTCCCTTGGCATCTGCGCTACTCGTCAGCGCACCTTGTCTTGACTGACGGCGAAGTGCTCAGCGGGGCGAACGCGCTGCCCGGGCTGCTGGAGCTCTTGCCCGGAGGGCGTTTCACTTCGAGGGTCGTGGCGATGTGGAGCCCTGGGCGGAGGCTGGCCGGATTCTTCTACGGTGTCGCGGTGAAGATGCACGACTCGGGTTCGTGCAAGAAATAGTCAGCGGGAAACGAATTACGCCGTCGTTGAAGGAAGGACTCAGAGCCTGAGGGTCGCTTCTCGCTCGAACTCGACCATGAGCTCGATGCCCTTGACCTGCTTCACTATCTTCTTGAGTATCTCTATCTCGCCCGAGAGTCTCTCTACCCTTCTCCCCGGGATTATCGCTTTTGTCAGCTTGCTGCCGTCCGGCAGCCATACCGTGTTGACCGTGAGCAGCCTGATAGGATAGAACAGGTCCTCGAGGAATCTCCTGTCAGAATTCGAGGCTGCTATCACCCAGACCTTCCCCTTGAGCTGCTCCTCGAGCTTCTGCTTGATCTCGGGCTTCGAGCGGACGATGGCTGCGTCGGCCTGTTCGACCTCGAGCACATAGTTACCCTCGACCTGGAAACTGCGTAACAGTGTCATCTTGTTTACGTCGGGAATCTTCTCGGCAAGCTTCACAAGTGCCCTAGATACCTGGATGTCGGCCTCGGTTATCTGACCTGCCGTCAGTTTGGCCTGACATTTGGCACATAGGATACCTGTCTTTGCGTCGAATGCGCAAATCGGAATCCTCAGTGGCAAGATGTAAGAAAAGCCAGTTATCTCATGCAATATAAAAATTGCGGCCGAGAAACGCGCCGTCCCATATGGAACGGAGTGCACCATGTGGTGCTAACTTGGGATAATTGCAGCTATTTGGAGAGGTGTATCTCCATCGAGCTGACGTCGCTCGTTGCCCCGGACTCTAGGTTCTTGACCTGCTCGGTGGCGAGCTCGACGCTCTTCACGGTGACCCCCGGCACGAACTTTTTCGTGATGATCTGCGCCGCGTCAACTGCCTTTGAGATTGCACGTCCGCGAGCCTTGAGTGTAATATCTCCGGTCCCGTTCTGGAACATGGTTAGGCATGCCATGACGTAACTCATGACGGGCTTCTTCCCCACGAAGATGGTTGTGTTGTTTTCTCGCTGCGTGCTCAAATTATTTCGTTCGCGAATCTGAGAATACGTTATTTAACATTGATGGACTGGCTATCTCTAGACCCGGTCGTCAGGACACGCCTCTCTTCCGCTATCTTTATGCCGTCAGCGGAGCGCGTCAAGTGCGTGCGGCTTTTAGAGTATCAGGGAAAGGAGCTCTTCAAGAAATACGGGATCCCTGTCCCAAACTCGCAAGTCGTCACTGACCCTGCCGGCATCGCAGCTGCCCTAAAGGTGGTCGGGCTCCCTGCTGTCATCAAGGCGCAGGTCCTCGCTGGCGGGAGAGGAAAGGCTGGCGGAATAGCCGTCGTAAAGTCCGAGCAGGAGGCGGTCAGGGAGTCGATGAGGATCATGGGGCTTAGAATAAGCGGCGAGAAACCCAACGCGCTGCTCGTCGAGCAGGCGTCGACCCATTCAGGGGAGATGTACCTGTCCATCACGCTTGACAGGAGCCGCAGGTCGTTCGTGCTACTCGCAACAAAGGCCGGGGGAATTGAGGTCGAGTCCGCGACAGGTCAGACGGTCGAACCCATACCGATTACCGGCTTGACCCGGGCCGCGGCGGAGTCCGTCGCCTCGCGGCTCGACCTGTCTGGCGGGAGCCGGGACGATTTTGTGAAGATAGCGATGGACCTCGAGCGGCTCCTGAGGGAGGAGGAGTGCGAGCTGGCAGAGATCAACCCTCTAGCGATATTGTCGGACGGCTCCCTCCTGGCACTCGACTCGAAGGTGATACTTGACGACAACGCGCTCTTCCGACATCCCGAGTTCTCGCAGCTGATGCCGGAGGACCCCCTGGAAGGTGACGCGGCGAAAGAAGGCTTTGCGTTCGTCAGGCTAGACGGGAACATCGCCGTGGTCGGGAACGGCGCCGGGCTCGTGCTGTCGACGCTCGACCTCGTCGCCGATGCCGGCGGAAAACCTGCCTGCTTCCTCGACCTGGGAGGCGGCTCTCAGCAGTCGAGGGTCGAGGCCGCACTCAGGCTCGTGAAGAAGCTGCCTAACGCTCAGAGAATACTGGTCAACATCTTCGGCGGGATTACCCGTACAACAGACGTTGCGGCCGGGCTCAGGAACGTTGTCAACGAAGGCCCGATGCAGCCCGTCTATGCGAGGATAAGCGGCGCCGAGGAGGAAGAAGCGAAGAAGCTGCTCGAGGGCACATCCGTGAAGCTCTATCATACTGCGCCCGAGGCCGTGACGGCCGTGGTGAATACGGGTTGATTCTCCCAGAAGAGGGCGAGCCCATAATCGTCCAAGGGATAACTGGAAAGTACGGTGCCCTCCACACCAAACTGATGCTGCAGTACGGTACCAACGTCGCAGCAGGCGTGACCCCCGGCAAGATGGGCGAAAAGGTCGAAGGGGTCCCCGTATTCGACAAGGTCTCGCAGGCGGTCGAGAAGACTGGAGCCCGGAGTTCGATAATCTTCGTCCCCGCCGCGTACTTCTATTCAGCGGTCGAGGAGGCGGTACTGGCCGGCGTGAAGTTGGTTGTCGCCATAACTGAGCACGTCCCGATAAGGGACGAGCTGAAGATGATCGACCTTGCCGGCAAGCACGGGGTCACCGTCGTCGGCCCAAACACCCCGGGTCTGATCATCCCTGCACGAAAGGTGAAGATGGGGATAATGCCGGCGCCCTCGTTCAGGCCGGGAAAGATCGCGCTCTTCTCTCGCAGCGGGACGCTCATGTACGAGATAGCCAACCAGCTCTCCACAAACGGCTTTGGCCAGGCGGTCGCTCTCGGTATCGGCGGGGACCCGATAAACGGGACAACCATGGTAGAATATTTCGACTGGATACGAACGCGCGACGATGTCGACGCAGTGGTCGCGGTGGGAGAGATAGGCGGCGACTCTGAAGAAAGGCTCGCCCACTACATCTCCGACACCAAGTTTAGCAAACCTGTGTTCGCCTACATTGCAGGCAGGGCCGCTCCCAAGGAGAAGAGGATGGGGCATGCCGGTGCCATAATCTACGGCAACTTCGGCACCGCCGAGTCCAAGATCTCAGCCTACAGGTCGGCCGGCGTGCAGGTTGCCATGACCCCGATGGAAATACCCGCGCTCGTCCGAAAGACGCTCGGCTAGCCCGCTGCCGCCTGTCAGCCTGACAGTCACTCCACGGGTTCTTTTGGCTTCACGGAGTGGTCTCCAGACCTCGTCTTTCCGAGGCTGACCCTCGAGGTGACTGCCGAGATGATGGTGGTCATTACGCCTATCGCAATCACGGCAGAGAAGATGCCCAAGTCGATCAGTCCCAGCTGGTATGCCGTAGCGGCTATCACTAGCTCCACGAAGCCCCTGGAGTTCATCAGGAAGCCTATCGTGACACTATCGCGCGGTGAGAAACCCGCTATCTTGGCTCCGGCGTAGCCTCCGACTAGCTTACCGATTATCGCGACAATCAGCAGGACGGCGAGGAAGAGAAGCAGACCGTAGATGGATGACAGAGCGAACTCTGTGCCTATGAAGGCGAAGGCAAAAGGACCGAAGAAGCCGAACGTCGCTCCCCGGACGACCTCCGTTGCCTTTCCCAACGCGTCAGCGCCCGCCAGCTCGCTCGCCAGGAAACCCGCGAAGAACGCCCCTATCACGAGCTGCACCCCCGACCATTCCGCCAGGAGAGACACACCGACTGCGAAGATGATGACGATTGCGATGAAGGAACCCTGCGTCCGCAGCTGGGGGACCATCCTCTGTGTCCATCTTTGAACCTTCACCGAGTTCTTCCTTAGCAGCTGCTCGCAGAGAAGCACTGAACCGAGGAATATGGCCACCTTTAGCACCGACAGCAAAATGCCCGCATCGCCGGGGAACGCGACTCCGACACCGGCGAATTGCTGGATGAAGCTCAGTATGACGAAGGAGATGATGTCGTCGACAACGCCTGCCGCTATCACGGTCGCCCCGAGCTCAGAGTCGAAGATCCCGAGTTCCATCAGGATGATCGCGTTTACCGGGACGGCGGTGATTGAGACAACCAGGCCCACGGTCAGCGAGCTCACAAGCCCGATTCCAAAGAGCTGGGCGACCTCGAACCCGAACGTGAACGGGAGCACGAATGCAACCGTGGAGACTATGAATCCATTCCTGCCGGCCGCGATTAGTCTGGCAGGCTGAACCGCAAGCCCAGCGAGGAGCATGATGAAGAAGAGCGCTACGTTCTCGACGGTGCTAAGGCTGGTCGTTGTCTGGACGAGGTTGAGAACCGAGGGTCCGATGAGCATCCCCGCAAGGAGCTGGCCGACGAGAGCCGGCTGCCCTACCCTGTGAACCGCCTCCCCCAGAACCCACGCACTGGCGAGCATCAGGAATACGGCTAGGTAGAATTCAATCATGCGCCAATGACCCTGACTAGCCTGTTCGTGCCCAAGTCGGGAGGCTAATCGGGGTATGGGTTATAATCTTGAAGGGCGAGAATCGCACAACTCTAATCTTCATGTCGATCCATGCCGTAGGAAATAGTATTCTCAATCCGCGAATCTGTAGACGGCCCGCAGCAAGCAGAACCCGTTTGTGCCATCACGCGAATTAGAGCTCGTGTTTAGATTGCTCTGATGTAAGAAGTTACCTCTGCTTTCTTGACAACTCTCTCGATGGTCAGGTCCAACACGACCTCCGCGATGTCCCTCGCATATTCGGCGATGCGCTTCTGAGAGTCGACCAGGACATGAATCGTGTAGTAGGATCTGATATCGGCCTGATCGAGCGAGTTGACCAAGTCGTTCTCCATCTCGACGAACTTCTTTGCCCTTTCGACCACCATGTCGGCTCCATAGTGGTCCCTCTTGAATAGGGACAACAAGGCCTCCTCTACTAAGTTTGAAGAGTTGTCGCTCATTGAAATGAGCTTATGCGCCGGAGCCTCCTGGAGAGGCTGCTCGAGTTCCACCACAACCTTCGCCATCCTCGCAGCGTGCGAAGCTACTCTTTCCAAGTTTCTGGCCACGAGCGTATAGCCGAGAAGGTCCCTCGGCTCCAGTATCGACTCTTTGAATATGCCCTGGTTTATCGACATGTTCAGCTGTCTGATCACGTATAGTCCGAACCTCCCGACCTCCTCCTTCCGCTGCATGACTCCTTCAGCTATCTCTTTGTCACCCGTCTCGATGGCCAGGACGGAGTCTCTGTGCATCGAAGTGGTGATTGTAAGCATCTTCTTGAGCGCATTGTCGACGCTCAGTTCAGAATAGCCCAGCAACACGTGAATCGTAATCTTGTCCTTGGAGTCGGCCACGCCTTCTGTGCCGATAAGGTGCTTCCTGACCATGTCCTTGATTGCGTCCCGCTTGCCGGAACTCAGGATGCCGGTGACGCCGCGCAGACTGATCTGGCAATAACCTAGGACATAGAGCGAAACTATCTCCCTGAATATTGAGTCTGGACTGTGTCTGTCCGTCACCTCGATTACGGCTTCGTGCTTGTCGCTGGTCGGCACCATTGTCTCCGCAGTGATTAGCAGCGACGACAAACTGGGCCTCGTGATCGTGATTTCCGACCCCTGACGAAGCCCCATATCCTTCACCCACTTCTTCGGGAGTGCGACCATGCAGGACGACTTGCCAGAGATTTGCACCTTTCTTCTCTCCTTTTCTTGCATTGCAACCAACAATAACCACGAATTACTAACCATGCTACGGCGATGGCGTCTATATATTTGTTAGGTTTTGCATATGTTTCTTGGACACTATACGGTGTTATTATAGGTCATATATGTAATCTCGGAGTTCCGTTGAACCGGCTTCTCGATGGCGGTCGAGGATTTTTCGGCGATGATGCGCAGGGACCTACGTTGCCTATCCCTTCCCGCGCAAGGTCCTTCGCATTCTCTTCGCGGTACTCTGCGAACATGGCCTTCGATTCACGCTCGTCCTCGGCTTCTTGTAGCCTCAAGGGCCTTTTCTTTCCGCGTGTTGCCATGGCAAAGCAGAATCTGAAACTATTGTTTAACCGGGACAGAACTAAAACAGGTTGAAGAAGCATAATAAGGAATTGCAGTTGGTCAAGACTATCGTCACCGACGGACCGATTGCTTGTCGTTGGTGCCTGGAGACCTAAGAGGGTGCAGCGCCAGGCCCGTTCAGTAGTAGAGGCGGGCGCCTACGGATATGACTAGCTTACAATCACGGTGAAGTAAACGGACCTGTAAATGCTCCCGTTCGTCACCGTCGCTGCGGCAACGTAGGCCCCCGGTGCGAGAGCGCTGGAGGCTGAGACGGTGAGCGTGAACGTACTCAGGCCGGCGGAGGAGGTGGCGATTATCCCGGGCGTGAAAGTAATGAGCTTCGCCGTCCCATTGTTGAACTCGTTGTCCTCGAACTGCAAAGAAAGGTTGCTACCCGCGACGTTCCCACTATACTGGATCCCTACCTGGGTCGATCCTCCCGGAGCGAGGGTGACTGAGGTTGAGTTCGCCGATATCGAAAATGGAGGATGGTACGAAGCGTTCACAAACCCTACGATCCCCGCGGTGGCAGCTGCGAACCAGGCCCCGCTGTTCCCGTCAAGCCCCATCGTGACCATGTTGTAGTTCTCCAGTATCGTGGTGATGTTGAACAGGGGAGGGTCCGTGATGGAATACTCGGTCAGATACCTGCCATCGTCGGTGATCACTCCCATCCTGTTCGTATAGTGCTCGTTGAACCAGACCGCCGACCCGTTGGAGCCGTCGAAGTAGGTCAGGACTACCGGGACATAAGGTACCGTGGAGGTAGGGTATATCGTCCATTGGTCCGTCGTGAAGTTGAGGAATGCCATGGCAGAGGCGTCGTGCTCGGTGGCCCATATTCCACCGTCGCCCAAGGTCAGACCACTCGGTTCGTAGAGTGTCTGGTTTCCTCCCGCCTGAGTGAATGTCGGCGTCGCCGAGGAAGGGTCGAACGTGAAGAGCACAGGCGAGAATGTCGAGGTGTCCAGCGAAAGTACGTACGCCAGCGTGCTGTTTTGGTCGAGCATGTAGATGGATTCCATGTCCTTGCTGTTCGGCAGGTTGTAGTACTGCACAGCGCCGTCGGTGCTCAGTTTTCCTATTGCACCAGGAGCGGTGTCTTCGGTAAACCACAGCGAGCCCGCCCCGACTGCAAGAGTGTACGGGTCTGCCTGGCTGGTCAGGTTTACCTCTTGGGTCTGGCCGGTGCTCGGGTTTACGGCGATCAGTCTTGAGTAAAGGTTGTCCGCCGCCCATACTGAACCGTTCCAGAGGGCGACGCCCCAGATCTGAGTCTCCTGCCCGCACTCGCTTATGACCGAGTTATCGGCGTAGGGCCACGCGTACTCGGTCAGGGTCCCGTTCAGGAAGAGGTGCCCCACCCCGGGCAGACCCCACTCCCCGAACCAGATCGACCCGTCGGTCTGGTTGACGGCTATCCCGGCTGGCGTCCTGTTCGCCGAGACCGTGAACTCGGTCACCGCATCGAACGTCGTCGGGCTGAGTTGCTGGTCCTTCGCGACTGGTGCGGCAGCGCAGGTCGTAGCCGATGACGTTCTACTCGTGCCTGCATTCCCCGATGACGTGGTGTCAGTTGAAAGGGAGTGACCTGTTGCGTGGTCTACGCTCGAGGAATAGACGCCGGCTAAAGCGGCGCTCGCAAAGAGTGCTATCGCTAGGACTGCGAGATACTTGATGCGGGGACGGGCAGCGGGGGCTCCGCTCATGGAATTTTGAACCTCGATAATGACGTTAAGCTTTGTGGTTCAATTCCCGACCGCAAGTTGTCACGGGGTGTTCTGGATTGTGACGCTGATGAGCATAGCCTGGCTCGGATTCAATGGAGGACACGTCAGGCCCCCGCTGCTCTGGCAATCCGCACCGACCGGCAAGTTCCCCAAGGCCTGGATCACGTTAGTCCCGCTCACGACCTTCCCGAAAACTGCATACCCGTTGCCGAGCGAGGATGTATTGTTCACGAGGTTGATGAAGAACTGCGACGAAGCGCCATCGCCTTGCGGGCTAGTATTGGCCATGGCCACATAGAATTGGCCCTCCGGGAGACCGCTGTTCTCGAAGGGGATGTTGGTCCCTGACCCTCCCTGCCCCCATGTAGCCTCGTTCCCACCGCCATCCCTTGTGTTGGGGTCACCCGTCTGGATGATGAACCCCTGGACTATTCTGTGCCACACGAGGTTGTTGTAGAACCCAGAGTTGGCCAGACTGACAAAATTCGCGACTGTCTTCGGGGCGTCCTGAGGGTAGAGCTGTACGACGAACGTTCCCTGGCTGGTGACCAAGACCGCGTAGCTGTCGCTCCCGGAGCTCGACGAACTGCTGCTCGATATCGTGGAGGAGGTCGTCGTTGTAGACGTACCCCTTATCGAGTAGGCGTAGCCTCCACCGACCGCTATGACGATTATTGCGGCGATTATCGTGATGCTCAGCCAGTGCTTCCTGAAGGTGGACTGGTTTCCGCGCCTTCTGGACTTTCGAGCCATCGTGGGGGCGAGCGATTTCTGGGGATAAATAATATTCGGTGGCGAATCAGGCTTCTGACCTCGAAAAGTCCTTAAGGGAGCGTAGAAAGGGCAAGAAAAGGCCGGATAACCTATGCCAATCGCTGACGTTACAAAGAAACAGATTGCGCAAAAGAAGCGCCTCTTCCTCAAGGTCTGCCTGAAGTGCGGCTCTAGGAACGCACTCGCGGCGACCAGGTGCAGGAAGTGCCACGCCTCCGACCTGCGGCTGAAGAACAGGTCCGTCGGTCTCAAGAAGTAGAAATCGACAAGGTCAATTGGTCGATGAGCGCCGACCTTCAGTACATCCTGTTGGCAGGCGTCCTCCTTGGCGTGGTGCAGGGGGTTAGCGAATGGCTCCCGATAAGCAGCAAGACCCAGATCATCCTCGTCTCCACTCTGTTCCTCGGGCTAACCTTCACCCAAGGCTACACCCTAGGGCTCTTCCTCGAGTTCGGTACCTTCTTCGCTGCCGTGGTCTACTTCAGAAAGGAGTTAGTGCTCGTGTTCAAGGCGATAGTCGGGAAAGGAGGGCTCGGAGGACGGCTGATGCTGAAGTACCTCGTCATAGTCACAGCGATAACCGGAGTTATGGGGGTCGCAATCTACAAGGCCGTCGAGAACCTGGACGTCGGCTCCGCGGTCGGAGGGCCGATGCTCCTTCTCGGAACCATACTCATCCTTGACGGTCTCTTCATCCGCTACTCGCGCAAGCGCACCTTACCTGTCAAGTTCCTCAAGGACATGAGCCTCAAGGAGATGATCGTCATAGGATTCGCCCAGGGGCTCTCCGCCTTCCCGGGAGTCAGCCGCTCAGGGGTCACCGTCTCGACCATGCTCGTCCTCGGCACCGACCCCAAAGAGTCGTTCCGCCTCTCGTTCCTCGCGCTCATCCCGGCTTCGCTTGGCGCCACGCTGGTGACGGTCCTGTTCTCGAAGACCTCTCTCTCGGCAAGCCTCGGCGGCATCTCCACAGGGGAAATTATCGTGGCCCTCATCGTGACCTTCATCGTGGGGTCCGGCATGATCCGCTGGCTGCTGAGGGTCGCAGGCCATGAGCGCATAACGACCCTCGTATTCGCTCTTGGGATACTGGCCATCGCAGGCGGTCTGCTCGGCATAATCTTCGGCGGTTCAGTCAATCTCGCGTAGTGGGCAAGTAATGTTAAATCCGCAACGGAGAGAGCGCTGGTAAGGGCCGGTGGTCTAGCCTGGTTATGACGCCAGTCTCACACACTGGAAGTCGGGAGTTCAACTCTCCCCCGGCCCATTTACTCCGGTCCGCCTCAGGATGTTTATATCGAAAAGCTACGATACCGGAATTCGCTTGCCGGTAAAGTCCCATTACTTCGCCGCAGGCAGCAGAGAGGAAGTAGCTCGGCTTGAGCTGCAGGCTGAGTATCTCTCGGACGCCTTGGCCTCCGCTTTCAGCATCATGAAACTCAGGGCCGGTCTCAAAGTTCTCGAGGTGGGCTGCGGCAGCGGGGCTGTGTCGAGGAAGATAGCGGCCGCGGTACGACCTGCCACGCTTGTCGCAGTGGACATCGATGACACGTTCCTCGACGAGGCGAGAATTCTTTCCAGGAAGTACCACGTCTCTAACGTCGAGTTCGAGAAGGGGGACGTCAACCGCCTCAAATATCCTGACCGTACGTTCGACCTGACCTTCTGCCGGCTTGTCCTCCGTCACCAAGACGAGCCGGCCCACTCGCTTGGGGAGATGGCTAGGGTGACCAAGAAGGGAGGCGTGGTCGCGGCGATGGAGGCTGACGAATCGACCCTCGTCGTATACCCTCCGGACATGTCGGACGAGATCATCGGCAGGGCCTTCCGGTGGCTCTACGCCCATTCAAAGCAGGATACGCAGGTAGGAAGGAAACTTGCTTCGCTCTGCGTCAAAGCCGGTCTCCGGGACATAGAAGTACACCCGCTCACCGTTTGCTTCACACACTCCAACGCCGTCAAGCTCAGGCTGGTGACAGACAGCGTCGCCTCGCTGCTAAGGATGATAAGGTCAATGCCCGGCGGGGCGACAGCACTGAGCCCACGAGAGCTAAACACCGCCGCCCTGGAGTTACGAAGATTCAGCGACAAGCCTGGCGCGCTGTTCTCAGAGACTTACTTTCTGGCAGTCGCAAGAGTGTAGGTGCATCTATCTGCCGTAAGATGGAGGGCGGTTTACTTCTTCAGCCCGTAGATGGTGCTTTCCCTGTCCACAACTTCCTCAAACTCATACTCTTCCGTCTCGGCACCAGCCTCCTTATCGAGTTCCTCCTCATCATCCTCTTCGTTATCGGCGTCCGCAGCCGCATCATCATCCTCGAATTTGCTCAAGCTCGGTCCAGACCTGTGTGAGCCGATACTCAGTCATGATATTTATCCGGTCGCGACATAGAATTCTCTTTAGCTGGGATTGTCAGATCACGACGAGCTTGACACTCTTTATCCTGTCCTCCCTCTGAAACTCCTCCGTCATCTTTGCGACATCGCTCGCCTCGCCTTCGAGCAGGAACAGTTCGACGCAGTTGGCGCGGGTAATCTTGTTGTGGATGTGCGTCCTGACGATGTTGTCAAACCTGTGCTTGATCTGCGTTACCTTTTCTTCGTTCTCCTCCGTGTGAGTTACGACGACGACGGCGCTCACCTTACCCTTCAGCGCCTCCTTCTCCTTGGCGTCTTGGATGAGGAGCCTTATCCCAGCCCTCACGAGCTCGGACCTACCGGTGAAACCCAGCGATTCCTGCATCGAGTCCATTTCCTTCAGCATGGATTCGGGGAATGACAGGCTTGCTATTGGCATACTGCGTTTTCGTAATAACTCTGATATATAATCCTGGCTCCAGATTAATAATATCGCGACGATACGTCGCCGGTTGAGCCACAAAGCTTAACGTCAATTCTCGAGTTTTCCCCTCGCGATTGATAGGATTCGCGGAGACCTTCGGGGCCACCCTTGCGTCTTTCATCGTCCCCGCGTTCGTCGGTATATCCATAATTTCTCTTGCCGCGCGGTACTTGCAAGCCCGGTATCTCGCTGCCTTCGCAATAGGGATCTACCTGTGGTTCTTCACCGACACGATAGGTGATGCCTCCTATCTCGGTGTTGACGAGGGCTTCTCTGGCGGCGGCTTCCACGTCCTCTTGTGGTTGCTGTTCGCCGTAGGGCTGATTCTGGTCTTCGCACTTGACAAGGACATGTTCACCCCGGGTGCCGAAAGTGCAAAACTCGGTTTCACCATCCCACTACTCGTTGCGGTCGCTATCGGTATCCACGGCTTCGGCGAGGGTGCCGCGATTGGCGCTACCGCGGCCACCACACCCAGTACGAACATCATCGATGCTTTCGGAGGTGCCACAGCAGGACTGGCGTTCGTCCTCCATAAGGCCCTGGAACCGATGATGGTCGGTGCCGCTTACTGGATCTACGCCAAGGACCGGGCGAAGTCTCCGTCGGCGCTCCTTCGGGACATCTCGATAATGGTCGCCGCCTTCACACTGCCCGGCATAATCGGCTCGGGTGCCGCGTACTTCATAGTCCAGATATACCCCAACGCAGACTTCACCTACGTCTTCGCCCTGGGCCTCGGCACCTCCGTCTACGCTCTCGCAAGGCTAGCCAAACCGCTTTACGAAAACTCGGCCAGCCCCAAGTCAGAATCCATCAAGATGGCGTTGCTCATCCTGGTCGGCTTCACGTGCCTTTATGTCGCCGCACTTCTGCACTCATGATTCAGGAGGCTGAAACAATGGACCCGAACAGGAGAATAATACTCGTGCTCGTCATTGTGGCTGTGATAGGAGCGGGCGCGGTTGCCTCTCTCTATGTTCTCACCCTCGGGAAGGGCGCGTCAGAGAACAACGGCCTCCCACCGGGCTGCACAAAACCCGCGGATGGATTCCTCATCGTCGCCAGTCACCTCGGCTACAACGACAGCGAGCAGCACGGCGCCGGCATAACACCAGGGGCCGTCTGGCCAGAGATGACCGTAACTCAGGGCCAGACAGTCAACATCACCGTCTGCAACACAGATGTCCAGGCGCACAGTTTCGAGATCGGGTACTACGAACAAGCGCAAGCCAACACGCTCGTACCGCAGCAGGTCCTCCACTTCCAGTTCGTGGCGAGCAGGACAGGCACGTTCCAGGTCTATTGCGAGATCCCCTGCAGCATACACATCTACATGCAGAGCGGTGAGCTCGTCGTCACGCCGGCTTCGAGCTAGCCACGCCTACTCGGACTAGTGTGGCTCAAACGGCGAAATCGCGCCAGTCTTAAATCGGACGGCCCCGAATCTTGGTCCATGTCGGGCACGCTCCCCGCCGACCTGTTCTCTTCGGCGAACATCAGCGGGAATGACATGCTGCACTTCGCACTTGCCGGACTCTCAGTCGTGGTCATGCTGATCTCCGCGGGCGCCTATATCCGCAGGAGGGACGGCAGGTATTTCTTCCTGATGCTGGCTTTCATCTTTCTCTGCCTTGACCAGCTGATTACACTCTACCAGGAGCTGTACTTCTACGGGCTGCTTATCGTGATACCTTACTTGGGACTTCACCTGGTACACTTTCTTGAGCTGCTGATGCTCGTAAGCTTCATAGGGGCCCTCGTGCTGCCTTTCAAGGGGATTAAGCGATGAGCAGCCTGAACTTTAACAGGGTTAGGACGAAGAAGGTGGTGTCCCTTTTCCCAGGCATCCACCTGAGGAAGCTACAGAGGGTTACCAATACTTCCTTCAACACGACCCGCTACCACGTCAGAAACCTCGAGCGCGACGGAGAGATAGTCTGCTCCACTGAGGGTGGCCTGAAGAGACTCTACCCGGCGGGCCTCGACGAAAGGGCTCGAAAGATCCAAGCCGTAATCCTGGACAAGACTGCGAGGAGAATTCTCACTAGTTTGCTGGACTCTGGTGCGATGAGCAACGGTGACCTCTCCGGCATGACTAGCATGGCCAAGTCGACGGTAAGCGAGCATATCGACGCGCTCCGCAGGGCCGACGTCGTCAGGAGGAATGTAGCTCTCGACGGGTCGGTAACCTACGAGGTCCAGGACAGGGAAGAGGTTGCCAGATTAATGGCCTCCTTCAAGAACAACCTTCTCGCCAGCTCCACGGACCGTTTCATCGACCTCTGGGACTTCTAAGACGCCCCGAAAGTTCAATCCATTTAATTACCTCAGAGAAGGGCGGTTTTGATTAATCATGGGCAGACGAGCCAGCGTGAATGCGAAGAAGAGGAACCGTCGCATAGTGACCATCTCGATAGTGGTCGCGATCATAGCGGTCGTCGTAGTCTTGGTCCTCCTAGTCGAAGCATCGAACCAGGACCCTCTGTCTTCGTACATCGGCCAGCCCGTCTCTTCCTCCATCCTGCAGCAGTTAACAGGGGTGAGCGACTCGACACTATCCAAAGTAGGTCTTCCCTCCACCGTGACCCCGCCGGCAGCCGTCTCGGGGACTCCCCTGACGTCAGGCGGTAAGCCTGTGATCCTCTACGTCGGGGGGGAGTTCTGCCCCTACTGTGCTGTGGAGAGGTGGAGCATAATAATAGCCCTCTCCCACTTCGGGAACTTCAGCGGCCTCGAATATATGCAGTCGTCTTCCTATGACGTTAACGCCAACACGCCCACGTTCACCTTTGTCGACGCCAGCTACACCAGTAGCTACATCAATTTCACGGCCCGCGAAGAGCTGGACCGGAATACTGCTACGCTGCAGACACTGAACTCGTTCGTGTCGAGCGTATATTCCCAGTACGGGACCTGCGCCGCGACCGGTGGTGCCGGAGGCATACCTTTCGTTGATATCGCGAATGCCTACGTGGTCAACTGCGGTTCCCAGTTCAATGCCGGCACAGGCTCTCCTGCTGATATCGCTGGTGACAACTGGACACAAGTGTCGTCTCAGCTCAACACGGCTAGCAGTCCGGTTGCGCAGGTCATCGACGGAGCAGCCAATACGCTCATCACGGCGATCTGCAAGGTTGACGGGGAGCAGCCTGCTTCCGTCTGCACGCAATCGTTCGCCGACGTGACGCTCTCTGATGCGACCGCAGCCAGCGCATCAGGCCCGCAGAATCTCGCGCTGACTCCCCAAGTACGAGAAGAGTCCCGTTGGGCAAGCTAAGCAAGGCTTTCCTAGCTCTCGCTGCGATAGGGATTGTAGTCGCGATATATCATGCATACGGCGAGATTACCGCGTACTCCGCTCCAGGGAGCACTGCGTGTAACATTACCAGCTTTATTTCCTGCACATCGGTCTTCGATAGCGGCTACACCAAGTTCCTGGGGCTCTCCCTCTGGGTCTACGGAGTGGTCTGGTTCCCCTTGATGCTCGTCCTGGGCTACTGGTTCACCAGGAAGGGGGGCTCTCTCCGCTTCGAAGTAATGATCCCGCTGCTCATGATAGGCAACTTCTTCACCATATACCTGTGGTACCTCGAACTGGTCAAAATCCACGCCCTCTGTCCCGTCTGCATCAGCATGTACACCCTGAACTACCTGATGACCGCGATAGCGCTCGTTTCCTACCTGAAAGACAATTAGCCGCTTAGCCACTCGCCCGCGTCATCGGCAATCGTGAAGGCCACCGAACAGAATGAAAGACGCATTTCCTGCCTTGAATCGCAAAAGGAACCCAATATTGCGCCTTTTACCGTGAAATTGAGCAGCAACTCTTATAAACGGACATTCGACCATCGTCGAATTCACCGATGAAATGATTTGGCTCGACTCTTAGCTTTCGTGGACATATTCGTAGAATCTGCGGCGATGGACGATGTTGTAGTCGCCCTGAAGAAGCTGGACAGCCTGGAAGAGCTCTACGAGGTCACTGGGGAGTTCGACATCGTAAGCCTGCTCTCCGCAGCGGACATCGAGGAGTTCAGGGACGTCCTGAAGAACAAGATAATGAAGATCAAGGGAGTCAAGAGCACTGTCACTTCCGTAGTGCTCATGTCGCACAAGGGTCCGAGATGCGATGACGAACGCAAAAAGATCGCCCTGCGTCAGTAGACGCCATCCTCAGCTAGCACTTTTGGTGATGGAGACCATAGACGAAAAGAACCTTGGGATAATTGATAGACGCTATACAGTTACTGTTCATCATAGGAATACTTGGGTCAGCCATTCTCGCGGGCTGGCGCCTCGCACCCTACATCGCTAGAGTCTATTCCAAGGCCCCCGGACGCCTGGACCGGGTCTTCAATCCCATCGAGAACGGCATCTACCGCGTGACCGGGGTCAACCCTGCTCACAAAATGGGATGGAAAGAGTACTTCTTCGCCGCACTCTTCGTCAACATCCTCCAGATGGTCATCGCCTTCTCGATACTGACCTACCAGAACATACTGCCGCTTAACCCTGAGCACTTCGCCGGGCTGTCCTGGAGTCTGGCCCTCAACACGGCCATATCGATAGCCACGAACACCAACCTCCAGCACTACAACGGGGAATACGCCCTTTCCTATTTCAGCCAGATGTCCGCAATCCAGTTCCTGCAGTTCACCTCGGCTGCGACCGGAATCTGCGTCGCCATCGCGTTCACTCGCGGCCTGACCACCGGCGCGAAGGATATGGGGAACTTCTACGTCGACTTCGTAAGGACGCTTACACGGATCCTGATCCCCCTCTGCCTTGTCGCCTCCGTCGTGCTGGTGTGGCTGGGCATCCCGCAGACCATCGGCGGCTACGTGAACGCGACCACGGTGGAAGGGCTCGTGAACGGAGCGAGCGAGGTCGTCCGCATCGGACCGGTCGCCTCCCTGGTCTCGATCATGCAGATCGGAACGAACGGCGGCGGGTACTACGGCGCCAACTCCGCGAACCCCTTCCAGAATCCCAACCCTGCGACGGACATCTTTGAGATATTCCTTATGCTGCTCCTCCCGACCACACTATGCTTCGTCTATGGGGAGGTGCTAGGGAAGAAGCGTGAGACCAGGCCTATACTCATCGGGGCCTACATCCTATTTGGCATCGACCTGGTGATCGGTCTCATCCCTAACACCGTGCTCGGCGCAGGCATAGAAACGAGGTTCGGCGGCTTCTTCTCGCAATTCTGGACGGTCGTGACCACGGCAGTGACCACCGGTTCCGTCAACTCCTCACTCGGCGGGGAGCACGCGCTAGTTATCCTCTCGGCCTTCATGGGGATGCTGATCCAGTCAACGCCCGGAGGAAAAGGGGTCGGTCTGATGTACATGGTGATGTACATCATAATCACTGTCTTCATCGTCGGGCTGATGTCCGGCCGCACCCCAGAGTACCTCGGGATGAAGATAACGAGCGGGGACGTCAAGCTCGTCATGGTCGCTTTCCTGATCCACCCGCTCATCATACTGGTGCCCACGCTTCTTGCATACGCAACGGGCGCCGCGGCGGCCGTGGGCGCAGGGACGAACTCCGCCGGTTTCACGGAGATATTCTACGAGTTCACCTCTGCCGCGGCGAACAACGGTTCCGACTTCCTCGGAGCTTCGGCGAACACCGTCTTCTTCAACGTGTCAACGGGAGTCGTGATGCTCCTGGGGCGGTATGCGCCCATAGGCATACTCGTCGCCCTGGCGGGTTCCATGATGGGGCGCAAGAGGGGAGAAGTCGTCGGCCTGAAGACCGACAGCATGATCTTCTGCCTCGTGCTCGTGGCCAGCATCCTGGTTCTGGTCGTGCTGACCTTCTTCCCGTTCCTAGCGCTCGGGCCGATCCTAGGATACTTCCAGGGAGCATGAGAGATTTGGACACGCAGACCCCCACAGTCGACGGAAAATCGACCCCCTCCAAGGCCAAGAGCAGGATGGGCCTGTTCTCGGGCAAGGTGCTTGTGGATTCGCTGGTCCGCCTCAGCCCTGTCTCGCTGCGCGCGAACCCGGTCATGCTGATCGTCGAGATCACATTCTTCATCGTGGCCGCGATGGCGATCTACCCGCAGGGCTTCGTGGACGTCGCCAGCGTTAGCGAGCGGGTCTTCTACGTCGAAGTCGCCGCCATCCTCCTGATAACGGTCTGGTTCAGCACCCTCTCAGATGCTCTCGCGGAGCAGCAGGCCAAGAACACGGCCAGCAGCCTGCGCAAGCTGGAGACCGAGGTAGTCAGCAAGAAGGTCGTAACCCAGGGTTGGTCCAGGCAGACCATTCCTACGGCGTCATCCGCTCTCCTGAAGGGAGACGTAATACTTCTCGAGAAGAACGACCTCGTCCCCATCGACGCCGAAGTGCTCGAGGGCATCGCCATGGTTGACGAGTCGCTTCTGACGGGAGAGTCAGCGCCGGTCAGGAAGGCGCCAGGCGACGCCCTTATCGGCGGCTCTATGATCGTGAGCGACACCCTCACCGCGAGGGTCGCAGCCAACCCGGGCGAGAGCTACCTGAACCAGATGATCAAGCTGGTCGAGTCGTCCAAGAGGCCGAAGACACCCAATGAACAGGCCGTCACGATGGTCCTCATCGGCCTTACGGCAATATTCAGCATCATCATCGTCTCGCTACTCGGATTGTCAGTCACTCTGGGCCTCGGTGCGGACCTATCCGTCCTCATCGCGCTCTACGTCTGCCTTCTTCCCACCACGATAGGAGCCCTCCTACCGGCCATAGGCCTGTCGGGAATATCGAGGCTCTACCAGAGGAAGATAGTGGCCAAGTCCGGCAAGGCGATAGAGACAGCCGGCGATGCAGACGTAATCCTCCTGGACAAGACCGGGACAATCACCGTGGGGAACAGACAGGCCATCGAGTTCATTCCTTTCGGCGCCCATACCGAGCAGGAAGTCGGAGAAGCTGCGTTCCTGTCTTCATGGGCGGACGACACCCCCGAAGGCCGGAGTATCATAAGGCTGGCAACCGACAAGGGGTTCGTGCCTGGGGAGCTCAACGCGCTGGGCCTCTCCGAGTTCTACGAATTCTCCGCCAACACACGAACAAGCGGAGTGAAGATAACGCGGGGCGCTTCCTTCTCGCTGCCGAAGGGTGGGCGACCGGGGTCCGGCAGGTTCAGGAGGAAATTCTCGGCCTATGGTTCGGCCGCCGACGCAGATAGCACAGCCGAGATAGAGATCATCAAGGGCTCGCCCGACTCCGTCAGAGCAAAGGTGCCTTCTCCGCCGGCGAATTTCGATGCGGTCGTAGACGGCGTATCAGCTGCCGGAGACACCCCCATCGCCCTGGAGCGGAACGGAGAGGTGCTCGGGATAATCAGGCTCAAGGACATCCTGAAGCCCGGAATAAGGGAGAAGATCCAGGCGGTCAAGCTGATGGGCATACGGCCGGTCATGATAACAGGAGACCAGCCCCTGACAGCCAAGAGCATCGCTTCTGAAGTGGGCATCGATGACTTCGTGCCGCGCGCCAAGCCGGAGGACAAGTTCGAGAGAGTCAAGAAGGAGCAGGCCGAGTCGAGGATAGTCGCCATGATCGGTGATGGCACCAATGATGCTCCGGCCCTGGCAATGGCCGATGTGGGGCTCGCAATGAACTCCGGGACGGAGGCCGCGAAGGAGGCTGCCAACATGGTCGATTTGGAGTCCAACCCTGCGAAGATCATTGACGTGGTGGTTCTCGGGAAGCAGCTCTTGATGACCAGAGGCGCTGTGACGGCGTTCAGCATTGCGAACGACATCGCCAAATACTTTGCAATAGTGCCTGTCATCTTCGCGGCCACATTGCCCCAGCTCGAAGCGCTCAACATCCTCCATCTCGGGCTGCACAGCGCCGTCCTTTCCGCTTTGATCTTCAACGCGATCATCATCCCGCTCCTCATACCCCTGGCCATGAAGGGCGTCACATTCAAGCCGTCGAGCACTATGACAATATTCCTCAGGAACACGCTGATCTATGGAGTCGGAGGGGTTATCGTTCCCTTCATCGGGATCAAGTTGATCGACATTCTGATAGGAGTCCTTTAGGTGAATAGATTGGAGACCAGCAAATCGAGTGACGGCGGCAAGGAAAAGGCTGACTTCAAGCCGGTCGTAGGGATAGCCATAGTCTCGCTCCTGATTGGCGGGCTGTTCTTCCCGCTCCTCATAACGGGGATCGCGCAGGTAGTCTTCCCAACTCAGGCCAACGGCGACCTGGTGCGCATCAACGGACAGGTCGTCGGCTCGAGCAACATCGCCCAGAACTTCACACTCCCCATATTCT
>Ga0302324_100003423_pt1 | contig 35832 bp, 37 predicted proteins | sample Palsa_T0_1_FD_201949 | JGI IMG/M metagenome (GOLD analysis project Ga0302324, IMG submission 201949) | Peat permafrost microbial communities from Stordalen Mire near Abisko, Sweden - Palsa_T0_1 | ecosystem: Environmental > Terrestrial > Soil > Palsa > Peat permafrost | place: Sweden: Abisko...
CCCGTATTGCGGCTGCTGTGGTTGTTGCTGTGGGTAGCCCGGCTGTTGCTGCTGCGGGTAACCCGGCTGCTGCTGTTGCGGCTGCTGCGGGTAACCCTGCTGCGGGGCGCCCGGCGGGTAGCCCGGTGGGTTTCCGCCATACGGGTTGTTGTTGTTCACGAGCAATCTCCCTGGTTTGAGTGCGGACCGAGCATCGCAGACTTCTGAAAGAAACGCGAGATCAAGGAAATAGGCTAATTTCAGCCACGTGGACCTCGCGAGCCTCACGACGCTCGAGCTCGGCGGCGCGGCCCGAAGCCTCGTCGTCGCACGGTCGGAGGGTGCCCTCATCGCAGCTGTCAGCGACTGCGACGCGCGCGGAGAACCCGTCTTCATCCTCGGAGGGGGAAGCAACGTCGTGTTCGCCGACGAAGGCTTCGACGGCACCGTCGTACGCGTCGCCACCCGTGGAATGCTTTTCGGTGAGACCTACATCGACGTCGCGGCAGGCGAGCCGTGGGACGATCTGGTCGCGTGGTCGGTTCACGCGGGCCTTGCCGGCATCGAATGCATGTCGGGCATCCCAGGCCTCGTCGGCGCAACTCCGATGCAGAACGTCGGTGCGTACGGCCAGGAAGTGCGGGACACGCTCGCCTTTGTCCGCGTTTGGGACCGCCAAGCAAAGCGCATCGTTCGTTTCTCGCCAGACGAGTGCCGCCTATCGTACCGGCACAGCATGCTCAAAGAGACGTCGCGTTTCGTGGTGCTCCGCGTCGGCTTTGCGTTGAGGCGTTCGCCATCGAGCGCAGCGATTCGTTACGCAGAGCTCGCGCGAGCGCTTCGAACCGTCGAAGGCGAGAGCGCCCCGCTCGCGCTCGTACGTGAAACGGTCCTCCAACTTCGACGCTCAAAAGGAATGGTCCTCGACCCGCACGATCCCGACACTCGCAGTGCGGGCTCGTTCTTCGTGAACCCGACGATGACAGAAGCCGATTACGAGCACCTCGTCGCACGGGCGCGTGAGAAGGTGCCCCGTTTCGTGAGCGATGCAGGCGTCAAAGTCCCCGCTGCATGGCTGATCGAGCACGCCGGTTTCACCAAGGGTCAAACGAACGGCGCTGTCGCGATCTCGACCAAGCACGCATTGGCGCTGACCAACCATGGCGGGGCCACAGCACGTGAGCTCTTGGCGTTCGCCCGCGAAATCCGCGACGGAGTCCTTGCGCGTTTTGGCATCAAGCTCGCGCCAGAGCCAGTGTTAGTGGGATGCGGAATTGAAGCGGTCGATACTTGAAAACCGCCTGGTCGCGGAACTGCCATCGAAGTCGATCAACAAGGTGGATCAACGTCCACCGTTGCTCGTGCGTGTCTGGTTGAGCGCGCACCTCGACTTCGTGCGCGTCAACGCGCAGGATCCACGGCTGTTCCGTCAATGCCGACTCGACGGCGAGCGGAATGTGGTTTTCAAGAACCAGCCAGTGGTGTGCTCGCTGCAACCGCGAGCGGCCAGCAGCCGTTAGCGAGACGTAGCGCTGGCGCCGGTCAATCGACCAACGCTCGCGCCGAACTAACCCGAGCTCCTCGAGACTGCGTAGAAGCTTGGACATGGTCGACCGCGCCACGCCAAAGACCTTCCAGAGGTTTCGTTGCGGACAAACTCCATGTTGGGAGTCAGCATCGGCGATCGCATAAAGCACGTCATAACGTGCGGGCGTCAGGCCGAAGTCCGCCAGCGCCGGCCGCGTGATGTTCAACGTGGCGTAGAAGGCTCTTTTGACACCAAACAGTAGGGTCTCCATACCGACGCAGCAGCACGCCGCATGCCAACCCTCACATCGCCATCGCCCACCCTCACACCGCAGGATCGCCGTTCACTCGACTCATCGTTAGTCGGCTAACGATCGCCATGGCCGGCTCAGGTCGGCTTAGGGCGGCCCCGGTTCAGCAGCCTCCCCCGCGAACCCCGCGACGACCGTCAACTGCCATCACGCTTCTCGCGCGCACCACGCGGGGGCACTCGGGATCGGGACCGTCATGGCCGTCGACGAAGCGTGAAACCGCTTTGCACCCGCCGCGACACACTTTACGGAGCGCACACGTATCGCAGGGCGCTTCCTTGCCGCGGACGACGTCGCCTGGGTCGAGGAAGCTGCACGGGGCTGCGCGTCCGTCGGCGCGGACGGCGGAAAGGGCAGCGCCTGCTTCGCAGCCGAAAACGCCGAGCGCCGCGAGCTCGGCGGCGCGTTCGTAGAGCACGTCCGACAGCAGAGCGACCATCGCACAGTCGATGCGAATGCGAAAACCCAAGGGATGCATCTCGCACGAGATGCGCCGTACAACGTCGCCGAGCAAAGCCACCTGCTCGCGCGTGAGTCGCTTGGAGACGTAGTCGAGCTTCGCTGCGCGTCCAGCCGGTTTGTAGCGGAGAAGCTGAGCTTCGCGCGCGCCGAGATCGTACGCGCGCCGAATCGTTTGTTCCAGCGACGGGAAGCTGTCGCGCGTGAGCACCACATTGACGCCAAACGGCACGCCGGCATCGTGAAGCAAACGCATCGCGCGTTCGGCGGCCGGCGCACCGGCGAAAGAGCGGACGGCCGTATACACCTCGCCCTCGCCATCGTAGCTCACGTTGACTTGCGCAAAGGCGCGGAGCGCGCGTGCCTTGTCGGGGGTCATCCCGATGCCGCTCGTCGTGACGAGCGGCAAGAGACCACGCTCGCGTGCGCTCGCTGCAAGCTCACCAAGATCCGGTCGCATGAGGGGCTCGCCCCCACCGAACGCGACCGTGAAGACCCCGCGTCGAGCGAGGTCGTCGAACGTCTTTTCGAGACGCTCACGCGGTACGTGGGCTCCATCTGGCCGAGCGTCTAGGTAACAACCGTCGCACCCAACACCACACTGTGACGTGACGGCGACGTGGGCTTCCAAAGGCTCCGACGGTGCGGGCGTCGTGCTGGTCCAAACGTCGCCACCCTCGAGCCCGATGGCACGCGCACCTTCGTGGTCGAGCGCAACGAGCGCGGGAGGCGCGTCGAGGCGCACCCACGCTCCCCAAGGTTCGACGCGCGTCCTCATTCGAGTGGGTCGGTGCTCTTGTGAGCATCGGAGTCTGAATCTGGGCTCGCGTCTTGGGCGTTCAGCGACGCCGCGACGATGGCGAAGAGCGCGCCAGCTGCGACTTGTGCGACGAAGAGCGTGTCGATCACGCTCCCGATGCTCGAGCAGTTCGCGCCATGGCCTTCCCGAACGACTCGAACGTTGCGTCTCTCTACCTTGCTCATAGTCCGAAGCTCTCGAGATACCGTACGTCTACTCTGTCGAGCACCAAGAATGCTGCCGCGAGGACGGCGGCCGCGCTGAGCGTTGCACGCACGACGCGCGCCGCGCGCGAGGGCGCGCCCGCAAGTGCCCACGCTCGCGCAATGACGGCAATGGGCAGGATGCAGGCTGGCACGAGCAGAAAGGGAAGGGCGTTGCCGCGCTCGTACGCATTCGCCACCAACGCAGCCGCAATCGCGAGGTACGCAGCTACCGCAACGGCACGCGGGAAGAATCGTCGGAGCTCGCTTCGCGACGGAGGGCGAAGGCGGCGCACGGCGGTCGCGCCGCCAATCACGACGAAGAGCGCGAGGATCGCAATCGCGCCTCGTTCGATCACGCGGCGTCTTGCCCACCGATACACGCGGTGCGGGAGCTGGGGCTCGATCTTGGCGACGCGGTCGGCCGCTTGCTTGGCCGCCGCAACATCGCCGCGCGCCATCGCGATGTCGACCGCGCGCGTTGCGGCCTGCACTCGGATGGGTGGATCCCCTTCCGATTCCTCGAGCAATTGTCGGAGCTCGCGATCCGCGTCCGCGGTCCGTCCAAGCCGCGTCGCGTACGCCTCGGCGACGAACATGCGCGCCTCGACGCGAACCTCGCCGGGTGGAAACGCTTCGAGATCGTTCGCGAGCGCATCGACCACCACCCCATCGCGCTGCGCCGCTGGGTCGCGACGAACGTGCTCGAGGCGAGCGAGAGGCGCGAAGCCGCCTTCAGAGCGTGCGCGCAGCCAACGCGCGCGCGCCGTTGCGCGCAGTGCCCAGCGATTCGAAGGGTCGGCCGCAATCGAGGCTTCGTAGTGCTCGAGCGCCGAGGCGAGGGCGAGATCGTGCTCCTCCTGTTCGGCCACCGAGAAGAGGTGCTCTGCGGTCTCACGACCCGTGAGCGTAGAAAGGGCAACGGCAACAACCACCACGTTCCACACGGCATTGAAGTTGAGCCAGCCCTTCGGCGTTGTACAGAGCAAACGTGCTAGTCGTTCGCGTGATGGCCCCGAGCGTAGCGAAGATCCTCGTGGTCGTGGCCGTGCTCGGGCTCGCGTCGTGCAGGGGATGCAAGAACGACCACCCGTACGTTCCCTATTCAATCGGTGACGACGCGGGCGACGCCCAAGCGCTCGTGGCGAGCGACGCCGGCGACGACGGCGACGTGCCCATCCACGAGATCTCGGCGACGCAAGCGCCCGCGCATGCCACGCGCTGGATGCTCGACGGTCTCACGGTGGTCGCGCCCACGGGCATGGTGTTCGAGCTCGGCATCGCGCGCGACTTCGACGCGGACGGGCACACCGACGTCGCTGCGCTTGCCCGTCGGGATGGGCAAGATGGCGATCTCGGAACACTCCTTTATTACCATGCAGAAGGCGGAGTCCTCGCTCCACCCCTCACCGTCGCCCCGTCACCAACGCTCGGGGCGCAGGGAGGCACGTGCACGCCGAAGCGAAAGATGTCCGCCATCGGTCGCCACTCCGTCTGGCTCGAGCTCGGCTTGCAGTGCGCCGTCCAGCCACTGCGCGAGCCGTCGCGCCAGGTGTCCGTCTGGACGCTGCGGGCGCAGCCCCGTGTGCACTTCTCCGCGTTCGTGATCGATCCTCCGGGGGCTCCGAAGCTCACGTTCGTGTTCGACGCATCGGATGCAGACGGCGACGGGCTCGACGACGTGCTCCTGAGGGTGCAGGTCGAAGGCGGCGATGCACCGTTCGAGCCGCTGCCACGTGATGAAGCGACCCTGCGATGGTTCGATAGACCCGCCGGCATGAGCCGCGATCCCGACGGGCCCGACGGCTCGCTGCGCTCGATTGCCGCGACGCTCTCGATGCGTGCCGCGAAGATCAAGGAGGCACCGCAAGTGCTCGCGCGAGCCCGTGCCGTTCGCGTGCTCTGGAGTGCCCTTTGCGCCGAGGGGCACGCGCCGCGGTTGGTCCGTATCTTCGGAGGTTCGCCGCTCACGTGTGGGCCGAGCCGGGCGCTCGAAGAGGCAGGCCTCGCCGAAGTGCGCGCGCACGCCGCGCTCGGAGATGCCCTTGGTGCGATCGCGGCGCTCGAACGTGCCCAGGTCCCACCTGCGACGAAGACAGCCGCTCGGACGAAGGATGCCGAGAATTGGATCGCCCAGCTCGCACCGGTCGCACAAGCGACGCAGGTGCGTGCGATTGCTGCAGTGCCACAATCGACGCGCACGACCACGCCGTCGTGGGGTGCGCTCGCGTTCGAGGCCAGTGGAAAGCTGCTCGTGCGAACGGCGGCGGGTGTCGTTCGCGTCGACGTCGAGCATGGCGACGAAAGCGACGCGTCCGACGTGCAGGCGTGGACCAGCAGCGTCGTCTCACCAGACGGGGCGCAGCGTTTCTTGGAGGCCTACGACCCGTGCGATGGCGTCTCGCTCCATGCCTCGCTCGTCACGCTCGACGGCGGGGATCTCACGGATGTCGCATTGCCCATCGGACCGCGCCTTGCGCGCTGCACCACGGCGAAAGGCAGTCCCGCATCCGCCACTCCCCTCGCATGGGGTGCGGGCGGGCTCGAGACGATCGTCGCGGGCGAGCCCCTTCTGATCGCAGGGGGTCGCGCATCGCTCGCGCACGCACCTCTCGGTCAGCCGACACCACGCGGCTCGGCCCGCTCGCCCGACGGAAAGACGTTCGCGTACGCGACATCGCTCGGGGTGCTCACACAAGGAACATCGAAGACGCGGGTGCTCAAGGCCGCGGATCTCGACGGGACCTACACCGAACAGCGCGATTGCACCGTCTCGGATGACGGGGCGCACGTCGCATGTGTCCGCGCGGGCAAAGCATGGGTCGCTACGTTTTGATCACTTCGTAAGCACGGCGAGGATCGAACGGGACAGCAGCGCGGTCGCAGCCTCGGGTGAAAGCTGCATCGCGTTTCGCATCGTGTCCCACGTGCGGCCATGCGAGAGCAAATCGAGCGCGTCGAGGAGCTCGGCTCGGTGCGTGTTGGCGTCGAGCTCCGCCGCGAAGACTTGCTCCACCTCGTGGCGCCGCCGTTGCCACGCATCATCCATCGCTCGCCCGATCGCGGACGCCGCACTCTTCGGCGTTCCTATCACCAGTGACGACGCGCGCCGGACGGGAGCGCAGAACTCGAGCTCGCGACCACGGGCTTCGGCGAATGCCGCAACACGCCGCTCGAACGGGAGCCGTGCATCCACGTACGCGCGCACGGGTCCGACACGCCGAGCGTGCTCGTCGACCGCGGCCACGAACAAATCTTCACGCGACGGAAAGTGCTGGCGAATCGATCGGATTGCGACGCTCGCTCGGCGAGCGATTTGCCCCGCAGTCGGCGACACGTTGCCCTCCTCGATCAAGTCGATCAACGACGCGACGATGACTTTGTGGGTCCGCACCGATCGTTCGCGACGACCGTCCTTCTTCTCGGGTGGACGAGGTGGCAGCATGAGTGGCGATTTTTAGCAGAGTTACGGCGTCACGGGCGTGCCGTGGTCAATGAGCGAGAACGCGTGGATGACGTCGGCGCGAACGACCGGGCCACCATGACCGAGGTAGAATTTCGTCACGCCGAGGTCGAGGAGCGTCTGGATGTTCTTCCGGTTCTGCACGGGATCCGCCTGATAGAGGTGCTCGCCGGGACTATGCGGAAAGAAGAGCCCCGCGAGCGCGCCGCCCGCGATCATGTCGCCGACGAACGCAGTGTGATCGTCGAGGAGCACGACGAGCGACCCAGGTGTGTGACCCGGCATCGCGACGACGTGCCCCGCGATTCCCCAGGGCGACAAGTCGATTGAATCGCGGACGTGCACCACGATGTCGGGGGTAAACTCGGCGTAGATGGTCGTGACGAAGGGCTTGAGCAGCGCCCCCGTTAAGCCGGTGGGCCTGAGCTCGTCGTTGTGGCCCACGGCCGCGAGCGGGACGTCACCCGCGCCGAGCATGATCTTCGCCCGCCCGAGCTGCTGAATCTCAGCGGCGAGGCCCGCGTGATCAGCGTGGCCGTGCGTCAGGATCACGAGCGCGACCGCGCTCGTCGAAATGCCCCGATCCGCCAGCGCGTTGTCGAGATCCTCCCGGTCACCGACCGTTCCAGAATCGACGAGAATCGGAAGGCGCGTCTCGAGCACGAAGACGTTCGAGAGGCGCAGCGGCACTTGCACGATGGGCACGCTTCCACCGGCCGCGGTGGGTGCTCTTCCAACCACACCCGGGCCCGCACACCCGAGCAGGAACACAAAGGCGATCAGTCCGGGGCGCACGAAGGCAGGAGCAGGTTACCATGCGGCCGTGCGCTTCGCGATCGCCCTGGTGCTCCTCATGAGCGACGCGGGCGTGGACAACGTCGATGTCGGGCTGCGTTGTCCGGCGTCACAAGGAACCGGTCGCGTGCGATGCACCGTCGAGGCGACCGCGCATGCGGGGTATTCGATTTCGTGGGCCGATGTGGTCATCGTCTCCACGCCTCCGTTTGCATCGCCGCTGCGTGGGCGCCTCGCGCCGGAGGATGCCATCGATCAGTCCGGCGATCGCTGGCGGTGGGAGTTTGCGCTCGCTGCACGAACGCGCGGCCACGGGGACGTGACGGTACGCATGCGCGCGGTCGTGTGTGCCCATGGATCGTCCTCGTGCACCCCGTGGCATCGCGAGATCACGGCTCCACTCGTCGTCGGTGAGTGATCCCGACCAAAAGTTGGCCCATGCGCGCGCCGCGTTCTAGCGGTGGAGCATGCAGCTCCCCGGCCGTTTGCGAGCGACGACGATTGGCGACCTCCTCGGGGCGCTTCATCGTGCCAGCGCGAGCGGCACCCTCGAGCTCACCGAAGACCGAGGTCGCACGCATCGCGTTCACTTCACGAGCGGCTGCGTCACGGCCGTCGAGATCGACGGCGCGACGCCCCAGCTCGCCGAGCTCTTGAAGTCGAGCGGTGCGCTCGACGACGTCACCCTGCGCCGAGCTGTCCTTCGCGCGCTGACGTCAAAGAGGCTCGTAGGGGAAGTGCTCGCGTCGGACTTTCACGTCGCTCCCGACCTCATCGACGGGGCGCTCCGCGAGCAGCTCGTGCTCCGTCTCCGTGCGCTCGCGACCCTCGAGGATGCTCGAGTCGGGTTCCGGGCCGCGCTTCGCCAACCGCGTGAAGCCCTCCGCGATCAGCCGCTTCAACCGACCGAGTTCCTTCGAGGCCAACGGCGAGCCCGCGACCGTCAGGCCGTGACCCCGAAGCCCCCCGAGTCGAGCGCCTACACGCTCCTCGGTGTCGAGCGCGACGCGGATGCTGCCGAGATCCGCCGCGCCTTCCGTCGCCTCGCACGCGAGCTCCACCCGGACACGCACCCCCACGCGAGCGAGCCCGAGCGCCGCGCCCTCGCGGTCAAATTCGCCCAAGTCGCCGCCGCGTATCAAGCCCTCGTCGCCTGATCTCTTTCAGTGCATCGCTTGTAGCTGGAGGAGCTGGAGCTTGGCTTCGGGGGTGAAGTGCGAGTCAGGGAACCGGTGGATGAGCGTGCGCCAGGAGCTCTTCGCTTCGTTCCAGGCCTCGATGTCCATCTGGCTGAGCGCGAGGAGGCGGAGGGCGTCGTCTTGGATCTCACGATCCTGCGAGGCGTCCGAGAGCTGCGTGAGGATCGGGATGGCGTCGCGCGGGCGACCGAGGTGGCGGTACGCGTCCGCGAGGCCGAGGTGGACGTTCGGGGCGATGGTCGACGCATCCTTGTATTTGAGCGAGTCCTCGAAAGCGCTCGCGGCCTCTTGCCAGCGCTGCACGCGGGCCTTGTCGAGTCCCTGCTCGTAGCTCGCCGCGGCGAGCTCGTTCCTTGCGCGCTCGACGGCATCCGCGAACACGGCTTGCTCGGCCTTCGTCACTGGCTCCTTCTTGATGCCCTCGTAGGCCTCGACGATCTCGATGCGCTTGCCTTGACGAACGAGCTCGTAGAACTGCGCGGCCTTCTGCTCGGCGCGCGCCCGGTCCTCGTCGCGCTTCTCGGTCTCGCGTGACTCGGTGCGCAGGCGTGTGTTCTCCGAGGTCTTCTGGTCGGTCTCCGCGCGGATGGCGTCGACGCGCGCGTCCCAGGCAAACTTCAAGGCGACGAACACGACGAGGACGAAGACGACGTAGGCCGTCGCGCTGTTCCACGAGATCCGCCGCTCGTAGCCGCCCTGACGCTTGGCGATCGACTTGATGTCCGCCGAGAGGGCGTTGGTCAGGTTGTTGGTCTTGATGACGAGGCCGCGCGACTCGATGATCTCGCGCTTGATGTCACGCAGCTCGTCGTCGACTTCGTGCATGGCCGATGGGTGCAAATAGCACGGTTTTGTTGCATCTTGCACGTATGCGAAGCGTGCTCGCGTTCCTGCTCGTGCTCGTCTTTCCCGTGCTCGCGCGGGCTCCGCGGCAACGTCATTCAGGAAGGCGCGCCGCAGAACCACGGGCAGATCATCGCCCTCTTCAAATCTCTCGAACGCCGACCACACGAAGATGAGCGCCGTCATCTCGAACAACATCCTGACGGTGTGACCGAGTACTACCTCGATGACGTGACGACGCGGATGTACCGCGTGCGAAGCTCCGTGAAAGACATCGGCGCGTTCGAATCGACCACGACCGGCCCCGGCATCGGACCCTACGGCACGCAGCCTCAACCCGACGGCGGAGACGGAGACGGAGGCGGAATCGGAGCCGGAGACGGAGGCGGAGCCGGAGACGGGGGCGGGCTCGGAGACGGAGGCAGCGGCAGAGGCGGCTCCGGCGGGTGCGGTTGTGATGTCGTGGGCGCGGGCATGACATCGTACGGCCTCGGCGCCGTCGGCCTCGCGCTCGTGCTCGCTTGCCGACGGCGCACACGCCGTGGTACCTGACCGGCCCTCATGTCGAGCACCACCGACATCCGCAAAGGCCTCCGCATCCAACTCGACGGGGTGCCGTATCGCGTCGTCGAGCACCAGTTCGTGAAGCCCGGCAAGGGCCAGTCCTTCACGCGCTGCAAGGTGCGTAACCTCGTCACCGGCAACGTCATCGAGCGCACGTGGAAGTCGGGCGAGTCGGTGGAGATTGCCGACGTCGAAGAGCACAAGATGACGTACTCGTGGGCCGAGGGCGACGCGCTCGTCTTCATGGACCCAGCGACGGGTGATCAGATCCACGTCGAGAAGGACAAGATCGGCGATGACATCCGCTGGCTCGCCGAGGGTCTCGAGGTCGAGGTCACGCTGTTCAACGGCAGGGCCATCGGCATCGAGCTCCCGTCGACGGTGATCGTCCAAGTCACGTCGAGCGAGCCCGGCATCAAGGGCGACACGGCGAGCGGCGCATCGAAGCCCGCGACGCTCTCGACTGGCGCCGTCGTGAACGTGCCCCTCTTCATCAAAGAAGGCGAGTGGGTGAAGATCGATACCAGCACCGGCGGCTACCTCGAGCGGGTCAACAAGTAACGCTCGCGTGGCCGCGCGTAAGAGGGTGGGCCGATGGGCTACTACTGGATGTATTACGCCGCGACGCTGCTCGCGGCTTATGCGGTCCGTAACCCGTGGGCGTGCGGGCTCGTCGTCTTCTTCTTCGCCGTGCGCCGGTGGCTTCCCGATCCGGTGATCGCCCTTCGGACGCTCGGGCACGTCGGGCGGCTCAAGACGCAAGCGCGGATGAACCCCGCGAACATCATCGCGCGGCGTGATCTCGCGCGGGCGTATCTCGACCTCAGGCGTCCACGCGCCGCGCTGCGCTACCTCGACGAGGCGGCGGCTCGCGATCCGCGCGACATCGACGTCGCGTACCTCCGCGGTCTCGCGCTCCTGCGCGTCGGTGACGACGCCGAGGCGTTGCGAGCGCTTGCCCGTGCGGTAGGCGTCGATCCCGACGACGGCGAGCCGTTCTCCGACTTGAGCCACCGCGGGAAGAACATCTCCGTGCAGCGCCACGCCGAGGCCTACCTCGCCGCAGCGACTGCGCTCGAGAGGCTCGGCCGACTCGAGCAGGCAGAAGAGGCGCTCCTCATGGGCGCCAGCACGAACTCGTCGACCCTCGAGCCTCTCGTACGCATCGCCCGACTCCGTCGCAAACGCGGTGATGACGCTGGTGCGGACAAGGTTCTCGCCGAGGCCCGCGAGACGTTCTCGGCGCTGCCGCCCTTCATGCGCCGCAAGCAGCTCGGCTGGCGCATCCGCGCGACGATGGTCTGATCCTCACTCCACTTCGTGAAAGCCCTTATCGAGCTTGTCAGCGATGCGCGCTTTCGCCTCGCGCTGCGCTTCCTCTTCGGTCTCGAAGGTCTTCGACTTCGCCGTCGGTGTTTGGTCGAACGTACCGAAGCGAACGCGGTGTTTGTTGCCGACGACTTCGATCTCCCAGAACGCGTTTTGCTCCTCGTCGTGGAGCTCGAAGCGGCGCTTGCTGATGGTGGCTGTCGCTTCTTGCTTGGGAAAGAGCTGCACGACTGGCGCTTTGGGTTTGGGATTGCTGACGAACTTGGCGTCGATGCGCTCGCCGACGTAGCTCGGGAAGCGCGGCACGCCGCCGTCGGATAGCTCCTGATAACGGAACGTGATGACCGTGCCGACCGCGGGCGGATGCTCGCGCTCTTTGTCCGTGAAGCCCGTGCCGACGTTGAAGCGCGTGCCGTCCTCGAGCTCGACGAGGAGCGCACCGAGCCGTCCCTTGTGCTTGCCGAGCCCACCGACGTGCTCGACAACGCGGGCCTCGGCGTCGTGGAAGGTCTTCACCTTCAAGAGCGTGTGGCTTCGACCCGCCTCGTACTTTGATCCGGGTTTGCGCAGCATGAGCCCTTCGCCACCGAGGCCTTCGACGCGCGCGAGCTCCTCTTTGAGGTGGGCCAAGTCGCGGCAGACCTCGTGCGGATGGGCGCGGGCGTACTGAAGCTTGTCCTCGCCGACGGCCTCGCGCATGTGGACGAGCCGCTCCTCGAAGGTGCCGCCGTGCTTGGGGGCGTCGAACACGAGGTAGCGAAGCGTCTTCCATTCGGGTGGCTTGTCGTGACGCTTCACGATGCCGACGGTGCGCTGGAATGTCTTTCGTCCACCCCAAAGCTCGCCATCGAGGGGCGACTTCGGGAGATCCGCGATGAACCAATCGGGCGCGTGAAAGACGTTCCCGAGGCGCGAGATGAACTGCGTGCCGTCCCAGAACGCGCGCACGCCATCGAGCTTCTCGCTCATCCACCAACCCGCGAGCTCGATGTCCATCTCCCACTTGTGCGCGAGGAGGAGGGGAGGGCCCTCTTTCGCGTCGTCGTCTTCCTCGCCTTCCTTTTTCATGCGCGCGGGCTTGCCCGCGAGCTCCGCTGTGCCAAGGCGGGCGGTCTCCGCGGCGTCCCCGCGGTACGCGCGGATGTGTTTGCACGTGCGCTTCTCGATGCCGAGCGACTGATGCAGCCACGCCGGGCACGTGCAGGAGAAGACGCCACCAATGTTCTTGAGCGTGTAGACCGAAGAACCAGAGCCTTGGACTTCTACGGTCTCGCCATCGGCAAGATCGAGCATGCACGGAGCCTAACGTGCGATTTGGGGATCTGTGCGAGAATCTCGCCCTTGCAGATCTACGGCAACACGTCGGGGCTTTCGCCGTCTGCGAAAAAGACGCTCGAGCGCATCTATCGAAGGCGCGTGCCGCTCGACACGCTCGTCACACCCGAGCTCCAGCGCTCGCTCGTCGAGGCATCAATCGAGACGGGGCGACAGGTAGGTGTGCTCGTTCATCGCTCGGGCCAAGTCGACTACGTGATCGCGGGCGACTCGGCGAAGCTCGATCTCCCCGATGTCGGGCGCCTGCGCGCATCCGAGGGGCGCTTGCGAGGCCTACGGCTGATCCACACACACGTGCGCGGGGAGCCGCTCACGCAGGACGATCTCGTCGACCTCGTGCGGCTGCGCCTCGATCTCGTGTGCGCGATTCAGCTCGCGCCGAGCGGTGACGTGCGGGCCCTCACGTACGCGCACAACGCACCAGGGCAACCTCCGTATCGCATCGTCGGGCCGCTCTTGCCTGGTCGAGCCGATCTCGACGTTGGGCGCCTCGTCTCCGATCTCGAAGCGGAGTTCGGCAAGCGCACCCGAGCCCACGAGGTTCGCGCCAAGGACGGACGAGCCATCCTCGTCTTCGTGACCGAGAAGCGCGAGACTCGGGGAACGCAAGACGCGTGGCACCAGCAGGTCCGCATGCACGAGCTCCGGGAGCTCGCGCGCACCGCGGGCGTCGAGGTGGCGGACTCCATCGTGCAGGTCCGCGAGAAGATCGATCCAAGGACCGTCATCGGCGAAGGCAAGCTCGACGAGGTGATCGTGCGCGCCGCCGAGCTCGACGCCGACGTGCTCGTCTTCGACCGCAACCTCAGCCCCTCCCAAGCGAGCGCCATCGGCAAGACGAGCGAGCTCAAGATCCTCGACCGCAGCCAGCTCATTCTCGACATCTTCGCGCAGCGCGCCGAGAGCCGCGACGGCAAGCTGCAAGTCGAGCTCGCGCAGCTCAAGTACGCGATGCCGCGGCTTCAGCAGAAGGACGATTCCTTGTCGCGGCTCAGCGGCGGCATCGGCGGTCGTGGCCCCGGCGAAACCAAGCTCGAGATCGGAAAGCGTCGTGCGAAGGATCGCGTCGTCCACCTCGAGTCGCAGCTGAAGAAGCTCGGCAAGCAGCGCGAGCAACGCCGCCGCAAGCGAACGCGCGAGGGCGTTCCCACCGTGGCCATCGTCGGCTACACGAACGCCGGCAAGAGCACGCTCCTCAACACGCTCACCGGCGCGCACGTCCTCGCGGAGGACAAGCTCTTCGCGACGCTCGACACGCGGTCCCGCGTGCTCAAAGTGGGCTGGGCGGGTTACGGCGATCGCGAGGTCGTCATCACCGACACGGTCGGTTTCATTCGCGACTTGCCCAAAGACTTGTTCGCGGCGTTCCGCGCGACGTTCGAGGAAGCTGCCGATGCCGATCTCCTCCTCCACGTCGTTGACGCAAGCGATCCCGCCAAAGACGATCACATCGCGACCACGGTCGAGGTCCTCGAGCAGCTCGACCTCGCAGCTGTCCCCCGCGTCATTGTTTACAACAAGGTCGACTTGCTCGGGGTGGCCGACCCCCTCAGCCTGAGCGGACCCGTCGCGCTCGAGCGCGCCAATCCGGATGCGGTCCTCGTCACGGCCACGAAGCGCGAGACGCTCGTGCCGCTCATCGAGCGCATTGCCACCGAGCTCGCCGCCCGCTGGGAGAGCGCAGCCAAGATCCCCGCGCTCCCGTCGACCCGAGACCTCGAGGGCGCCGATGACGAGGCGAGCCGACCCGCTGACGACGGCGAAATCACCACGCTCGATGCCATGCTCGCCGCCGCGGGTCGGTCACGCAGGCGGTAACGCAACACTTCTTCATGCGACCTTTGCGCTGACCGTGGCATCCCACTCCCACACCATCTCATGAGCGTCTCTCGCCTCCTCATCTTCCTCGGGGTCGTCCTGTCGATCGTCTGCGGCGTGCACTACTTCCTGTGGGTCCGTCTCGCGCGGGATCCGGGTTGGCCCGCGCCTGTCGTTCGCGGGATGGGATGGGGCCTCGCGATCCTCGCGGCGTCGATTCCGCTCGGCATCTTCGCGTCGCGCACGCTCTCGCGTACGGCGGCAGCGCCGTTCTCGTGGCTCGCTTACGTGTGGATGGGCGTCATGTTCGTGCTGTTTCTCACGCTCTTGCCGATGGAGCTCGTGCGTGTGGGTGCCCGCGTCGCGGGCGTCGACCCCGAGCGTCGGCTCGCTCTCGCACGCATCCTCGCCGGTGCCGCGGGAATCATCGGTCTCGTCGAGAGCGGCGCGGGGATCGCGAGCGTCCTCTCGCGCGTGGCCGTGAAGCAGATCCGCGTCCCCATCGCGAAGCTCCCGAAGGCGCTCTCCGGCTACACCATCGTGCAGCTCACGGATGTCCACGTGGGGCCGACCATCGGACGCGCGTTCATCGAGCAGATCGTCCGAACGACCAACGCGCTCGCGCCCGATCTCATCGCCATCACGGGCGATCTCGTCGACGGGTCCGTCGCCTCACTCGGAGCGCTCGTCGAGCCCCTCCGCGAGCTCCGCGCGAAGGACGGCGTCTACTTCGTCACCGGCAACCACGAGTACTACTCCGGCCCCGACGAGTGGATCGCGCACCTCCGGACGCTCGGAATCCGCGTCCTACGCAACGAGCGCATCGAGCTGAAGGACGGTCTCGATCTCGCCGGCGTCGACGACACGAGCGCCCACAACTACGGCCGCGGCCACGGGCAAGACCTTCCGCGCGCGATGGCAGGCCGCGATCCCTCGCGCGCGCTCGTGCTCCTCGCGCACCAACCAAAAGCCGTGATCGAGGCGTGCAAGCTCGGCGTGGATCTCCAGCTCTCCGGCCACACCCACGGCGGGCAAATCTGGCCGTGGGGCTACGCCGTCCGCATCGACCAACCCCACGTCGCGGGGCTTCACGATCACGAGGGCACGGCCATCTACGTGAGCCGCGGCACTGGTTATTGGGGCCCACCGCTTCGCGTCGGCGCTCCGGCGGAGATCACGCGCATCGAGCTCGTCTCGACGTGACCCTACTGACCTATTGCACCGTCACCGTGGCGATCGCCGTGCACGGGATCGCGCACGAGTTGCCGCTCACCTGCGCTTCTCGGTACGCGAAGGTCAACGTCCCGCTGTTGATGTCCCCGTAGATGGTCTGGGACGTCGACCAAAGGCTGAGCGCGTGCCCGCACGACGGACCGCTGTTGTAGATGTACGTCGTACCGACGCACACGTCGGCGAACGTCCCGTTGATGGATCCCTGAAACGCGCCTGCCTCGAAGGTCGCCGAGGCCCATGTCGAGGCGTCGGTGTCGCACGCGTACTGGAGGAGCCCCGTCTCGTTGTCGGAGGGGACGTAGAAGTTCGTGCATCCGCCCTGGGTGGTGATGGTCTCGACGGTGAGAGCCGCCGTGCACACGGTCGCGGGAGGCCCTGCGTCGCTGGGGTTGCAGAACGCGGTGGGGGTGAAGACGATCCCTGCGTCCGCGTCCGCGTCACCCTCGACGTCACGGGCCGCGTCGCGCGGAGCTCGAACATCGACGGTGCCGGCCTCGTCGACGGGCTCCGTGACATAGAGCTCACTGCGTGCGCCGCACGCAGCAAGCGTCATGAGCATCACGAGCCGCCTCACCACCGAAACGTACTACGTGCAATCGGAGTGCCACGCGAATCCCGCGGTTTGCGGCGCCGTTTGTGGGGAGCGTGCCCGGGTTGACGGCGTTGGAGTCGCGGAAGAGCGTGCTAAGCATGCGGCCATGAGGGACATTCGCGCACCCCGTGGATCCGAATTGACCTGCAAGGGATGGGTCCAAGAAGCCGCGCTTCGTATGCTCCACAATAACCTCGACGCCGAGGTCGCCGAGCGGCCGCAGGATCTCGTCGTCTACGGCGGGACCGGAAAAGCCGCCCGATCGTGGGAGGCGTTCGATGTGATCGTCCGCGAGCTTCGCGCGCTCGAGGGAGACGAGACGCTCCTCGTTCAATCGGGCAAGGCCGTCGGCAAGTTCAAGACGCACGAGATGGCGCCGCGCGTGCTCATCGCCAACTCGAACCTCGTCCCGAAATGGGCGACATGGGACGAGTTTCGCCGGCTCGAAGCGATGGGCCTGACCATGTTCGGGCAGATGACCGCGGGCTCGTGGATCTACATCGGCACGCAGGGGATCTTGCAGGGCACGTACGAGACGTTCGTCGCCGCGCGGAAGGCGTATGAGAAGCGCACGGGGCGGTCGGCCGCGTGGGTGCTCACGGCCGGGCTCGGTGGCATGGGAGGAGCGCAGCCCCTCGCCGCGACGATGAGCGGCATGTCGTGCCTCGCGGTCGAGGTCGATGCTTCGCGCATCGCGAAGAGGCTCGCGACACGCTACGTGGACGCTCAAGTCACGAGCCTCGACGAAGGCCTCGACCGCATCGAAGGCGCGCGCAAAGCAGGCAAGCCCATCAGCCTCGCGCTGCTCGGCAACGCGGCCGAGATCTACCCCGAGCTCGTCTCGCGGGGCTTCACGCCACCCATCGTCACCGAGCAGACGTCGGCGCATGATCCCTTGAACGGCTACATCCCACTCGGCCTCACGCTCGAAGAGGCCGCCGAGTTGCGCCGTGAAGACGCCGAGGGCTACGTCGAGCGCGCGAAGGCGAGCATGGCCGAGGAAGTCACAGCGATGCTCGCGATGAAAGAAGCCGGCTCCGAGGTCTTCGACTACGGCAATAACCTCCGCGCGTGCGCGAAGGAAGCCGGCTGCGAAGACGCGTTCGACATCGAGGGCTTCGTGCCGCTCTACGTGAGGCCGCTGTTTTGCACTGGAAAAGGCCCGTTTCGGTGGGTCGCTCTCTCGGGCGATCCCGCGGACATCGCGCGCACCGACGACGCCGTGCTCGAGGCCGTCGACGATCCAGACCTCCGCCGATGGATCGAGCTCGCACGCGAGCGCGTCACCTTCCAGGGTCTCCCGGCGCGCATCTGCTGGCTTGGGTACGGCGACCGAGCCAAGGTCGGACTCGCGTTCAACGAGCTCGTTCGCACGGGCAAGGTGTCGGCCCCCATCGTCATCGGCCGCGATCACCTCGACTGCGGCTCGGTGGCTTCGCCCCACCGCGAGACCGAGTCGATGAAGGACGGCTCGGACGCCATCGCCGACTGGCCCATCTTGAACGCCCTCGTCAACACCGCGGCAGGCGCGAGCTGGGTGAGCTTCCACCACGGCGGCGGCGTCGGGATGGGGCTGTCGCTTCACGCGGGAATGGTGGTCGTCGCCGACGGAACGAAAGAAGCCGCGCTCCGTCTCGAACGCGTGCTCACGAGCGATCCCGGGATGGGGATCATCCGCCACGCCGATGCGGGCTACGATGACGCCATCCGCTTCGCGAAGGACCACGGCGTCCACGTCCCCTGAACCATGCCCCACCGCGATCGTTATCTCTTCGTGTGCATCAACCGGCGTCCAGACGGCGATCCGAAAGGATCCTGCGCGGAGAAGGGCTCGGAGAAGCTCGCCGATGACCTCAAAGCCGCCATCGCCAAGCTCGGCGCGCAAAAGCGCATCCGTTCGTGTCGCACGAGCTGCCTCGACCTCTGCGAGACCGGCGCGTCGATCGTCGTCGAGCCGGACCACGTCGTCTACGGGCGGGTGACCGCGGCCGACATCGACGAGATCGCGCTCGCGACGTCCGAAGGCCGCATCGTTGATCGATTGGTCGTGCCGCGTCCTTCACCGACGAAAACCTGACGATGGGGTTCTCGTTCGCCGAGCGGATGAGCGGCTCGTACTACCTGCTCAGCGAGCCACTCCTAGCTCACGCGATTGCCGTCGACATCGAGGCGCACGTTCGCGTCTTGCGCGCGCGCACGGCCCGTCGCGGCCTCAGAGCGACCGTGACGGCCTCGGTCGTCGGACGCATCCGCGCCGAGGGCTTGGCGGACGCAACCGTGCAGGGAACGCTCGGCCTCCACGCCTTGCACGAGCGTCGCATCCCCTACGATCTCTCCTTCACCGCGGAGGCCGGCCCGATGCGTCTCGTCGGCGAAAAGGACTTGAGCTGGCTTGCTCCCGTCGAGACGCTGGTCGTCTTGCCCTTCACGATCGTCGACGCGTGGAAGGAGATCGCCCGCGGCACCCTTCGCTTCGACGTGCGTCGTGATTGGCGAACGCTCGCCCGATCGTTCTGGGCATCCCCGTTCTGAGATCGGCGAACACGATTGTTGGGATCATCGCCGATTTACATCTGCTCGGGTGATATCGTCGTGACGATGCTGGCGAGGCTCGAGCCCCACACGTCGCTGCTCCTCGTCGTCGATGCGCAGGAGAAGCTCGCCGCAGCCATGCCCGAAGGCGCGCTCGACGCGCTCGTGCGCAATACATGCATCTTGCTGGAGGCGGCCCGCATCTTGGGAGTGCCCGTCATCGCAACGGAGCAATACCGAAAGGGCCTCGGCAAGACGCTCGCGTCCATCGGCGAGAAGCTCGCGGCCCATGCCGCTACTCCGATCGAGAAGCTCGACTTCAGCGCGCTCGATGACGCACGCGTCGCCGAGGCGATTGCCGCGGCGCACCCACGCGCCGTCATCGTGACGGGCATGGAAGCGCACGTGTGCGTCTTCCAGACAGCCCGCGATCTCGCCGCCCGCGGCTACGCCACATACGTCGTCGACGACGCCGTCGCCTCCCGCAAGGAAGCAAACCGCATCGCGGGTCTCGGGCTCGCCGAACGCGCCGGCGCCACTCGCACGGTAACGGAGACGGTCGTCTTCGATTGGATTCGCCGCGCGGAAGGCGAGAGCTTCAAGGCGATCTCGAAGCTGGTGCGCTGAGGAATCAGGTCCGGAGCCGGAGCCTATCCCTTCAGCGGCTCGCTCGACCCGCCCTCGAGCCACAGCTTCGTAATCTTCTGCTTCCCCGGAATGCGCGACGGCCCGACCTCGACGTTCACCTTCGCACCGGCCACGAGATCGTCCGGCTTCGCGAGTGACACCACCGCATCGAAGGGGAGCTCGCCTGTTCCTTCGATGTTCACACGGCCAAACCCCTGCTCACGTTGAAAGGAAACGACCACACCCTTCTGCGCCATCCTCCCTTGCTACCACAACAGCCTGGCGACAACGAGTCAGCTCACACTTGACATCATGTCTTCGCATGACAGAGTGGCGATGTGTTTGACAGCTCGTCCGCTCCGGTCCCTCCCCAATCCCAACCCCAAACCCCGCCTGCCGACGCGGACGCCATCACGGTCCTGGTGGTCGACGACGAGCGGTCGAATCTCGAGTCGCTCGAGAAGATCTTCCAGCGGGAGAACATGCGCGCCCTCACGGCCGTCGACGCGAAGCAGGCGCTCGAGCTCGTGCGTACGCACCGCGTACACGTCGTGCTCACCGACTTGATGATGCCGGGCACGACCGGGCTCGAGCTCCTCCGTGCGGTCAAGCAAGTCGCGCCCGAGGTCGAGGTGGTGCTGATGACCGCGTACGGGTCGGTCGAGACGGCCGTGTCTGCCATGCGCGAGGGTGCCTACGACTTCGTCGAGAAGCCGCTCAAGCGCCTCTCCATCGTGAAGAGCGTCCGCAAGGCCGCGGAGAAGCAGAAGCTCGTCGCGGAGAACAAGTCCCTCCGGCAAGAGCTCAAGCTCCTGACGACCCGCGAGATCGTCGGAAGCTCCCCAGCTTGGCGACGGGTCATCGACGTCGCGACGCAAGCTGCACCCAGCATGGCGACGGTGCTCGTCCTCGGCGAGAGCGGGACAGGAAAAGAGCTCCTCGCGAGATACATCCACGAGCGGAGCCAGCGGCAAAAAGGCCCGTTCGTCGCCGTGAACTGCGCGGCCATCCCCGAGACGATCCTCGAGAGCGAGCTCTTCGGCCACGAGAAGGGAGCGTTCACGGGTGCCATCGCGAGACGCGACGGCCGCTTCGCAAAGGCCGCAGGAGGCACGCTCTTCCTCGACGAGATCGGCGAGCTGTCACCCCAAGTGCAGGTGAAGCTTCTCCGCGTCATCCAAGAAGGGGAGTACGAGCCCGTCGGCGGCAACACGACGCGCGCCGACGTCCGCGTGGTCGCGGCGACGAATCGTGATCTCCTCGCCGAGGTGCAAGCGAACCGTTTCAGGGAGGATCTCTATTACAGGCTCAACGTCATCGCGGTGACGGCGCCTCCGCTTCGCGCGAGACGCGAGGACATCCCGCTCCTCGTCGACCACTTTCTCGGGCTCTACGCGGCGAAGAACGGCAAAGCTCGCCTGACCCCAACGCGTGGGGCCATGGAGCGCATGCTCGACTACAACTGGCCCGGCAACGTGCGCGAGCTCGAGAACGTCATCGAACGCGCCGTCGTCCTTTCGAGAGGCGATACCCTCGCCGAGCAGGATCTGCCGGACGTGATCGCGAAGGCCACACCCGAGGCGCGCGGCTCGCTCGCATTCGAGGTCGGAACCACCTTGGACGAGCTCGAGCTCCGCGTGATCCGCGAGACGCTCCGCCACACGAAGGGTGACAAAGGCCTCGCCGCCCAGCTCCTCGGCATTTCGACCCGCACGATCTATCGCAAGCTCGACGGCGTGAGCGACGAGCGCTGAGCTGACCCCACAACGGGTCCTCGTGGTGATTGTCAGAATGTCAGCGGCCCAGCACCGCATCCGTGATGACGGACAAGGTGTCGGAGTCGGAGGTCGTTGTGCGTTGGGAACCCCGATAAATCATCGCGTTCCATTGTGGCACGCCGCTCGCACTGCCCCACCCCGAAGATGGCCGCACCGCTCGATCAGCTCCTCAAGCGTCACTTCTGGCTACCGACGCTTGCGCTCACGTCCGTCGCGTCGTTCTTCGGCGCGCGGGGTGTGGGTAACTTGTTCGGTGCGAGCCTCAGCGCCGATGACAAGCAGCTCTCGGCCTCGCCGATGGCCACGAAAGCCGCGCCGGGCTCGAGCGGCGGCACAGCCAAAGCGACGAGCGCCGATCCCATCCTGTCACGCAATCCGTTCGACTCGGTGACGGGTCCGCTCCTTCGGGGCCTCGACGAGAGCCCGATCACCGCGCCCGTCGACATGAGCGATCCGTTGAACGCGCCGGCGTGCGAGGGCGTGAAGGTGCTCATCATCGCGGCATCGTCGGATCCCGACTGGTCGTTCGCAGCGCTGAGTGCGCCGGGGGACGCCAAGAGCCAACTCCGGCGACGTGGCGGGGAGTTCAACGGCAAAGAAGTGAAGTTCGTCGGTTGGGATCGCGTCTGGCTCACGAGCGGTGGTCAGCTCTGCCAAGCTTCCATGTTCACCCCAGGAGGCCCGCCGCCAACGGTCCCCGCGGCGAGCGCTTCGGCGGCTCCCGCTGCAGGCGGTGCAGGGGCGGTTCCGGACGACATCAAGAAGGGCATCGTTCGCATCAGCGCGACCGAGTTCAACATCGACCGCGGCATCGTCGACAAGATCCTCGAGAACCAAGCCGAGCTCATGAAGCAGGCGCGCATCGTCCCCGAGCAAGAGAACGGCAAGGTCGTCGGCATTCGCCTCTTCGGTGTGCGCTCGGACACCCTCCTTGGGGCGCTCGGGATGGAGAACGGTGATCGCCTGCAGTCGATCAACGGGTTCGACATGACCTCCCCCGAAAAAGCGCTCGAGGCTTACGCGCGCTTGCGCACCGCAGATCAGATGGTGGTTCAAATCAACCGCAAGGGCTCCAACATGAACCTGGATTACAACGTCAAATGAACGAGGACGCACCCCTTCTCCGAGACACGCTCCGCACCACCGCGTTCATGGTGGTGCCCATCGCGGCGTTCCTGGCGATCCTCAGCGCGGTCGCGCTCTTCGCCGTGCCGCAACCCACGACGAAAGACGTGAGCGACACCGCCGAGCACGTCGCGCCCGCCGCGGATCACGAAGCCACGGCCCATCCCGTAGGTGCGCGCGCGGTCGTCAAACCCAACAAGATCTGATCTGATCCCCCATGCGCCGACGAACCCCACTTCTCCTCGCCATCGCGACGGTCATCGCAGCGACTCCCTCCATCGTCGAAGCGCAGCGCACGCTGTCGAGACCGGGCGGTGTCGTCACGACGCCGACGACGGGCGGCACAGGGACAGGGGTCACACCGCTCCCAACGACGACTACTGGCACGGGGACCGGAACGGGAACAGGCACTGGAACGACGGGCGGCGGGAGGCCAATAACGACAGGGCCCGGTGGGAGAGCGCTCGGCGACACGGCCTCACTCCCGCAATTCGAGACCGGGGTCGACTACGAGCCCCGCGATCCGAACTACAAAGTATCGCTCTCGCTCGAGGACGCGGACCTCGCCGAGCTCGTCCGGGTCATCGGCCAGCTCACGGGAAAGCGATTCATCTTCGGCGGCAAGGTCCGCAACATCAAAGCGTCGATCTTCGCCCCGCAGAAGGTCACCGTCGCCGAGGCGTATCAGGCGTTCCTTTCGATCCTCGAGACGAATGGGCTCACGGTCGTTCCGCACGGGCGGTTCCTGAAGATCGTCGAGACCGGCGGCATCGCCACGCTCGCGACGCCGACGTACGGCACCGGCCAGGTGGCAACGACCGAGGATCGCTACGTCACGCGCATGTTGCGATTGCAGCACGCCCCCGCTGACGAAATCAGCAACGTGCTCGGTCACTTCAAGTCGAAGGACGGCGACATCACCGTCGCGAGCTCGGGCAACCTCCTCATCATCACGGATACAGGGCCCAACATCCGCCGCATGATGCAGATCGTCGAAGAGATCGACGTCGGCTCGGCGGGCGATCAGATGTGGATCGAGCCCATCCACTATGCGTCAGCCACAGAGATTGCGTCCCGCATCAACGAGCTCTTCGAGCTTCACGGCAGCACCGGTGGCAGCGGCAAGCCAGGCGAAAAGGCTGGGGGAGGCGCGGGCATCGGCGATCTCCACGTCACCAAAGTCGTCGCCGACGAACGCTCGAACTCCGTCATCGTCGTGGCGACCGAGCGCGCCTACTTGCGCATCCTCGAGTTCATCAAGCGCCTCGACGTTCCGCAGACAGGCGAGGGCGAGATCCACGTGCTTCCGCTCCAGCACGCGGACGCAGTGGAGCTCACGAAGACGCTCAACGAGCTCGTTCAGGGCCAGGCAGGGCAAGCTGCGGCCGCGCAAGGGAAACCGGGCGGTACGGGCGGCGCGGTGCTCACGCAAGTCTTCGAAGCCGGCGTCAAGATCAGCGCGGACAAGGCCACGAACTCGATCGTGGTGACGTCGTCGCTCCGAGACTTCGCTTCTCTCCGCGCGGTCGTGGATCGCCTCGATCAGGCGCGCCGGCAGGTCTTCATCGAAGCGGTCATCATGGACCTCTCCGTGACGCGCTCGGACCAGCTCGGGCTCGACTTCCACGGTGGTGGCCTCACCAACATCGGCGGAAGCGGGCAGTCGCTCCTCTTCGGCGGCCTCAATCCCCTCGAGACCGTGAGCCCTCTCGGATCCGACCCGTCGATCTTACAGGGCCTCGCGCTCGGGCTTCGTGGTCCTGGCATCCCGGGCACGGAGAGCTTCTCCGTCACCGGGCAGGAGATCCCGGCGTTTGGCGTCATCCTCCAGGCGCTCACGACGACGGGCGACACCGACGTCCTCTCGACACCGCACATCCTCGCGACCGACAACATCAAGGCCGAGATCAACGTCGGTCAGAACATCCCGCTCCAGCAGAACATCGGCGGCCTCCCCGCATCGGCGGGCGCCGGCGCCACGGGCTCTGCAGCGTCGCCCTTCGGCGGCTTCGGATTCGGGGCATCCCCCGCACGCCAAGACGTCGGCACGAAGATCACCATCACCCCGCACTTGAACGAATCGAACGAGGTGCGCCTCGAGCTGGCGGAGGAAATCAGCGAAGCCGGCGACGCCGTCGGTCAGCTCGGCGTCGTCCCCATCACCAAGCGAACCGCGAATACGCAGCTCGTCGTCCAAGACCAACAGACCATTGTCATCGGCGGCTTGATGCGCAATCGCCTCGCCCACCAGGAGACGAAGATCCCGATCCTCGGCGACATCCCGCTCCTCGGCCTCTTGTTTCGCCAGACGAAGAACACGATGCAGAAGTCGAACCTGCTGCTCGTCCTCACGCCGTACATCATCCGTGAGCAGTCCGATCTGCGCGCCATCTTCGAGCGAAAGATGCAGGAGCGGCAGGAGTTCCTCGACCGCTACTTCGTCTTCTCCGACGAGCACGACTACAAGCCCATCAAGGACTATTCTCGAGCCAACGGCTTGCTCGAAGACATCAAAGCGACCTATCGCGCCATCGACGAGAAGGAACGGCTCGAGGACATCATGCGTCCCAAGGCGGTGCTCGGCCATCAGCCTGGCGAGCCGCTCGATCTCCCGTCGCAGCTTCGTGCGTCGAGCGGGGGTCAGGCACCCGAGACGACCACGACGACGACGACCACGGCGACGGGTCGAACCCCCGCGAACATCACCGCCAATCCCGCCGTGCGAAACGTGGAGCGCGTGGAGAAGTGAGATGCGCGAGCAACGCTTCCTCGGAGACCTGCTGGTGCGTCGCGGCCTCGTGGCGCAGGAGCGCGTCGAGCCGCTCTACGCAATCCAGAAGGAGCGCGGCGTCGACCTCACCGATCTCTTGGTCAACCAGCAGCTCGTCGAGCCGCTCGCGGTAGCACGCGCAGTCGCAGAAGAAGCCCAGCTCCCGCTGGTCGAGACCATCGATCCGGAACGCATCCCCAACGCGATCGCCGGGCGCACGCCGATCACCTTCGCGAAGAACTATCGCCTCATCGCGTATGCGGAGGACGATCAGTTCGTCCACGTCTACTGCGCAGACCCATTCGACACCGCGCCCCTCGACGATCTGCGCCTTCTCTTCGGCAAGCCCGTGGAGTGCACCGTCGCACCCGCGGAGAAGATCATCGACGCGATCAATCGCGTCTACGAGCGGGAAGCCGGTGGAGGCGAGCTCGAGACCGAAGCGGGCGAGGTGAACGAGGAGGAAGGCGGCGGCGATATCCTCGACTCGGACGACGAGGCCCCCGTCATCCGCTGGGTCAACTCGCTCTTCTTGCAAGCGATGAAGGAGCGCGCGAGCGACATCCACATCGAGCCGGAAGAGAAGGAGGTGCTCGTCCGCTACCGCATCGACGGCGAGCTCTACGTCGCGAGACGCGCCCCGCGCAACTTCATGAACGCGATCATCTCGCGCATCAAGATCGAGAGCTCGCTCAACATCGCGGAGAAACGCCTGCCGCAGGACGGCCGCATCACGAAGAAGATCGCAGGCAAGGGCTTCGACATCCGCGTGTCGACCATCCCGACGAGCCGCGGTTACGAGCGGGTCGTCATGCGTCTGCTCAACAAGTCGAGCGTCCTCCTCGACCTCGCGGACCTCGGTTTCTCGCCCCGCGACTATGCGCTGATGGACACGCTGATTCGCCGCCCCGACGGAATCATTCTGGTGACGGGGCCGACCGGCTCCGGCAAGACGACGACGCTCTACGCGTGCATCAACCGCATCAACGACGCCAACATCAACATCCTCACCGCCGAGGATCCGGTCGAGTACGAGATCGCGGGCATCCACCAGGTCCACGTCCAGCCCAAGATCGGCTTGAGCTTCGCGAGCGCGCTCCGCGCGTTCTTGCGGCAAGACCCTGACGTCGTCATGGTCGGTGAGATTCGCGACAAGGAAACGGTCGACATCTCCATCAACGCGTCGCTCACCGGTCACCTCGTTCTCTCGACGATCCACACGAACGACGCGGCCGGGGCCATCACGCGCATGATCGACATGGGGGTCGAGCCATTCCTGATTCGCTCGAGCGTCATCGGCATTCTCGCGCAGCGGCTCGTGCGTGTTCTCTGCCCGAGCTGCAAGGAGCCGTACGAGGCCACGGACTCGGAGCTCGACGAGCTCGGGCTGACGCAGGATCGCATCCGTTGGCGTTGGCACCGGCGCGAGCGGGAAGACACGCGCTACTACCCACGCGGCACGCCCGATCGCGACGTGCTCGATCTCGAGCCTGGCGTGAAGCCGATGTTTTTTCGTGCCAAGGGCTGCGACAAGTGCTCGCAAACGGGGTTCTCGGGGCGGCGCGGCATCTACGAATTGCTCCTCATCGACGACATGGTCGGGCCGTTGGTCCTCAAGAGCGCCGACGCCCAGACGATCAAGCGTGCCGCGCAAGACATGGGCATGGACACGTTGCGAGACGACGGCGCGCGTAAAGTGCTCGCAGGCCTGACGACGGTCGAGGAAGTCCTCGCGGCCAAAGGCGAAGACGTCGAGCCCACCACGATGACGGTAAGCCAACCGCCGGCGGCCGGACACGCTGCCGTGTCACCCGCCACTGCGCCGGAGTGAGCCATGGCGGTCTTCGAATACCGCGGAGTTCTCGTCGCGAGTGGAAAGCAAGTCCACGGCTTCCGCGATGCGGACAACGCGCGGTCGCTTCGCTCGGCGCTCAAGCGCGAAGGCGTCCTTCTCACCAACGCCGAAGAGGACGCGAAGGCGAAGGGTCAGAAAGCCGGCCGCAACATCGACATCCTCGGGTTCTTCCGTCGCGTCAGCGTGAGCGACGTCGCCATGATGACGCGGCAGCTCGCCACGCTCGTCGGTGCGGGCATCCCGCTCGTCGAGTCGGTGTCGGCGCTCGTCGACCAGATGGAGAAGCCCGATCTCCAGCGCGTGCTGACGCAGGTGCGGGATCGATTGAACGAAGGTCATTCGCTCGCCAAAGCGCTCGAGGTTCACCCGAAGATCTTTCCGCCCCTCTACGTGAACATGGTCGCCGCCGGTGAAGCGTCGGGCACGCTCGAGCAAGTGCTGATGCGCCTGGCCGACTTCCAGGAGAATCAGGCCAAGCTGCGCGGGAAGGTGACTGCAGCGCTCGCCTATCCAGTGCTCATGATCATCATCGGGACCGCGCTCATCAGCGTGATGATGGTGGCGGTCGTGCCGAAGGTGACGTCCATCTTCGCGAGCCTCGGGCAGGCGCTGCCCTGGTACACGGCGACCTTGATCTTCGTATCGGACGTCGTCAGCTCGAACGAGATGGTGGGGACGCTCCTCACCATCGGGACGCTGACGGCCATTCGAAAGGCGATGACGAAGCCAACGACGAAGAGCGGCGCGGAAGACACGCAGCAAAACACGGCGAGCCTCGTGTGGGTGGTCGTCACCGCGGTGTTCGCGCTCGTCCTCGTGCTCGCGGCGTTCGTCGTGTCGTCGCTCACCGCCTACTTCATCGGGATCGGCATCGGCATCGTGCTTGGCCTACTCTTTGCGAGGTTCGTCGCGTTCCTCGGAAAGCCCGAAGGGCGACTCTGGCGCGACACGATGATCCTCAAGAGCCCGTTGATCGGCCCCCTCGCGAGGATGCTCGCGGTTGCGCGGTTCTCACGAACGCTCGCCACGCTCCTTCAAAGCGGTGTCCCCCTCCTTAAAGCCATGGAGATCGTCAGAAACGTCCTCGACAACGCCAAGCTCGAGAAGGTCGTGGAGACGGCGACGGGATCCATTCGAGAGGGCGAGTCGATCGCGGCGCCGCTCAAACGCAGCGGAGACTTCCCGCCCATCGTGACCCACATGATCGCCGTCGGCGAAAAGAGCGGTGAGCTCGAGACGATGCTCGAGAACGTGGCCAAGGCTTACGACACCCAGGTCGACACCCGCGTGCAGGCGCTGACGAGCTTGCTGGAGCCGCTGATCATCGTCTTGCTGGGCGGCGCCGTCGGGTTCATCGCGTTTTCGATTCTCATGCCCCTCATCCAAATGAACGACTTCGTACAATGAAGACGCAGCGCGTATTTTTCCCTTGGGAGAGGCGACGCGGCATCTGGGCCGTTGCCTCCCGTGCACGCGCGCGATGGATTCTCGTGGCGGGGCTCGTCGTGCTTCTCGTCATCGTCGTCCGCCGTCGCGAAGAGCGGGCAGCCGCCGTGCGCGCAACACGGGCTACGATCGACACGGCCTTCCACGCATTGATCGCCTATCGCGCCGATCACGCCGGAGCTTGCCCACGCGATTGGCACGAGATGGTGGCGGGCAACTACCTGCGCGATCTCCCGCTCGACGCATGGGGTCATCCGCTGCGGCTGACGTGTCCCGGCAGGCGAGATCGAGCAGGATTCGATTTGGAGAGCGACGGTGCCGACGCACTTCCGGGCGGACTCGATCGCGTGCAATGAGAACGAAGAAGACGTCAAAAGAGAGGAAAAGATGGATAGGAAAAAGATCATGAGGCTGCGCCGGGCGCTATCGCGAGGCGTCACGCTCGTCGAGATTCTGATCGTTCTGGCGATCGTCGGGCTGATCGCGGGTGGAATCGCGGTTTACGCCGTACCGAAGTTCCAGCAAGCGCAGAAGGACAGCACGAGGAACAATCTCAAGGCGCTCCACGCCGTCGCAGAAGCGTGGCGCGCGAACCATGCCAACGAATGTCCCACGCCGCAGCGATTGAAGGACGAGAAGGAGCTCTCTGCGGCCTCCGACGTCAACGACCCGTGGGCCAATCCGTACAAGATCCAGTGCGACGACGACAGCACCACGGTCTACAGCTTCGGACCCGACAAGAAAGAGGGCACGCAGGACGACATTCGCTTTCCGGAAACCACGCCCCGCCAGTGACACGAGCATGAGCACGACGACCGCAACCCATCGATCGAGGCGGGGGGCTCCGCCCCCCGAGCCCCCGAGAGGCTTCGCCTCGAATCGCTCCGCTGCGCTCCGCAATTCTCGACTGGCGCAGCGTGGGCTGACGCTCGTCGAAATGCTCGTGGTGCTCCTGATCGTCACGCTTCTTCTCGCCGGTGTGGTGATGGGGTCGGGCCAGCTCGCGGGTGCGAAGCTGCGAAAGAGCGTCACGACACTCAGCGGCCTCGCGCGGGTGGCCTACGTGCGCGCGACCGTCACCGCGCGGAGCGAACGCATCGTCTTCGACTTGGACGAGAGCACGTTCTGGCTCGAAGAATCCGAGCAGCCCATGCTGGTGCAGTCGCACGACAAGACGGGAACGGGCGGCGCGGATCCGGTGACGGCGGCCGAGAAGCAGGCGATCGCCGAAACCGAGCGTCTCATCAAAGGACCTCAGGCGCCGAGGGCTCCATTCAAGAAGGTCAAGCCCGGTCTCTACGCCGCCAGCGACAACCAGGGAGGCTCGGATCAGTCGCTTCCGTACGGCATCAAGTTTCGTTCGGTGCAGACCGGCCACGATGAAGACGCGCGGACGAAGGGTCGCGCGTATCTCTATTTCTGGCCCGGGGGTCTCACGGAGCGCGCGAGCATCGTTTTGGCCAAGGGAAGCTCGCTCGCGGATGCAGACGCCATGACTCTGCTCGTTGCGCCGCTGACGGGTGTCGCGACGGTGAAGCCCGGCAACGTTTCTCTTCCGACCGTGACGGACGAAAAGGATCTCTCCGAGCGCGAGGACCGCGGTACGCCATGAAGAGCAGGGGTTTTTCGCTCCTCGAGGTCATGGTCGCCTTGGCGATCTTCGGGTTGATGATCTCGGGCATCTTGGCTGCGCAAGGTGGCTTGGCGGCGAGCAACAAGAAGGCCGCGAACATGGGCCAGGCCACGACGCTCGCACGCTGCAAGATGACGGAGCTCGAGGAGAAGCTGCTCAAGTTCGGATTCCCCGCCCTCGATGACAACGACAACGGCGTGCTCTGTTGCGAAGGCGCTGAGATCATCAAGTTCACGTGTGACTACAAAATCGAAAAGGTCATCTTGCCGGATCCGCCGACCAGCTCGGCCGATCTCGATGGCGGCGCCGCAGCCAAGCTGCTCGGGATGACAGCCGACGGAGGTGCACCGAGCGCCGCGCTCGACTTCGACGGTGGAGGCCTCGGCGCGATCAGCACGATGATGGGCTCGCAGACTGGGAGTGGCGGCGCCGCCGGTCTCGTCGACATGGCGATGGGCATCGTTTACCCGCTGATGAAGCCGATGATGGAGGCGTCGATTCGGAAGATCACTGTCACGGTTCACTGGAAGGAAGGTCCCAACCCCAACGACTTCGTCCTGGCGCAGTACATCACGAGCCCCCAGAGCGGCGGGTTCATGACGGGGATGTTCGGCGATGCGGGTGCGCCACTTCCGGGCGGCGCGACGTCAGCCGGCACCAACCCAGCGAGCGCGAACCCGCTTGGTGGCCTCTCGGGGATCGGAGGACATTGAGTGCGATGGCCAGACGCCCGAAACGCGCGAACACGCGAGGTCTCACGCTCGTCGAAGTGCTGGTCGCTCTCGGCATACTCTCGATGATCGGCGTCCTCTTGTACGGCGCCTTCGACTCGCTGAGCCACGGCAGGAAGGCCGAGGGCATTCGCGGCGATCGGGCCCGCCAGGGTCGCCAGGCGGTACTGCGCATGACGCGCGAGATCCAGGGCGCCTTTCTCTCGATGCACAACCCGGCCAACGTCGCGCTTCAGACACGCGTGGTCGCGTTCATCGGTCAAAACGCGCAGCCCTATGACCGTCTCGACTTCCAGGCGTTTGCGCACAGGCGCATCACGGCCAACAGCCACGAGTCCGATCAAGCCGAGATCGGCTACTTCGCGTCGCGGGACCCCGACGTCGAGGGCAAGATGGATCTGGTGCGCCGCGAGCAGACGCCCGCCGACATGGATGCGAAGCGCGGCGGCGTGGTCAACGTGCTTTGCGAGGACATCGAGAGCTTCGACATCCGTTATCTCGACCCCATCACCAGCCAATGGGTGGAAACGTGGGATACGACGCAGGCGCTCGGTCAGCAAAACCGCTTGCCGCTCGAGATGCGCCTCACCCTCGTGATGAAGCATGTTCCGGTAGGCATCGATGCGACCTACACCACCAAGTTCATGTTGCCGATGCTGGCACCCTTGACGTTCGGTATCCCCCAATGAGGCGTCGCAGACGAGCCCGAGCCCGCGCGCGAACGCGTGGCATCGCCCTCATCATGGTGCTGGGCGCCCTCACCATTCTCACGATGATGCTGGCAGAGTTCCAGGCCGACACGAGCGCGACGGTGGCGAGCGCGATGGCGGACCGCGACGGCGTGCAGGCAGAGTACGTGGCGCGCTCCGCAATCAACCTGTCGAGGCTTCTCATCGCGATGGAGCCGACGCTGCGGCAAGGGATCGCGCCGCTCTTCGTTCTCTTGAAGCGCAGCCCGCCGCAGCTTCCTCTTTGGGAGTTCTCCGACCGCCTGCTCGCACCTTTCAACGACAAGGACGCCACGCAGCAGTTCGCGTCGTCGCTGAACGTCAACTTCAGCACGGGCAAGAACTTGGGCCTCCCCTTTGGGCGATTCGAAATAACGATCGCGGACGAAGACGCAAAGATCAACGTCAACCTCGGCGCGTCGAACGACATCGCGCACATCAGGCTCGCCAAGGAGCTGATGGGGCTGATGCTACCGCCGCAATACAACCCACTCTTCGAGCAACGCGACGCCACGGGCAATTACAACGACAGGCTCTCGATCTGCGCTGCCATCATCGATTGGGCCGACGTCGACGAGAACGCGATGAACTGCGACACCACGCAAAACTCGCCGACGAGCACCGGCGGCATCGAGGATGCCTATTATCAGCTACTCGCCGTCAAGCCCTACAGGCGCAAGAACGCTCCCTACGACTCGCTCGAGGAGCTCCACTTGGTGCGCGGCATCACCGACGACTTTTGGGCCACGTTCGTCGACCCGGATCCCACCAAGCCCGAAAAGCGTGTGATGACCGTTTGGGGTCAGGGGGCCATCAACGTCAACAGCGCCAACGCGCAAACGCTCCTCGGCGTCGTGTGCTCGGGAGCCCCCACCGCGACCATCTGCACGGACATCACCCAGGCCGGGATCTTCCTCTCTGCGCTCACGATGTCGCGGGCGATGACGATGGGAGCCCCACTCTTCGGTTCCCCCGCCGACTTCATCGCCACGATGAAGGGGCAGGGCATGCTCGGCCCGATCTTGACGGGAATGGGCATGACGGCTGTGAAGTTTCTCTCGGAAGCGGACTTTGCGAAGACGATCACCACGGAGAGCAAAGTGTTTTCGATCAATGCCGTGGGCATCATGAAGGGATACAAACGCGAGACCCGCCTGCGCATCGTGATGGTGGTCGACTTCAGGAATGCACCGAACCTGAGTGGCGCGGGAGCAGCACCTAGCTCGTCGACGGGACCCGTGACCGGCGCGCCGACGACCGCCGTGCCGTCCACGTCCGCATCGGCCGCATCGACCTCCATCGTCCAGCCCGCGACGGCAGGCAACGCGATCTACTTTCGAATCGACTAGGAAGAGCTCATGGCAAGGTATTTGGGAATCGACATCGGCACGACGAGCGTGAAGGCGGCAGTGCTTCGCAGCGCTTACCGCAAGCTCGTGCTCGAGGGCGTCGCCACGGTCTCTCTCCCGCCAGACGGGGACCGCAACGCCGCCATTCGCGAAGCCGCGCAGGCGGCGCTTGGCAGCGGGTCCGCGGACGCCGTCGCCACCTCCCTGCCAGGTACGCAAACGACGATCCGCACGGTGCGCATTCCGGAGGCCGTGCAGCGGCAGCTCGCGGACGTTCTCCCTTTCGAGCTCGAAGCCGTGCTCCCGTTCGATCTCTCCGATGCCGTCCTCGACTGGCGGATACTCGACGGCGCGACCAACGACGAGGGCATTGCAGTCATGGCGGCCATCGCTCGGGTCGACGATGCCCGTCGTCGCGTGGAGATGGTGAAGGCTGCGCTCGGCGTCGAGCCGGAACACCTTGGCGTTGGGCCGTTTCCCATCGCAAACCTCGCCGCGTACGCGTCGCGCCTCGCGGGTGCCGCAACGATTGCGGTGCTCGATCTCGGAACCAAGACGAGCGATCTGCTGTTTCTCCAAGGTGGTCAGCCGGTCTTTGCGCGCACGCTGTCACTCGGCACCGACGGGCTTCCTCAAACGGCGCCCAAGCTCGCCCGTGAGATCCGATTGTCCCTCGCCGCGCATCGCGCGCAAGGGGGGCAGGCGCCCGACGAAGTGTTCTTGTGTGGCGGTGGAGCGTTCGTTTCGGGGGCCGAGTCGTTTCTCGCTGCCGAGCTCGAGCATCCCGTGCACAGGCTGCCGCCGCTGTCGCTCGAGCTCGGCGAGCGCACGGGGCCACATGCGCACGAGCTTCCGCTCTATGCGGTCGCGCTCGGGCTCGCGCTGTCGCTCTCGTCGCGCGACGGCGGACTGGATTTGCGAAAGGGCCCGCTCGCGTACGAGCGTGGTTACGGCTGGCTGCGCGAACGTGTGCCTACGCTCGTGGGACTCGCGGCGGTCATCTGCGTCAGCTTCGTGTTCTCGTCGTGTACGGGTCTTTACGCGGCGTCCAAGGAGCGCAACAGCCTCGAGAGCGCCCTCGGCATCGTGACGAAAGAAGTCTTCGGTGAAACGACGACGAGCGCCGACCGCGCCAATGAGCTCATCGCGGCCCAGAACGCGACCGACGAAGACCCGCTGCCCCACGCCGACGCCTTCGACATCATGGTGAGGATCAGCGAGCACGTCCCGCAGTCGATGACGCACGACATCGAAGAGCTCGACGTCCAAAAGGGACACGTGGTGATTCACGGCGTCGTCGGGACAATCCCCGACGCGCAATCGATCGCTGCCACGCTCGCGACGGAGAAATGCTTCTCCGACGTCAAGATCACCCGCACCAATCAGGTCGTCGGCGGCGAACGCCAGAAGTACGTTCTGGAGTTCGACCTCAAGTGCCCGGAGGACGTGAAACAAACGAAGAAGAAGACCGAGACGTCCTCTTCTGGAAGCTCGGCGGCGAGCGCTGCGGAGCACAAGTAACCATGGCTGCCGCCAAGCCCTTCTTCGAACGCTTCGGTCTCAATGCCCGCGAGCAAAGGCTGGCGCAAATCCTCGCCGTGGTCGCGGCGTTGCTGTTGCTCTTGGGATTGCCGATCGGCCTCGAGTCGTATGTCGCGTCGAAGCGCGAGGGCAACACATCGCTTCGCGACGCGCTCGATGGCGTCCAGGCCAGTCGCATCCAGATGCGCGCGTCGCAGAGCAAGCGTGATGCGCTGATGATGCGCTACAACCACAAGGCGCCGGAGCTCGCGGGATATCTCGAGCAAATGGCGCGCAAACAGAAGCTCGAGGTCACCGACTCGGTCGATCGCCCGCCGCTTCCCATCGGCACCGCGAAGCGTTTCATCGAGCGGAGCACGATGATCCATCTGAAGAAGGCGGGTCTGCTCGCGATATCGAAGTTCATGGAATCGCTCGAGCAGTCTGGGACGCCGCTGTCGATCAACCGTCTCAATCTGCGTCGCCGCACCGGAGAACAGGACTCGTACGACGTGGAGCTCGGCGTGTCGGCGTATGATCGTTCCGACAAAGCCCCAACCGACTCCGGCAAAGACGCTGGTGCACCGGCTGCTCCGAAGGGAAGGAAGCCGTGAGTCGCTGGAAAGAGCTACTGCGTAAATACGGGAAGTGGGTCGGCTATCCGCTGTTCTACCTCGCCGCCTTCGTCGGGTGTCTTCGGCTCGTATTTCCGTACGAGAAGATCAAGGAGCACATCGTCTACGCGTACAACGCTCAACAAGGTCCCGGGGGCGCACAACAGCAGCTCCAGATCGACGAAGTCGGCGGCTACTGGCTCACGGGTGTGCGCGTCAAAGGCATTCACCTCGTGAGCGCGCCGACCGACCCCACCGGTGCGCCGACGGAGGTTCGCATCGACGAAGCACGCGTCAAGATTGGCGTCCTCGCCGCGATCATCGGGCACACCGACGTGAGCTTCCACGTGAACGCGTTTGGCGGCGAGATTGACGGAACCTACGACGAGAACAGCAAGGAGCGCTCGATCGACGCAGACGTCGATGCGGTCGATCTCACGAAGATCGACGCGCTGACGGACTTGCTCGGCCTTCCCGTGGAAGGTCGCGCGCACGGGAACCTCAAGCTGGTCATGCCGGAGGGCAAGGCATCGAAAGGCTCGGGCACGCTTTCCCTCGACATCACGGATGTCGCGATCGGCGACGGCAAGGCGAAGCTCAAGAACGCACTCGATTGGCCGAAGCTCCTCGTAGGCCCGCTCACCCTCACCGCCGAAGCCAAAGAGGGGGTGCTG
>Ga0302324_100003424_pt1 | contig 35824 bp, 26 predicted proteins | sample Palsa_T0_1_FD_201949 | JGI IMG/M metagenome (GOLD analysis project Ga0302324, IMG submission 201949) | Peat permafrost microbial communities from Stordalen Mire near Abisko, Sweden - Palsa_T0_1 | ecosystem: Environmental > Terrestrial > Soil > Palsa > Peat permafrost | place: Sweden: Abisko...
GATTGGGGCGAAAAGAATAATGAAACAAAACGAATCCCAACCCCGGAAGGACTTGACTCCTGGTGGTGTCTGGGTTCGCAATACTGGGTCAAACACAAAGCCAACTATTCCGCCTATTACGGAATACTGCTCGATATGGCAGGTGCGAAGGGATCTCACTTTTATCAGGAAGGCGAATCGGAGAAGTATGCGCCAAAGATTGTTGAAAAAGTATGGAATACGGCAGAACAATTAGGGTATTCAACCTATTTTGTTAAGCAAAACCAGGGAGCTATCCTCGATGATCACGTTTACGTAAATGAAATGGCCAACATTCCCATGATCGATATTGTTGATTATCAACCCGGCATCGGCTATTTTGGAGACTATCATCACTCACAAAAAGACAACATGAAAATCATCAGCAAAGAAACTCTCGGAGTAACCGGAGACGTGCTGATGCATGTTATTTATAATGAAGAGTAGAGCAGCCGTCGGCAGTTTGTTTTAGCCATTAGGCTGACTTATCCGGTTATTTCTGATTAATTCCAAAATCCTGATCACCGGGAGTAGGATTGAAAATCCTTATGGTCGCGGTTATAGAGATCTTCTTTGGGTAGATTTTTGAAGTAGTCGTAGGTGATCTTTAGCCCTTCACTACGGGATACTTTCGGTTCCCACCCTAACATTTTTCTGGCCTTTGTGATGTCCGGTTGCCGTTGCTTAGGGTCATCCTTCGGGAGCGGGCGATACACCACCTTCTGGTTCGTACCGGTAAGTTTCACAATCTCTTCGGCGAAATCCCGGATGGTTATTTCATCCGGGTTGCCGATGTTAACCGGATCGGGATAGTCCGACATCAGCAACCGGTAAATTCCTTCGATAAGGTCATCGACATAACAAAACGATCGTGTTTGAGAACCATCGCCAAAAATAGTGAGGTCTTCTCCGCGCAACGCCTGGCCGATAAAGGCGGGAAGCACCCGCCCATCATTAAGCCGCATCCGTGGCCCGTAAGTATTGAAAATTCGTATTATCCTTGTTTCCAATCCGTGATATGTATGATACGCCATGGTAAGTGCCTCCTGGAAGCGTTTGGCCTCATCGTACACACCCCGGGGCCCGACGGGGTTAACGTTGCCATAGTACTCCTCCATCTGGGGGTGCACAAGCGGGTCTCCATATACTTCAGACGTGGAGGCCACTATGATGCGTGCCTTCTTGGCACGGGCGAGACCCAGGAGATTGTGCGTGCCCAGCGAACTCACTTTGAGGGTTTGAATCGGGATTTTTAAATAATCGATCGGACTTGCAGGCGAAGCGAAATGAAGGATGAAATGAAGATCACCTGGCACGTGAACAAATTTCGAGACATCGTGGTGATAGAACTCAAAATCCGGATGCTTGAAAAGGTGCTGAATATTGCGAAGATCTCCGGTGATGAGGTTGTCCATCGCGGCGACCTGGTATCCGGCATTGATAAAGCGATCGCACAGATGAGAACCGAGAAACCCCGCTCCTCCAGTAATCAATACTTTTTTTTTAGCCATAAATTGTTTCCCTGCCGATACTGTAGTAGGTAAACCCGAGTTCCTTCATCGTTACGAGATCGTATAAATTGCGTCCATCAAAAATCAATTTTGATTTAAGTTCAAACGCGAGTCTTTCAAAATCAGGCGCACGATACTCGGGCCATTCGGTAGAAATAAAGAGGGCATCAGCATTGCGGAGAGCCTGATAAGGACCGTCACAGAACTCGAGCTTCTCTCCATAGATTTTTTTTACGTTCGGCATAGCTTCGGGGTCATGCACCTTTAGTTGCGCTCCTTCGTTGAGGAACTGATCAATGTTGTAGAGCGCAGGAGCTTCACGGATGTCATCCGTATGAGGTTTGAAAGCAAGGCCCCAAATGGCAATAGTCTTACCCTTCAGATCGCCCAGGTGCTTCTTTATTCGCGGGATCAAGGCTATTTTTTGGGCTTCATTGACGGCCATTACAGCATTCAGGACTTTGAAGTCATACTGTACTTCGCTGGCAGATTTTTCAAGGGCTTGCACATCTTTTGGAAAGCAACTTCCGCCATATCCGATACCGGCGAATAAAAACCGTTTACCGATACGGGAGTCTGTGCCCATCCCGATTCTCACCGCATCAATGTCGGCCCCCAACTTTTCGCACAAATTGGCGATCTCGTTCATAAAGGTAATCTTGGTCGCCAGGAAGGAGTTGGCAGCGTACTTGGTTAATTCCGCCGATCGCTCGTCCATAAAAATAACCGGATTTCCCTGGCGCACGAACGGAGCGTATAATGATTCGATGATTTTTTTAGCGCGCGGCGATCGTGTTCCGACTACCACCCGCTCGGGCTTCATGAAATCATCAACGGCTACTCCTTCTCGTAAAAATTCAGGGTTTGATACAACGTCAAATTCGACTTCGGCATGCTTACGAATGTTCTCTGCTACCTTCTCGGAAGTTCCTACGGGAACCGTGCTTTTGTCGACAACCACAACGTACTCCGTTAAGAGGCTTCCTAATTCCTCGGCTACGGCAAGGATGTATTTCAAATCCGCGAAGCCATTTTCGCCGGGGGGAGTTGGAAGCGCAAGGAAAATAATTTTTGCATCTTTTATTCCTTCCGCCAAATCCGTGGTAAAGAAGAGGCGACCCTCTTTCCGGTTCCTCACGAAGAAGGTATTCAGGCCACGTTCATAAATCGGAATGTTTCCTTTGTTAAGGTTTTCGATTTTTTGTTTGTCAGTGTCAACACACGTCACGGTATTTCCGGTCTCTGCAAAACAAGTTCCGGTGACGAGCCCCACATAACCGGTACCAACAACTGCAATTTTCATCGCTCAAAAAAATTAGAGCTTGCAAAATAGCTCTTTTAAGCTATATTCTGGGTTTAAATAATCCATCACCAACTAACTTCCGTTTGTTAGCCTTGTATATTTCAGTAGATTTGTGCTCGTTTTAAAAACCCGGAGAAATATGCAAGTGATGACAGAACCTTCTTTTGGAATTGATTTTGAGGACACGGAGGATCAGAAAATGATCGCACAGATGGTTCGGGATTTCGGAGCCCGGGAGATCAAACCGAAAAGCATGGAGTGGGATGAAAGCCAGGAATTTCCTTTGCCTTTATTCAAAATGATGGGGGACTTAGGATTAATGGGTGTCCTTGTTCCCGAAGAGTATGGAGGAGCAGGGTTTGGGTATTTGGAATATGTGACCGCCATTTCTGAGATCGCTAAAATCGACGGTTCCATTGGTCTATCCATGGCAGCACACAATTCGTTGTGTACGGGTCATATTCTTCAGTTTGCATCGGAACAACAAAAGCAAAAATATCTTCCCAAGCTGGCTACGGCTGAATGGATCGGAGCCTGGGGACTTACCGAACCCAATACAGGTTCCGATGCGGGAAACATGCGAACGGTCGGCTTGAAAGATGGAGATCACTATGTGTTGAACGGCGCTAAGAATTTTATTACGCATGGAAAGTCGGGAAATATTGCTGTCGTAATCGCCAGGACCGGCGAAGTAGGAGACTCTCATGGGATGACCGCCTTCATTGTAGAACGGGGAACTCCGGGATTTACAGCCGGGAGAAAAGAAAACAAAATGGGCATGCGCGCCTCGGAGACAGCCGAGATGATTTTTACCGATTGTCGTGTTCACAAAAGTCAGGTGATTGGAAAAGTCGGCGATGGATTTGTTCAATCGTTAAGGGTACTTGATGGTGGAAGGATTTCCATTGCGGCATTAGGCTTGGGAATTGCTCAGGGCGCGTTTGAAGCCGCCCGGCAGTATTCGAAAGAACGCCATCAGTTTAATAAGCCAATATCAGGCTTCCAAGGGATTTCGTTTAAGCTGGCCGAAATGGCGACCCGGATTGAAGCGGCCAGATTGTTGACCTGCAGGGCAGCCGCCATGAAAAGCAAAGGCCAGAATGTAACAAAAGAGTCGGCTATGGCCAAACTGTACACTTCGGAAGTGGCAGTCTACGTGTCCGACGAGGCTGTCCAGATTTTTGGTGGGTATGGATATATCAAGGATTTCCCGGCTGAAAAATACTATCGGGATGCTAAACTTTGCACCATTGGAGAGGGCACTTCCGAAATCCAGAAATTGGTCATTTCCAGGTCAATTTTAAAGTAAGACTTGCAAAATGTGTTGAAAAGGCTATATATTTGCAGCCCTAAAGCTAAAAGAACGATGCTGATCATCAACGTAAAAGAAAACGAGTCCATTGATAAAGCGCTCAAACGCTTTAAAAAGAAATTTGAGAAGACAGGTGTGTTAAAAGAATTGCGCGCACGTACAGCGTTTGAGAAACCTTCTGTCAGACGGAGAAGCGAAATTATCCGCGCAAGCTACCGCCAGACGCAATACGCTGCTGAGAATTATTAACGACCTCTAGTCATCTGTCAAAGATATCCTCTTCGAATCTTTTTCGAGGAGGATATTTTTTTTACATTGCTTTAACGCAGTGGGTTAGCGTTGAACATGGTTGAATCTTTCGTGAGATATCTGAAGTTCGAAAAAAGGGTTAGCCCCCATACGATCCTTTCTTATCAGACGGACTTAAAACAGCTAAAAGCTTTCTTAAAACAAACCTTTTCGGAAGACAAACCGGAAGTGGCCAGCTATGGAATGATTCGGTCATGGATTGTTCAACTGGTGGAGGCCAAAATGGATCCGCTATCGGTCAACCGCAAGATTGCTTGTCTAAGATCGTTTTATAAATTTTTAATCAAGCAGGAAGCGATCAGCAAAGATCCTATGGTCAAAATAAAAGGGCTGAAAACAAAAAAGAAATTACCTCATTTTGTGAAGGAGAATGATATGATTGACCTGCTGGATGGGGCTTCAAATTTTAATCAGGACCACAACGGACTGCGAGATCAGCTTATCCTCGAATTATTTTATGGTACTGGCATTCGTTTGTCCGAACTCATCAACCTTAAAGAAGCGCAAATCAACCTCCGGGACAGGACATTAAAAGTTTTAGGGAAAAGAAACAAAGAAAGAGTTGTCCCTTTTGGCGTCAACCTCGTTTCATTGATTGAGGCCTATCGCCGTGTGAAGAAGAAAGAAGTAGAGGCAAAAAATCATCCTTTTTTATTGGTGACCGATCAAGGGAAACAACTCTATCCCGTTATGGTCTACCGTATGGTAAAAAAACGTCTCAATAGCTTTACTTCGGTTGAGAAACGCAGTCCACATGTGCTTCGGCACACCTACGCGACCCACCTTCTAAATAAAGGAGCAGGCCTGAATGCGGTCAAAGACTTGCTCGGCCACAGCAGTTTAGCAGCGACTCAGGTGTATACTCACAATTCGATGGAGAAACTAAAAAAAGTGTTTGACCAGGCCCATCCAAAAGCGTGATGGGATTCCTGAAAGCGATTGATTGATTCAAGGAAATGGAGACAAAATATTCGCGCACAACGACCGTTCTGAAGGAGTATTTTTATTTTTTACTTTTAAACTCTATTTTTTTATGAAGCTACAAGTTCATTCCATTCACTTTGATGCGGATCGTAAATTGATTGATTTGATCCAGCGTAAGATTGACAAACTCGAAACTTTTTATGACCGGCTGGTGACAGGAGAAGTTTTTCTCCGCCTCAATAACGAAGGAATAGATAATAAGACAGTGGAAATAAAACTAAAAGTACCCGGGAACAATCTTTTTGCCAAAGAGCAGTCCCATTCCTTTGAAGTTGCTGCCGATCTTGCCACCGAGGCGCTTCGGAATCAGTTGAAAAAATTTAAGACCAAAATTAAAAAAGGCAGAGTTTAAATAGAAACCGGTAGAGGGGGAAAGATACCATCAAGTTATTTTTCTTACAGGAGCCGGAATGCTTTTCGAACGGCCTCAACATAATCCAGCTTTTCCCACGGAAAGAGTTCTACCTTCAATCGTTTTTCATTCTTTTTCCCTTTGTTAAAGACTTTTTCCACCACTTTCGATTCGCGGCCCATATGGCCATAGGCTGCCGTTTCGGAGTATATGGGAGTACGAAGGTTGAAGCGATTTTCGATGAAATAGGGCCGCATATCAAAAATTCTGGATATTTTTTTAGCTATCTCCCCGTCTGTTATTTTCACTTTGGATGTAGTGAACGTATTGACATACAAACCAACCGGTTGCGCGACACCAATCGCGTAGGCCACCTGAACCAACACTTCATCGCAAACTCCCGCAGCGACCAGGTTCTTAGCGATGTGTCGTGTTGCATACGCCGCGGAACGGTCAACTTTGGAAGGGTCTTTTCCGGAGAAAGCACCGCCCCCATGCCCACCTTTCCCGCCGTACGTGTCAACAATAATTTTCCGACCGGTCAAACCGGTATCTCCGTGAGGTCCTCCTATGACAAACTTTCCAGTTGGATTTACAAAGTAGTTGATTTCGTTATTGAACAATTTCTGAACGCGTTTAGGAAGCTTCTTTATTATTCGAGGGATAAGAATTTGAGTTACGTCTTCCCGTATTCTTTTGAGCATGACAAGATCCTTGTCAAAATCGTCATGCTGAGTGGAGATAACAATCGTATCAATTCGTTGTGGTTTACCGTCATCACCGTACTCAATCGTTACTTGGGATTTGGCATCCGGACGCAAGTACGTCATGGTTTTGCCCTCCCGTCGGAGCGCAGAAAGTTCGCGAAGCAAAATATGGGATAGTTCCAAAGGGAGCGGCATATAGGTATCCGTCTCATTGGTGGCATACCCAAACATCATCCCTTGATCGCCTGCACCCTGATCCTCCTTCTTTCTGCGCTCCACACCCTGATTGATATCCGGTGATTGCTCATGAATGGCCGAAAGGATACCGCAAGAGTCGGCTTCGAACATATACTCACTTTTTGTGTAACCGATCCTTTTAATGACTTCCCGGGCGATATCCTGAACATCCAGATAAGCCTCTGATTTTACTTCCCCCGCCAAAACTACCAGACCCGTTGTCACGAGTGTTTCACACGCAACCTTTGAATTGGGGTCATACGCCAGAAAATAGTCGATGAGTGCGTCAGAGATCTGATCGGCGACTTTGTCGGGGTGACCCTCGGAAACGGACTCGGATGTGAATAAATAAGGCATGGGTGGTCAATTATGTAAGCTGAAAGATTTCAATTTAGTTTTTTTGCGAAGGCGCAAATTTAGCAGGATTTAGAGATTTCAGGAATGTCAAGGTGATTTAATGATCATGTTATCCCGGGGTTACGCGAGAAATAAGAAAACCGCCGGTACTTTTGATAAACTTACTTTACAAAGTTTCCAATCGCGTATGGGTTTGGAGATAATTCTTTCATTAGACGACGTTAAATCGAGCGCAACACAAAGCGTTGTTTCCGAATGAAGACTGGACATGAGATTTTGAAAAAGAGCGTTGTTCCTGAAGGGGGTTTCAATGAAGATTTGGGTTTGTTTCCTGATTTTTGAATCCCGCTCAAGTTCTCGAATTACACGGGAGGCTTTTTTTGAATCGATAGGTAAGTATCCGTGAAAAGCAAACTGCTGACCGTTAAGCCCGGAGGCCATGAGAGCAAGCAAAATAGAAGAGGGGCCGACTAAAGGGACAACGCGAACATTTTTTTTATGTGCATAACTCACGGCTAATGCGCCCGGATCCGCCACTCCCGGACACCCCGATTCTGAAACGACGCCAAAATCATTTCCGTTGAACAAAGGAATCATCAGCTCCGCCAGTTCACTTTCTTTCGTTTCTTTGTCCAGTACCGAAAACTGAAGGGTCTCAATCGAATCAAAAATCTTCAAACTACTTAAATACCGGCGCGCAGTGCGAACATCCTCCGCCAAAAAAAATCGTAGTTTTCTGAGGGACTCAAGAGTTTGAAAAGGGATTACATGGTCTTCAGTTCCTTCTGCTATCCGGTTGGGAATCAAATATAATATTCCGGGTTGTGTCATGGATCAAATCATGACTGTAAAAAGGCCAGTGCCATTCGAGCAAATTCCTGCGGGTTCTCCGCTTGCACCCAATGACCCGTATCCAGAGTTTGGAATTGGGCAAGGGGAAAAACCTTCCTGATTCTGTTTTCGTCTCCTTCTGCAAAATAGGGTGATCGCCCGCCCTTGATGAAGAGGGTTGGCTTGTCAAAATGGCCGTCGTATTCCATGCCCCTTCCTAATTCTTCCATGTGCTCATCTAATGCTTTTAAATTGATTTTCCAGGAAAATCCGCCCCCGGCCACGCGTTCAAGGTTCTTTAATAAAAACTGGCGGACACTGAACTCGGGAACGTATTTCATCAGAATAGTTTCCGCTTCGTTCCTGGAGTGCAGGCTATCCAAAGGAATGGCCTTTAAGCCCTCTAGGATAGCATCGTGCCTCATTTCATAAACTTTCGGGACAATGTCAACCACGATCAATTTACGGACGTACTCAGGATACCTCACGGCAAAGTTCATGGCTGTCTTCCCACCCATTGAATGGCCGATGAGGTCGACTTGCTCAAGTACATTGTCTGTCACGAAGTCAAAGAGATCCTCTGTCAGAAATTTGTAGTTCATCTCGTCGCTGTGTGGCGATTGCCCATGGTTGCGCTGATCGACTACATAAACCTTATGCGTGAGCGCGAAGGTCTTGGCTAATGTATACCAGTTGTCGGAAGAACCGAAAAGACCATGGAGAATGATCAGGGGTTCACCGGCGCCCGATACACGAAAGAACAATTTCATGATAGCAAGATACTTGGAAAAATCATTCGTGATATATTTGCGCCGGTCAAGAAGCGGTGACTAATCGCAGACCTTAATCATTTTCATCCTTTACCATGGAATTATCGAACGAAGTTTACCGGATTCAGGGATTGGACGTCACTGACCTTTGCCAGAAATTTGGGACCCCCCTTTATGTATATGATGGGGAGAAAATTGTGACACAACTGAAAAGCCTGCAGAATGCGTTTTCCGACACCGACGTCCGTGTCAAGTATGCCGCAAAAGCACTGACTAATATTTCTATTCTAAAGCTGTTAAAGAAACACGGGTCCGGCGTGGATGTTGTCTCGATCAATGAGGCGAGGCTTGCTCTGCGGGCGGGTTTTGTTCCGGAGGATATTACGTTTACACCCAATTGCGTTGATTTCGAGGAGATCATGGAAGGAGTAGATTTGGGATTGAATATCAACCTGGACAATCTGTCCGTTCTGGAAAAATTTGGAAAGAAATACGGAGATACTTATCCGTGCGGCATCCGCCTGAATCCTCATATTATGGCGGGAGGTAATTATAAAATATCCACAGGCCACAGCAATTCAAAATTCGGGATTTCCGTGTATCAGCTTCCGCAGATAATGCAACTGGCAGAGCAATATGAGATTGTCATTGCCGGACTCCATATCCACACCGGTTCGGAAATCGCGGAAACGGATATTTTCCTCAAAATGGCTGAAATACTTTTCGGAGTAGCACATGATTTTCCGGCGTTGAAATGGATTGATTTTGGAGGTGGATTTAAAGTGGCTTACAAGGAGAGCGATAGAGTCACGAATGTCTACGACCTTGGACTGAAGCTTGGAAAATCCTTTAAAGAGTTCTACCGGAGTTACGGCCGTACGCTGGAGCTGTGGATCGAACCTGGAAAATACTTAGTCAGCGAAGCTGGATATTTGTTGGTGAAAACAAATGTGGTAAAATCAACACCGTCTGTAACATTTGCCGGGGTAAATTCCGGACTCAATCACCTCCTTCGCCCCATGATGTATGATGCCTATCATGAAATTGTGAACGTTTCCAATCCTTACGGTCCCCAAAAGGTGTATACCATAGTAGGTACGATTTGCGAAACCGATACGCTGGGGGCCGACCGCAAACTCAATGAGGTACGTGAAGGAGACATTCTGGCCATTAAGAATGCGGGGGCGTATGGGTACTCCATGGCCTCTAACTACAACTCCAGACTTCGGCCGGCGGAGGTGTTGATTTTGAGAGGCGAGGCTAAACTCATCCGGCACCGCGAAAAATTTGAGGATTTGTACCTCGATCAGGTGGAAGTCGAATAACATAATGAGGGAAGCCACAAGAGCTTGCGGCTCTCTCACTTTTGAATGTGGTGACGGAGGGAATTGAACCCCCGACACAAGGATTTTCAGTCCTTTGCTCTACCAACTGAGCTACGTCACCGGGAATCCCGCGGGGGAAAGGGTCACAAAAGTATGGATTTTTGCATGGGCAGCAAACCCACCATAAGCATTTTCAGGTTTTCATAGTTAAAATTTAGGTGGAAAGGCGGTCATACTGTAAATTCAGCAAAACATTAATGCATGGGAGTCGTCCAACAAATTCTATTTGTGATTATCCTGGGTGCGGCCGTGTATTTCATCCGGAAACGAGTGGTACGGATTCGCGAAAACATCCGGATCGGAAAGAAAAATGAAATCAAGGACCACCCGAATCAGCGCCTGAAGAATGTCTTGCTGATCGCGTTCGGACAGAAGAAAATGGTCAAACGATTCACTCCCGCCTTCTTTCACTTTTTCATTTATGCTGGATTTCTAATCATTAATCTGGAAGTGCTCGAATTCGTGATCGATGGTATCCTCGGCACGCATCGCATTTTTGCGCCGTATCTCGGTGGAGTGTATCCTGTCCTGATGAACGTTTTTGAATTTCTTGCGGTGGCCGTACTTTTATCGTGCGTTGTTTTCTTGATTCGCAGAAACGTACTCAGACTGCCGCGTTTCTGGTCAGCCGAGATGACGACCTGGCCCAGACGGGATGCCAATTTAATTCTGACAATTGAAATAGCATTAATGTGTGCCATTCTTACGATGAATGCGACCGATCAACTCTTGCAAACAAGGGATGTGCACTGGGTACCTACCGGAAAGCTCTTCTTTAGCTCATTCCTGATTCCTGCCTTTGGCAATCTTGACACATCAACGCTTGAATGGATCGAGCGCGGGGCGTGGTGGTTTCATATTGTTGGCATTTTAGGTTTTTCAATTTATATCACCTACTCCAAACATCTTCACATTTTTATGGCCTTTCCGAATACCTACTATGCTAACCTGGAAGCCAAGGGCCACTTTAAAAATATGCCTGTCGTTACACGGGAAGTAAAATCAATGTTGGGATTAACACCGGCTAACGTAACGCCGGCAACAGAGCCCGGGAGATTTGGTGCGAAAGATATCAATGATTTGAGTTGGAATAACCTGATGTCAGCCTATGCATGCACGGAATGTGGAAGGTGTACGTCTGAATGTCCGGCTAACCTGACAGGCAAACGGCTTTCACCTCGCAAAATCATGATGGACACCCGCGATCGGATGGAAGAGGTGGGAAGAAGTCTTGACCATGGCGGTCAGGGAGTGAATGACGGGAAAACATTGCTTGGCGATTATATTACCAAAGAAGAGATCAACGCCTGCACCAGTTGCAATGCCTGCGTGGAGGCATGTCCTATAATGATCAATCCGTTGGAGATCATCTTGGAATTGCGCCGGTATGTAGCGATGGAGGAATCAGGGTCTCCGGCCCAATGGAACGCCGTCTTTCAAAACATTGAAACTAATTTTGCTCCCTGGAAATTCTCAGCGAGCGACCGCTTCAACTGGGCCAATGATTTAACATCCAAACCGTAAGAAATTATGCCTGAAATAAGTTATGTCGTCCCCACCCTGGCCTCTCTTGCTAGCCGGGGAGAGGCTCCCGAAGTACTCTTTTGGGTGGGATGTGCAGGTTCATTCGATGACCGGGCCAAACGCGTGACTCAGGCTCTTGTAAAAATTTTAACGAGGGTGGGAGTAAAATTTGCTGTGTTGGGCACGGAAGAGTCGTGTACAGGCGACCCGGCCCGCAGAGCCGGAAATGAATTTCTCTTCCAAATGCAGGCCATAAGCAATATCCAGGTTTTGAACGGATATAACGTGAAGAAGATTGTCACTGCCTGCCCGCATTGTTTTAATACCTTGAAAAACGAATACCCGGAGTTGGGGGGAAATTATGAGGTCATTCATCACTCCGTTTTTCTTCAGCAGTTGATTGGAGAAGGAAAAATCAAGACGAGCGACGGAAATTCTTTTAAAGGAAAGAAAATAACGTATCATGATTCATGCTACCTCGGCCGCGCGAACAACATTTATGAGGCTCCGCGCGAAGTCCTTGCTTCACTGGATGCCGATCTTGTGGAGATGAAACGGTGCAGAACCACCGGATTGTGCTGTGGGGCCGGCGGAGCACAGATGTTTAAAGAACCGGAAAAAGGGAAAAAGGATATTAATATTGAACGTGCCGAAGAAGCGTTGAAAACGGGGGCCACAACCATCGCCGTGGCCTGTCCTTTCTGCATGACTATGATGAGTGACGGCGTAAAAAATAAAGAGAAAGAAGCTGAAGTGAAGGTGAAAGATATTGCCGAACTAATTGCTGAAGCACAAGGTTTATAATTGAATCTCATTAACGAATTGGATATGCTGGTCGGTTTTGAAAGTCTTGTTCCTCCTTCACGAATTTGGATTTACCAAGCGAATCGTGCATGGACATCGGCAGAGGAAACGGCTATCCAGGAGTCCTTGCAGGTATTTTGTGATCAATGGTCTGCCCATAGTCATCCATTGAAAACCTCTTTCAGGTTGGAGTATCACCGGTTTTTGATTTTAGGGGTGGATGAAACTTCCCAGGGCGCCAGCGGGTGCTCCATCGACGGGTCAGTCAGGGTTTTGAAATCATTGCAAGATCAGTTGCACATTGATTTTTTCGATCGTTCTCGGGTTGCTTTTCTAGTGGAAGGTAAGGTAAACCTTGTTCCGTTGAAGGAACTAAAATCGGCTTTTGCCTCTGGTCAGCTAACCCCCACCCACCTGGTGTTCAATACGCAGGTGACAACGAAAGCCGAATGGGATAAAAGTTGGATCCTTCCCGCCAAAAACACCTGGGTATCCCGCTATTTTCTGAACCCGACCGTTGCTTAAACGCATTCTGTTTTTTTGTAGCTTTATGGAAAATATTCATTTTTTGCATGAGCTGTAGGTCACTTCTCATCTTGGGTTTAGGTATAACGGCAATATTTTTTTCCTGCAGTCCCGAAAAAAAAGCTGTAAAAAACTTTCGTTACGGGAAGTATCAAGCGGTGATTAATTATTACAAAGGAGTTTTGGCGAAACATCCGAACAATGGCAAAGCCAATTATTTCATTGCGGAGTCCTACCGGCTTTCCAACCGCATCAAAGAAGCTGAACCGTATTATGAAAAAGCAGGAGGCAAGGGTATCAACAAAGATTCGGTGTTGCTGTATTATGCCCAATCGTTAAAAGCCAACGGCAAGTACGTTGAAGCCCGAAAACCCCTCGAGGAAGTTGAATCGGGGAGTGAGAATGAAACCGTAAAGTCGGCAGCACAGGACCAAATAGACGGGCTTGACTATCTCGATCGGCTTGCCAAGAAAAAAAGTTATTATAAAATCAAAAACCTTGAAACTCTCAATACCCCATACAGTGAATACGCGCCCGTGTACTTAAACGGTGAATTATATTTCACATCCAATAGGTCTAATGCAAGAATTTATGAGGCTACCGGAACTCCGTTTTCCGATTTGTACAAGGCCGAAACCAAAGGTGCTAACGTCGACGCCAACACCATTGCGCCCTTACCAGAAACCATTAATGACCCGTTAAGTAATGAAGGATGTATTACCTTCACTCCCGATGGAAAGATCATGGTGTTCGGCAAGGGGAACACAGGAAAAAAGAAGGGCGGATATGATGTTGATTTGTACATGTCCAGGTTTAGAAATGGAACCTGGGGAGATCCTACCCCCATCAACATTAATACCGTCGTAAAAGATGGGGATCCTTCGACGACCAATTTTTGCTGGGACTCAACACCGGCTTTTAGTCCGGATGGAAGGACTCTGTATTTTTCGTCCAACCGCAAAGGAGGTTACGGTGGAGATGATATTTACACGGCACAAATGGATTCCCGGGGCCGGTTTGGAAAAGTCCGGAATCTGGGCCCGGAAATCAATACACCCGGTGATGAACTCTTTCCGTATGTGGCCGACAACGGGAAACTTTATTTTTCTTCGGATGGACACCCGGGCTACGGTATGCTCGACATGTTTGTTGTAAACCGGGCCAATGGAAAAACGGTCGTCGAAAATCTAGGTCAGCCGATGAACTCCACCGGAGATGATTTCGGGATATTCCTGTTTAAAGCAGACCGGGGTTTTTTTAGCTCCGACCGGGAAGGCGGAAAAGGAGATGATGACATTTACACGTTCATCAATGATGACCCTAACTTGAAAGTGGTCAACTATTATTTGCAAGGCATAACGTATACCACGAAGAAAGACAGCTCGCGTCAGGTATTGCCGGAGACAAAAGTGACGTTGCTTGATGCCAAAGGTGATGTCATGCAGGATTTTGTAACCGGAAATGACGGAAAGTTTTTATTTCGGGTGTACGAAAATGAGAATTATAATCTGATCGGTGAGACGGAAGGCTATATTGTAAAGCGCGAACCCTATTCTACCATTGGCAAATCGGTTTCTGTAGAGTCTCTCAAAGAATTAGTGACCACGGTTACGCTGGATACGATTCTTGTCCTGGATAGACTGGAGAAAAATAAGATTTTTCGGTTAAAGAATATTTTGTTCGGATATGACAGTTTTAATATACGACCCTCATCGGCCCGGGAATTAAACAAGTTAGTCGACATTTTAAATGACAATCCAACGATTAAAATTGAAATGGGCTCGCACACGGATAGCATCGCGTCCGACGCCTACAATCTTGAGCTTTCTCAAAAACGTGCCGACGCAACTGTTAATTACCTGATTCACAAAGGGATTTCTCCTGATCGCCTAACTGCCAAGGGCTATGGCGAAAGCAAACCCATTGCCCGCAACACCAACCGGGATGGCACGGACAATCCGGAAGGGCGCCAGCAAAACCGCAGGACAGAGTTTAAGATTCTCGAGATAGGCCCTCCTCAGAAAAAGACGGAGGATGAATTTGAAGAGGATAAGTATTTCAAAAATAATAATAACAATTAGGGATACGTAAAATCTCCCATTTCACTTTTTATGGTTATCCGCTTTCTATCGGATTCCTCCACCCGGCCAATCACTTTTGCCTCAACTCCCAGACTCGTCGAAATACCGATGACCTGCTGAGCATACTTTTCTTCCAGGTATATCTCCATCCGGTGACCCATATTGAATACCTGAAACATTTCCCGCCATGCGGTTTGGCCTTGTTCCTGAATGAGTCGAAAGAGCGGGGGTATTTCAAAAAGATTGTCCTTTATGACATGAAGGCTATCAATGAAATGAAGAACCTTCGTTTGACCACCTCCGCTGCAATGTACCAATCCATGAATTTGAGGTCTTAATTCTTTCAGGATCCTGACGAGGACAGGCGCATAGGTTCGCGTGGGTGAAAGAAGAAGCCTCCCGATGTTCACCTCAAGATCCGGAGTGGTGTCCGTTACATTGTATTGACCGGCATACACCAAATCGGCCGGAATATTTTTATCGTATGACTCCGGGTATTTGACGGCTAATTCTTTGTTAAAAACATCATGTCGCGCAGAGGTAAGGCCGTTGCTTCCCATGCCGCCATTGTAGGCATCCTCGTAGGTTGCTTTTCCAAAGGAAGCCAGTCCTACAATGACGTCCCCGGACTTTATTCGGTCATTCGAGATAACATCACTTCTTTTCATTCTGGCAACTACGGTACTGTCAACGACAATTGTGCGAACCAAGTCGCCCAGGTCGGCCGTCTCACCTCCGGTACTAATGACGTTGAGGTCGTGCATACGCAGCATTTCCAGTATTTCTTCAGTGCCGTTAATGACGGCGGAGATCACTTCACCGGGAATACGGTTTTTATTCCTTCCAATGGTGGACGACAACAAAACATTTTCAGTTGCACCAACACAAAGGAGATCATCAATGTTCATGACGACAGCGTCCTGGGCAATGCCTTTCCACACGGAAAGATCTCCCGTCTCTTTCCAATAAACATAAGCAAGAGAAGATTTTGTGCCGGCTCCATCGGCATGCATCACAACACAATACGCTGGGTCGTGAGCAAAATGATCAGGAACAATCTTGCAAAATGCCTTTGGAAACAATCCCTTTTCGAGATTGCGAATAGCTTGGTGAACATCCTCTTTAGAGGCGGAAACTCCTCGTTGTGTATAACGTCCAGAATTCAAAAGCAAAGGTCAAGTTTGACTACAGATTTATGGAACACTATTGTAATTTAATGCCTACCGAAAAGTAAGTCGACGAAGAAAACGGGCCATAATTTACCGGTCGGTAAAATGTTTGGGCATGGGAATTCATTCCCCCTCTGTTATTATACCCTTGTCCCATCATGGGACTATTTCCGTAGGCAACTCCAGTAGGTGAGGGAGTAGCCGTCTGCGATCCTTTGGGAGGAATCAGTTTGCCGGTGACAAAGGCAACACCTAAAACTTTTACGGCGGATTTCTTAATGTGAAAAGCTTTGAAAGGGATTTTTGCCTCATACACATAATTGCCAGCGGAGTCGGTGGTGATAAATACCTGTAGGCCATTCATCAGACCCAAACGGGTCGATACAATGCTTTGTTTTGAAAGGCCTACAAATTCCAATACTTCTGAATCTTCGATGAGCTTTCTTTTAATGGCTTCAAGTTGAGCGGCATTCATTGGCCCCTCCGAAGCCGTTAGTCTTTTCATTTCATCGGGATCCTTTGATACAGGATACTTCAGTCCCAATTTTCCGATTTTCTTTCCTTCTGGGTTTAAGAAAACAGTAAGTCCGAAAAGGCCTATTTTCCGCTGCGTGAGATCATCCGATACCTTCAAGCGGACGTATAAATTGTCCGCATCATTGCAGACATTGTAGATGAATTTTCCATTAGGGTCGAGCATCCATTCCGTTTGCCAATCGTTAAATTTGCAGTCAATAACCGGGGGCGAAGTCATGGTGCAACCGTCGCGAATACCTTTTTGCGCCTGAGAAATGAATGGCAGAACAGATATAAATAAGAATATAAGCAATCTTGATTTCATTTGGCATGCGTTAAGATGTTAAAATTAGCCCGAATGTCAGTCACTACAAAATTTGCCGAGAGATTCTTGATTCGGCAACTTGGATTCGCCGGCTGAGTTCACGTCGAACGGTGCCGTCAGGAATCCAGTATACTCTTCCGAAAAACCTCCCAGACCACAATCCCCAGGCAAACGGAAATATTCAACGAATGCTTTGTGCCTGCTTGCGGGATTTCCAACGCCAAATCAGCCAGGTCTATCACTTCTTCGCTCACGCCATCCACTTCATTGCCAAAGACCAGACAATATTTTTGCAGCGGGTCCGGAATGAACGTCTGCAACGGAGTGCTTTCCGAGGCTTGCTCCACCACAACAATGGCGTATCCTTTTTCCTTGAGTTGGGTAACGGCCTCTTTTGGTTTCTCGACGTAGCTCCACTCCACCGAATCGGTGGCGCCCAACGCGGTCTTTTGTATTTCGCGGTGCGGAGGCGTACCCGTGATCCCGGTGAGATAAATTTTTTCGAGTCGGAACGCGTCGGCCGTGCGAAAGGCCGAGCCCACGTTGTGCAGACTTCGGACATTATCCAATAAAATGCATACGGGGATTTTGTCGGCATCTTTAAATTCTGAGATGGATAACCTCCCCAGCTCCTCAAGTTTACGTTTTTTCATGAAGCGAAATTAGCGGTAAAAGTCAGGTTTTAATTCAGATTTTTGATCCCTGAATTCTAATTTCTTGATTCTATATTTGCCGGGATATGGCAGGAGTGGATGCGATGGATACCCCGTTAATGAAGCAGTACAACGCGATCAAGGCGAAGTATCCCGGAGCCTTGTTGCTTTTTCGGGTAGGGGATTTTTATGAAACCTTCGGCCAGGATGCCATTACGGCCAGCAAGGTGTTGGACATCATTTTGACCAAACGCGGGAATGGCTCCGCCTCCGAGATCGAACTCGCCGGATTCCCGCATCATGCGTTGGACACCTATCTGCCCAAACTTGTCCGGGCTGGCCACAGAGTAGCCATTTGCGACCAGTTGGAAGATCCTCGATTTGTTAAAGGAATTGTGAAACGCGGAGTGACCGAATTAGTCACCCCCGGGGTTTCATTTAACGATAATGTGCTTGAGAAAAAGCAGAATAATTTTCTGGCGTCGCTTCAGGCCGGCAAAGGCGGACTGGGTATTTCTTTTCTGGACATTAGTACCGGGGAATTCTATGTTGCCCAAGGTCAGGAAAATTACATTTACAAACTGATTCAGAGTTTTGGTCCGGCAGAAATCATTTATAGCAAAAGTCAACGGGGAAAATTTGAGCATCAATTGGGGGAAGGATACGCCACGTTTGCCCTGGATGATTGGGTTTATGCTTTTGACTTTGCACACGAAAAACTTTTGCAGCAATTCAAAACAGTAACCCTCAAAGGGTTTGGGATTGACGGGTTGAATGAAGGGATAATTGCGGCGGGGGCTATCCTGTATTACCTGGAAACCACGGAGCATAAAGCAACGCATCACATTTCTTCGATCTCGCGAATTGATGAAGACAAATTTGTTTGGCTTGACAGGTTTACCATTCGCAATCTGGAAATAGTCAGCCCGCAGAACGAGGGTGGAGTAGCTTTACTTCAGGTGCTGGATCAAACGATAACACCTATGGGCTCCCGTCAGTTGAGAAAATGGATGCTGCTTCCCCTTAAAGAAAAACCGGCTATTGAAGAGCGACTAAATGCGGTTGAGAAATTCCTGAAACAGGAAGAGTTGGGAGAAAAAATGGCGGAACACCTCCATCAAATAACTGACCTCGAGAGATTGATTTCAAAAGTGGCCGTTGGAAGGATCAATCCGCGCGAGCTCCTTCAGCTAAAAAGATCTCTGCGTGCGATACTTCCCATCAAGGATTTGATGATGAATTCCGCTACCGGTGAACTCACGAAAATGGGCGATCAGCTTCATCGTTGCGAATTTTTGTTGGAAAAAATTGAAAAGGAATTGCAGGAAGATGCGCCCATGCTGATTCATCAGGGGGGGATCATTAAAGAAGGTGTAAACGGAGAACTCGATGAACTTCGAAGCATTGCCTTTTCCGGGAAAGATTACTTATTGACCGTACAAAAAAGAGAAGTGGAACGAACCGGGATCGGCTCTTTAAAAATCTCCTTCAATAAAATTTTCGGCTATTACCTCGAAGTGAGCAACGCCAACAAAGACAAAGTTCCCCCAGACTGGATACGCAAACAAACGCTGGTTAACGCCGAACGCTATATCACTGAAGAATTAAAATTGTACGAAGAAAAAATCCTGCACGCCGAAGAGAAACTCGCCGCCATTGAGCAAAAGATCTTTCAGGAGTTGGTCCTCCACACAGAATCCTTTACGCTGCCCATCCAGCAGAACGCTAAAGTCATCGCCATTCTCGATTGTCTACTCGCTTTTGCGAGGGTAGCACGAACCAACCGGTACGCAAAACCGGAGATCGACGAATCAACCCGGCTGGACATCAAAGCAGGACGCCATCCGGTGATCGAAAGGCAATTGCCGGCAGGAGAAAATTATATTCCCAACGATATTTACCTGGATAATGATACCCAGCAGATCCTGATCATCACCGGCCCGAACATGGCAGGAAAATCGGCACTGCTAAGACAAACAGCGCTTATTGTTTTGATGGCACAAATGGGAAGTTTCGTTCCAGCTGAAAGCGCTTCCATTGGAATTATTGATAAGATTTTTACGCGGGTGGGGGCTTCCGATAATTTATCGCGGGGTGAATCGACGTTTATGGTGGAGATGACGGAGACGGCCAGCATTCTCAATAATCTCAGTGATCGAAGTTTGATTCTCATGGATGAGATCGGCCGGGGGACGAGTACCTATGATGGCGTCTCTATTGCCTGGGCTATTGTTGAATACCTTCACAATCACAAGGACTACAAACCAAAAACGTTATTTGCCACGCATTACCATGAGCTTAATCAACTTGCCGAAGACCTGGTGCGCGTGAAGAATTTCAACGTATCTGTCAAGGAGGTCGGGAACAAAATCATTTTCATGCGCAAACTGAAGGAAGGCGGAAGCGAGCACAGCTTTGGGATTCACGTCGCCCAGCTGGCGGGCATGCCGAACAAAGTAGTCCTTCGATCCAATGAAATATTGCATTTTCTCGAGAAGAACAAGCACAAAAATGAAACTCAAAAGAAATTTGAGGAGATACCCAAGCCGCAAATGCAAATGAGTTTGTTTGACATGGACCCACAATCCAAGGCTCTTCAGGAAATGCTGGGGAAGATTGATATCAATACGATCAGCCCTGTCGAGGCATTGCTTAAACTGAACGAGATCCTTTCAACCATCCGGAAAAAAGAATCAGCCTGATAGTAAGTCAGTTCGACTCCTTTTTTTCCTCAACGTAGAAATTCCGGTCTACAATCTTTTCAGGAAGAGTGGCGATCTTCAGCCTCACGCGCTTTACCTTCTCCACGGGCCGTAACCACATGGCTTCACCGGGAGACACCACAATTTTTACCGGCATGTCGAATCCCGGGACACAGTTGGTCCAGCGGAAATAAAGGTAAGGAATGCCCTGTTGTTCTTTAACGTAATACCCAAGCACGGGGATTTTTATAGTCCGCAAATACTGATCAAATACATGGGAAAAAGAAATTCCCGATCGGGTGGAAATATCGTTCTCAATTTCGGCCGTGGTTACGGTTTTGTGATAGAAGTCTTTATTTAACCCCCGGAGGATTTGTCTGAACTTCTCATCGTCATTGATGATTTGCCGGATCATATGAAGCATATTCCCACCTTTGTCATACATATCGGTGGAGCCTTCTTCGTTGACGCCATATCGACCAATGATGGGGATATCATTCCGTATTCTCTTCCGTGTCCCGACAACATAATCATTGCCTGCTTCTTTGCCATATTCGCTCGTTGTGAACAAGGTTTCCGAATAATTAGCAAAGCCTTCGTGCACCCACATGTCGGCAAGTTCCCGGGTGGTGATATTATTACCAAACCATTCATGAGCACTTTCGTGCACCACAATAAAATCCCATTTCAATCCCCATCCGCTCCCGGATAGATCGTGATTGAGGTAACCGTTCTGATAGCCATTACCGTATGCGATATCACTCTGGTGTTCCATTCCTAGATGTGGCGCATCGACTATCTTGTACCCATCTTCATAAAAAGGGTAAGGGCCAAACCAGTATTCAAAATCCTTGAGCATCCGATGAACATCGGGAGCGAGGTGAGTGTGTGCCTGGCCAAGATTATAGTCAAGCACCCAATAATTTACATCGAGATTTCCCTTTTCTCCATGATATACCTCACTGAAATTAACATAATAACCGATATACGGAATGAGGTTGTAGTTGTTGATGGGATTGACGACGGCCCAATAAAAGGTGACATCGCCCAAAGGACCTGCGGTTTTACTTCTTAGCCTTCCGTTGGCCACAGCGACCAGGGGATTCGGTACGGTAATGTGAATCGCCGCGCTGTCTGGCTCATCGTATTGATGATCTTTGCAAGGATACCAAACGCTGGCACCCAGACCCTGGCACGCCACCGAAATCCAGGGTCTCCCTTTCTTGTCTTGGGCCCAGATGACTCCGCCATCCCAGGGCGGCCGTGCGGCAATCTGCGGCTTTCCATGATAGTAAATGGCGATGTCCCGAAGAGCATTTTCCTGTTGTACAGAATTCAGTTGAACATAGTACGTATTCCCATCCCGCCGAAAGTTTATCTTCAGTCTGTCCTGGATTATGCTGTCGATCCCCAGCGGCCTCATGAGATCGATCTGCATGACCTGATATGTTTTCAGCACTTTGTAATGGATCTTGTTAAATCCTTGCAACGTACTGTCACTGTCGTGAAACTGAACATGCAAATCATAATGAAGAACGTCCCACCAGACTCGCTCTTTCGTTATGCTGCCACGCAATGTATCGGCCCGCGTAAATATTTTTTGTTGCGATAGAAGTTGAGCATCAACTGCGAACGCTGAAAAAATAAAAATCAAAATCAATGGAGAGAATGTTTTCATAGGATAATGGATTTGGTACAAAATTTTCTCGGACCAAAAGTTGAACGGCTGCTCGAAAACTCCAAACATTAGTTAGGCAAGGTCAAATGAATCTGTGTCTCGGCCGCACTAATTTCGGCATGAAATCGTTACCTTTGCGTTGCTAATGGCACCAAAATAAATTCGGTTTTAAGAAGCAAAAGAAACGAAATTTACGGAAATGGAAATTCCAGTTGTTCTAGAAAAAAGAAATAAACCACAACTTAAAACGGAAATCGGTTTTGCAGTTGTCCACTTGCTTCCCTTGGCGGCTATTTTTACGGGCGCCACGTGGTTTGACTGGCTGCTGTGTGCAGTCCTCTATTTCTTTCGCATGTTTTGGATTACGGGAGGCTATCATCGCTACTTCGCCCATAAGTCATATAAAACGTCACGCTGGTTTCAATTTGTCATCGCCTTTTTGGCGCAGACCTCGGCGCAGAAGGGAGCGTTGTGGTGGGCGGCTCATCATCGCCACCATCACCGCCACAGCGATACACCGGAGGACCCTCACTCTATGAAATTGTATGGATTCTGGTATTCTCATGTCGGATGGATCGTGGGGCCTGATTACAAAGAGACGGATTTTAAAACCATGGGTGATTTTGCCAAGTACCCGGAATTGGTCGGGTTGAATAAATATTATCTGGTTCCACCGGCCGTATTGGCGGTGACCGTTATGGCGCTCGGAGGTATCGTAGACGGCGGCAGCATTACTGCTATGTTTTCCTCTGTCGGGTTTTCCGCTTTATTCATCGGATTCTTTTTGAGCACGGTGATTACGTACCACGGCACATTCTCGATCAATTCAATCATGCATAAGTTTGGCAATCAGCGGTATCAGACAGGAGATGAATCAAAAAACAGTGTATGGCTTGCCCTGCTCACCCTGGGCGAAGGCTGGCACAACAATCATCATTATTATGAAGTGGCTTCACGCCAGGGTTTTTTCTGGTGGGAAGTTGACATTACCTATTACGGTTTAAAAATGCTTTCCTGGCTGGGGCTGATCTGGGATTTGAAAGGGGTACCGGATCACATCAAGTTTTCCAAGAATAAGAAGCAGGCCGGTGAGCTGCGGAGACAATACGAAGCCCTTCGCCCTTCCGTAAAGGGAAAAGAAAATTCAAAAGTAGAAGACGAAGATGTCCCAATCTACGGATGAGATTTTCCTGGAAAGCGCCCGCAAACTTTTCAGGTTTTATAAAAGATTAGGAGAAGGTGCCCTGGCTCAGCTTTCAGATAAACAAGTGCTGGTTCAGCCTAATGAGGCATCCAATAGCATCGCTTTGATTGTTCATCACCTCAGCGGAAACATGATGTCGCGCTGGACCGACTTTTTGACATCGGATGGAGAGAAACCCTGGCGCAACCGGGAGGCTGAATTTGAAGAATCGTACCCGGATAAAAAGACGATGATGGAGGCTTGGGAGCGCGGATGGAATTGTTTGTTGTCCGTTATGGACAGCCTGACGCCGGACGATCTTCCCAAAATTATTTATATCCGCCATGAAGGTCAAACGGTATTGGAAGCGATTCAGCGCCAATTGGCTCATTACCCTCACCACGTAGGTCAGATTGTTTTTCAGGCTAAGATTTTGAAAGGCGATGAATTCAAGTCTCTTTCTATTCCCAAGGGAAACTCTGAAAAATACAACAATGAAAAATTCGGTTACAAGAAAGAAATAGGGCATTCTACCGACCGGGCGTGAATTTGGAAATTCGGACCTGTCCGTTAAATTTGCAGTCCCTTTTAGAAAATAAGCGGGAGTAGCTCAGTTGGTAGAGCACGACCTTGCCAAGGTCGGGGTCGCGAGTTCGAGTCTCGTTTCCCGCTCAGGTTCATTGGTTGACTGGTTGATAGGTTGACTTGAAGATTGAAATCGGTTTTCCTGATGAAGGGCAAGATTTGTTGGATGATTTGAGGATTTTAGGGATTTTTCGGTGTGACTGCAGAACAACTTCAGGAGCGAACCAAAAGATTCAGTCTTCAGATCATCCTGTTTTTTAAAGCCCTTCCGAAAAGCGTGGAAGCTCAAGTGATCGGCAAGCAACTTTTAAGGTCGGCCACATCAGCAACCGCCAATTATCGGGCGGCTTGCAGGGCAAGATCCAAAGCGGAATTTATCGCAAAGCTTTCGATCGACGTGGAGGAGGCAGATGAAACACTGTTGTGGTTGGAACTGATTGAGGAATCAAGAATTGGAACGGACCCGGGAATTGAGCTCCTGAAAAAAGAGTCGAGAGAACTGCTTTACATTTTTTCCGCATCCCGAAAATCCGCAACAACTTCAATCAACAAATGATCTGCATGAAAAACAAATCAATCAATCAACATATCGTCAAATCATCAAATGATCTGCCCGGGTGGTGAAATTGGTAGACACGCAGGACTTAAAATCCTGTGGCTAGAAATGGCTGTGCGGGTTCAAGTCCCGCCCCGGGTACAAATCATTTGGTGATATTGTGATTTGGCGATTTAGTAATTGGCTTGATTTCTTGGACGGAATCATTATGCTGTACGGTCTGACCGCAGAGGCTTGTCTATTTAATGTCTTGATAGGTTGATTTTGTTGAGGTTGGTGAAAGCCAGTTATCCAGGAAGATCCGGAAGCCTTTTTAAAGGATCAGTTCGTGGAAAGTTCTCCCCATTTAAAGCAAAACAGTAGCATTAAGAATTGGGAACCTCGTAACAGTGGGTAAAAACGATTGGAGCAGTTTTTATCCTTGTGTAACGTTGGAAGGATTAGCGTTGGGGGATCGCCAGGCTCATTGTACTATGGGTGAAGCAAAAAACGGATGAATTAATTATGACTGACAAGGGAATTGCTTTTCAAAATGAGGAGAAGGAAAAACGGGCGGCGGAGTTAATCATTGCTAACCGGGAACTTGTTTTCCAAAATGAAGAGAAAGGAAAGCGAGCGGCGGAGTTAATTATTGCGAACGCAGAACTTGCTTTTCAAAACGAGGAGAAAGAGAAGCGGGCGGCGGAGTTAATTATTGCGAACGCAGAACTTGCTTTTCAAAACAAGGAGAAAGAAAAGCGGGCGGCCGAACTAATCATAGCCAACCGGGAGCTTGTCTTTCAGCATGAAGAGAAAGGGAAACGCGCTAATGAATTAATTATTGCTAACCGGGAACTTGCTTTTCAAAATGACGAGAAAGGAAAGCGTGCCGCAGAACTAACTATTGCCAACAAAGAACTCGGTTTTCAAAATGAAGAAAAGGGGAAACGGGCAAGGGAATTGACCCTGGCCAACAAAGAGCTTGCCTTTCAAAACGAAGAGAAAGAAAAGCGGGCGTCAGAGTTAATCGTTGCTTACCAGGAACTGATTTTTCAAAATGAAGAGAAAGAAAAACGAGCAGCCGAGCTTACGATTGCGAACCGGGAACTAATTTTTCAAAACGAAGAGAAAGAAAAGCGGGCAGCTGAGTTGATTATTGCTAATAAAGAACTGGAATCCTTCTCCTACTCGGTGTCGCACGATTTGCGCTCGCCCCTTCGGGCCGTTCATGGCTATGCGCGGATGCTTAAGGAAGACTACGGAAGTCAATTCAACCCTGAGGTCAACCGGATGATGAACAATATCATGAGCAATGCAAAAAAAATGGGACAACTTATTGACGATCTCCTCACATTCTCACGTCTTGGACGGAAAGAGTTAGTCAAGATGAATATTCCGATGTTCGACGTGGTGACCAACCTTTGCCGGGAGGTACAAAGTGAAAACGGCCATCGCGAGATTCAATTTATCATTCATGAATTGGTGCCTGCTCAGGGAGATAATGTGGTTATTAAACAGGTTTGGATAAACCTGATTTCCAACGCCGTTAAATACTCCCAGCTTACTAAAAAAACGATTATCGAAATCGGATGTGAAGTAAAGGAAGACGAACTCATCTATTACATTAAAGATAACGGGGCCGGGTTCGACATGCGCTACGCCGGAAAACTATTTGGGATGTTCCAGCGCTTGCATACCGATGAATTTGAGGGCACCGGAGTGGGGTTGGCCATTGTGCACCGGATTGTATCCAAACACGGAGGCCGGGCGTGGGCAGAGGGTAAAGTAAACGAAGGAGCCATATTTTATTTTTCATTACCCGCCATAAAATAAATCAATATGAAAAAGGAAATTGAAGTCCTGCTGGTCGAGGACAGTGACAGCGACGCCGAAATGACGATTCGCGCATTAACGAAAAACAATTTAGCCAACCGGCTTTTACACGTCAAAAACGGAGCTGAAGCGCTGGATTTTCTCTTTGCCGAAGGGGCGTATGCCGACCGCCGGATTGAGAACTCTCCCAAGGTTATTCTGCTTGATTTAAAGATGCCGAAAGTCAGTGGCAAAGAAGTGCTTGTGAAAATAAAATCGGACGAAAGAACCAGAAAAATTCCGGTTGTGGTACTTACGTCCTCTAAGGAAGACCCGGACATAAAAGAATGTTATGCTTTGGGAGTCAATAGCTACGTCGTGAAACCTGTAGAGTTTGATGAGTTTCACAAAGCCATTTCGGAACTTGGTTTATACTGGATGATCGTTAATCAGTCCCCGCAATAAAGCCCTGTTTGTGAATACGAAAATCAAAATATTATTTGTAGAACACGACAGCAACGATCTCGAACTCATTGAGTACGAGTTAAAAAGGGGTGAGATAAAATACATATCGCAACTTGTTCAAAACGAATCGGAGTATAGAAACGCGCTTGCGAATTTTGTTCCCGATATCATCTTGTCGGATTACTCGCTTCCTTCCTTTGACGGGCCTACCGCTTTCAAAATAAGGCAAGAGATAGCTCCCGAAACTCCTTTTATTTTTGTTTCAGGAAACATCGGCGAAGAAAACTCTATTGAGTATATCAAAAGCGGAGTAACTGATTATGCACTGAAAGATAAATTGTTCACGCTGGCCATCAAAGTTCGGCGGGCAATAACCGAATCAAGGGAGAAACAACAAAAAAATAAAATTGAGAAGGAGCGCCTGCAGGGTGAATTCCGCTTGAGAGAAGCGCAGACCATTGCACATCTGGGTAGCTGGGAAATTGATTTGGTAGACAATATCCATCACTGGTCAGATGAGTTGTTCACTATTTTCGGTATTCAAAAAGAGGGAGAATTGCCTTCAACAGAACTGTTTTTTTCATTTTTACATCCCGATGATTTAGATTTTGTTATTGAAAAAAATAAAAAAGCTTTTGAAACACTTGCTGACTCATCCTTCGATTTCCGATTTATCCGGAAGGACGGGGCACTACGACATGGGCATTCCATGTATCGCTTTGATTTTGACGTGGACCGGAAACACGTGCGGCTTTCCGGAATCGTTCAGGACATCACTGAAAAAAAACTCGTCGATGAAGCTTTGCAAGCTACCCATGAGCGACTACTATTTCATATTGAAAATACGCCCCTGGGTTTCATGGAATGGAACAACCAATTACACGCCAAATCATGGTCTAAACGGGCAGAAGAAATTTTTGGATGGACTGAGAAAGAATATATGGAGTCGCAAATGACCGTGTATGATCTGGTTTATAAGGAAGACTTGCCCATGATGTACAAGATGGAGCAACAATTGGTAACCGGGGAACTAACAAGAAACAGGGTCCAGTACCGGAATAATACCAAGGACGGCAGAGTTATATGGTGTGAATGGTTCAATTCCGCCTCGATGGATAAGAACGGGAGAGTCATTACGATCATGTCTCTGGTTCAGGACATTACGGAAAGGAAGGAAGCCGAGCTACAGAAAGAATTTGATCAGAATAACCTCAATTCATTGATTAACAACACCAACGACGGGATGTGGAGTGTGGATAAAAACCTCCAATTAATTACGTCAAATCAAGCCTTTGATGAAATGGTTAAATCAATGTTCGGGAAATTATTACTAAAAGGAGATAATATTCTGGCGGTCGGATTTAGTGAGGACCAATTAAAGCGCTTTAAACTGTTTTATCAACGGGCCTTGTCGGGAGAGACTTTTACTGAAATGGAGTACAATGAGTTTCCCGTTGAGTTCTGGTCCGAAATTTCTTTTCATCCTTCCTGGAAAGAGGGGAGAGTTATTGGAATAGCTTGCTTTTCCCGTGATATAACCCTAAAGAGAAAGGAGGAAGACCATTTAAAACTTCTTGAGTCGGTAATAACGAATGCTACGGATTCCGTATTAATTACGGAAGCAAAACCTCTGGAAGGAGACGGTCCGAGGATTGTTTTTGTGAATGATGCGTTCATTAAAATGACTGGGTACTCAAGAGAGGAGGTCATGGGTAAAACACCGCGTATTCTCCAGGGCCCCCAATCAAACAGGGTGGAGTTGGACAGGTTGCGAAAATCGTTGGAGAAATCAGAAGCTTGTGAAACAGAGATCATCAACTATCGAAAGAACGGTGAGAAATTTTGGATCAACATGGAGATAGCGCCCGTTAAAGATAGTAAGGGATTTCCCACTCATTTTATTGCCATTGAGCGAGATGTCACGGAGCGTCTTAAAAGTATGCAGGCCATCAAAGAGCAGAACATTAAATTGAGGGATATAGCTTGGATGCAATCGCACGAAGTGCGAGGACCCCTGGCACGTATCATGGGCCTGATCAATTTATTAAATAGCTATTCACTTTCACAAAAAGCAGACGGCACAACCGAATTAATAAATCATTTAAACTCCTCGGCCATTGAATTAGACCAGGTAATTAAGGGGATCGTTAGAAAAACCGAAGAGATCACCGAGTAGTAAATTGAAAACCTTTTTTAAAACCAGGCATCCGTTTCAGCAACCCCGCCAATCCTCCTTACCTATCACGGGGTTAATTCCACCAGGTTAACTTTCCCAGACGCCAAAGGTCAGGCTTATATGCCGCCTGAAATACTTTTACAAACGTAATATGGATTTGAACTGTTAAACTATCAACTTTGTAGTCCAGGAATTCCTTTTTATGCATTTTGTCCCAAAAGTTATAGGATTGATCATTGTTGCCACACTTTTTTTGGAGTGCAAGTCAAAAAAAGGAGCGGTTACAGGTGGTCGTAATTCAGGAAAAAACGTGCCCCTGTCGGTCGAGGGCTTTTTAGTCCGTGCAAGTTCTGTCAGCGATGCGGTGGAAGTTCCTGGTACGCTGTTTCCCTTTGAAGAAACACAAATCCGCGCCGAAGTAAGTGGGCGTGTGGTATTCCTGAACATTCAGGAAGGCACACAGGTTAAAAAGGGCACGATTCTGGCAAAACTTTTTGATCGGGATCTACAGGCCCAACTGCAGAAACTGCAGGTCCAGCTTGAGATTGCCGTAAAAACCGTCGACCGACAGAAGGATTTGCTGGCGATCAATGGCATCAGCCAGCAGGATTTTGATTTGAGCGCACTGAATGTCGATAACCTCAAAGCGGATATTCAAACCACCAGAATTTCAATCAGTAAAACAGAAATCCGGGCGCCGTATGAAGGAAAAATAGGATTACGCAACGTGAGCCTGGGTTCTTATATTTCCCCCACGGATATCATTACTACGCTTCGCGAAGTCGATAAACTAAAACTCGAGTTTTCGATCCCCGAAAAATATGCTAAAAACATTGCCCCTGGGTATGCCGTAAAATTCAAGGTCGACGGCGGGAAAAAGGAACACGAGGCTACGGTAATGGCTACCGAAGGAAATGTAGACCAAAACACGAGGACGCTGAAAATACGGGCGCTGGTCAATGAGTCTCATCCTGAGTTGGTACCGGGTGTGTTTGCTAAAGTAAATTTGCAATTGGGCCGGGACAATAATGCCTTAATGGTCCCTTCGCAAGCCGTTATTCCGCAAGCGCGCAATAAACAAGTTATCCTGCTGCGAAAAACAAGTGCCCGGTTCGTAGTGGTCGAAACGGGAATCCGGGACTCCGCCTATGTTCAGATTGTATCGGGCATTCATGCCGGCGATACGGTGATCACGTCCGGCTTAATGAGCATTCTTCCGGATGGGAAAATCAAAATTTCTAAGCTGACACATTTGTAACAGGTTATGAATATATCGGAGTTAAGTATTCGACGACCCGTGCTCACCTTCGTGGTGAATATCATTATTGTATTGTTTGGCGCGATCGGGTTCTCTTTTTTGGGCGTGCGCGATTATCCGGCCATTGATCCACCGAATATTAACGTCACGACCAACTATTCGGGTGCCAACGCAGACATTATAGAGTCTCAGATCACCGAACCGTTGGAAAAATCGATCAACGGAATTGCAGGCATTAAAAACATTTCGTCTACCTCCAATGTCGGACGAAGCAGCATCAATGTGGAGTTTGAGTTGGGTGTTGACATGGAGGCCGCCGCCAATGACGTTCGCGACAAAGTATCGCAGGCTGTATACTCACTACCCCAGGACCTTACCGCCCCGCCCACTATTTCCAAGGCGGACGCCAGCTCCGATGCCATCATTACGATGACGGTGCAAAGCAACACTCGCAATTCGCTTGAGTTGACCGAGTATGCCAACAATGTGTTGGTTGAACGCCTTCAGACGATTCCCGGGGTCAGCAGCATTCAAATTTGGGGGGAGAAAAAATATGCGATGCGTATCTGGATTGACCCCTCAAAATTAAGTGCTTACAACCTTACGGCGCTGGATGTACAAAATGCCTTGATGCGCGAGAATATAGAGTTGCCCTCGGGTAAAATTGCAGGAGACGCAACCGAGTTGTCTGTGCGAACTTTTGGTCGATTGTATACGGAGGATGAATTTAACGATGTCATCATCCGATCAACCAACACAGGCGACATAAAACTAAAGGACATCGGCCAGGCCGTTTTAGGTACCGAGAATGAAGAATCATCGATGCGGGAAAGCCGCATTCCGATGGTGGGACTCGGATTAGTGCCTCTGCCTGGTGCAAACTATGTGGCCATCTCAAATGAATTTTACAGGCGCCTGAATCAAATAAAAAAAGAAGTTCCTGCCGACATAGGGCTGAATATTGCATTGGATCAGACGGTATTTATTAAACGTTCTATTTCCGAAGTGGAAGAAACCCTGGTCATCTCTTTTTTGCTGGTAGTGCTCATCATTTATCTATTCTTCCGGGACATTATTATTTCCATCCGCCCGCTGATTGACATTCCGGTTTCTTTGATTGCGTCCTTTTTCCTGATGTATCTTTTTGGTTTTTCGGTTAATGTTTTAACGATGCTGGGCATTGTGCTCGCCACAGGATTGGTGGTTGACGACGGAATTGTTGTAACCGAAAATATCTACAAAAAACTTGAACAGGGCATGAACAAATACCAGGCGGCCCGGGAAGGATCCAAGGAAATATTTTTCGCAGTTATCGCCACGTCAATCACATTGGCGGTCGTGTTTTTGCCGGTTGTCTTTTTGCAAGGTTTTGTTGGTAGATTATTCCGCGAGTTTGCCGTGGTCGTTGCCGGATCTGTTTTGGTCTCTTGCTTCGTATCGTTGACGCTGACGCCTGTGTTGAGCGTGAAGCTTACGCGGGATGGCAATAAGAAGTCATGGTTCTATCGGGTTACGGAACCTTTTTTTGTAGGCATGGAAAACGGCTATCGCAATGGGCTGGCTATTTTTATGAGAGTACGGTGGATGGCCTTTGTGATCATTGGGTTGTGTTTAATTTCCGTATACCTTATTATAACCAATATTCAGTCTGAGTTGGCGCCGTTGGAAGACCGGAATCAGTTTCGGCTGCAGGTGACGGCACCGGAAGGGACATCGTTTGACTATATGGACAGCTATATCGATCGCCTGTCACAATTTGTAATGGACTCTGTGCCGGAATACAAAACAGTGATGTCGATCACTGCTCCCGGATGGTCTTCTTCTGCGATCAACAGCGGTACGGTGCGGGTAACCCTGGTCGACCCAAAGGACCGAAAGCGCTCACAACAACAGATTGTTGACAGAGTCAGTAAGAATCTGGTAAGATTTCAGGACGGGAAAGCGTTTGCCACACAAGAACAGACCATAGCCGTAAACCGAAGAGGAGGATTGCCTGTCCAGTTTGTGATCCAAAACAACGATTTTGATAAACTAGAGAAAGCGTTGCCAAAATTTCTGGAAGCGGCAGGTAATAGTCCCGTGCTGCAGGGTGTGGACGTTAATTTGAAATTCAATAAGCCGGAACTTCGCGTTCAAATCAACAGACTGAAGGCTACTCAATTGGGCATAAGTGTTCAGGATATTTCACAGACACTTCAGTTGGCGTATAGCAATCTGCGTTTCGGATATTTTACGAAAGAAGGGAAACAATATCAGGTGATGGGTCAGGTTACCCGCCTCAACCGCGATGACCCAGACGATCTTAAAAAGTTATACGTCCGCACGGTTTCCGGTCAGCTGGTATCGATCGATAATGTGGTAACGGTTGAGGAGTCAGCCACGCCTCCGGCGCTATATCACTTCAACCGGTATAAAGCGGCAACCGTCTCGGCGGGACTTGCCCCCGGAAAAACAATTGGGGATGGTATTAAAGTGATGCAGGAGATTGGAGCCAAACAACTCGACGACACGTTTACGACCTCGCTATTCGGTTCATCCCGCGACTTTGCAGAAAGCAGCAGCAATACATCGTTTGCCTTTATCCTTGCGCTCGTATTGATCTACCTAATCCTCGCCGCCCAGTTCGAAAGTTTCATTGATCCGTTCACCATCATGCTGACCGTGCCGCTGGCCATTTCCGGAGCATTTATCTCCCTGTATATTTTTAAACAAACTCTTAATATTTTTTCGGAAATCGGGATGATCATGCTGATCGGATTGGTGACAAAAAATGGAATTTTAATTGTGGAATTTGCCAATCAAAAACGGGAAGAAGGTCTTGAAAAAACGGAGGCCGTCCTAGAGGCTTCACGTTTACGGCTCCGCCCGATTTTAATGACAAGTCTTGCCATGACCCTGGGTTCATTACCCCTCGCATTATCGCTCGGCGAAGCATCGACTAGCCGAATACCGCTGGGGGTTGTCATTGTAGGTGGTGTTATGTTCTCTCTTATTCTGACATTGTTCGTCATTCCGGCGATGTACTCCTACTTATCGAGAAAGAGAAAAAACATCGATTTTGAATTGGAAGAACTACCTAAATCAGCTCCGGAACTGGTCTATGAGACTTAATTTGCAAGAAGGGAAAGTAGCTTAGCTGTCCGGCACGGTATAGGGTACTTCGTAATTTTTTATTTTTAGTAAACCTTTCTCCCGCCATCTTTGTATTCTTACCTGGCTTTATTCCGGTCTACGTTCCATGACAAAACTGTCGACGCAAAACAAAATACCCGATGGTACCGGGCACGAGTTTATTGAAATTGTCGGGGCCCGTGAACATAACCTGAAGAATATCAACGTTCAGTTTCCGCGCAATCAACTGATTGTCATCACGGGGATCAGTGGCAGCGGCAAATCGTCTCTGGCATTCGATACGATCTATGCCGAAGGCCAACGCCGGTACATGGAGAGTTTTTCGGCGTATGCCCGCAGTTTTATCGGCAATCTTGAACGGCCCGATGTAGATAAGATCAATGGCTTGAGCCCTGTCATCTCCATCGAACAGAAAACGACGTCCAGGAATCCACGTTCGACGGTGGGTACTGTAACAGAGATTTACGATTTCATGCGATTGCTCTATGCCCGGGCAGGGGAGGCCTTTTCGTACCTAAATGGGGAGAAAATGGTGCGCCAGTCGGAGGATCAAATCCTGGATACTCTTCTTCAGCATTTTCAAAGCAAGAAATTGACAATATTGGCCCCGGTCGTGAAGGGAAGAAAAGGCCATTACCGGGAGTTGTTTGTGCAAGTCCGCAAACATGGCTTTACCAAAGTACGGGTGGATGGCGACGTGCTGGACATCACTGCCAAAATGCAGCTTGATCGATTTAAAATTCATGACATCGAGATCATCATCGACAGGCTTTTGGCCGACCGGAAAGACCTGGCCAGGCTGAGTCAATCGCTTGGCAGGGCTATGAAAGAGGGCAAGGGAGTCATCATGGTCATGGAGGAAAATGGTAAAGTCCATCATTTTTCTAAATTTCTGATGGATGCTAAAACGGGTTTGTCGTACGATGAGCCTGCACCCAATAATTTCTCTTTCAATTCTCCCTACGGCGCTTGCCCAGTATGCCACGGCCTTGGTCAAATTGAGGAGATCACCAAAGAATCTGTAATTCCGGATAGTAAACTAAGCATAAGTCGCGGGGGGATTCTTCCTTTAGGCGAGTATCGCGATATTTGGATTTTTAAGAAGATTGAAGCGATTCTGAAAAGGTATAAGCTTGCCTTAAATACACCGATCAAAGACATCCCCCATGAGGTGCTTAAAATTTTATTGTATGGGGATAATGTACCCGTGGCGGTGGCCTCCGTGAAATATCCCGGCACAGAATGGAGCACCAAGTTTGAAGGCATTGTCAATTTTTTGCAAAAACAGAAGGAAGATGGGACCGAAGCCATAAAAAAATGGGTAGAAGATTTCACGATAACAAAAACATGCCCTGAGTGTCATGGTGCCCGATTAAAAAAAGAGTCGCTCCACTTTTTTATCGACAAAAAAAACATAGCCCAGTTGGCCGAACTCAACATTCTGGCTTTAAAGAAATGGTTTGTGGGACTGGAAGAACGATTGAACGACCGACAGCGGGTGATTGCCATCGAGGTACTCAAAGAAATCAGGAAACGGATTGATTTTTTGCTGGACGTCGGCCTGGACTATTTGCACCTGAATCGGCCGCTGCGAACACTCAGCGGAGGTGAGGCCCAAAGGATACGTTTAGCGACGCAGATCGGCACACAACTGGTCGGCGTTCTTTACATTTTGGATGAACCCAGCATCGGACTGCATCCCAGAGACAATGTGAAATTAATCAACGCCTTGAAGGACTTGCGTGACCTTGGAAATTCGGTCATTGTCGTTGAGCATGACAAGGAGATGATGCTCAAATCAGATTACATCATCGACATTGGTCCCGGGGCCGGTCGGCACGGAGGCCATGTCGTGGCAGAAGGCGATCCGCAGACTTTTTTAAAAGGCAAGAGTACGACGTCCCGCTACCTCAATGGCGAATTTCGGATTACGTATTCAAAAGAAAGGCGAAAAGGTAGTGGAGAAGTAATCTCGCTGACCGGTGCCACCGGAAATAATTTGAAGAATATTGATCTTCAGTTGGGGCTGGGTAAATTCACCTGCATCACCGGAGTTTCGGGAAGCGGGAAATCCACCCTCATCCACGGAACTTTATTTCCTATACTCAATCAGCATTTTTTTAATTCGCATGCGGTACCGTTGCCGTATAAAAAGATTGAGGGGCTTTCGCTGATCGATAAAGTCATTGAAGTTGACCAGTCGCCGATTGGAAGGACGCCCCGATCCAACCCCGCTACCTACACGAGTGTGTTTACGGATATACGCGATCTGTTTGCTCAATTGCCGGAAGCCAAAATCCGCGGATATAAGACGGGGCGGTTCTCTTTTAATGTGAAGGGAGGGCGATGTGAAACGTGTGAAGGAGCTGGTCTTCGGCTCATTGAAATGGAATTTCTTCCGGATGTTTATATTCCCTGTGAAACCTGTAAAGGCAAACGGTATAACCGCGAAACGTTGGAAGTCCGTTTTAAAGGAAAATCCATCTCCGACGTGCTGGATATGACAGTGGAAGAGGCCGTACTTTTCTTTGAGAATCAGCCCAAAATTCTGAGAAAAATCCGGACCTTAAACGACGTTGGATTGGGTTATATTTCCTTGGGACAGCATGCCACGACACTTTCGGG
>Ga0302324_100003425_pt1 | contig 35822 bp, 16 predicted proteins | sample Palsa_T0_1_FD_201949 | JGI IMG/M metagenome (GOLD analysis project Ga0302324, IMG submission 201949) | Peat permafrost microbial communities from Stordalen Mire near Abisko, Sweden - Palsa_T0_1 | ecosystem: Environmental > Terrestrial > Soil > Palsa > Peat permafrost | place: Sweden: Abisko...
CCGCGGCCATCGCCAATCCGCAGTCCCGCCTGGATGTAAGCCCGCGCTTCGACTTCCAGTTCGGGCCAAGCAATACGCTGACCGTACGCTACATGTATGACCGGCAGGTCGAGACCAACAGCGGTGTTTCGCAATTTGCGCTGGAGAGCCAGGCCTACAACGTGGCCAACCAGGAGAACACGATGCAGGTGAGCGACACACAGATCCTCAGCCCCACCGTGATCAACGAGACGAAGTTTCAATACGCGCGCGACCGCGACAACCAGCTCGCGCAAAATGACGACCCCACTGTGTCGGTGCAGGGTGCGTTCACCGGCGGCGGCAGCAACAGCGGCATCAACCGGGATAACCAGGACCGTTTCGAACTGCAGAACACCACCATGGCCAGCAAGGGAGCGCACTCGATCAGCGCCGGAGGCCGGCTGCGCCTCACGCGCGACGCCAGCGTTTCCACGGCTGGATTCAATGGCCAGTACATCTACTCTTCGCTCGATGCCTACGAGGCGCACACGCCTACGCAATACAGCGTAACAGTGGGCAACAGCGCGGCGGGCACAACCTACTACGATGGCGGACTGTTCGCGCAGGACGACTACAAGCTGCGTCCCAACCTCACAGTGAGCTATGGGCTCCGTTACGAGATGCAAAACGGCATCGGCGATCGTAACGACTGGGCGCCCCGGCTCTCCTTCGCATGGGCGCCGGCGCAACATGGAACATCCCAGGCAAAGACGGTGATTCGCGGCGGCTACGGATGGTTCTTCGATCGCTTTGCTGAGAGCAACCTGCTGCAGGCAATCCGCGAGAATGGCGTCAACACGCAGCAGTATGTGATCCAGAATCCTGGCTTCTATGAGAATGCTCCGCCGCCGGCGCAGCTTGTCGCGCTCAGCAACTCCGCGCCCACGCGCTATGAGGTGGCGCCGAATCTGAAGGCCGCCGTCAACATGCAAACCGCGTTGGGAGTGGAACACCAGTTCGGCAAGGTGGCCACGCTCGCTGCCACCTATATCAATTCACATGGCGTGCATCAGTACCTGAGCGACAATATCAACGCGTACATTGCATCCACCTACAACCCGCTCACCGGCACGGGCACGCGTCCCAACGGCATCAATGAGAACCTCTACGAGTTTCAATCCAGCGGCATCTACAACCAGAACCAGATCATGCTGAACTACACGGTCCGCGCCAAGCGCGTCTCACTGTTCGGGTTTTACATGATGAACTTCGCTGATGCCGACACATCGGGCGCAACCTACTTCCCGTCGAACCAGGCGGACCCCCGCGCCGACTACGGGCGTGCCAACTTCGACGTGCACAATCGCTTTTTGCTGGGCGGCAACCTGCAGGCCCCATACGGCGTTTCGTTCAGCCCGATGCTGGTCACAAACTCCGGACAGCCCTTCAACATCGTGGTCGGGCAGGATCTGAACGGGGACAACCAGTTCAACGACCGGCCTGCCGTTGCCACCGCAGGCATCACGGACGTGGTGCACACCGCCTACGGATCGTTTGACCTCGATCCGGCGTGGAACCAGAGCCGCATCCCCTACAACTTCGGAACCGGGCCGGGACAGTTCAGCCTGAATATGCGCGTCAGCAAATCGATTGGCCTGGGACCCAAGCTCACTGGACCAGCCGGCGCCAACGGCGGCCCTGGCGGCGGTGGACCGCCTCCTGGCGGCGGCGGACCGCGTGGCGGGGGTCCTGGCGGCCCCGGCGGCGGACTGGGACCGGGCGGCCTGAGCGGCAGCAACGGGCCGCCGCGGTTTGACCAGGCCGCGGCGCGCCGCTACTCGCTCAACTTCACGGCCATGGGGAGAAACATCCTGAACAACGTGAGCCTGGCGCAGCCGGTGGGAGTGCTCGATTCACCGCTGTTCGGCAAATCCACGGCTCTCTCCGGCGGATTCTTCTCGTCGCCTTCGTCCAACCGAAGTATCGATCTGCAGGTGTCGTTCAACTTCTAATGTGACCATCCTGAATAAATGGGGCTCCGGTATCGTGTCCATAAAAAGATTCGGCGCCGGAGCCATTTTTTATGCGCACCGTTTGTTCAGTCAGGAGCGGCCTGAAGCCGCCAGTTAGCGCAGAACTGGTTGAGAAGCGTTCCTGCCTGTGGCATGAGCCCGGCAGAAGGCGTTGGCCACTTCGGCGCCAATGTCGGAGATAGCCCTTTGCTTAAAGCGCTTGCTGAAGATGTGGTTGTAGAGCATGGGGCCAAGCAGCAGGGCCATGGCAAGGTCGAGATCGAGCGTGGCGGGCAGCAGTTCGCGCTCCACGCCGCGGCGCAGGATGCGCTTGAGGCACTGGCGAGGCGGCTCGAGCACCCGATTCCGCCACGCCTGGCCGAACTCAGTGTGCGTGGCCGAGTAGGCGATGAGCGAAGGCATCAATCGGTCGCGCTGCGCGTCAAACTCATCCGGCGGGCGGCGGCTCAGCACCGTGGCCAGGTCACTGCTCAGGTCGCCCGAGTCCACGTCTTCGGGTTCCCGGTCGAGTCCGTGGATGAGGATCATGACCTCCATCAGCAGCGCTTCCTTGTCAGCCCAGTGGTTGTAGATGGTGGCCTTGCTCACGCCCGAGGCATTGGCAATCGAGTCCATGCTGGTCGAATCGATGCCGCGCTCGCCAAACAGGCCGAGCGCGGCGCGAAGCACCTTGTCGTGAGCCTCGGAGCTGCGGGGGCGCGCCATTCCTATATCTCGATCTTCGAGAATCGCCACGCGCCGAAGACCAGCAGGACCATGCCGACCACCACCAACACCGACAGATCGGTGAAGGAGCCGAACGCCGGCTGAAACGCCGCGCGCGTGAGCAGCACCGTGCGCATGCCATCAATGCCGTACGAAAGAGGATCGAGAGCTGTGACAAACGTCAGGACCTTGCCCTGATTGGTGAGCGGAAACATGGCGCCGGAAAGGAAATAAATCGGCATCACCAGAAAGTTCATGATGAGCTGGAAACCCTGCATGTCTTGCAAACTGGACCCGATGGCCACGCCCAGCGCGGCAAACAGGAGCGCGATGAGCACCATGAAGCCGAGAGCCTCAGGCACCGCGATCAGATGGGCCGGGCGAAAGCCCGCGATCAGGCAAACGGCCATCACCAGCAGTCCCTGGATAATGGCGACGGTGGACCCGCCCAGCGTGCGGCCGATCATGATCTGAATGCGCGGTACAGGCGCCACAAGCGTCTCCTTGAGGAATCCGAATTGTCGATCCCACAACAACCCGAGCCCGGAAAAGATAGACGAGAACAGCACCGACATGCCGATTACGCCAGGCGCGATGAACTGGAAATAGCTGCCATAGCCGGCGCGCTGGAAGACGTTGCCCAGGCCGAAGCCGAGCACCAGCAGGTACAGCATGGGCTGGCCCAGTGAAGCCACAATCTGCGCCCGCGAGCGCGTGTAGCGTTTCAATTCCCGCAGCCAGAGAATATAGATTGCGCTCATCGCCTGCCTCCGCTCCACATCTTGGCAAACTGCCGCATGGCATCGGCCGAGTTCGCGCTTTCGTCGCGAATGGTCGAGCCGGTCAGCTTGAGGAATGCCTCCTCCAGACTCTCGGTTGCGGTCTGGTCCTTGATCTCCCGCGGCGTACCCTGCGCCACCAGCTTGCCGTGATCGATGACGCCAACGCGATGGGCCACGCGGTCGGCTTCGTCCATGTAATGCGTGGTCAGGAAGACGGTGACCTTCTCCGCCTCGTTGACCTTCTTCACATGCGTCCAGAGCTGGTTGCGGCTCTGTGGATCGAGGCCCAGCGTGGGCTCGTCGAGAAAGAGAATGCGCGGCGTGTGCAGGAAGCCGCGCGCAATCTCGAGCCGCCGCTTCATGCCGCCGGAGAATTTCTTCACCTGCTCCTTGCGCCGCTCCCACAGCTCGAAGAGCTTGAGCAGCTCCTCCGTGCGCTGGCGGCGCACCTTGTGCGGCACGTGGTAAAGCACGCCGTGGATTTCCATGTTCTCCCAGGCCGTGAGGTCGCCGTCGAGGCTGGGGTCCTGAAAGACAATGCCGAAGCGCTTGCGGGCCTCGTTCTGCTGCTTGAGCGGGTCGAGCCCGTCGAGCTCGATGGAGCCCCCGGTTGGCTTGAGCAGCGTGGTCAGCATTTTAATGGTGGTGGTTTTTCCGGCGCCGTTGGGTCCGAGAAAGGCGAAGATCTCGCCCTCCTCCACGTCGAAGGAGACGTCGTTCACGGCGGTAAATTGACCAAAGGTTTTCTTGAGATTGCGGACGCGGATCATGGGGAAGCCCTCCCAGTAATAGCAATACTGAACGGTTTAGTTCAGTTTGTCAAGGCCGAGATCCAAGCGCATATCCGCAGAGGCTCTGTGCGAATCGCCATGTCAAGCTATTCGCTCTGGATTAGCCCCGGGCCCAGCGATGTGTTCTTCGGATCGTCTCGAGGCTTTCCGAATCAACTCGCGCCCCTGGCATGCGTAGGATCCGGTTTGTCCATGTTCTTTCAATCGCGCGCCGGCATGTCACTTGGAAGGCCTGACGTACGTCAGGCTCAGGACTGTATAGTCTCCAGATGTTGCCAGCCGCGAACGGGCATCGAACAGATACTTGAATCCAAGAAAGATGCCTTTCTTGCTCACGGGCAAACTCACTTCCGGTACGGCCGTTTTCCCTCCGGATTGAAGTTTGGCCAGGCCTGGGCCCCTTTTCACACCGAAGATTCTTCTCAGAACTCTTTCCGACTCTTACCGAATTCAAAAATCAAAGCTCATTTGCAGCGAGATGTTGTTTGGGTGAGGGGTAGGCGCCCCCAATCGGGCGGGCGCCCCTCATTTTATTTCGTTTCAAGCGGCTTGAAGCCCTACCGGTCGTTCTCCACAAACACTCCGCCGAAACCCTGCCGTCCGGTAATGTTGGTGAATACCGGTGCCTGTGTTGCCGGCTCGGCCGCAAGTTCAGCGGCGGTAAAGGCAAAGACTCCGCCGGTGTTGGAGAACGTTACGTCCCCGTCCGCCCCGCAGGCAGGGTTGGTTTCGCCATAGCTTTCATCGTTGACCCAGAGTTGCACGCTGGAGGCAAAGAGGCCACCAGGGCAGACGAAGGGACTGGTTGGCGTGCCAGGGTTGGTGTCGGCAAGCGTCTTGCCGTATGTCCCCTTTACCGTTAACGCGCCGTCGACCACCGCCAGGTTGACCAACTCCCTGGCAGGCGTCGCGCCGCCCAGGCCGTTGGAGCCAGTGGTGTCGTTATTGGCCACCCAGACGCTGCCGCCGAAGATCGCCACGCCCTCCGGATACTCCAGCAGACTGGAATTGGGGGAGATGCAGGGAGCGCCCAGCGGTTCGTTCGCGATGCAGTAGCGTGGTTTGGCGTTCGTCCCGGCCCCGAACTGGTCGGACGGGATGTTGACCACGATGCCGCCCTGGTATTCGCCGGTGATCCAGAGCGATCCGTCCGTATCGAATGCCAGCCCGGCCGGCGAACCGGGCGAGTTGTTCAGGCTGACGATGTCGGTGGGGGTCGCCGTGTTGAGTGAGGCCGCGGTGAACTCCAGCACATCGTTGTTGCCGTAGCTGGCCACCCAAAGATCGTTGGAGCTGTCGAAGGCGATGCCGATCAGGCCGCTAAAGTCGCCGCTGGTGATGGTCTTGGTGGGTGAGATGGTGAGGGTTCCAGAGGCGGCAGCACGAATTGTGGTGTCGTTGTAAACCAGGATCTGATCTGGATTGGCTCCGTTGAGATTGCAGACGACGTAGAGCTTGTTCTGGTTCACGGCCAGGCTGTTGGGATTGCAAGTTGGCAGCGCGAAGGAGATAGAGGTCAGAGTCGCGCCTCCGCCGATGCGGACATTGACCGTGCCAGCCTCGTAGCTTGGCACATAGACGATGCGAGGCAGAGCCGTGACCTCGTTGGAAGCATTGCTCAAGGTGGCGCCGCTCATCGCCTTCACGATGAAGTACCAGCTCTTGTTGCTGGCCAGGCCTGTCAAGGTCGCTGTCGTTCCGTTACCGGTCACTGTCGCCAGCGAGGTTGTGCTTTCGCCGCCCGCTGAGTTGCCGCCATAGACCAGATAGCTGAACGCGGCGGTCGATCCGGCCGAGGCGGTCCAGTTGAGAGTCACTGCGCCCGCGGCGTTAACTGAGGTTGCCGTCAGGCCGGTGGGCGCGGCAACGGTGGACGAAATTGGCGTAGCCGAAACTGGAACGGAGTAGGCGCCGGTGGAGAAGCCGTCCGCGCCGATGGTTTGGACAACGTAGTAATACGGTGTGCCGTTCACGACATTTGGGTCGGTGATGGTGTTGGTGGTGGGGCTTCCAACATTCCAGTCCCAGGTTCCCGAGACGGTTCCGCGCAGGACGTTGTAACCGGTGGCGCCGGCAACCGCGGTCCAGGCGATCACCACCTGGCCGTTGCCCGCGGTGGCCTTTACGCCCGTCGGTGTGAGAGGAACCACGGCGGATTGCGCCGCGCTGATCGGGCTGGTTCCCGCGGAGTTGCTGGCGGTCATCTCGTAGTAGTAGGTTGTGCCGGGCACGGCGGCGGTGTCGTTGTAGGTCAGGTTGCCACCGGAGTAAAGCAGCTTGTATGTGCCGGTTGCCGAGGTGGCGCGGTAGAACGCGTAGGAAGTGGCTCCTGGAACCGCGTCCAGTTGCTCAACCATGATTACGCCGTTCTGCACATTGATGGTGAAACTCGGCGTGGCGGGGATTGTCGCCTTGGGTATCACGATCGTTGCCTGGTTTGAGTAGCCGCTGGCTCCGGCGCTGTTGGTGGCCTGCACGACGTAATAGTAGGTCGTCCCCGGCGACACGGGGTCGTATAGATATTCCGCGTAAGGCGAAGTTGCCTCCAGGCTGTAGGGGCCGCCGTTTGTCGTCGAGCGCAGGATGTTGTAGCTGACGACGCCGGATTCCTTGTTCCAGGTCAGGTTCACTGAGAGTCCGCCCTGGCCGAGATACGCCTGCAGGCCGGTGGGCGAGGCGAGTTTGGTGGCCGTCACGGTGACCTCAACCTGGTTGGAGTTGGGACTGAACGTGGCAGGCTTGCTCTGTCCTGGGACAAAGTAGTAGGCCTGCACAACGTAGTAATAAGGCGTGCCGGGGATGGCGGTGGTGTCGTTGAGGGTGGTGGCGGGAGCGCTAACGGAACCGACTTCCGATGCGTAGGGGCCGCCGTTCACGGTTCCGCGCAGCACTTCATAGCCGGTAACGCCCGCAACCGCGTTCCAGCTCAGCGTTACGACGTTGGTATTGACCGTTGCCGCAAGTCCCATGGGAGCCGGGATGGAGGGCGTTGCGGAAACCTGCGGGGAATTGCCGCTCGCGCCGGAGGAATTGTAAGCCTCCACCACGTAGTAATAGGTGGTGCCATCGATGGCGGTTGTGTCCGTGTAGCTGGTCGTGGTGATCGGAGAAGCCGTGGTCAGCCTGGCATATCCGGTTCCGCTGGTGGTCGACCGCAGCACATAGTAGCCGGTTGCGCCGGGGACCGCAAACCAGGTCAGCGTCACCTGATTGGCCCCAGGGACTGCGGCCGGGGTGCCCGGCCTGGCGGGAATCGGAATCTCGGGCTTGGCCGAGACCTGAGCGGAATCCGGAGAGACATACGTTCCCAGCACTGCGGAGACCGCGAGGTAATAGGTCGTGGTCCCATTGAAGTTTGCCGTGAAGTCGTAGGTGGCCGTCGGCGAAGTTCCCAGTTTCTTGTAGGGATAGCTTGCGCTGGATTCGGCCTTGTACCACACTTCATAACTCGCCGCGTTGGTCACCGCGTTCCAGGTGAGCAGTATCTGACCCGGATTTGCCTTTGCGGCCAATCCTGTGGGAGCCGGAAGTGGAGCGATGGGTGCGGCCGAAACCACGCTGGACTTGCCGCTGGCGCCCCAGCTTCCGGTCGACTCGACGGCGAAATAGTACTTTTTGCCATCGACGAGCGTCGCTGTGTCTACAAGATAGGAATTCGTCGTCACCTTGACCGGCGAGCCAAAAGGCCCGGCGGCTGAAGTGGCGCCAAAGACATCGTACCCAGTGGCGCCAGGCACAGCGTTCCAGCTCAGGGAGATGGAATTGACAAATCCGGTCGCCTTGAGCCCGGTGGGGATGTCGCCTCCTGAATTGGTAAAGCTCACCGTAGCCCCGGCGCCCGCGCCAAACGAGTCAATTCCCTCGACAAAATACTCCAGGCCGCCCGGCGTCAGGTTTGAAAGCGCGAGGGTCGTTTTGGTCGTATTAACGGGCGTTCCGGTGGCGCTCGATCCCGCGTACACGTTGTAGCTCGCGGCTCCAGAGGCGGCGTTCCAGTTCAGCGTCGCGGTGTTGCTTCCTGCGGGGCCCGGCGTGCCGGTCAGGCCAGTGAGCGGACCTGGCAGGAGAGACGTCATCTGGCTGGCGGCGGTGATCAGCGGATGCTGCGCGTCGCCGGTCGCGCCGGGGGTGAAATCGCCAGACAGCTCAAAGAGCATGACGCCGCCCAGTGCGCCGCCCAGGGTTGTCTCGTTTGCAGCCGCGGCCAGGTCGGTGCCCTTCTTGGCGATCGAATCCGGGCTCTCATAGGAGATGAACTGGTCCTTGGACTCGTTGGTAGCCGTGCCATTCGAGGCATTGAAGCCAATCCAGGTTTGGTCGGCCACCGGGTCGGTTACCGGCGCCGAGTACCCCGGCGTGGTGGACATGGAGAGAATCGTAGTGTAGGGAACGCCCTCGTCCTCGCTGGGCGCGTCCGGGCTGACGTAGTTGGGGGAGTCGGCGCAGACGGTGCCGCTATCCTCGGCCCATATCTCCAACGGCTCAATGACGCCCCCCGTCGAGGGCGTACCGTTTGCGTTCAGGCTGGCGCCGGAGCCACCCTTCCAGATGACTCCCCCCAACAGCATCCCCATGCCCAGTTCACTCACCGGCACGCCGGCGCTGGTGTAATCGGCCATTGCGCCGTAGACCGAGGGCAAGGCCTCGCTGGGATTGAGAAGCACATTCATTCCGCCGTTGGAGAGCGCTGAGCTATACCAGGTCTCCCAGCCGCAATAGTTGCCGCTCATCAGGTAGGTCTGAATGTTGAGCTGGTCGAAGTCCGCGGCGAGGGGTCCAATCAGGTCTGGGCGGCCGCCATTGAGCGCGGTCTCCGGCGCCATTGTAAGGAGCGGCTTTGGGGCCAGGGTATTGAGCTTGGCGCGGAGCGCCTCAATAAACGCGGGGAACTGGGTGTTGTCGGCCGAGTTGGTCTTCCCAATCTGCTCCCAGTTGATGTCCACGCCGTCAAAGTCGTATTCCTGCATCAGGCTGACGATCGCGTCGACAAAGGCGGGGAGGTTCGCTGGGGTGGTGGCCTCGGAAAACGCCGTCGAGAACCCGTCGGCCGCATCGCCGCCGATACCGATCTCCGCCTTGATGCCAGCCGCGTGCGCATTGGTGACAATCGCCGTCGCGCCGCTGGCGAACGTGGCTGCCGACACAAACTTCTCCGGATTCAGACCGCCCGTGCTGGTTGGCGCGACGCCCCAGTAGATGATATGGGTCAGCTTGGTGTAGTCCAGTTGACTCGGCAACATCCCGTTCTGTCCCGGCGACGAAGTCGTGTCTTGCACGTAGATGGGGTAGTAGCCGATCAGCCAGTGGCCATCCGGCTGAGCCTTGAGGGGCTGTGCGCCCATTGCCATGAGCGTCAGGGCCAGAACCACCATGTTTACGGCCTGAGTCTTGAGTTGTTCCTTGATGCATTTCATGATGCGCTCCTTGGCAACTGACGGTTTGGTGTTCGACAAGCTTTGATTTTGAGCTGAATCGGTCGTAATTCCCCGGCTTGCTGCCCAAATTCGTTCTGCTGGTCGGTCCGCGGGTCCCAATCGATTTGAGCGGCGGGATCGCTGAAAAACCACGCTTCAGTTCTTTCACATCTGCGTTTCAATGTCCTCAAGGCGTTCTCAATCGTTCTCAATCTTGGTCAATTTAGTTCAATCTGGGTATTTGCTTGACGCCACTAACCCCGAGGGGGAGTGTTTGGGGTCATGGACGAGGATTTTCCCAGGACTGCGCTTGAGCTGGAACGGCGCTTTAGCGGCGAGGAAGCCCGTGTTGAGTACCTTGCGGCACTGCGCTGACCCGACGGATGTGTCTGTCCACGGCGCCAGAGGTCCGAGGCTTGGTCGATACGCGGAAATCGCTGGCTTTGCGAGCATTGCCGCTATGAAATGTCAGTCACTGCGGGAATATTCTCCAGGATAGCCATGCGCCTCTGACAGTCTGGTTCCGCGCCATGTGGCAGGTAACAGCCAGAAGAACGGCATGAGCGCTTTGGGCCTACAGCGGGTTCTTGGCCTGGGCAGTTACAAAAGAAGCGATGACTGCCGAGTAGGCGAGAATGTCTCCACCCTCGCTCCTCACAGACCAGGACGCGCTGAAGGCTGGCCATGGATGCATCCGGGATGGTGCGCAGGAGGATGGGCCCTATACCCTTGCCATGCCGGCCCAAGAGCTACTCGGAGCCCCACGCCGCAGCGTCCGCCGCGCCAGCGGCTTCGCTCTCACCGGCCAGCCGTCGATTACTTCTTGATTGGCGTATCGAAAACAATCGCTGACCCCTGCCCTTTTCCGCAAAGATATGTGCCGTGGTATCAGGCGGACAAAATGTATCGCCAAAGTGAACTTGAAAACCGAGCAATCGGCACTTGCCGGTGCCCTGGTCAGGCGCGCTCCGGCGGCGCGGCGGTAGTCTCGAACTCCACGTGCTGTGTGCCCAGCACGGGATGCCGCGCCGTGAGCCGCACCGTGCCGGGCTGCTCCGCGGCGCGAATCCACACGGCGCCTGTGCCACCCACCAGCGCGAACGGATTGTCGCCGATCAGCTCGGCCGGACCGCTGAGTTCAAGCTGGATGGCGTCGTTGGCGAAGGGGCGAATGGCGTCGAACTCGTCCGTAACGCGCAGTACGACACGCGTGGTGTCGGCTCCGTCGGCGACCAGCGTGTTGTCGTCGGGCAGCAGCGCAAATTTCTGATCGACGCCCTTGCCGGACATGGTGCGGGAGATGACGAGCTTGCCCTGAATGTATCCATCGATACGCAGGTCGCCCCACTGGGCGCGGACGTCGCGTGCCTCGACCGAAAAGGGCGCGTGCTTCAGATGCGGAAATTCCTTGTGGTCGGGATCGGCCTCGGCCACCAGCGTGTCGCTCATGTAGAACTTCAGGTGGTCGCAGTTGGAGCAGACCACCGCCCGGGTGAAGCCGATGCTCTCATCGCCGCGCGCCCAGTGAAACGCAGGCACGAGCACGATCTCTTCGTCAGGGTCGCACTGCGAACGGTAGAATCCCGCGGCCGGCTTGGGCTCGCGGAAAATATCCGTGACGCCGTGATAGCAGATGCGGTCGCCGGAGCCGAAGTCGCCGTGCGTGTTGTAGTCGAACGCGCACCAGCCGATGCCGCCGGCGTACTGGGGATTGGAGGCAAGCTGGTCATGGATGCGCGCGTGGCGCAGCGTGTGTTCGCGCAGCCGTTCGACGTTATCAATGGTCTTGGTGGGAAATGTGTGGCCGACAAATTCCGTGTTGAGATAGAGCGGATGATTTGGGGGCTTGAGCGGGAAGCCGAAGTCGTTCATGGTGAAGACGTCTTCAAGGAACTCCGACTCCTGGAAGTAGCGGATTCCGCCCGTGGGGCGCGAGGGATCGAGCTTGTGGGCCATGGCGTTGGTTCGTGTGTAGAAGTCGTGGCTGTCGAGCGACTCGTTGATGCGCACGCCCCACAGAATGATGGAGGGATGATTCCAGTCGCGGCGGATCATGCGGCTTACGTTGTCGACCGCGATGTCCTGCCAGGCCTGATCGCCGATGTGCTGCCAGCCAGGGATCTCCTCAAGCACCAGCAAGCCGATCTCGTCGCATGCGTCGAGGAAGTGGCGCGACTGCGGGTAATGCGAGGTGCGTACGATGTTGCAGTGGAGGTTCTTGCGCAGAATGACTGCGTCGCGGCGCTGAACGCGACCGGGCATGGCCTGGCCCACCCACGGAAAGGTCTGGTGACGATCGAGGCCGCGCAGCTTGACGACTGTGCCGTTGAGCGAAAACCCCTGCGGCGTGAAATGCGCTTCGCGAAAGCCGATGCGTCGCACGTCGTGGTCGAGCACATCGGCGCCGCGCAGCAGGCGCACTTCAACGCGATAGAGCTTGGGCGAGCGCAAACCCCAAAGCTCGATGGCTCCGAAGTCATCGAGATGCAGCGTTTGAGGCGTGAGCCCCTCGTCGTTCCAGCCGGGTACGGGTTGCCTGGCCGTTGCCAGAACCTTGTCACCGTCGTAAAGCGCCGCTTCGAGCGAGAGGCCCGCTCCGAAACTCTTCAGATCGCTTTCCAGGAAACATTGCACATCGACGGACGGCTTACCCGACAACACATCTTTCGGCTGCGCAAATATATTTTCAATGAACGTTGGCGACACCACGCGCAGCGAGACTTCGCGATAGATGCCGCCAAAGGTGAGGTAGTCGATCTCGTAACCGAAGGGCGGGATGTCAGGCCGCTCGCTGGAGTCGACCTCGACGGCGAGCACATTGTCGCCATCGAACTTGACATCCTGCGTGAGTTCGAACGAGAAGGGCGTGTAGCCGCCTTTGTATTCGCCCAGGCGCACGCCGTTGAGCCAGACCGTGGAAGCAGTCATCACGCCTTCAAAGTCAACGAAGACGCGATGCCCGCGCGCCTCGGCCGGCAACCGAAAGCGGCGCCGATAAATGGAGACAAATTCGTAGGACTTCTCATCGAAGCTGTGCCACGGCAGGCGAAGATTGGTGTGAGGAATGGCCACACGCGTGAAAGCAGTGTCATCGAACTCCAGCGCGCGGGCTGCCGGTGTGGCCGCGGGGCTGTAACGCCAGTTGCGATTGATGGGCAGCACCACGCGCCCAGCGGCGGGCACCGAGTCGGCAGCGGAAGCGGCGCTTGGCAAGCCAGCCGCCACGGTAGCTCCGGCAACAAATGTTCCAGTGGTCTTCAGGAAATCGCGGCGATCCATGAGGCTCCTTGCTTTCAAGACGAAACACGGCGGCAAATGGGTCCAGTCAGGGCTTGGTGGCAGGCGCTGATTTGGAGGAATAGACAAACTGCTTCACGTCCGCGCGTTCCTTGTCGACTTCGGCCAGGTGCTGCGAGCGGAGTCGCTGATACACATCGAATTCCTTTTGTGCTAGATCTTTTTTCCCAGTGTGAACGTAGTCCGTTCCCAGGCGGTAATGCGCGTCGGAAAGGTTCTGATCGAGCTCGATGGCGCGCACGTATTCCGGTATGGACTTGTCGTACTCATGCTGGTCGGCGAATAAATTGCCAAGCTGCAGGTGGGCTTCGGGCAGAGAACCGTCGAGGGCAATCGACTTGCGCAGCAGCGCCTCGATGGCCGCCAGATCGAGGCTTGCCTCTCCCATGCGCTTTCCCTTCCAGAGGCTCAGCGCGTAGTAGTACTGCGCCAGCGCATTGTTGGGCTCAAGCTCGGCATAGCGCCGGAAGCGCTTGATCACATCCTCGGCCTGGCTGGGCGAGCTGTCGTAAGCCTTGGAGAGAAAGAGATAGCAGCGCGCGTCGGATGGGTCGAGATCGGCGGCGGCGAGCAGCGCCCTGACAGCGTCATCGTACTTGCCCCTGAGGTCGAGAGTCATTCCCAGGCCGATCATCAGGCGAGGCGAATTCGGATAGCGCAACGTGGCATTCTGAAAGACTTCAATGGCCGGCTCGTAGGTTCGGTGGAGAAGAAGCTCACTTCCCCAGTCGAAGAGGTTCTGCTCGCTGGGATCCAAATGAGCGGCAGTCTCAAACTCGTTCGCTGCTTGAAGAAAGTGTCCGTCCTTCTCCTCGATTTCGCCGAGAAGGTCGTGCAATTCGCCGGTGTCTTTTTGACGAAGGGCGATCTCTACAGATCGCCTTGCCTGGTCAAGCCGCCCGTTGAGAAAGCTGGCCTGAGCCAGGTCGTAGCTGTTGTTGTATGAAGAAGGATCGATCCGCTGAGCCTGCTCGAGGAATGGAAGCGCGTCGGCGAGCTTGCCAGACTGGATGTAGAACTCGCCGAGGTTATGGTTGGCTTGAAAATCATTCGGCTCCAGAACGAGAGCCTTGCGAAACTGCTCGCCTGCCAAATCTGCTTTGCCGGCGTGCATCAGGCCCGCGGCCAGGTTGGTGCGGGCCTCGGCCGACTTCGGATTCAATGCCACAGCTTTCTGCAAGTGTTCGATGGCCTTGGGATCCTGCGACAGCGATACATAAACAAGCCCCAGCAGTTCATGCATGGCAAAACTGTCTGGCGCGTGGGGCAAGAGGCTCTCCAGCTGCACCGCGGCTTTGTCATACTCGCCAGCCTCGTAATGCGCCACGGCCGACTGATACTGTCGATCCAGTGCCTGCTTCTCGCTCTCCTGTGCCTTCGCGGATGCCGAGGCGGCCAGGACTGCACACAGGATTGTCAGCCGAACAGGATGCCTGTTGCTCACCGCCCACCTCCGCAATCACCGCGTGAGCAAAGCGCTACGCAGAAAAAGCCCCGGGAAAGAGCGCCCGACTGGCGAGCCTCCCCCGGGGCGTTTTCATTCTAGCCTAGTAGTACAGCTTCAGAGCAAACTGGATCTGCCTCGGATCGTAGGGAGCATCGCGCGTGGATCCAATCTCTCCGAAATTTGAGCTGTTGAAATTGCCCGAGTTCGAAATCGCAACCACGCCATTGCCGCCGAAGTTGGGCGAATTGAAGTTCGGATGGTTGACAATGTTGAAGAACTCGGCGCGAAACTGCATTGAGAAGCGTTCGGTAATCTGGAAGGCCTTGAACGTCGAGAAGTCGGCCCGGTGGAATCCAGGTCCGGTGGTAGTCGTGTTGTAGCCGCCCAGGATGCTGACGCCAGCCCCGGATGGTATGCATCCAGATGGAGCCAGCGGAGTCACTCCAAGTTGACAGGGTTGCTGGAAGGCCCCGGGATTTCCAAACCAGTTCAGCTTTCCATTTGAGTCGGTATGGAGTCCGAGCTTCTGGCTCTGCCCGGGGACATTCAGATCGTCGCAACCTGTTCCCGAGGTTGTTCCGGTTGGACAACCGAGGGTAATCGGTTGGCCGCCCTGCAGCGTCAGGATCCAGTTGACGGACCACCCGCCCAGCACAGCGTTCGTGGCGCCTCCGGTATTCATGAAGCGCTTGTCTTTGCCGAATGGAAGCTCATATCCGCCGCTGAAATGGAAGACCTGGCGGAGATCGAAATCGGCCAGACCGCGATCGAAGTTGGGACCAATCCCCGGTACCCACGGTGCGCGGTAGCCTCCCGAACTGCCGCCATTGAGCAGATCGCCGGCATCGGAAAGCGTCTTTGACCATGTGTAGGTGAGCAAGTAGGTCAGCCCATTCGCGAATTGCTGCTCGAGTTTTGTTTGCAGGCCGTTGTAGGTGCTCACGCCGATCGTTCTCTGATAACTCCCTCCCTGTCCAAAGTCCGGGAACGGAACGGTTCCGGGCACATGTGCGTTGGCTGGAGACGTGGTGCTTGCTCCATACGGCAAGATCGCAGTCACATCGTTGTTGCCAATTCCCGCCTGGAGATTCTCGCCGTGGGTGAGCACATACGAGGCCTGCAAAGACAAACTGTGCGTGAGCGAATACTGGAGGGTGACATTGGAACTCATCGTGAGAGGCGTCTTGTAGTCGAATTGAAGCCCCTGTAGGCCCAGTCCCTCGGCGTTGACAGCGCCGGGTGTGAATCCGATACAGGAGAATCCGGATTCAAGGGTCGCGGTCCCGCCAGGACCGGGCGTACCTCCGGATGCGCAACTTCCGGTTGCGAACGGAGTGCCGATACTCACAGGCGCCACCAGGGTAGTATTGCCAGGCCCCAGCACCGAGTAGTTGAAGTTGTACACGAAGGGATAATTCTCACCGATATTGGGACCGTATCCCTGATTCTCGAATGCGTTGTAAAACACGCCGAATCCGCCGCGGCCAACGAGTTTTGGATTGATCTGATAAGCGAAGCCAGCGCGCGGTGCAAAATTGGCCTTTTGAGTCTGGACGAGCCCATTCCCGTACTTGTCGGTGCTCCTGAGCGTGATTCCGTCTTTCGTCAGCAAATCGAGAAAGCCATCGCCGGCAAGACTCGGGTTGGTCGCTGTCGAAGACAGAGTCCTCACGTCCTTACCTGTGGACGGAATGAGGTACTCGGGCACGTTATCCGGCGGTCCGCTTTGAATGAAGTTGGCCTGACCGCCATTCGATTCACCGATCGCTCCGAAGTAATCCCAGCGCAGTCCAAGATTGATGGTCAGCTTGGGGTTAATCTTCCAGTCATCCTGAAAGTAGCCTGCCGAATAGTTCCTTTCATCGTAGGTCTTGCTGATGTTGGAGGCGCGCACATCGTCGGAGCCGCCCGAATAGTTGAATGCAACGGAAGATGGAATGGTCTCCCCCTCCGAGTTCGCGGTATCCGGCGCGGGAGGCAGCAGGATTTGAGCGATGGCCGTCTGGTTGCTGTTCTGGCCAGGGATATCGGTGAACTGTCCGCTATAGTCGAAGGCGCCACGCGACCACGCCGGCTGCAGGGTTGAGAACTTCACGTGCTGAACTTCAATGCCCATCTTGAAGCTGTGCTGGCCGTAGATCTTGGTAAAGTCGTCGGTGACCTGGATCGTCTGGGTGACTTCGTCCGAGGGCAGGAAGTTGTTGCTGCCCAGGTTCGACAGATCGTTGAAGGTGAAATTGGGAAGACCGCCGTTCTCAGCCACCTGCTGGATGCCCTCGATTCCGAACTGGGCGGGAATGCCCATAGTGCCGCCGTCAGGGCCAAAGCGTGTGGCATGCAGGTGGGCAAACCCGGCGCGTACCTGGTTGATGGTGTTCGGCGTGAACACGTGGGTATATCCGGCGACGGCCTGGGCGGATTTCGCCGTCTGGATGCCCTCCTGGAATGCCCCGCCATCGGCTATGCCACCAAATGGCCCCGGAATGTATTGCGGGTCATCCGAGTAGCTGTAGCGGAAGAATATCTGATCCTTCTCAGTTGGATTGAAGTCCTCGCGGGTGTCGAAGGAATTGGAATGCTCGAAGAGATTGGGACTCGACCCGAAATTGTTGGTGACTCCCGAGGAAGTCGGCGCCGGATAAAGATTCAGGAGTTTGACCGCATTCGAATCGATTCGGGCCGCCGGAAGTTGATTCAGGCCGGGGCAGGCTGCGATTGTAGGGGCCGTGCGTGCCGCCGATGAACAGGTGCCGATGCCGAATGGATCACGAACATAACCGGAGGATGTGGCCGCAATACCCGTCACCGGATCGACGCTGCCCTGCGTTACCGAGCGCGTAGTGGCGGGGTCGAGGACCGTGCCCGGTATGATCATCCTCCCCAGAGCGTCGGCTCTCGGCGCGCCGCCGATCCTGTCGGCAAGATTGGAGTAGTTGCTGGAGCGCTCCACGGCGGTTGGCACGGAAAGGCCAGAGGCAGTGTTGCCTTGCACGCGCCGTTTTCCTTCATAATCTCCGAAGAAGAAGATCTTATTCTTGATGATCGGGCCGCCAGACGTTCCTCCGAATTGATTCTGACGCAATTCGCCTTTCGTGATGTGGTTAAAGTCTTCAAACCAGTCCGCGGCGTCGAGTTTGTCGTTGCGGAAAAACTCCCATACCGCTCCATGCAGGCTGTTGGTGCCGGACTTGACAGTGGCGTTGAGGACGGCGCCCGCAGAACGGCCCAACTCGGCGCTGAAGTCCGCAGTCTGCACCTTGAACTCCTGAATCGCGTCCAGAGGAGGCAGAATTACGAAGTTGGTGCCATTGAGGAAGTCGACGTTGTTGGAGTTGTTGTCGATGCCGTCCAGCAAATAGTTGTTCTGGGCGGGACGCAGGCCGTTGGCCGAAAAGGCGCCCGATGCCGCGTTGCCGCGGGTGTCGGCCTGCGGTGTTTGCATGCCGGCGCCTAGCTGCGCCAGGAACGTGAAGTTGCGTCCATTCAGCGGCAGATCGTTGATTTCCTTCTGGTCAATCACCTGACCGACGGAAGCCTCTTCGGTTTGCAGCAGGGGCGGCGTGGTGGTCACCTCGACGGTTTCGGTGGCCGCGCCCAGCTTGAGTTGAATGTTGATCTGCAGGGTCTGCGCGACGTTGACCGTCAGGTTCTCCTGCGTGGTCTTCGAGAATCCCTTGGCAGTGGCGGAGACCGAGTAGTGCCCGATTCTCACCGGTGAAAATGTATACCCGCCGGTACCGTTGGTTTTGGTCTGCAAGGTGATGCCCTGATCCGTGTTCAAGAGGGTCACCTGCGCGTTGGCTACTACCGCGCCGCTGGTGTCTTGAACCGTTCCAGTAATTGCTCCTTCATCCACCTGGCCGAACGCGCCTCGGCTTTGGGAGAGTAGGAGAAACAGGCATGCGAGAGTTAGGTAGCCAAACTGCCTCCAGCAATATACGATTTTGCGATCAAGGCCCATCCGAGTTCCCTCCGTCTTTTCTGGCTCAACTGGTGGTCTTCTGCAGCGATATGTGACCGACTCGAAAGAATCCTTCCCCTGTGTAACCGTTTACAAGCTGTGTTGTCGTGACTTGTGCTCGCAACGCTCTGTAAACGGTTTCATTTTGTGCGGGCAAGCTTAGTACAGTCGCTTTTCGTTTGTCAACCAAAAGTTGGAGAAAGGTTTTCACGGTGCTGGAATGGACGCCCGTGCATCCTGCATCGCTTTAGCGGTTATGTATTGGAATCAATGGGTTAGGAGGCGCCTCCTGGCAAATCGCAGCCTGAATTGATTAATGTCTCACGCTGCGAATATAATCCGCCCCAGCTTCGATCCAGATTTCCTGGAATGCGGCTGAACGCCGCTTAGCGTTTCCCGAGAGGTTCCTATGGAGTGCGGACTTTGCCCCGGCGCCGAGCCTGGATCGGAATCGGTTATAGATCCAGGCTGCATCGCCGACCCCTCCAAGCGCAGGTTCCTGCGAGCGGCCGGAATGCTGATGGGCGGCATGGTGTTGCCCAAAGCGCGTGGCCTTCAGCAGCGCTCTGCGCCCGCTGGCTCGGGGCACAAAATAGTGCTTGTGGTGATGGGCGGCGCACGCCGCGATGAGACTTTTTCGCCGGAGGGGCGCGTGAACATCCCGCACCTCGCAGGCGACCTGCTGCCCCGGTCACTTTTCTACCAACACGCGCGCAACGAGGGCGTGACGGCGCACTTCAACGCGATCTCCAGCATCCTCACCGGCAACTGGCAGCGCGTGGACGACTGGGGCAAGGTAGCGCCCACTTCTCCTACCATTTTTGAGCAGTTCCGCAAGGGGCTTGGTGCCGACCGCAGCGACACCTGGGTGGTGGCCAGCAACAAGGCGCTCACCAGCCAGATCGGGGCCAGTTCGGATACCGGCTTTGGCCCCTCGTACGGCGCCAACGTGGTGTTTCCCAAGCAACTGATGCTGACCGCTGTGGCGGAGGCGCTGCGTGAAGGGCGCACCGCCAACATGGCGGATCGAAGCAAGGTGGAAGTGGAACTGGAAAGCGCGATGGAGGGCAGCAACTATGAGGGCCTGGGGTGGAATATCTTTGACGCCGCAGACCGGCTCGATCCACGCGTGCGCGGCGCAATCGAGTCCGCCATTGCCGGCTTTGTGCGCGGCGGCGGCCCCACTTCCGGCGACGAGTTGACGTTTTTCATGAGCCGCGAAGTGATGCGCAAATTTGCGCCCCAGGTGCTGGTGGTGGCGTTCTCCGACGTGGAGGCGGCGCATTTCGGCTCCTACGCGCTGCATCTGTCGGGCATCAAGACGGCGGACCGTCTAACCTACCAGTTGTGGCAGGAGATCGAAGCCAACCCCGATTACCGCGGCAAGACCACAATGGTGGTGCTGCCCGAGTTTGGCCGCGATCCCGATGGCTCGTCAACCAACGGATTCTTCAATCACCGCGCCAACACTGATTCCACGCGAGACACATGGATGATGACGCTGGGCGCGGCCGTCGACAGACCGCAACTGGTGGAGCGCACCGTTCGTCACGTGGATCTTTGTCCCACGCTTGCGGACTTGCTCGGCTGCCCGCGGATTGAGGTGCAGGGCGAGAGGCTGAGGGAGTTTCGCGTGTAGCCCAGGAAGCGCAAAGGATTCGAAAAGGAAGCGAGTATGCAGGCTCAGGAAAAGTTGCCGGCGCGCATCCAGCAAGCTCTCGACGAGGGCTTGCTCGCGCGCATCCCGCTCACTTTTCTTCCCTACGTCAATCAACAGCTCAGCCAGTGGGATGTTCTCTTTCCGCGGGAACGCCAGTCGGTGGAGAGGCTGCTGCTCTATGTGGCCAGCCTGACCCCGGAGCAATCGGGCGCGCTCTTCCGCCCGGTGGTCGAGCTCGAAAACAAAATGGGCGTGCGCAACTGGCAGTTCTCCATCGCCGAGCAGACCATCCAGAACTCTTCCCAACTGGCCAGTTCGCCCTATTTCCAGGAATGGCGCCGGGCCGTGCAGACGGTCTTCGACGCGTCCGACGACCACGCGCTGAAGACCGATCCGCCTGCAGTGAAAGCACGCAACCGGCTGGTCCTGCTCGGCATTCCCCGTGCACTTCCCCTCGATGAAGCGGGCGTTTGGCGCAGATGGCAGGGCACCGGCCGGCCGGTGAAGCTCGACCTCGCCGCTGCCGGGCGACAAAGTGCATTGGAGTTCCTGGTTGCAGGTGCACCCGCGGCGCAGGGCGTTCGCCCGCCGGCGCTGCTGGACGCCATGCGCAAGGGGCCGGAAGATTCCGCCGCGGATGTGTGGGTTGTGGATGCGGGCAAATCGCTGGTTGAATCGGTGCTGACCCGCGATGCGGCCCCCTCTGAGAGGGGCGCAGTGCTGCTTAGTTACGCCAGGCTCGACCGGTACCGCGAGAGTTTTTCTCGCGAGATGAACACCATGCGCAAGGACCTTGCCGACGCGGATGCCGTATTTGATCGCCTGCGCAAAGTGGACGTGACTCCGTGGTGCCCGCCTGAAGTAGCTGCAGACGCCGCGCTGCGCGAGTACCTTCGATCGCTGTATCTCACCGGCAATGGCGCCGTGATCTTCGGCAACTCATTCGTGCAGTGGGGAGCGTCTGAAGCCATCCGCCGCGCTCGTCCGGCGTTCGTGGCGGCGCAGTTTGGCATGCGGAGCAAGCCCAAGCCGTTTACCGGCGTGGCCGTGTTCGACAATCCTGACCAGATCAACCCTCTGCCCGCTGTCGATGACGTGCCGGGCAGCGCATTGGACGCGCAAATGCTCGCGCTCTACGTGTGGCTATCTGCCATTCGTTATCAGGATTACCAAAGCGACACAGTTTGCGTCTGCGTGGCGGAAAGCATCTCGCAGGCCTACCTGGTCGCGCCACCGGAGTTTTCCATGGCGGAGGAGAAAGCGCCGCTGACCCTCGACCGGCTGGGGCAGGCACTGCGCGCGTGGATTGCCTGAAAAGTTTCGCGATCGAAGCCGGCCCATTCCGGTTCGCGATTTGAACGCGGTCTCGCCCTGGTGCTATCCTGCGGTCACTTCAGCGGGAACGCGGAACCAAGAGGATGATGCGACACAAAAACGATCGCCAACTCCTTTCCCGGCGGACCGTCCTGAAAAGCCTGGGAGCGGCGCCCCTGTTGCTGCGTGCCGCGCCATTCCACGGTGCATCGCTTCTCTTTGATTCAGCGCACGCACCCGCGAATTCCGCATTGCCCTTCGCCGACATCCGCCTCAGTCCGCACTACCCGGCAAAATCTCCGCTCGCCGATGTGCTGCGCCTCGTTCCTCCGGGCTCCGATGAATACGTTTCCGAGAAGTATGCTGCTGAGATCCAGGCACTCCTGAAGCAATGGGCCCGCGGTCTCATCGCATCTCCGCGCGATCTGTCCTCGTTCGCGTCCATGCTCCACGAATCCATCGAGGCCTGCTCGCTGGCTCCTGCGCAAGAGACTTCCGTCCGATCTGGATTCGGGGTCGATGTGGTGAAACGAAAGTTTCCCGCCGGCGCCGTTCGCGGACGCGGGCCTTTTGTCCATGAGATTGAGCGCTGGCTGCGCGATGCTTCGCATGTTGAAACCGCGGAATTCGAAATCTACTCGATCGAAGAAATCGCCTCCGATCCGTTGACCGTCCGCCTTGACATCCGCTACGACGTCGTCACCGGCGGGAGCGAGGAGCGGCGCGAGGAGCGAGTCGGATCCTGGCGCACCGAATGGGAGCGCGACGCATCGCAGACCTGGACTGCGCGCCGCTGGCAAGCCGCGGAGGAGACTGTGAGCGCCACCCAAGGGCCGGCGTTTATCGACGCCACCGCGCAGGCGTTGGGCGGGTCCGACTCATACCACAGTCAGATGTTGCGCGGCGCGGACTATTGGCGCACCGTGCTCGATGGCGCTATCGGCTTGGACGTCTACAGCAACAACGGCGTGGCCGCGGGCGACTTTGACAACGATGGCTTTGACGACTTCTATGTGTGCCAGCCGGCCGGGCTGCCCAACCGCCTGTATCGCAATCGCGGCGACGGAACGTTTGAAGACGTGACCGAAAAATCCGGGGTCGGCGTGCTCGACAATACCGCCTGCGCGCTGTTCGCCGATTTTCGCAATGTGGGCCTGCAGGATCTGCTGGTGGTGTGCGGCACCGGCCCGTTGCTGTTTCTCAACCAGGGCAACGGCACGTTCGCGGTCAAGAACGATGCTTTGAGATTTGCCAGTCCTCCACAGGGCACATTCACCCATGCGGCGCTGGCCGACTACGACCGCGACGGACGCCTCGACATCTATTTCTGCACTTATATGTACTATTTGGGCCTCGACCAATATCACTATCCGATTCCGTACTACGATGCGCGCAATGGGCCGCCCAACTGCCTCCTGCACAACGAGGGCAACGCGACCTTTGTGGAGACCACCGAGGCTGCGGGGCTGAACGCCGATAACAACCGCTACAGCTTCTCCTGCGCGTGGGGCGATTCGAATTCAAACGGATTGCCCGATCTGTTTGTCGCCAACGATTTCGGCAGTTCGCAACTCTATCGCAACAACGGCGATGGCACGTTTACCGTAGCCTCGCGCACGGCTCAAGTTGAAGATGTGGGCGCGGGCATGGGCTGTGCGTGGTCGGACTACGACAACGACGGCCATCAGGATGTATACGTGCCGAGCATGTGGGAGGCCGCGGGGCAGCGAGTGTCCGGGCAGAAGCAATTTCACGAGAGCGCGCCCGAAAACATACGCGCACTCTATCGGCGCCACGCGCGCGGCAATGCGCTCTATCGCAACCAGGGAGACGGCACATTTAGAAACGTTGGCCGCGAGGCCGGCGTGGAGATGGGCCGCTGGTCATGGTCGTCGGATTTTTGGGATTTCGATCATGACGGCTACCCCGACCTGTATGTGGCCAACGGCTACATCTCCGCGCCGGACCGAAACGATCTGGCCGGTTTTTTCTGGCGGCAGGTGGTGGCAAAATCATCGGAAGACGCAACCCCCTCGCTGGCCTACGAGCACGGATGGAACGCCATCAACGAGTTGATTCGCTCCGATTCGACCTGGCATGGCTATGCGCGCAACGTGATGTTCGTGAACAACCGCGACGGCACCTTTGCTGAGGTTTCAGGTCCTGCGGGGATGGATTTTCTTGAAGACAGTCGAACCTTTGTGCTAGCCGATCTGGATCACGACGGGCGGCTTGAAGTCATCCTGAAAAACCGCAATGCCCCCCAGCTGCGGATTCTGCATAACGGCATAACCGGCATCGGCGGCTCCATCGCATTCCGGCTCCGCGGAACCAAAAGCAATCGTGATGCCATCGGTGCATCCATCACTATCGGCGCGGGCTCGCTGACCCAGACAAAATACCTGCAGGCAGGCTCGGGCTTCCTGGCGCAGCACTCCAAGGAACTGTTTTTTGGAGTGGGAGCCGCGCAAACTGCGATCGCGGCCACAATTCGCTGGCCCTCTGGCCTTTCGCAGCAATTCGACAGCCTGCCCGTCAACCACCGCATCGAGATCGAAGAAGGTTCAGCCACGGGTGGGGCTAAGCCGTTCGGCCCCGCGGCCTACGCGCATGGCGGACTGCCGGCCAACATTGAGCCGCTCCCTGCGCAGGCGGAAACCTGGCTCATTGAGCCGTTGAAGGCTCCGGAGTTTTCCGCGCCCGATCTTACCGGCGCGCCGCGCTCACTCGAGTCGCAGCGCGGCAGATTCGTTCTGCTCACTTTCTGGAGCGCGTCCGCACCGCTCTCGCTCGATCAACTTGGGTTCCTCGATAGTCATCGACAGTCGCTTGCCGCAAGCGAGTTGCAAATTCTGGCTGTCAATCTGGACCGGGCTGCCGACTTGCAGACTGCGCGGTCCATAGCTGAACGGGCCGCGTTCCACTTTCCCGTACTTTTCGCAACCGATGATTTAGCCGGAATCTATAACATCGTGTACCGTCATCTCTTCGATCGGCGCAGAGACCTTGGAATTCCTACTTCGTTCCTTTTGGATCGCGCTGGAATGATCGTCAAGGTATATCAGGGACCCATCGACCCTGCGCGCCTGGCGCAGGATGTCTGGTCGATTCCTGCCAAAGATGCCGATCGCCTTGGAAAGGCGCTTCCATTCAAGGGGACAGCCTACAACAATCCATTTCTCCGCAATGACTTTACCTACGGTGTCGCGATGTTTCAGCACGGCTACCTCGCGCAGTCTGCGGAGTTCTTCGAGCAGGCCGTGGCATCCCGGCCCAATGACCCGGAGGCTTATTACAACCTGGGTACGCTTTCCCTGCGAAGGGGCGATCGCGAAAAGGCGCGGGGCTACCTCGAGCAAACACTGAAGCTGCGCCCCAACTATCCTGAAGCCTGGAATAATCTCGGCATGATGGCCGCACAGCAGGGGAATTCCGACGAAGCCGTCCGCGACTTTCAAAAATCGCTTGAATTGAAGCCGGACTTCGCCATCGCCCTGCTCAACCTGGGCAATGTCTACCGCCGCCAGGGAGCCTTTGACAAAGCGCAGGAATGTTTGATCCATGCGCTCCGCATTCAGCCGGACGATCCTGAAATGAATTACAGTCTTGGCATGCTCTACGCACAGCAGGACCGGCCTCAACTCGCGCAGCAGTATCTGCGCAGGGCCATTGAATTGCGTCCCGACTACCCTGAAGCGCTGAACAATCTCGGCATCCTGTTCGTTCGCGGTCAGGATTACTTGAAAGCCGAGGAACAGTTCAAGTCCGGCATCCGTCTGGCGCCGGAATTCGACCAGTCGTATCTCAACCTGGCGCGCCTTTACGTGTTGCGGAGTTCGAAGGACAAGGCAAGAGATATATTGCTTGAGTTACTGCGCGTGCAACCCCAGAATCAGGGCGCGCGCCAGGCCCTGGAGCTGCTGCAATGACCGGCCTTTTGCAGAGCCAGGCCGGCCATCGGGAGGATAAAAGCATGAGTCGTCGCAACCCAGTCCCACAGAGGTTCGCAATTACGAAGGCTCGGGCCAGCACGGCTATCGTAGTTACTCTGCTTGGAATATTCGGCGCTCGGCCCGGATGCGCTGCCCCGCAACCATTAAGAGCTCCCACAAAATTTGAGCAAGTTGAGGCGCTGATCGAGCAGCATCGGCTTCAGGAGGCACGGACCGCGGTACTCGAAGCAATCACAATCAATCCGGCGAGCGTGGAAGGTTATAACCTGCTGGGTATCGTTGAAGGCGATTTACAAGACTACAGTAACTCCATTGCGGCGTTTCAAAAGGCCCTTGAACTCAAGCCAAACTCGGCGCGCACTCACATCAACCTGGGAAATGTTTATGTGACGCAGAGGCAGCCCGAACTTGCGGAGAAAGAGTTTCGTTCGGCTCTTCGAATTGAGCCAGCGAACCGCGATGGAAATTACGATCTTGGCGTGCTTCTGCTGGACAAACGATCGCCCGCTCTGGCCATTCCTTACTTTCAGCGTGTTCACCCTGAGAACCCTGAAACCGGACTGAACCTGGTCCGTGCTTACCTGCTCGCCCGGCGAACCTCCGAAGCATTGGTTGAGACATTGAAACTGTCGGCCGAGAACCAAAGCAATGTCCAACTGCATTTCTCGCTTGGCATCCTGCTGGCGTCGCAGAAACAGTACAAGGCTGCTGAAAGCGAGCTGGAAAAGGCAGCGGCCCTTCAACCCGGGACGTTCGAAATTCTCTATAACCTTGGACTGGCATCGCTGCGCGGCGGCGACAATGCCAACGCCGGCCTGGCATTGAACCGGGCGCTTAAGCTGAAGCCGGAATCCGCAGAGACAATCTATCTCCTCGGACAGGTTGCGGCCAACCAGTCGCGGCCGCTGGATGCTCTCGATCTGCTGCTGCGTGCGCATAAGCTGGCGCCGGACAATACGGACATCATCTATCTGATGGCCCAGGTCAGCATGTCTCAGAATTACTTCGAGGATTCAATTCCGCTGTTGGAGTCGGGTGTTCTGATTGCGCCGATGCGGCCTGATTTGCGCGCCGCGCTTGGCGAAAGCTACTTCATGGCAGGCAAAGTTGACAAGGCAATCGAAGAGTTTAATAAGCTTCTCGAAATCGAAGGCTCCGCGCGATCTTATGCTTTCCTGGGCCTTGGTTATCGCAATCTCGGCCGCTTCGACGAGGCCCGGCAGTACTTTGAGAAAGGGCTCACACTCGACCCTCATAATACGTCCTGCCTGTTCAACCTCGGATTCATTGCCGAACGCCAGGGGGACTCTGCTGCCGCAGAATCGATGTTTCAGCAGGTACTTCGTTTGAATCCTGACTTTGCCGATGCGCTGCTCGAACTAGCCAATCTTAGAATGGCATCAGGCAAGCTCGTTGAAGCCGAGGAACTGTTGAGAAGGTATGTCCGCATCGGCCACGATCGGGCCACCGGATACTATAAGCTCGCCAAGGTCGAGCGAAGCCTGCATGAATCGGCTGCGGCCGACCGTGACTTGAGCGTATTTCAGACTCTATCTAAGAATGCTTCTACCGGTCCCTATCCTTACGAGCACCTGTTCGACTATCTCGACAATCGATCGAAACTCGCACCCGGCGCACGCGATCAACTGGACCTGAATGAACTCACGGGGGAGATCGAGCGGCATCCTGATCAGCCGGAGGATCTTTACATGCTGGCTGAAGCCTTCTTAAAGGCACGAAAGCCCGATGACGCCCGCGCGATAGTTGAAAAGCTTGACAGGATTAGCGCGGGCGACTATCGCACACTGACTGGACTTGGTGTCCTGCTTGCCCGTTATCGCTACTACGACGATGCAATCCAACACTTTCAGCAAGCTCTCAAATCCAATCCCGACCTGGACGAAGTGAAGTTCGATCTTGCGGATGCTTACTTTCGTAAGCATCTCTATCCAGAGGCTCTCGATGCGGCACAGCAGGTGTCGGTGTCTGGTCGCAAAGACGATGCATATCTTGCCTTGCTCGGGGATATCTATGCCCATCTGGGCGACAGCGTCCATGCCGCGGAGATTTTTCGCGACGCCATCGGCCGTAATCCGGACGATGACCGAAACTATCTCGCGTTGGCTTTGCTTCAGTTTCGCGAAAAAGATGTGGCGGGTGCGAAGCAGACCCTGTTGAGGGGTCAGGCGCGCATTCCCGCATCGGGGAAAATCCTTTGGGGGCTGGGACTGGCTTCGGCACTTGATGGAAATACCGCGCAGGCAGCCGGACAACTTGAGCGCGCCGTCGATCTCCTTCCGGAATGGCCGGGAAGCTACTCGACCTTGGGCGTCTTTTACTTCCAAACCGGGCAGGTTGCCAAGGCAAGAGAAGTGCTGGGAAGATTCAAGAACAGCAGTTCAAGCAGCAGCCTTGACGTCAATCGAATCGAGCAAGTGCTTGCACAGGCTCCAGAATCGTCGCCTGATGGCGAGGAGTCGATGACGGCTGCCAACAGGGAGCAATTGCTTCAACTGGCGTTATCTCTCGCGGACAGGACTCTATGAAGAGCATTGTAGCTTTCTGGTCAGCGGTCCTGGTGGTTATTGCTTCAGGCAGCGCCAGTCACGACCCCAGCCCCGATGCACAACACCCCGCGAAAGCTCAAGACGCTCCAATTGCTGTCCACTTCACAGATATCCGCAAAAGTGCCGGCATCACTTTTGTACAGGACTCCACGGAGACCGAAGAGAAGTACTACCTCGAAACGATGGGAACCGGCGTTGCATGGCTCGATTACAACCAGGATGGGCTGATGGATCTCTATTTTGTTCAGTCCGGCGCCACCGATGCTTACAAGCCCGCCAATCCGTTACGTTCTGCTCTTTATCGAAACAACGGAGACGGGACTTTTACCGATGTCACTGGAAAGGCCGGCCTGGGTGGCGAGGGCCACTATGGCCAAGGCGTAGCTGTTGGCGACTTCGATAACGACGGCTATCCTGATCTCTATGTTACCGGCTATGGTCGAGCGATTCTCTACCATAATAATGGAGATGGCACATTTACCGATGTTACAGCCAAGGCGGGAGTAGCCGACGAAGGCCAGTGGTCCACCAGCGCAGGCTGGTTCGATTATGACAAAGACGGGTGGCTTGATCTTGTTGTAACCAATTATCTCAACTGGACTCCAAAGACAAATCTGTGGTGCGGCGATCGAGCGCCAGGTTACCGGTCGTATTGCAATCCCGGCAACTATTCGGGGCAGAAGACAAAGCTCTATCACAACAACCACGATGGGACCTTTACCGACGTGAGCGACAAGTCAGGTGTCGGACTGCCTGAATCTAAAGGCATGGGGGTTGTGCTGGCTGATTTGAATAATGACGGATGGCCAGACATCGCCATCGCCAACGATACCTGGCCGAACTTCCTGTTCCTTAACAACCACGATGGCACCTTCAAGGATGTGTCGCTGGCCTCGGGCATGGCCGCGAGCGAAGATGGACGCTATGAAGCCGGCATGGGAATCGACGCCGCCGACGTGGATGGCGATGGGTGTTTGGATCTTTATATCACGCACCTCGATATGGAACTGAATCGTCTCTATCGTAACGAGGGCGACGGAACATTCACTGACGACACTTACGGTTCGGGCATCGGCAACAAAGCCATGTTACTCAGCGGTGTCGCCGTTAAGTTTATCGATTACGATAACGACGGCTGGCCTGACATTGTGCAGGCCAATGGAGCGATGGTGGATAACGTCAATCTTTACCACAGCCTCATTTCCTACAAAGAGCCGCTGCTGATGTTTCATAACCTGGGTAATGGCCATTTCGAGAAGTCCTCCGATTCTCTAGGGCCAGATTTCACTCGGCCGATCGCTGGGCGCGGCCTGGCCACCGCCGACTTCAACAACGATGGGGGTGAAGGCATTGCCGTGAATGTGCGCGGGGATTACCCAGAATTGCTGCGAAACGACGGCGGCAACGCGAATCACTGGCTTGAGGTGCTGTTGATTGGTACAAAATCGAATCGCGACGGAATCGGAGCGACGCTGAAGCTTACTGCCGATGGGATGGTGCGCGTGGATCAGGCAAAGGGCGGCACCAGCTATATGTCGGCGAGCGATCCTCGCATTCACTTCGGCCTCGGCAGGCGCACGAAGGTCGATTCTCTGGCGATCACCTGGCCGAGCGGACAAGTGGACAAACTCACGAACCTGGCGGTGGACAGAATCATCGCCGTCAAGGAAGGTACCGGAATTGTGGCTCGCGCGTTTCCGAAAGTGGCGGCACGGTAGTTCGACGGCGCCTATGACCTCCTACGAATTGCCGCCTTTTCAAAAGCTCTCTGTACTCGATATAATCACCCCACTTTATGAATCAACCTCGGCGACGATTCCTCGGCTCCTCTCTTGTGGTACTCGGCAGCACTCTGACCGAAGCGCTTGCCGCTCCCCTCTGGAAGTGGAAGTCGCCGCTCGTCGTGAAGGCAGCGGAGCAGGATCATGCCACGTCTCCTGTGCAATTTGTGGATGTGGCCCAGCAGGCCGGTCTCACCATTCCCAACGTATGGGGCGGCATTGACCACAAGAGAGTCATTATCGAGACCAAAGGGAGCGGCATTGCCTTCTTTGACTACGATCAGGATGGATGGCTTGACATTTATCTCACCAACGGAAATCGTCTCGATGCGCATTGGCCGCGCGGGCAGGAACCCACGTCGCACCTGTACAAGAACAACCGCGATGGCACGTTTACCGACGTGACGGCAAAATCGGGCTTGGCGCGAACGGGGTGGCAAACCGGCGTCTGTGTGGGGGATTACGACAACGACGGATGGGATGACCTATTCTGCTGCTTTTGGGGACAGAACATTCTCTTCCGTAACAACGGAAATGGTACGTTTACAGATGTAACTCAAAAGGCTGGCCTGTCTCAGGAGAAAGACCGTTGGGGCACAGGGTGCACATTTCTCGACTACGACAGGGACGGACATCTCGATCTGTTCGTGTGCAATTTCATCAAACTGGAACCGGATAAGATTCCTGCCGCGGATAAGACGAATTTCTGCCAGTGGAAGGGCGTGCCTACTATGTGCGGCCCGCGCGGACTTCCCGGCGACACCGACATTCTCTATCGCAACAACGGAGACGGCACGTTTACAGACATGTCGGAGAAGGCTGGCATTCTCAAACCGGGACCGCGCTATTCAATCACCGCGGTTTCCTACGATTTTGACAACGACGGCTGGCCGGATATCTATGTCGCAGTGGATTCGGAGCCAAGCATTCTGTTCAAGAACAATCACGACGGTACCTTCACCGATATTGCAGTCATGGCCGGCTGTGCCTACAACGACGATGGCCACGAGCAGGCCGGAATGGGCCTGGCGGTGGGCGACTACGACTGTGACGGATGGTTCGATATATTAAAAACCAACTTCGCCGACGATACGTGCAATCTCTATCACAACAACGGCGATGGAACATTCAGCGATCTGTCGTTCAACTCGGGTGTAGGTATCAACAACAGCTTCGTAGCATGGGGCTGTGGATTTATCGACTACGACAACGATGGCTGGCCTGACATCATGCAAATCAATGGCCATGTCTATCCGGAGATCGACAAGTACAACTTCGGTGAAACCTTTAAGAACCCGCGGTTGGTCTACAGGAATCTCGGCAACGGAAGATTTCAGGATGTCTCGGCCACCATGGGACCCGGAATTACCGAGCGCTTCTCCAGCCGGGGAGCGGCCTTTGGAGACTATGACAACGATGGCGGGATGGATGCATTGATCCTGAATATGAACGATCTGCCTTCGCTTCTTCATAATGTCGGCGGCAACAAGCAGAACTGGATCAAGATCAAGCTTCTCGGCACTAAGTGCAATCGTACAGCCATCGGTGCGCGGGTTCGCGTTACCACTGGCAAGCACACGCAGATGGATGAGGTGCACAGCGGCACCAGCGTGATGTCGCAAAGCGATCTGCGGCTGCACTTCGGGGTGGGGAAGGTCGAAACGATCGATGCGATTGAGATCAAGTGGCCGACAACGCAGAAGATAGAACGGTTCGCGCAGGTCAAGGCAAATCAGATCCTGACTATCCGCGAAGGCGAGGGGATTGTTGCGACATACAAACCGGGGAAGTAGACATCATATGGCGGCGAATTCTCCGGATACTCTCAGTGCGCAACAGGATAAGTGGGCTGCCCGGCGACCAGAAACTGCTTTACTGCGCGGCGCTCGCGTTCCACCTCTGCGGCCTGCTGCTGCTTGAGTTCGTCGTGAAGCTGGAACTCTCGCTTGGCCTTTGCCAACTCACCGATGCGGTCGTAAGCCACGCCCAGCCGGTAATGCGCCTCGGCCAACCCGGGGTTAGCTCCGATCGCTTTCGAATAATTGTCGATCGCGTTTTCATAGCTGTTTTGCAAGGAGTAGAGTATCCCAAGTTGGAGATAAGCATCGGCACATTTGACGTCGATCGCTACAGCCTTCTTAAGCAGCGCTGCGGCCTGTTGCCAGGCGGCAGGATCCGCCGGCTGCCCGCGCTCTTTCCACACTGCCATTGCATAGAAATAGTTGGCCAGAGAGTTGTCAGGCTCGGCCGCGGCAAAGCGCTCGAGTCTCACTTCGATGCAAGGCAACGGACTTGGCGCTGCGGTCTGGATTTTGCCCATGAATAGGTAGGGATCGGAGCTCGCGGGATCCAGATCGGACGCGTGGCAGAGGCTCTCCGCCGCCTCATCGTACTTTGCTGCGGCAAATAACGCGGAACCCAGGGCAGTGAGCAAGCGCACCGAATTCGGGAACGATTGCGTGCCAGTTCGAAAGACATCCTCTGCTTGCAAAACGGCGCGATGGAGCAGCAACTCCGAGCCCCATTCGAAATAATTCAATTCGTTGGGATCGAGACGGGCAGCTCGTTCAAACTCATGCACAGCGGCCAGTGGATCGCCAGCCGCCTCGTCGAGTTCGCCTGCCAGGCGATGCAAGTCCGCAGTGTCATGATGTGTGAGCAGTTTCTCCACGTGCTGCCTGGAGATGGCGACGTCACCGGCACGCTTTAATGCCAGCGCAAGCTCGTACTCATTATCGTCGTTGGCCGGGTCGATCTGCCACGAAGCATCGAGCGGCGGGATGGCTGCTCGATAGTTACCCTGATTGAGATAGAACATACCGAGCGCGCGGTTTGCCGCGAAGCTGCCCGGCGCAGCGGCAAGCGCTTTTTGCAGTTCGCTTTCCGATCCCGCATCGGCGCTGTGAGGGCGTGGCGAGTCACTGACTCCCTGTTCCGTGCTGTCCGGTCTCAGTGTCAGGGTCTCGCGAGCCAGAGCTTCACTCGTGCGCAGGCTTGTGTCAGAGCCATGTCCGCCCGCTGCGGACCAATCGGTCACGCCCGCCACCGTGAAATCGGGTTTGTCGGCAAACTCCATCGCGAGAGCCGAGGGCGGTTTGGCTGGGCTTGAGCCGGCTTGAGTTTTCGCTCCATCCTCGATGACCAGATCGACTCGTTCTTGTTCGGCCGGCATGACGATTATCACGAGGCTTGGCTTGCTCCTGAGTCCCGATTTCTCTGCGCGCAGCGTATAGGTGCCGAGGGCGAGCGAGTGGAGCGTGAAGACTCCCGCGGCATCCGTCGTTGCATCCCTCGCGCCTTCGCCTGGCTTCTCAAGGTGCACCGCGGCGCCGTCGATGCGCTTGCCGGTTGAATCCTGCACGGTGCCTTGGATGACTGCCTCGCCGGATGGCCGCTGAGACGGGGCTTGCGCGCCTGCCTGCGCCATCGCCACACCAATCGCCGCCACCGTCAGACAGAGTGCGGCATGGCTCCGCCTGCCGGTTCCCGCGAGCCATCGATTCGAGATGGATGAACCTTGCGAGACGGGTTTCAATGTTCCCCCCTTTGGGGATCCTTGGCCGCCACTCAGTTCGGCGCCCAACGGCACTCAGCTGCTGCGTGTGGCGCGAATGGACGACAGGCCCATTTTACAACTAAGCGTGAAGCGAGAATTGCAGGCAGCGTTGCCGCTTGCAATTCTTTTATGGCCGATCTCCGCGAGTATTCCGGGACAGCGCAATGCGCGGGCTGGTGTCGACGCGCTGCTGCTGAGGTAGCGGATTGCGCCTTGTTGCGCAGAGATCTCAATGCCATTCGTAAGTTTTCTGCGACCGCTGGGCTGATGACGACAGCCGGGGCGCTTCTGCGAATCCATCCGATCAAGATCAGCGCCACAACGATTCAGAGCAGAATGCCCTGCAGCAGCGGCCGCGCGCCGACTGCTCTCAGCGGCTGACACAAGAGCCCCGGGGCCGATCAGGAACAGCGTCGCCGTGAGCCCCAGAATGCCCAGCCGCCGCAGCACCGGGAAGATCGACTGGAAGGTGTGCAGGTGGGTGGGCGAACGGGGAGGCAAAGGGTTAAGGAACGTTCGCAACTTGATCGCGGATGTCCCTTGGGCAGTCTTCTTCTCGGGGGAGGCCGAAGCCATGGTCATACACCATTCATTTGGTCATACAAAACCACCCTGGGTCTCTGAATGCATGATGTTGCACCAATGCTGGGTGCCCTGCCCAGAGGGCGCCCATCCGATTTTGGGACCCTGGGATACCACAAAGCCCATTAGCAACGCACAAATTCAAGCGGTCGCAGACCTAGAGTCTTGTTTCCGAGCCTTTTGTGCGCTACGCTGTACCCATGGGCAAGTTGAACGGAAACCCAGACCCACCCGACCCGATGACCATCTCCCCGCAGGTCTGAACCGTTCGGAGAGCGGTCTGCCCTGTTTCCGCGCCACCGCCCACGTGCTCACATCGCAGAAGGTGAAGGACGCGGAAACCGATATTGGCGAGCGCCCAATTGACCAGACCCAGGGCACGCCGGCGACGTAGCCTGAAATTGCGAACGGACTGGACATCCAGTCGTGGTATCTCCCTCTGAAACACAGAGCCGTGTAATACTTACACGCTAAAAAGTGGGCAGCTTTGTGGGTAACTTGTAATCCGGTATTAGCTAACTCATCTGTAATCAATAACGATTGGCTCCTCAGGTAGGACTCGAACCTACAACCCTTCGGTTAACAGCCGAATGCTCTGCCATTGAGCTACTGAGGATCGCCTGATGAAACACGTTTCGAGGGACGTGCTTCGTTAACCCTTTCATAGCAAAGACAGTTGTGTCGGTCAATTAAACGCTGAAAATGAAGGACTTTTGGCATCGCCCACGATCTGCACGATTGCTGTTCCCTCTCCCCCTCCCATTCGCGGATTGCTATCTGTACATCCCCGATTATGACCGATTTTGAAATAGGCTGACGACAAAATTGACTACATTTTCTGGGCGCGGATATGTAAGCTCAAAACGACCGGATCCTGGATCCTTTCCCATACCATGTATGGCTCAGGATTTGCGTCACCGCAGCTGGCGACCATCTGGAGATCATGATCGAATCGCCCAGGTGCCGCGCGAGGCGTTTACTCTGGAACTGGCACGCCTAGGTCGCGAATCAGAAATGGTTAAGCGCAGCCGAGGATTTGATGTCGGTCAAAGAGGAGCAATGCCGCCGAAACGACGTTCAAACACAGAAATGTCCGCTGGATATGAGACGCTGCTGTCGAGCGTCTCGGAACTCCTCCGACGTGGACGCCAGAACGCTGCGAAGTCGGTTAACGCGGTCTTGACGACAACCTACTGGCTAGTCGGGCGGCGTCTTGTGGAGTTTGAACAGCGCGGTAAAGAGCGGGCAGTTTACGGCTCTGAATTACTGAAGAGGCTGTCGGGTGATCTGCAGTCCCGGTTTGGTCGCGGATTCTCGGAGAGAAATCTGGAGCAGATGCGACAGTTCTATTTCCAGTGGGGGAATCCGCAGACACTGTCTGCGGATTCGGCCGCGGGATTCTCCCCAGAGATTTCGCAGACGCCGTCTGCGAAATTGAGTTTGGGAGACGTGCCCCTATTCTCGCTTTCTTGGTCTCACTACGTGCGGCTACTCTCTGTAGCGGATTTGAAAGCCAGGCAGCACTATGAGGAGGAGGCCCTTCGCGGGGGCTGGTCGGTCCGTCAACTCGATCGTCAAATTTCAACGCTCTCCTTTCAACGATCGCGTACCGGTCACCTCAAACACGGCACCGCAGAGAATTCCCCTGACCCTGACATCAAAGATCCATTTGTTCTTGAATTTCTCGGACTGAAGGACGAATACTCCGAGTCCGAACTGGAAGACGCGCTCATACGGGAGCTGGAGCAATTTTTGTTAGAGTTGGGCAATGATTTTGCCTTCATTGCTCGTCAGAAACGACTGAGAGTGGGCACAGAGTGGTATCGGGTCGATCTGCTCTTCTTCCATCGAAGGCTTCGAAGCCTGATCGTTGTCGAGTTGAAACTTGGTAAATTCACTCACGCCGACGCGGGTTATGGAAAGCCGGACGTTATGAAAAGTGCAGCATAGATTCGCCGGACAATCGAGGCTTGCCCATACTTTTTCTTCACATAACGTCCTGCCACACCCACGGTAAG
>Ga0302324_100003429_pt1 | contig 35775 bp, 34 predicted proteins | sample Palsa_T0_1_FD_201949 | JGI IMG/M metagenome (GOLD analysis project Ga0302324, IMG submission 201949) | Peat permafrost microbial communities from Stordalen Mire near Abisko, Sweden - Palsa_T0_1 | ecosystem: Environmental > Terrestrial > Soil > Palsa > Peat permafrost | place: Sweden: Abisko...
CTACCCGCTGGCGGTGCGCGCCGGCAGTTTCTTCACCAGCGTCAATCCGCTCTGGATTCCCTATCTGATGCGCGACACGTTTCGCTTGAGCGAGATGCTGGGAATGCCCTATCGCTGGCCGCGGCCCGATCCCGTGGTGGTCGATCCTTCCACGCGCGCGGCGACGCCGAACCAGCCGTATATCCACCGCCTGACAAGACTCGGCTGTGCCGCGGCAGAAATCGGCCGGGGCCTGCCGTTCCTCAGCGAAGTCAGCCGCACGATCTGGTCCGGTGAAATCGTCAATTGGCATGAAGGCGACCATCTCGCGCAAGCCGCCGCGCGCGCCGGTGTCGGTCTCGCCGCGCTCGATGCGAAGATCGCAGCCGATCCCGACAAATACGAAGCGATCATCCAGGAAAACCAGAAGGCGCATGAAGCGGCTGGCCATTGGGGCGTGCCGACCATGGTGTTCGAAGGCGAGCCGTTCTTCGGCCAGGATCGTCTCGATGTGCTGCTATGGCGGTTGAAGAAGAACGGGCTGCGCGAGCGGCAGAAAGTCTAACCGGAAAGTTCAAGCATCATGCGCCGGATGATTCTTATCGCGGCAGCCGCCATCGCAATCCTGTTGGCGGGCGTGTGGCTGACAATTTTGTCGCCGAATGTCGACGTCTGGCTTTACCGCAAGATGGCCGCGCACATCATCGGCCGTCCGCAGCCGCAACTGGCGCAGCCGGGCGAGTTGTCGGTGCTGCTGTGCGGCACGGGTTCCCCGCTGCCCGATCCGAACCGCGCCAGCGGCTGCGCGCTGGTGGCGGCGGGCGATCGCTATTACATCGTCGATGTCGGGCTCAGCTCCGTGCGCAACCTGCTCCTGTGGCGCATACCGCTCGAGAAGGTCGATGGCGTGTTGCTGACGCATTTCCACTCCGATCACATCGCGGAGCTGGGTGAGTTGCGGTTGCAGACCTGGGGCGCGGGCCGCCGCACGCCGCTGAAAGTTTATGGACCGCCGGGTGTTGCCGATGTGGTGGCGGGGTTCAATCAGGCCTATGCACACGATGCCGATTACCGCACCTTGCATCACGGCGAGAAATTCCTGCCGCGCGAAGTCGTCGATATGGTGGCGATTCCGATCCCGATGAACGGCGCAACGACGCCCGTGTTCAACCACGGCGGATTGAAAGTGACGGCGATCAAGGTGCATCACGATCCGGTCAAGCCGGCTTACGGCTATCGCTTCGATTTCGACGGCCGCAGCGTGACGATCAGCGGCGATACCGCCTACTACGAACCGCTGGCGGTCGCTGCACGTGGCAGCGATGTGCTGGTGCACGAAGCGCAATCGAACGAGCTGGTGGGAATTCTCGGCGCCGCGATGACCGAAGCCGGACGCACAAGACCCGCCAAAATCATGCACGACATTCCCGATTATCACACGACCCCGGTCGAAGCCGCCCGCATCGCCAATCTCGCGCAAGCCAAGCTGCTCGTGTTCACGCACATCAATCCGCCGCTGCCGAATTTTCTCGCGGAACGCGCCTTCCTGCGCGGCGTTTCCGATATCCGGCCCGAGGGCTGGCTCATGGGCCGCGACGGCACGCTGATCCGTTTGCCGGGGCACAGCAATAAGATTGAAGAGACGACGATAGAGTAGCTAACGCCTGCCGTTCTCCATGTAGCCCTGAGCCACGGCGTGCGGAAGCGCGTCAGCGGCATAAGTGAAGGTACCTTTGTCTTTCACTTCGCGCGCGGCGCGCACGAAGGCACCTAGCGCGGCGCGCGCAAAGGAGCCGCCCACGCTGATGCGTTTCACGCCGACGGCGGCAAGTTCTTCCACCGACCAGGTCGCGCCCTTGAGCCCCATCACGACATTGACGGGCTTCGAAACCGACGCGCAGACATCACGGATCGCATCGAGGCTCGGCAAGCCCGGTGCATAGAGAACGTCCGCGCCCACTTCGGCAAACGCCTGCACACGTCTGATCGTGTCGCCCAGATCGGGGCGGTCATGCAGGAAATTTTCAGCGCGCGCCGTCAGCACGAATTTTCTTTTGTGCGCCACCCTCGCGGCCGCCGCCACGCGCTCCACAGCGAGATGGAATTCGTAGATGGGATCTTTCGTATTGCCCGTTGCGTCCTCGATCGATCCCCCGACCAGGCCGATTTCCGCCGCGAGCTTGATCGTGGCCGCACAGATTTCGGGCGAGCGACCAAACCCATCTTCCAGATCGGCCGACACGGGCAGGCTCGTGGCATCCACGATTTCCTTGGCGTTCTGCAAGATTTCGTCGCGCGTGAGCCCCGCCGATGAGTCCCGGCGCCCGACCGCAAACGCATAACCCGCGCTCGTCGTGGCCAACGCGTCGAAACCCAGCGACGTCAGAATCCGCGCCGTTCCCGCATTCCACGGATTGGGAATCACAAACGCGCCCGGCCGTTCGTGGAGCGCCTTGAACGCGTTGTATTTCTGCTCTCGCGTCACGACTGTCCCCGCTCCAGGTCATCTCGGCGGGACATTATACGTTCCTTCGACAAGCTTCACGAAATTCCGCTCTTCACGCAGAATCAGGCCCTTGCTTTTCACCAACGCATCTTCGCGCGACAGATCCGCATCGTCCCTAAGCCGGGCGCGATAGGTTTCGTATTCCGCCAGCGTGTCGAACCCGATCAGGCCCCAGGCCACGTCGTTCGTCCCCTCATAGGGCATGAAGTAGCCGACCAGATGGCCGCCATTGCGCGGGATGATCGTGCCAAGATGCTCCGCGCGCCGCTCAAAATCGTCCTTCTGGAACGGATCGATCTGATAACGGATGATGCAGACATATTTCATCGGCTTTCTCCCGCTCGACGCATTTGACGCGTCAGTCCTATCACCGGAGAAACACGGATACTTCGTTCGCGAACGAACTATGTGTGACCGGTCCTGTGCCGTCGGCGCGGCAGGTCGTCTTCAGCGGTCGAAATCGACGGCGACGGTGTTGCCGCCGCTGAGGACGATGCCGACGCGTTCGCCCGCGGCCAGCACATACCGTCCGGAATGAACGGCGGCGAAGGCCGCGGAGCCACCCGGCTCGGCGACGATGCGCGCAGCACTCCACAACGCCTTCTGCGCAGCGCGGATGGCGGCGTCGTCCACCAGCACGACGCGCTCGACACTGCGTTGCGCGATCGGGAATATTTTTTCACCGACTCTCACAGGCGCCAGCGAGTCGGCGGCGAGCCCGCCCACCGGCGCGTCGACGGGCTTTCCCGCCGCCAGCGCGCGCTCAAGCGTGGGCGATGCCTCGGGCTCGACTCCGACGACGCGAATGCGGCCTGCACACCAGGCTGAGATGCCGCCGATCAATCCGCCCCCACCCACCGCGCACAGGATCGTGTCGAGGCCGCGCGTCTGCGCCTCGAATTCGAGCGCCAGCGTTCCCTGCCCCAGCATCGTCTCCGCCTGATCGAAGGCGTGCACGGCAAGCGCGCCCGATTGCGCGACCCAGGCCTGGCTCGCTGCCAGAGCCTCGCCATAGGCGGCGCCACCCACGACAAGATCGGCGCCGAAATCGCGAATGCGTGCGATCTTGGCGGGCGATGAGATCGCGGGCACAAAGATCTTGGCGTGAACTCCGCGCTTCATCGCGGCGTAGGCGACAGCCGCACCGTGATTGCCGCCGGATGCGGCCACGACTCCAGCCGCCGGGATGTCCCGCATCAAAAGATTGGCAAAGGCGCCGCGCGTCTTGAAAGAACCCGCATGCTGCAGCTGCTCGAGCTTCAGCGACAACGCGCCGCCCGACGAACCAAAATCGGCCGCGTCGCATTCGAGCACCGGCGTGCGCCTGATGTGCGTGCGGATAAGGCCGTAGGCCACCTCAATGCCGCTACGATCGACAACCGATTCCACCGGTCCACCCATTTTCCGCTTCCGCCTTGACTCTAATTGGTAACTTCGTCAATTGGCAATATACCTATACCACATGGCTTGCATGCGCTCGATCTGACAGTCCTATCGCTTCCACGTCTCGAACACTTCGTAGATCGGCGCTTCGGTGGGGCCGGATTTGCGGGCGCGGATGAGGCCGCGGAAGGCGAGCCAGCGCGCGGCGTTCTGCACCGAGGATTTCGACAGCCCCGTCTCGCCTGCGATGGTCTGCAGGCTGGCACCGATCGTTTGACGGCGTCGGCCGCGGGTCTGCCGCCACAGCCAGAGATAGAGCACGAACGCGCTCGGCATGCGGTCATGCCCGATCAAATCGCGCATCAGCACGTCGAGGATATAGGCGTCGAGGGGAATGCGTGCGGGAACGGCCAAGTTTTATTCCGATTCTTGTCATGGCCCGCGTGAGCAGGCCATCCAGGTGAAGCATCGACAGACACCAAAATGATGCACGGATTTGGGCCCTACCGGCTCAGTCGAACCGGGTACGCCTGGGTGACCCGCTTTCGCGGCTCATGACAACTTAGTTTTCCATCCATTACTATAGTATTCACTGGAAACCTTGCCTCGCGCACCACGCTTGGGTCAAGTCGGGTCAGGCATCAACGGAGACACATCAAATGATCAAGGGATTGAAATTCGCCGGCATTCCGACGCGCGACCAGGCGAAGGCTGTCGCGTTCTGGACCGACAAAGTCGGCTTTCGCGTGATGACGGATCAGCCGCTGGGCAATCAGCGCTGGATCGAGCTTGCGATCGGCAAGAGCGACACGCGTATCGTGCTGTTCACGCCGGACGGCCACGAAGACCGCATCGGATCGTTTTTCAATGGCTCGTTCGCCTGCGACGATGTCGAGGCGACGTGGAAACAGATGACGGCCAAGGGCGTGGAGTTCTCGTCGCCGCCGAAGAAAGAACACTGGGGCACCTCCGCCATCTTCAAGGATTCTGACGGCAACAGCTTCGTGCTGAGTTCCGGCTGATGGGCTCAGATGCGCCGCGCCTGAAAAAACCCCTTGAGCAGGCGCGACACCGCTTCGGCATCGCCGGCGCGCGCGACAGCAGGCCGGTGATGACAGGTCGGCTGTTCGAAGAAGCGGGGACCATGCAGCACCGCACCGCCCTTCGGATCGTCGGCGGCAAATGCGAGCCGCGCCACGCGCGCAAGGCTCGCGGCTCCCGCACACATCGCGCAGGGCTCGAGCGTGACGAAGAGCGTCGTACCCGTCAGCCGCTCATTGCCGAGGGCCTCAGCGCCTGCGCGCAACACCAGCATTTCGGCATGGGCGGTCGGATCGCGGCGCTCGACAATGCGGTTGCCGTCGCGCGCGAGGATGCTTCCGTCGGCGCCCGCAAGCACCGCGCCCACGGGAACTTCGCCGCGGGCGCCCGCGCCTTCGGCCTCTTCCAGGGCCATCGCCATCGCTGCGTCGTCCGTCATCACCGCTTGCCAGTACTCCTTCGAGACAGTACCCCGTAGCCGCCGCCCGCCCGAAGAGCAACAATTGACCGAAACCGCCGCCGGAGAACGCATCGCCAAGCTCATCGCGCGGGCCGGAATCTGCTCGCGCCGCGATGCCGAGAAGCTCATCGCGGAAGGCCGCGTCACGCTCGACGGCGAGAAGGTGACGACACCCGCCATCCGGGTGGGCGAGAACCATGTCATCGCGATCGACGGCAAGCCGTTGATGGAGCCGGAGGCAACGCGGCTGTGGCGCTATTACAAGCCCATCGGCCTCGTCACCACGCACAAGGACCCTGAAGGGCGGCCGACCGTGTTCCAGTCGCTGCCGAAGGATTTACCCCGCGTGGTGTCGGTCGGACGGCTCGACGTCAATTCCGAAGGCCTGCTGCTCCTCACCAATGACGGCTCCATGGCGCGCATGCTGGAGCTGCCGGCTGCGGGCTGGTCGCGCAAATATCGCGTGCGGCTGTTCGGCAAGGTAACACAGGCCGATCTCGACCGGTTGGCAATGGGCGTCACCGTCGACGGCGTCAATTACGGCCCCGTGATCGCCGACATCGAACGCTCCAAGGGCGTCTATTCCTGGGCCAGCGTGACGTTGAAGGAAGGCAAGAACCGCGAAGTGAAGCGGCTGATGGAATATCTGGGGCTCAGGGTCGCGCGGCTCATCCGCATCCAGTTCGGTCCGTTCCATCTGGGCCAGCTCGCCGAAAGCGCGGTCGAGGAAATCCCCGCCAAGATCTGGCGCGAACAACTGGGGATGGGCCGGAAGAAAAGAAAGCGCGAAGGCGACGCGATGCCGTGAGGCGCTCGCGCCTCCGCCGCTTCACGAAACCAATTTTATTGGATTGAATTGTCGTCCCACTCTCATCACCATGGCCACCTCGAGGGCGGTCATGGTGAAGTGTTTTGCCTTTTGGAGCTTGGAACACGATGCGCGAAGAAAAAGTCGAGATCAAAACGGCCGATGGTAAGGCGGATGCGTTTGTCTATGCGCCCGATGGACAGGGGCCGTGGCCCGCGGTGCTTTATTATCCGGACGGGATCGGAATCCGTCCGGCGTTTCATCAGATGGCGCAGCGGCTGGCGGCGGAAGGTTATGTCGTATTGCTGCCGAACATCTATTATCGCACCACGACGGGGCCGTTCTTCGATATTCCGCTCGACTTCAACGATCCGAAAACGCGCCAGCGCTTCGTGGAATTGAGCGGCCCGCTCATTCCCGAAGCGATGGAACGCGACGCGCTGAGCTATCTCGAATATCTCGGGCAGCGGAGCGACGTGAATGGCCGCATGGGCGTCGTCGGTTACTGCCTGACGGGCAGAATGGCGATGCGCACCGCGGCGGCGGCACCGGATCGCATTCTGGCGGCGGCCGCTTTTCATGGTGGCGGCCTTTACGCCGAGGACAACACAAGCCCTCACGTCGCGCTGCCGCACATCAAGGCGCGGCTTCTGTTCGGGCATGCCGAGAACGACAATTCGATGCCCGCCGATGCGATCGCAAAATTCGAAGCGGTCCTCAAGGAATGGGGCGGCGTGTTTGAAAGCGAAACCTATCCGGCGAAGCACGGCTGGTGCGTTCCCGGCAGCGAAATCTATGACGAGGCCCAGGCCGAAAAGCACTATGCCAAGCTCAAGGCTCTGTTCGCCGAAACGCTGCGGTGAGACACTTCACGGACGCGCGATTGTCGATTGACTTCGCCAGATTCACCGGCAGAGCCTAAAACCTGATCGACGTCAGAATCTCGGCCAATTGCTCCTGCGTGAACGGCTTGTCGAGCTTTGTCACATTGCCCGCCGCGCCGCCGGGCAGTTCTGCATAGCCGGTCGCCAAAAGCACCGGAATCTCGGGCCAGGCTTCCCTGACGGCTTCGATCAGCTGCATTCCGGTCATCTTCGGCATCGCCTGATCGGTGATGACCAGGTCGACCGGTTGCCGCCGCAATATCTCGAGCGCAGCGGCACCCGAGCTTGCCTCCAGCACGATATGACCCAAATCCTCGAGCATGGCCGAGGTGTTGAAAAGCACCAATGCGTCGTCGTCGACGGCCAGTATGCGAAACGAGCGGCGCGGCGCATCGTCTTTCGCCGCAACGACTTTCGCTTCCGCCGGTTCCGGCAACGACGCCGACGGCAGCCAGATTTCAGCGGTCGTGCCTTCGCCCTTGCGACTCTTGAGAACGAAGCGCCCTCCAACCTGTTGGCTCATTCCCATAACACTCGACAGGCCAAGCCCTGTGCCCTTGCCGACACCCTTGGTGGTGAAAAAGGGTTCCATGGCCCTGGCGAGCGTCTCCTCGCTCATCCCTTCGCCCGTATCCTGCACGGCCAGGCACACATATTGCCCGGCCGGGAGGCACGTTTCGTGGCCCGCTTCGACATTTTGTTCTCGTGCCGAGATCAAAATCGTCCCACCATCGGGCATGGCGTCGCGCGCGTTCACCGTGAGATTGAGCAGCGCAAGTTCCAGCTGATTTTGATCGACCAGGGCTTTTCTCATGGTCTGCGGGAAGCGCGTTTCGATCCGGGCAGCCGGACCGAGCGAACGCTCCAGCAGATCCATCATGCTGCGCACCAGTGCCGGCACATCGACAAGTTTCGTATCCAGTTGCTGCTGTCTCGAAAACGCCAATAGACGTTGCGTCAGAGATGCGCCCCGCTGCGCACCCATTGTGGCGTTGTCGAGGAGGCGCAGCATGCGGGGGTCGTTCGGCAACTTCTTGCGCAACAATTCCAGGCTGCCCAGAATCGCCATCAGCAAATTGTTGAAGTCGTGCGCCACGCCGCCAGTCAGCTGGCCTACCGCATCCATCTTCTGCGACTGGAATAGCGCCTCGCGCGCCCGCTCGAGAGATTCCTGCACGTTCTTGCGCTCGGTGACATCCCGGGTAATTTTCGCAAAACCGAGGATCTTTCCGTCATCGTCGCGGATGGCATCGATCACGACATGCGACCAGAACCTCGTCCCATCCTTGCGGACTCGCCAACCTTCCTTCTCGAACCGCCCTTCCCGCCTTGCGATCTCCAGGGCCCGTTGCGGTTCGTTCCGGGCGCGGTCTTCTTCCGTATAGAATTGCGAAAAATGCTTGCCGACGATTTCGGCCGGCAGATATCCCTTGATGCGTTCGGCGCCCTTGTTCCAGTTGGTGACGATACCCTCCGGGCTGATCATATAGATCGCGTAGTCCGTTACGCCCTGAACGAGAAGCCGAAACTGCTCTTCGCTTTGCCGCAACGCCTCCTCGGCCGCTTTCCGTTCAGAGAGATCGCGCGTGACCTTCGCAAACCCGGTCAATGTGCCGTTGCGGTCCCGGATCGGGTCGATAACCACATGCGCCCAAAAGCGGCGGCCGTCGCTGCGGACCCGCCATCCTTCGCATTCGAATTTGCCTTCGCGCGCCGAGGTTTCGAGCGCGCGTACGGGCAGGCCCGCCCGGATGTCCTCTTCGGTGTAGAACTTGGAGAAGTGCTGGCCGATGATTTCCTCGCGCGTATAGCCCTTGAAGCGCTGTGCACCGGCGTTCCAGCTTGCCACGATGCCGGACGAATCGAGCATGTAGATGGCATAGTCCGTAACCGCGTCGACCAGCTGGCGATATCGCTCGCTGTCGTCGGCGTCAGGGATGAGCGTGTCCATGGGGTTCTATGCGGCACGTTGGATCGATATGCGAACAAAGGCATCTGCAGGCGCGGATTCCAAACGGTTTCGCCTCACGCGCATCCCATTGTTATGTTGCAACGCCTCCCGACGGAGATTAACGCGCCAACGACCAAAGCGCTCCCGTCCTCCGGCGACTTTCGGCAGGTTTCTTAGGATCGAATCCGCAGAGTGTGCGTCGCAACAACCAATTCGCCCAACACCTGTCGCAATACGCAAACGGCGAAATCCCGTGCGAGCAGGCGCTTTCGCTTAGAACATCGGAGAAGTGCGTCTCAAACGTGCTGCCCGCCGTTGATGTGCAGTTCCGCGCCGGTGACGTAGCTCGATTGATCCGTACACAGATAATAGATCGCTTTGGCGACTTCTTCGGGCTGACCCAGACGGCGCAGCGGGATGGTCTCCACGATCTTTTCGGTGCCCGGCGACAGGATCGCGGTGTCGATCTCGCCGGGCGCGATCGCGTTGACGCGCACGCCCAATGGTCCGAAATCGGCCGCCATTTCGCGCGTAAGCGCGGCAAGGGCGGCCTTCGAGGTCGAATAGGCGGAACCGGCAAACGGATGCACGCGTCCGCCCGCGATGGATGTGACGTTCACGATCGCGCCATGCGCCTTGGCGAGTTGCTCGATCAGGCCCTGCGCGAGCCAGATGGTCGAGAACAGGTTCACTTCGAACACCTGCCGCCACAGATGGGCCGCGCTCGACAGCGTATCGAGACGTTCGCCTTTGGGACCTTTGGGCGAGATGCCGGCATTGTTCACGAGAGCATCGAGTTTACCCAAAGGCAACCGCTCGCGCATTTCGGCCACGGCACGGAGCGTGTCCTTGGGATCTGACAGATCGACCTGAATGTGATCTTCGGGGCCGGCGGCCCAGGGACAATTCTCTGGGAACGCATGACGCGAACAGGTGATCACCCGCCAGCCCGCACTCGAGAAGCGTTTCACGGTGGCATGCCCGATCCCGCGGCTCGCGCCGGTCAGGATGAGCGTGCGTTTTTCGGTGTCGGACGTGGGTTTGGTGTCGGCCATGGCGGGACAGTAGCGTTTTTGGTTCGGGGCGAATAGCGAATAGCGAGCGGCAAATTGAGAAGGAGGATAACCCTGCCGGCTATTCGCTACTCGCCCCTTATGTCCGCTCCAGTTCCGGCGGCGTCTCAACCCCCGCGGGGTCCTGGTGAATGATCACCTCGGCATTGGGGAAGGAGGACAAGATGTCGGCTTCGACCACGTCGCTCACCTCGTGCGCCCGCGTCAGACTGATGGCGGGATCGAGTTCGATGTGAAGCTGGATGAAAGTGGAAATGCCCGCCGCGCGCGTGCGCAGATCGTGCATGTTCAGCACGTCCGCATGGCGCATGACGATCGCCTTGATCCGGTCGCGTTCCCCGTCCGGAAGCTCGCGGTCCATAAGCTGGTCGTAGCTCTGGTGGAACACGTTCCATGCATTCCAGGCGAGAAACGCCGCCACACCCAGACCGACAATCGGATCGGCCAGCGCGAGATGGAATTGCGTGGCGAGCAGGATGGCCGCCAGCACGGCCACATTGGTGACCACGTCGCCGAAATAATGGATGCGGTCCGCGCTTATTGCGACGGACTTCGTCCGCGCGACCACCAGTCGTTGGAACATCACCAGCGCGCTCGCGGCGGCGATGGAAAACACCATGACTGCTATTGCGACTGCGCCGTGCTCGACCGTGCGCGGCTCGAGAAAGCGGTTGATGGCCGCGATCACCAGGAACGTCGCCGAGCCTGCGATGAACGCGCCTTGCGCGAGGCCGGCCAGCGGCTCGGCTTTGCCGTGCCCGAAGCGGTGCTCCTCATCGGCCGGCTGCAACGCCTGATGCACGGCGACAAGATTGATCGCGGAGGTGAACACGTCGAGGCCGGAATCGGCCAGCGCCGACAGCATCGCCACGGAGTCCGTAACGAGATAGGCGATGGCTTTAAGCAGCACGAGCAGGATCGATACGACGAGCGATGCGAGCGCGGCGCGGCGCATCAGTTTTCCGGCGGCGGGACGCAAAATGGCCGCAGCCGTGACAGACGTTGCGGCGGCGGCCGTCACGGGAAAAGCCTCTCCGTCCGCCACGGCGCGCCAGGTTCCGCACGGCGATAGACGAGCCGGTCATGCAACCGGAACGGCCGGTCGCGCCAGAATTCGATTTCCAGCGGCGTGATGCGGAAGCCGGACCAGTAGGGCGGCCGCGGAACTTTCGCCAGCGCATATTTCGCGGCGTATTTGGCAATCTCGCGCTCGAACGCGAAGCGGCCTTCCATCGCGCGCGACTGCGCCGAGGCCCAGGCTCCGATCTGGCTGTCTTTCGCGCGCGTGGCGAAATAGGCATCCGCTTCGGCGTCGCTCACTTTCGCGACGGAGCCGCGCACTCGCACCTGCTTGCGCGCGCTCTTCCAGTGGAAGCACAGCGCCGCATGCGGCTGTCCCAGCAATTCGCGGCCCTTGGCGCTTTCAAGATTGGTGTAGAAAACGAAGCCTTGCGCATCCACGCCTTTGAGCAGCACCATCCGCACATCGGGACGGCCCTCGGCGTCGACGCTGGCGATCGCCATCGCATTGGCCTCATTGGGCTCGGATTTGGCTGCCTCGTCCATCCACGCCTTGAACAGCGCGATCGGATCGTCGCGTTCCGCGATGCCGCCGTCGTCGATGGGTCCGCCGATTTCGCTCATGTTTGCCGCATACCACCTTCGATTTGCGCCGCAAAGCTGCCGGCTTCCGGGACGAAACGCGCAGAAGCCCTTAGCGCCGCGGGAATTCGATCCCTATATTGCTCCCGGGCCGCGACTCAAGAGAGTCTCCCGCGGCCGGAGAACAGATGCGTAATCCCTATGACGTGCTGGGCGTGTCGAAGACCGCCAGCGAAGCCGAGATCAAGAAGGCGTTCCGCGCCCTCGCCAAAAAGCACCATCCCGACACCCATAGCGGCGATGCGGGGGCCAAGAAGCGCTTCCAGGAGATCAGCGCGGCTTATGATATCGTGGGCGACAAGGAGAAGCGCGGCAAATTCGATCGCGGCGAGATCGACGAAAGCGGCAATCCGCGCGGCTTCGACCCGCGGGCCGGCGGGTTCGAGGGGCATCCCTTTGCGGGAGGTGCCGGCGGCGGGGGCGGACCCCGCGATTTCAAATACGCCTGGACCAATCAGGACGGCGAGGCAGCCGAGGGCTTTGCCGCCGAAGATATCTTTTCCGACCTTTTGGGCGGCTTGGGTGGCGGACGCCGCCGGGCTGCGCAGCCGCGCAAGGGTGACGATTTCTCCTTCAGCATGACCATCAGCTTCGATGACGCGGTCACCGGCGGCACGCGGCGGATCACCCTGCCCGACGGCCGCGAGGTCGATGTGCGCATTCCGGCCGGGGTCAAGGACGGCCAGCAGATCCGCCTCAAGGGCCAGGGCGGCCCAGGGCGGCAAGGCGCAGCCGCAGGCGACATGCTCTTGTCGATCTCCATCGCGCCCCATCCCTGGCTGGTCCGGGACGGCAACGATTTGCGCATGGATCTTCCCGTGACCCTTAAGGAAGCAGTGCTGGGCGGCAAGGTGACAGTGACCACATTGACCGGGCCGGTCGCGCTGAACGTACCTGCCAACTCCAACACGGGGTCTGTCCTGCGCCTCAAAGGCAAGGGTGTGCCCGCTCATGGTTCGGAACCGGCGGGAGACCTTTACACAAAGCTGGTCGTGACCCTGCCCGACAAACCGGACAGCGAGCTCAAGGAATTCGCGGCCCAGTGGAAGTCCGAATACGACCCCCGGGCCAAGCTGCGCTGAGCCTCGCCACATTTTCGCCCTTTGCTTTATTCGGCGAACCGCCCTAGCAGACTGGCTGGAACAGCCGGGAGCACCTTATGTCGACAGCAGGCCTGATGAAGGGCAAGCGTGGGCTGATCATGGGGGTCGCCAATGACCGCTCGATCGCCTGGGGCATTGCCGAGGCGCTTCACAACGCCGGGGCCGAACTCGCCTTCACCTACCAGGGCGATACCTTCAAGAAGCGGGTAACGCCGCTGGTTGCGCCCCTCAACCCGGCAGCGCTGATCGATTGCGACGTGTCCGAGCAGGGCTCGATCGATGCCGCCTTCGCCGAACTGGCCGCCAAATGGGACAGCCTCGATTTCATCGTCCACGCCATCGCGTTTTCGGACAAGGAACAGCTCAAGGGTCGCTACGTCGACACCACGTCCGACAATTTCGCGATGACGATGAACATCTCCTGCTACTCGTTCACCGCCGTCGCGCAGCGCGCCGAGAAGATGATGACCAAGGGCGGCAGCATGGTGACGCTCACCTATCACGGCGCCGAGCGCGTGATGCCGCATTACAACGTGATGGGCGTCGCCAAGGCCGCGCTCGAAGCGAGCGTGCGTTACATGGCCGAGGATCTCGGCAAGAAGAATATCCGCGTGAATTCGCTCTCTGCCGGACCGATCAAGACCTTGGCCGCCTCGGGTATCGGTGATTTCCGCTACATCCTCAAATGGAACGAATACAATTCGCCGTTGCGCCGCTCGGTCACCATCGACGAAGTGGGAAACGCCGCGCTGTTTCTGCTCTCCGACCTCGGAACCGCCGTGACCGGGGAAACGCTGCATGTCGATTGCGGCTATCACATCGTGGGCATGAAGGCCGAGGACGCGCCCGACATCTCGGTTGCAAAAGCAAATGGCGCTTGAGCTTCGCGACGGGCTCACGCTTTACTTCTGCCGTCACGGCGAGACGGAAGCCAATGTCGCGAAACGCTTCCAGGGCCGAACGATCGATACGCCGCTGACGCCGAAGGGCCTTGAGCAGGCGGCAGACATTGCAAAAATCCTCGGACGCGAAGCGGGCATGCGCCCCGACCTCGCCTTCATCTGCAGCCCCTTGCCACGCGCACGCAAGACGATGGAAATCATTCGCGAAGGCGTCGGGCTACCGCTCGTGGGCTATATGACGGACGCGAGGCTGCTGGAAATCAATCTCGGTTCGTGGGACGGGCTCACGGCCGACGAAGCGCGCGCGCGCGACCCGGCGCTCTATGACAAACGCACGGCCGACAAATGGAATGTGCGCGTCCCTGGGGGAGGCGAAAACTACGACGATGTGGCCCAACGCGCGGAAGACTTCATCGACGATTTGACGGCGGACACCTTCGCAGTGTCGCATGGCGCCTTCACGCGAATCCTGCGCGGGCTGTTCCAGGGGCTTAACTGGAAACAGATGTCCGACCTCGATGAGCCACAGGGCTGCTTGTTCCGCGTGCGGGGCAGCGATGTCGAGCGGCTGGACCTGTAGACGCAGGGACAACCAAGCTCATTCGAGCTTAATATGACAGTTGCGTAACGATCTTCACTCGGTCTGGCGCACAAGTAATTTTTCGGCAAGATTGGGCGGGGCTACCATGCAGAATCGCGTCGACAACGAAGACCCTGCCGCAACGATCCGAGCAACACTTGAGCGGACGCGTTTGTTCGCCAGCTGGCCGGGCGAATCACTCGTGCGCCTCGTCTCCGGCAGCGAACTCCGCAGCTACAAACACGGCGAAATGGTCTATCATCTGGGCGACGCCTGTACGGGGGTATGGGTCGTGGCAACCGGCCGGCTCTACAGCTGTCGGACCTGGCCGAATGGCCGGCGCATGATCTTCGATTTCCTTCCGCCGGGCCAGATGACAGGCTTTGTCGCCGTGTTCGACAACGAGCCGATGGCGTTCGACATTACCGCGGATGCCCAGTCCTCCGTTGTGCATATTCCACGAAGTCTTTTCCTCGACGTCGTGTTACCGGACGCCGCGCTTCTGCATCAGGTGGTTTTGATGCTTTGCCGCCGTTCCCGCATCGACTACGAGCACGCCCAGCTGATGACGATGCACAGCCCCCGCGTGCGGATCGCCAAGGTGATTTTCTATCATACGCGCGGTTCGGCGGATGCCGGCGTAGAACCCAATGTCCATTTCTCGCAGGACGTCGTCGGCTCCCTCCTCGGCCTCACGCGCCAAACAGTGAACAAGGAGCTTGCGCCGTTGATTCGCGACGGCATTCTGGCTCGCGGCTACGGCAATCTGGTGGTCAAGGATGTTGGGCGGCTGGCAGAAATTGCATTATCGGAAGAGCCTCTGTCCCATGCCGCGGCGTTCACCATCCAGGGTGCACCCAAACCGTTGCATATCGCGTCGATCTGAATTGCGGCAGTCCCACCCGCGAAAACACAAGCTGGCCTCATGATGTCCGGTGACAGCGTCGCGTTGCAATCTCTGACGCTCTATGTGATCCGCCACGGCGAGTGCGAGCACAATGTTGCCGGACGCGCGGCATCGCAGAACGACTCGCCATTGACAGAACGCGGCCGCGAACAGGCGCGCGCCAATGGCAGGCTGCTGCGAGAAATCGCCGCGCCGCTGGACCGGTTCCGGTTCTTCGCAAGCCCGCTTCATCGCACCTGCATGACGATGGAGATTGTTCGCGACGCGGCGGGTTTGCCGCCGACCTTCTATCTCGCGGATCGTCGGTTGATGGAGATCGATTTCGGCGATCACACATGGATGACGCGGGAGGAAATCGGCGCGGACGCACAGGCGGCCTTTCTCGCCGACCCGTGGAATTACACGCGGCCGAACGGCGAAAGTCAGGCGATGCTGTTTGCGCGTGTCGGACGGTTCCTGGCGACGCTTTCCGGCGACGCGGTCATCGTCACCCATGCGTGGTCCGCGCGCATGATCCGCTCCCACTATCTCGGCTTGCCGCCCGCGGTTACGGTGCGCTACGACGCTCCGCATGCGGGGATCCTGCGGCTGTCGCAAGGCACGGAAGCCGCGTTCGGCGATTGAGAGTACATGTCCCACAACACCTTCGGCCATCTGTTCCGCGTCACCACCTTCGGCGAGAGCCATGGGCCTGCGATCGGCTGTGTGGTCGACGGCTGCCCGCCTGGCATCGCGCTGACGGAGGCGGACATCCAGATCGATCTCGACCGCAGGCGGCCCGGCCAGTCGAAATTCGTCAGCCAGCGCAAAGAGCCGGATCAGGTGCGCATCCTTTCGGGTGTGTTCCAGGACGAACGGATGAAAAAGCAGGTGACGACGGGCACGCCCATCGCGCTCCTGATCGAGAATGTCGATCAACGCTCCAAGGACTATGCCGACATCCGCGACAAGTTTCGTCCCGGCCATGCCGACTACACCTATTGGGCCAAATATGGCGTGCGCGACTATCGCGGCGGCGGACGACAATCCGCGCGCGAGACGGCGTCGCGGGTCGCCGCCGGTGCGATCGCGCGCAAGGTTTTAAATTCGCTGTTCGGGAAAACCATCTTGCGCGGCGCGCTGGTTCAGATGGGAACGCAGACGATCGAACGTGCCCGCTGGGATTGGGCCGAAGTCGCACGCAACCCCTTCTTTTGCCCGGACGCAAAAGCGGTCGCGCCCTGGACGAAATATCTCGAAGCGTTGCGCAAGCGCGGCTCGTCCTGCGGCGCACTGATCGAGGTGACTGCCGAAGGCATTCCCGCTGGTCTCGGCGCGCCGATTTACGGCAAGCTCGACGCGGACCTTGTCGCCGCGCTGATGAGCATCAACGCCGTGAAGGGTGCGGAGATCGGCAACGGCTTTGCAGCGGTCGCATTGTCCGGCGAAGAGAATTCCGACGAGATGCGCAAGGGGCGCGGGCGCGCGCCGAAATTCCTGTCCAACAATGCCGGCGGCATATTGGGCGGCATCTCGACCGGCCAGACGATCGTCGCGCGCTTCGCGGTGAAGCCGACCTCGTCCATCCTGTCGCCGCGCAAGACGACGGACATCGAAGGAGACGAAACCGACATCGTCACCAAAGGCCGCCACGACCCTTGCGTCGGTATTCGCGCGGTGCCCGTCGGCGAAGCGATGCTGGCCTGCGTGCTGGCCGATCACGCGCTCCGGCATCGCGCACAAATGGGCGATTTCGCCAAAACCAAAAAATAGAAAGAGCGTCCGAGCCGGCTACACCGACTTGTCCGTCGCAAGCCCCTGCCGGTCCGTCTTCTGTTCGATACGCCCTGCTCGCAGGTTGTCGATCGCAGGGCTCGCGGCATGCTGACCGTTAGGCCATTGTTTCCGGCCGCAAGCCGGGCAATGCTGGCGCGACATCTGGGGAGAAGAATCCATGCGTGCAGTGATTGTTGCCATAAGCTTGAGCGTTTGCGTATTCGTCACGGGATGCGGAAAGGGGTCCGAGAAAACCTACGTCTCCAAGGACGGCAGCGTCACGGTGTCGAATTCCGGCAACAGCGGGCACATGACGGTGAATTCCGCCAACGGTACGGCAACCGTCGACTTTAATGCCAATGGCGGCGTGCAAGCGACCATGCCCGATTTTGCACCGCTCTATCCCGGCGCCAAAGTCACGAGTTCGGTCGTCGCCAACAATCCCAACGGCACAAAGGGCGCACAGGTCGCATTCTCGGTTGCGGCTGCACCGTCCGATGTCATCGCGTTTTATAAGAAGAGCGTCGATGCCGCGAGTCTCCCCCAGACGATGAACATGACCCAAGGCGACACGATGATGCTCATGGCGGGGAAGGACAAGAAATCCGTCGCCGTGACGGTCAACAAACAGGGCAACGTATCGCAAGTGATGGTGATCTGGAGTTCGGAAAAATAGCCCGTCGTGGGGCCGGCGCGAACTGTCTGACAGTGCCCCGGCTTTCGCGACTCTGGACGCTCCGGATCACCGGTAGGTGGCGTCGCTGAGCAACGGTTTCGTCAATTCGATCGTTACGCGGCCACTTTCGCGTTCGCGAAGTTCTGGAGCGGTCGTCGCGCGAGGATCGCGATAGGCCCTTCCGCCGATCGAAATCGTAGCGCCCCTGAGGCCATCGCGCAGCAATTCGTTGCGCACCGAGAGCGCGCGCTGGTCGGAAATCTTGTTGTCATAGGGATCCGGTTCTACGGTGCCGGCATCGCCGATGATACGAACGCTCTTCAGCCCCATGTCTTCTGCGGCATTCACCGCATGTGCAATCTGAGCGCCCCCTTCCGGCGACAGGTAGATGCTGTCCGAATCGAAAAACACGTCAAAACTCAGCGCCTTCTGGGACGTCGCGGCCTCTGCTCGCAAGCTTATGGCGCCGAGGCCTGCCGCAACGTCAAGACCGGAATTGCCTTCCACGCTGACGGGTTGCAGTGCGATGGATCTGTCGAGGCCGCCCACAAGGACATGCGCGCCGACGCCCGCCAAAACCGTGACGCTCGCCGTCGCGCCCCCATAATCGCCTTCCAGCGCCCCCATGCGCGTATCGGCTGTCGGCGCAATCACGTCCCACACGAGTTCGCCGTCGCCGGTATATCCGATGTCGACACCGAGCTTGCTCAGCGTGCCGCTATAATATTCGGGCTCGCCCCGATTGGAGCGAAATGCGCATTGCATCTCCTTCGACGAGCCGAAGACAAAGCCCCAGCCGCTCTCAACGTGGCAACTGAGAACGCCGATCTTGACGCCGGCGGGCTCCGCATGGGCCGGCGTGGCAAGTACGGCGCTCAAAGCGGCGGCGCTCATCAACAAACTTGTCGTATTGGGCATGTCTCGCTCCCCGTCGGTTCGCACAGCTATTGTGGCGACGGACGTAGTCCGCGCCCTGAACGGCGTCCGCTACGACAACGCCCGGGGACGCGATTTTGCCCGTTCCGATGCATAATTTTTACCGGAGAGGCTTTGTCGGTTCATCATCGCGGCGACTGCCAAACCGCTACCGCCAGTGCGGCAGCGAGGTCGCGGCCGAGGCACCTATCCACAATTGCGGCTCGGACGGCGGCACCATGTGTTCTTTCTTTTCCCGCGCGGCGACGCAGGCGACGACCGCGCGACCGAGCGAAGGAAAATCGCCTACGCCGGGCCAGGACTGCAGCACGCACTGATCGAAATAGGGGTATTTGTCGGTTTGTCCGCAGCCGAACGAGGTGCGGTCCGGCCGCGCCGCGGTGAGGATCATGCGATTGGGCGCCTGAAGCGCAGGAACGAAAACGCCGGAGAAGCACGCGGACATGATCACGACGGTCGGGCGGTCGGAGCAGGAATTGTTGATCGCCAGTGCCAGCGTTTTCGGCGCATAAATATCGTCGCCCAGCACGACGCCGTCGGGCGAGCCATGCGAACTGAAATAGACAAGGCATCCCGCATTGGTGCGGTTGGACAAATCCCACAGCGTGTTTGCGATAGTCGTCCCGTCCGATTTCAGGGGCATTTGCCTCGGATAATTCTCGGGACGCACGGAAAACTGAATGACATTGTCGGGCGGAAAACCGAGCGAGAGAAGATCGGCCGTCACGTCGCGGCGCGCATTGTCGAAGATTTCGCTGGGGCTGCCGTCATGCGCATGCCAGTCGCCTGCCACGACGACGGCAGCCCAATCGCCGAACGGTCCCGCGGCGCGTGCCGGAAGAACGAAGAAGAGCGCGGCGAGTGCGACAGCTAGCAACCGCTTCGCACGATCGATTTTTCTTCCCCCGTTTACGGGGGAAGTCGGCCGAAGGGGGCGCCCCCTCCGTCTCGCTACGCTCGACACCTCCCCCGTTAACGGGGGAGGAAAAAATACTTGCATCATTCACCCCGTACGCCGCGCTTTCTCTTTGCGCGGACCGCCCCCTTCTTGCGGAACACCGTCACTTTGGTCAGGTAGGCGATGTCCCGTTCCACCTGCTCCAGTTCTACCTTGCCGAACAGCGCGTCGAGATCGCTCTTCGCGAAGCTCGAATAAAAAGGCTCGTGCAGCAGTTCCGGAAACACGTCGATCAGGCCTGCGAATTCCGGCACGTCGCCATATTGGATCGTGTCCGCCAGCACGAACAACCCGCCGGGCTTGAGCACGCGCGCGATTTCCTTCGCGGCGGCCACGCGTATCTTCGGCGGCAATTCGTGGAACAGAAAAATACTGACGGCGATGTCGACGCTTTTGTCCGCCAGCGGCATCGCTTCCGCCGCGGCTTCGACAAATTGCGTGGGCCGGCCGTGCTTCAGCGCGCGGCGCGCGCGTGCGAGATACGGCTCGGACAGATCGAGCGCGATAGTCTTGAGTTGGGGCTGGACGGATTTGACGAAGCCGAGGAACTGGCCCGTGCCCGCGCCGATATCGAGCAAGGTCGTGCGCTTCGCATCGCGGCCCTCGAGCGCACGGGCAATCGGCACATAGGCGCGCCGGCGCATTGCATCGGCCGTACCGCCGAACAGCGCCTCCACCTGGAAATCGTAGAGCTGCGCCGAACGCGCGCTCAAATAGCCGTCGGTCTGGAAGTGAAAGTTCTGCCGGTAGTAGCGCGGCAGGCCCTCACCCTTCCCACCCACATCGCTGTGGCCGTGCCGCTTCCGGCGCTCGGCCACGCGCGGAATATCGGTGAGGAACCGCACGCTTGCCATCGCGCGGCGCATGTCGCGTTTCCAGTCGAAAGGCGCGGGGTAGAGTCCCGCCTCGACATTGGCCCAATCCTGCGCAAACAGCGCACGCATCGATTTGAGCATCGCGCCCAGCGACGGAATCGGATGCGGCAGCTTCTCGATGGTCTTGAATGCATCGCGCGCGATGACGCGGGCAGCCAGATAATGCGCACCATAGAACGCGACGCGCGCCGTCTGGGCTGCGGCATAGGTCCAACGTTCGCTCGTCCTTGCCATGTCAGGCCTTGGTGAAACTCGCGACCAATTCAATATGCGACGACCAGAGGAACTGGTCCACAGGCAACACCGGTCCCATTCGGTAACCGGCATCGACGAGCGTGCGGGCATCGCGCGCAAAACTGCCGGCATCGCACGAGACATAGGCGACGCGCGCCACCCTGGATGTCGCCAGCTGGCTCGCCTGAGCCATAGCGCCCGCGCGCGGCGGATCGAGAACCACGGCATCGAAGCGGGCAAGTTCGACCTGAAACAGCGGGCGCTTGAACAGATCGCGCTTTTCGGTCGTGACGGGTTTCAGTCCCTGCATCGCGCGCGCGGCCCGGCCAAGCGCCTCCAATGCAGCGCCGTCGGCATCGACGGCATGAATGCCGGCGTGTCCGGCCAACGGAAGCGCGAAGGTGCCGCAACCGGCGAACAGATCGGCGACGTGCTTTGCACCCTTCAGAATGGAAGCAACGCGCGCCTGCAACGCCGCTTCTCCTTCGCGCGTGGGCTGCAGGAAACTACCGGGCGGCAGCTCGACGCGCGCATTGCCGAATGCGATCGACGGTTTGGCAAATTCGGCCAAAATCTCGCCACCCGCCGTCACACGCGCAAGCCCGAGTTTTTCGGCAAACTTCGCGATCTCGCCTTGAACTTTGCGTGCACGTGCCCAATTGAGCGCGACATCGAAGCCTTCGTCGGTGTCGGTCACGTGCAGTTCGGCGTCTTCGTTTTCGCGCAGCAGGGACGACATCGCTTCGCGCAGGCGCGGCACAAGTGCGGCCATTGCGGGCGTCACCACGCGGCATTCCAGCATGTCGACGATCGCGTGCGACTTCGCCGCGTGAAAGCCGATCCGCGTGATGCCGTTCTTCTTCGCAACCTTGAACACGGCGCGACGGCGCGTGGCGGGCGCCACTTCCAGCGGCTCTTCGACGAACGCATCGGCCAATCCATGCCGCGCCAGCGCCTCGCCGACGAGGGTTCTCTTGAGCGCACGATAGTCCGTGTCCGGCATATCCTGATAGGTGCAGCCGCCGCAGGTTCCGAAATGCCGGCAGAACGCTATACTCACGATTTCCCCGCCGCGACGAGGAATTCGCGGTTGCCGTCGCCGCCCGCAAGCGGGCTTTCCATATGGCCGATGACAGACCATCCTTGTACGGACGATATCCATGCGACGAAGCCGTCGAGCGCCGCCTGACGTGCCGCAGCGTCGCGCACCACTCCGCCCTTTCCCACCTTGCCGCGTCCCACTTCGAATTGCGGCTTGACGAGAGCGACCAGCCACGCACCCGATGCGGCCAGTTCAAGCGCGGCGGGCAAGGCAAGTTTCAGTCCGATGAAACTCACGTCGGCAACGACGGCCCGGGGTCGTTCCGGAATGTGCGCGCCCGACAATTCGCGCGCATTCACGCCTTCGATGGCGACGACGCGCGCATCCTTCGCCACATCGCCGTGCAGCTGGCCGCGTCCCACGTCGACGGCATAAACTCTTGCCGCTCCCCGTTCGAGCAACACCTGCGTAAATCCGCCGGTCGACGCGCCAATGTCGAGACACACGAAGCCTTGCGGCGACAGGGCAAACCGGTCGAGTGCAGCGGCCAGCTTCAGCGCGCCGCGCGACACATAGGCGTGCGCCTTTTCGTAGGCGATATTTGCTGCCTCGGCGATGGTTTGCGACGGCTTTTCGACAGGGCGGCCATCGGCCACCACGCGCCCAGCCGCGATAGCGGCTTGCGCCTCGGCGCGCGACAATGCAAATCCGTTCTGAACGAGAAACAGATCGGCGCGAAGACGCGCGCCGGGCTTCGTCATGCGCGCTCGCCTGCCGCAGCCGCCTCGCGGCCCAGCGCATCGAGCGCGGTTTTGACGATCGCTTTCGCGTCGAGACCCGCCGCTTCATACATCCGTTCCGGCGAATCCTGGTCGATGAAACGATCCGGCAGGATCATCGGCCGGAGCTTGAGTCCGTGATCGAGCAGGCCTTCCCAGGCGAGATATTGCGTAACATGGGCGCCGAAGCCGCCGACCGCGCCCTCCTCGATGGTGATGAAGACCTCGTGCTCGCGCGCGAGCCGCTTGATGAGATCCGTGTCGAGCGGCTTTGCAAAGCGCGCATCGGCCACGGTTGCCGATAATCCGTAGGCGGACAATCTTTCGGCCGCCAGCAGCGCTTCCTGCAACCTGGTGCCGAAACTGAGGATCGCGATCGATGTCCCTTCGCGCAGGATTCGCCCCTTGCCGATCTCGAGCGGCGTGCCGGGCAATGTGCGCTGCAGGCCGAGGCCTTCGCCGCGCGGATAACGGAACGCGGAGGGACGATCGTCGATCTGCGCGGCCGTCGCCACCATGTTCGTCAATTCCACTTCGTCGGCCGCCGCCATCACGACAAAACCCGGCAATGTCGCGAGGTAAGTGACGTCGAAAGAGCCGGCATGCGTCGGACCGTCCGCGCCGACAAGCCCCGCGCGATCGATCGCAAAGCGCACGGGCAACGACTGGATCGCCACGTCATGCACGACCTGGTCGTAAGCGCGCTGCAGGAATGTCGAATAAATTGCAGCGAATGGCTTCAGACCTTCGGCGGCAAGCCCGGCCGCGAATGTTACGCCGTGTTGCTCGGCGATGCCCACATCGAAACAGCGGTCGGGAAATTTCTTCGCGAACAGGTCGAGCCCCGTTCCCGAAGGCATCGCTGCCGTGATCGCAACGATCCGATCGTCCTTCTCGGCCTCCGCGATGAGCGCTTCGGCAAACACCTTGGTGTAGCCCGGCGCCCTGGCGGGCGTCTTGCTTTGCTCGCCGGTCGCGACGTTGAACTTGACGACACCGTGATATTTGTCGGCCGACGCTTCGGCGGGCGGATAGCCTTTGCCCTTTTGCGTCACCACATGCACGAGGATCGGCCCGTTCTGCGCATCGCGCACATTTTCCAGCACGGGAATCAGATGATCGAGATTGTGCCCGTCGATGGGGCCGACATAGTAGAATCCCAGCTCTTCGAAGAGCGTGCCGCCCATCGCAATGCCGCGCGCATATTCCTCGGCGCGCTCCGCCGTCACTTCCATCGAATGCGGCAACAGTTTCGCAAGCTGCTTGGCGATGCGCCGGAAGCCGCGATAGGGCTTGCTCGAGATCAGCCGCGCGAGATAGGCGCTCATCGCCCCGACGGGCGGCGCAATCGACATGTCGTTGTCGTTGAGCACGACGATCACGCGCGCATTCATCGAACCTGCATTGTTCATCGCTTCATAGGCCATGCCGGCGCTCATCGCGCCGTCGCCGATCACCGAGACGACATTGTGTTTCTGGCCTTTCAGATCGCGCGCGACGGCGAATCCCAGGCCCGCGGAAATCGACGTGGAGGAATGCGCCGCGCCGAACGGATCGAATTTGCTCTCGGCCCGCTTGGTGAACCCGGAAAGTCCCGCGCCCTGGCGCAGGCTGCGCATGCGGTCGCGCCGGCCGGTGAGAATCTTGTGCGGATAAGCCTGATGGCCGACGTCCCACACCAACTTGTCGGTGGGGGTATCGAACACGTAATGCAGCGCGACGGTCAGCTCGACGACACCGAGACCCGCGCCCAGATGGCCGCCGGTCACCGAGACGACGTCTATCGTTTCCTGACGCAATTCATTGGCGAGCTGGCGAAGATCGGAACGCGCAAGGCCGCGCAGTGCAGCCGGTTCCCCGACCGTGTCCAAAAGCGGCGTTTTGGTCGGAAGACTCATATCGACTCACACTCCCTATCGCCGGGCCCTTTGGAGGCTGCGCTCAATCCGCGCCAAGACGATTGCCGCTGCCGGGTGCAAAAGGTCGGCCCTTTCACCCGACAAATCAAGGCAATGTGGTCACCTATTTCCGCTTGTGGGAACGGGGAAAATTGGCGCGGCGCGCGAAGGAATTTCCGCCCCGATTGCGACACAATTCGCGGCTCAGCCGATATCGGCCGGCTCGACACCCTCCGGCCCTCTGGCGCCTTGCACGATCTTTTCGAGCCGGCCTTCCGCGGCCTTCAATTTCTTCTCGCAATGCGCCTTGAGTGCCTGTCCCCGCTCGTAAAGCTGAATCGAATCCTCGAGATCGACTTCACCCTGCTCAAGCCGTGCAACGATCTGCTCGAGTTCCTTCAAGGCCGCTTCGAAACTGAGTTGATCGACGGGAATTGCTTCGGTTTTGGCCTTGGCGGTCATACCTCGGGTCTCCTTGGCGCGCGGGCCGTGGGCGGTCGCGCACGGACAGCGGTCTTAACCCCGTTCCAAAGAGGAGACAACGCGACTGTGCAAACCCAATCTAGCTGCCGGACACCGTCAATGGCGGATCCAGATAGCGATTGGGAAACAATATCTTGAGCGCCGCGAGCTTGGGCAGATCGATCGACGTCACATAGAGCAGCGTCGGGTTCTTGCGGACGTAATCCTGTTGCGAATCGGGGACGGCGCGAAAATCCGTCAGCCGGTCGACGCTGGTCACGATGTCGGAAGGGTAGACATGTGCGGCGCCAAGCTGCGCGATATAGGCTTCTGCAATCTTTTCCTGCGAATCGTCGGCGTAGAAAATATCGGAGCGGTATTGCGGACCCTCATCGGGTCCCTGCTTGTTCAGCTGCGTCGGATCGTGCGCCACGGAAAAATAGATCTGCAGGATTTGGCCGTAGGAAATCTTGCCGGGATCGAAGGTAATCTGAACCGACTCCGCAGGGACATGTCCGCGGCTGATGATGCCATCGTCCTGACTGCTCCGGCGCGGACCGGTGAACCCAGCAATCACCTGCTGAACGCCTTTGATATGCTCGAACACCGCTTGCATACCCCAATAGCAGCCACCCGCCAGAACGATCGTCTGCGGCGCGCCGGCCGCGAGCGGATTGTCGAGCGCAGGCGGCGGGATTTGCGCCACTCTTTCGGCCGCAACTGCGGGAAACGCCGCGAACAAAGCCAGAGACGATCCGAAGAGCAATCGATTGAGACGCATGTGCCTTCTCCTTGCGGAACGAGATCAATGCGCGCGCGCGACGAAATTGAGCGCGGCGGAATTCATGCAGTAGCGCAACCCCGTCGGTTGCGGACCGTCGGAAAAGATATGGCCCAGATGCGAATCGCACAGGGCGCAAAGCGCCTCGACCCGATGCATCATGTGGCTGTCGTCGGTCTTGCGAACGACATTGTCGTACGAAATTGCGCGGTAGAAACTCGGCCAGCCGGTATGCGATTCATACTTCGTTTCGGAATCGAACAGCGCGGTGCTGCAACAGACGCAGCGATAGAGTCCGTCGCCATGGAAATTCCAGTAGATCCCGGAGTAAGGCGCTTCGGTGTCGGCGTGGCGGCTGACTTCGAATTGAACCGCAGAAAGCATCGCGCGCCAATCGGCCTCGCTTTTGACCGCTTTGGGCGTCTTGATTTCGCCCAGGCTCTCCCCCGAGTCGGAAAACTTTTCAATCGTGATCGTTTGCGGAGCTTCTGCGTCGTTCGCATGGGCTGCGCTCAGCACGAACAGGCTGCCGGCAGACAGGCACAAGCTGCGCCGCGTCAGATTGGCGCCGATGCCAGCAAAAGACTGGGTTCTGTGCACGAGGGCGGCCGAACGCATCGGGGTTTCCTGACTGCAATCATTTGCCGTGACGCGGCCGAATTCAACCTGCGAAGGCCTGGGCCCGATCAACTGTGCGAGAGCGCGCGCACGTGCGCGGCCGCGCTCGATCCCAGGGCTTCAAGATCGTAGCCGCCTTCGAGAGCCGAAACGATCCGACCGCCGCAACGGCGCGCCGCGATGGAACAAATCTCGGAGGTGGCCCACGCGAAATCCGATTCGTCCAGATTGAGTTGGGCCAACGGATCGGCGCGGTGCGCGTCGAAGCCCGCGGAGATGAAAATGAAATCCGGCGCGAAGCGATCGAGAGCGGGCAGCAGCAGATTTTCGAACGCGGCGCGGAATGCACGGCCATCCGCGCCGGGAGGCAGTGGTGCATTGAAAATATTTCCCGCGACGCCTTTTTCCGACGGCCGTCCCGTTCCCGGATAAAGCGGGAACTGATGCGTCGAGGCATAAAGGAGATCGGGGTCGCCGAAGAAAATGTCCTGTGTTCCGTTGCCGTGATGCACGTCGAAATCGACGACGGCGATTCGCGCGAATCCCGCTACGTCGCGCGCATGTAGCGCGCCGATTGCGATGTTGTTGAACAGGCAAAAACCCATGGCACGGTCTCGCTCGGCGTGATGGCCGGGAGGACGCACGGCGCAGAAGGCATTCGCAATGCGCCCCGCAGCGACCTCGTCTACGCCGGCGACAACGGCACCAGCTGCGCGCAACGCAGCCTGGACCGAGCCCGGCGACATCGACGTGTCGCCGTCGATGTAGGAATGCCCGTTTCGCCCGGCTTCGGCCGCGTGCACCCGCAGGATCTGATCGATTTCGAACTTCGCATGGGCTCGAAGCAGCGATTCTTCGCCGGCCAGGGGTGCGTCGAGCCGGAGCAGGCCCTCGAATTCCCGCGCTTCCAGCGCCCGAAGAACCGCCCGCAGCCGGTCGGCGCTTTCGGGATGCCCGGGCGGAGTGACATGATCCAGGCAAGCGGGATGGCTGATCAATGCTGTGGTCATGGGTTTGGAGGCTCCCGGTATCGGACTCGTTCGATTGCGAAATCCCGCATCAGCGATTCGAAACCCAAGAAAACGGCTCCGCTCCTAAGTGATTCCGCGATCACATGTGTGTGACGTCGGTCGTTTTGTGTCGCTTCAACCACACCACCGACCAAATCATGACCAAGCGTCATAGAATAGATGCACAAAAGCCACAGACGCCTAGGGAACGTCTGGATTCTGTCAAAACCGTTTTGACCCGGAACCACACAATCTTTTAGCTTCCATCCAAACGGGCCATTCCGTGAATGCCGGGGCGACGGCACACGGGGCAGCTGCCTTCATAGGCGAGCGTAAGTCCGTTGTCGGCATTCGTCGTTACGACAGAACCAAGGGGGTTCCACGTGTACCAGACCAATCTCAATAGACGCAGCCTGCGTTCCGTACTGCTCCTCGGAGCAGCATCCGCCGCGGCCATCGGCATGTCGGCTCCTGCATCTGCGCAGGATCAAACCGTGGAAACCGTGGTGGTCACGGGATCGCGCATTCCGCAACAGGGGCTTTACAGCTCCAGCCCTGTGACGGCGGTCAGCCAGCAGGAAATGAAGCTTGAAGGCACGACCAGCGTCGAAACCCTTCTGAACAATCTGCCGTCCGTGTTCGCCGACCAGACATCGACGATGTCGAACGGCGCGACCGGTACGGCGACAGTCGACCTTCGCGGCCTCGGAGCACAGCGCACCCTGGTTCTCGTCGACGGCACGCGCCTCATGCCGGGCGACCCGATCGTTCCGGTTCCCGACCTGAACGACATCCCGGCGGCCTTGGTCGACCACGTGGAAGTTCTGACCGGCGGCGCATCGGCCGTGTACGGCTCGGACGCAGAAGCCGGCGTCGTGAACTTCATCATGCGCAAGGACTTCGAAGGCATCGAGTTCGACGGCCAATACGGCATCGACGAGGCGGCCAACAACAACTCCACCGAACGTGCGATGATTGCGCCAAACGTCGCCGCTGGCGGCTTGGGCTTCAACTTTGCTCCCGAAGGCATCATGGACGGCGCCAGCGAGACCGGCACCGTCATCATGGGCACCAATACCGCCAACGGTAAGGGCAATGTCACGGCCTATATCGGTTACAGGAATTCCGAGCCAATCCTCGAAGCGGCGCGCGATTTCTCGGCATGTACGAACGCCTTCACCAGCAAGAAAGCGAACGCCACGCTCGTCTGCGGCGGCTCGAGCAACTACGACCGCTTCTATTCGCTCAACAACTCGGCGGCGGCTTCGTCGCTGCCGTCGTCGAAAGGTGCGCCGACCAAGGCAAGCAGCCTCTTGCCCGGCGGTCAGGTCGACAATTTCGTGCATGGCAACGGCAAGCCCGGCGGCGGCACCTTCGTTCCGTACGTCTCGGCCCCGAGCCAGAAGTACAATTACGGCGCACTCAACTACCTGCAGCGCCCGGATACGCGCTGGACGGGTGGTTTCTTCGGGCACTACGAAGTCAACAAAGAGCTCGATATCTACACGAGCCTGATGTTCACGGACGACGACTCGGTTGCACAAATCGCGCCGTCGGGCCTGTTCCTCGGCACGGGTTCCATCAGTGGTACGTTCGACAACATCAATTGTTCGAACCCGCTGCTCTCGCCGCAAGAAAACCAGCAGCTGTGCGGTGAAGTCGCCGGCGACACGCAGGTCACCGTCGCGACGCCACACGGCCCGTTCACCTACTGGGGCGGCCAGTCCAACGGCAATTGCGCAACGTACTTCGGCCTCGCAGGCTGTCAGGCCGGCCAGGCGACACTGGAAATCGGACGCCGCAATATCGAAGGCGGCGATCGTCAGGCAGATTTCCGGCATACATCCTATCGTGCCCAGATCGGCGCCAAAGGCGACCTCGGCGACGGCTGGAGCTACAACGTCTACGCGCAGTATGGCGAGACGATCTTCAGCGAAAGCGTGTTGAACTACTTCTCGGTCGCAAAGTCGGCGCTCGCGATGCAGGTCGACCCGGTCTCGGGCGGTTGCATCACCGGCGCGCCCAAATGTATTCCGGTCGACTTCTACTCGGGCCTCGGCGGGATTACCCCGGCGATGGAAAATTCGATTGCTGCGACCGGTCTCGAAAATGGTCTGACGACTGAAGGCGTCATCAGCGGTTCGGTCACCGGCGATTTCGGTGAATGGGGCGGAAAGTCGCCCTGGGCCAAGAATCCGATCGCAGTTGCGATCGGCGGCGAATACCGCGACGAATTCCTGACATTTACGCCGGACTCAGCAGTGTCGAGCGGCGATCTGGACGGTGCTGGCGGTGCAGCTCCGCCGGTTCCGAAGTCAGGGTTCAATGTGACGGAAGGCTTCGGCGAATTGCAGATACCTTTGGTCGAAGGTGTGCCGTTCATCGAGGATTTGTCGGCAAAGGCCGGATATCGCTATTCGTCCTACGACACGTCGGGCGCGGTTTCCTCGTACGAATACGGCGCAGAATACCAGCCCATCGACGACATCCGGTTCCGCGCTACCTACCAGCGCGCAGTCCGGGCACCCAACGTGCTCGAACTGTTCGGTCCGCAGTCGGTTGGCCTGTTCGGCGGCAACGATCCTTGCGCGTCGCCGGTTATCGGATCGGTGGTGTCCAACAATTGCGCCAACGCACCGGGCAACGCGAAGGTTACGGTTGCGCAGCAGCAAGGGAACCTCTCTTGCGTTGCCAGCCAGTGTAACCAGTTGACCGGCGGCAACGTGGACGCCAAGCCGGAAATCTCGGACACGCGTTCAGCCGGTATCGTATTGACGCCGACCTTCTTCGACGGCTTTACGGCAACGGTCGACTACTTCGACATTTCGATCGCGCACGCTCTCTCGGGCGGCCTGAATGCAAACGCGATCCTGTCGGGCTGCTACGGCGCAAGCGCCAATGCAGCGAGCGAGGCAGTGGCCTGTCCGCTGGTCAATCGCGATCCGGCAACCCACTCGATCACCACCCAGAGCGGCTATGTGATCGATACGGTGCTGAACGACGGTACGGCAAGCACGAAGGGCTTCGACTTCGAGGCCAACTACACGGCCAATATGGACGATTGGGGCATGAAGGGTTGGGGTTCGTTGGGCTTCAACTTCGTCGGTACGATGCTCAATTCCCTCGTCACGCAGCCTTTCGCCGCCATCGCTGCCAAATACGACTGCGCAGGGCTTTATGGCTACACTTGCGGATCGCCGGACCCGAAATGGCGTCACAAGATCCGTTTGACCTGGACGTCGCCTTGGGACTTCGACCTGTCGGTCCAGTGGCGCCACTTGAGTCACGTCAATCTCGACTCGAACACCAGCAATTCCCTGCTCCACGGGGCCTGCGGTGGAAGTTCGACGAGCCCGGCGCCGTGCCCGGATACCTATGATAATACCATTCCGGCGTTCGACTATTTCGACCTCTCCGCGGACTGGAACGTCCGTGAGGGTATCGATCTGCACGGCGGCGTGAACAACGTGTTCGACAAGAATCCGCCCGAAGTCTTCGCGGGTATTGCCGGCCCGAGCCAGCTCGGAAACGGCAACACGTTCCCGGGAACCTACGACTCCCTGGGCCGTCAGTTCTTCGTCGGCGTGACCATCAAGTACTGATCGTCGCGGTTTATCTGAGAGATACGGCGGCCCTTGCGGGCCGCCGTATTTTTTTGTCCGTGCGGCCGCCGGCCTGCTAGAACTATCAGGAACGCAATTCCGTATATCGGTACAAAGTGACGACCCTGGCTCCCCCAGATCGCAAGCGGCTGGACGACATCGGCGTCGCCATGCGGGCCCGCGACACCAAACTGGCGGTCAGCCTGGCGCAGGAAGGCCTGGCAAGCGGGTTTCGGCATCCGCTCCTGTTCAAGGCGCGCGGCCTCTGGTACGCCGAGCAGGAGATGCACGAGGCGGCCCTGGCCGATTTCCAGCAGGCCGACGCATTGTCCCTGCCGGACGCCGCGATCAAGGGCGCCATCGGTGCATCCCTGGCGAAACTGGCGCGGTACGACGAGGCGATCGAGGCTTATCAGGCGGCGCTCGCGTTGCAGCCAAACTCCGCAGCGATGCAGTGCCGCCTGGGTCAGGCATACGAGCTCGTGCAGGATCTGGTCGCAGCCCGGAATGCGCATTTGCGCGCGCTCGCGCTTGCTCCAGACAATCCGGAAGTACTTGGCCGGCTGGCGTTTCTTGCTACCCGCAACGGCTCCTGGGCCGAGGCACGGGCCTATGCCGAGCGGTCGCTGGCGGCCGACAACAGCCATTTCACGGCGCATCTCGTCATTGCGACCGTCGACACCGAAGAGGGCGCTTATGACGCGGCGGAGCAGCGCCTTTCCACGCTCCTGTCCGACGAAACCATGTCGCCCAACAACCGCTTCCTGGCGGTGGGGCGTCTCGGCGACCTGCGCGACCGCCAGAACCGCATTGTGGACGCGATGGCAGCTTTTACGGCCTCGAAGCTCGAAGGCCGGAAGCTCTACCCTGCCCGCCTGACTCCTGACGGATTGACCTTGTCCGAAACCGTCTCGCTCATGACAGCCTATTTCGAGCGCCTGCCGTCGTTATCCGACGCAGAAAAAAAACCGGCTTCGACCGGAGCCGCCACGCATTTTTTCCTGCTGGGCTTCCCGCGATCGGGTACGACGCTTCTGGAGCAGGTCCTGGCCAGCAACCCGAATGTCGCGACGCTGGAGGAACGCGACCCCGCAAGAGAAGCAGTCGCCGCGTTCATGCCGAAATCCCGCAAACTGCGCGCCCTGGCCGAGGCATCCGAGGAAACGCTCGACGGGTATCGCGAGCGCTATTGGCGCAATGTCCGCAAACACGGCGTGGAACCGACGAACAGGATTTTCGTCGACAAGGGCCCGATCTACACGGTCAATATGCCGGTATTGGCGCGGCTGTTTCCACAGGCGAAGTTTCTGTTCGCGATACGCGATCCGCGCGACGTCGTCTTGAGCTGCTTTCGCCGGCGATTCGGCGTCAACCCGACGTCATTCGAATTCCTGACCCTGGAGGGGACGGCACGCTTCTACGCCGCCGTGATGCGGCTAGGCGAGATCTACCGGGACAAGCTCGCGCTCGATGTGTTCGAACTGCGCCACGAATCGCTGGTGGACGATTTCGACGGGCAAACGCGCGCGCTGTGCAACTTCATGGGACTGCCCTGGGACGAAGCAATGCGCCGGTTTTCCGACCGTTCGAAGATCGGCGCCATTTCGACGGTCAGCGGTTCGCAAATCGCGCGCGGCCTCAACCGGGACGGTATCGGCCAATGGCGCCGTTATGCAGAACAGCTTGGACCGGTCCTGCCGATCCTCCAGCCCTGGGTCGAGAAATTCGGCTATTCTGCCGCGTGAGACACCGTCCGGCTTGCCTCCGGCAGAGCCGGTGTTCTATGCGACCCACACGCGGCGTCGCCTGAGGGTGTAACCATGCGAAGACAACGGCGAGGACCCGCGACATGAGTTCTGCTATTGCCGGCTGGCCGGCGCAAGCGCGCCGCATCGGAAGGCCTGAGGAAGGTAAATATGGCCGTTGACCTGCAAGCCGGCGCGCCCGCGCTCAACCCGGACGTGCTGCAACGGATCGGAGCAGCCGTCGGGGGCGGGGATTACCAGAAGGCCCATGACTTGGCGCAGACAGAGCTCGCCCGCGGTTGCGTCCACCCGGCCCTCTACAATGCGCGCGCCATGTGGCTCGAGCGCCAGCAACGCGACAGCGACGCGTTGGTCGACTATCAGCGCTCAAAATCGCTTGCGCCCAACAGCCCGCTCATCCTCAACGCGATCGGCCTTTGCTTCACGCGGCTCTTCCAGTTCACGGAAGCGGTCGCGAGCTTCGACGAGGCCATCCGCGTCAATCCCCTTTTCATGTCCAGTTACAGCCGCAAGGCCGAGGTGCTCTCGCAAGCCGGGGATTTTGGCGGAGCGCTTCGGACGTATGAACGGGCTGTCGCGCTCGATCCGCGCAATGTCGAATCGCTGGCAGGCCTTGCGAGCCTCGCCGCCCAAAGGGGAGAAATGAAAAAAGCGGCAGACTACGCCCGACGTGCTGTCGGTCTGGAACCCGCGCAACCGACCGCACAGGCCGTCCTTGCGCTGGTAGATGTTTCGCAGCGCGATTTTGCCTCTGCCGAAAGGCGCATCACCCCCCTTCTCGAGGATGCCCGCGTCGTGGGGAAAGGCCGGGCGGCGCTGTTCGGCGTCCTCGGCGACGCATTGGACGGGCTGAATCGGCCCGAAGAGGCCTTCGCGGCATACACCGCGGAAAACACCGAACTCCTGCGATTGAATTCGCTTCGCTTTGCCGGAACTTTGAAGATCTCGGATATCTGCGAGAGGTTGCTCGCGCATTACGCCAAGAGCGCACACGGGCTCGACGAGGCGAATAGCGACGCCGAACCGTTCGATGGCGGTCCGGCCGAACATGTGTTTCTGCTTGGCTTCTATCGATCCGGCACCACGCTGCTCGAACAGGTGCTCGAAGCGCATCCCGACATCGTCACGCTCGAGGAACGCGAATTTCTTGCGGACGACGCCGAGCGCTATCTGACCAGTTCGGCGGGCCTCGATCGGCTGGCAACTCTTGGCGGCGAAAATCTGCAAAACGCGCGCGGGGACTATTGGCGCAACGTCGAGCGCCAGGGCCTGAAGGTCCGGGGCAAGGTGTTCGTCGACAAGCACCCGCTCAATACAATCAAGCTGCCGATCATTGCCAGGCTGTTCCCAGGCGCGAAAATTCTTTTTGCCGTGCGCGACCCCCGCGATGTTATACTCAGCTGTTACCGCCGCCACTTCCAGATCAACGCCGCCATGTACGAACTCCTGACGTTTTCGGGCGCCGCGCGATCCTACGACGCCGTCATGCAGCTGGCCGCCGTCCTCCGCGAGAGGCTTCCGCTCAAGTTCCTCGATTGCCGCTACGAGGATGTTGTGAACGATTTCGAAACCAGCATGCGGACGATCTGCGAATTCATCGGCGTAACCTACGACGCGTCCATGGCAAAATTCAGCTCGGTGGTTCGCGACGACGAAATTCGCTCGCCGAGCGCGTTGCAGGTGAAACGCGAGCTCTATCGCGAAGGCATCGCGCAATGGCGCCCCTATGCCGCACAATTCGATGTTGTCGCTCCGCTCTTGCGCCCATGGATCGACCGCTTCGGATATCCGGCCGAGTAAAGGGCAAAGGCTAATGAGCAGCGAAGCCACCATTCGATCCGACGAGGCACTGAAGAGCACGGTCATGGAGGTGATCGACGCCGTCAATGGATCGGACATCGACCGGGCATACAAACTCGCGGATGAAGCCATTCGCGGGGGTGCGCAACAACCGTCGCTGTTCAACGCCCGCGCGATCTGGTTCGGCGAACGAGGCCGGTATCGGGAAGCCCTTGCGGACTTCGAATGCGCAAGAGCCTTTTCCCCCCGCGATCCGGGCCTCCTCAATTCGATTGGAACTTGCCTGCTCAAACTCGAACGGTTTCGACAAGCGATAGTCGCCTTCGATTTGGCCATTGCGGCCGCCCCGGAATTTGCGGAAGCCCATTGCAACAGGGCGGCCGCGCTCGACGCCGTAGGCGAAACCGATGCCGCTCAACGGGCGCTGGAACACGCATTGGTGCTTGAGCCGAAACGTCTGAGCGCAATTTCCGCTCTGGCATCGATCATGCTGAGCAAAGGCCAGAGAAAAGACGCGCGCATCCTTGCCGAACGCGCGCTCGCGATCGACCCGGACAATCCGTCTGCCCTCGTCATTCTTGCCACGGCCGATATGGAGGAAAAGAGTTTCGCCGCGGCCGAACAAAGGCTGCGTGCTGGACTGGACGGAACAAGGTTGGTCGGCCAGGACCGCCTATCGGCGCAGGGCCTCCTCGCGGACGCGCTCGACCGTCAGGGTCGCCCGGCAGAGGCGTTTCAGGCATACACGGCGATAAACGAGGAACTATACCGTTTTCATGCGCCGACATTCGCCGTGGGACGCGCCATCGACAATGTCCGGGGGCTTACCGCCTATTTCGAACAATCGGTCCCCTGGAAAGCTTCGCCGCCGTCCGAGCCCAGCTCCGATGCACCGACGGCCCATGTATTCCTGCTCGGATTCATGCGTTCCGGAACGACGCTCCTGGAATCCATCCTCGCCAGCACGCCGCAGGTCGTGGCCCTCGACGAGCACGATGCCCTGCGCGATGCAGCCAGGACCTTTCTCAACAACGACAAGGGCGTAGAGCGGCTGGCGACGCTGGAGGCGGCCGAGCTGTCGGGCTGGCGCGAGCAATATTGGCGATCGGTCCGCGAGCGCGGTATTTCCGTCGCAGGCAAGCTCTTTCTGGACAAATTGCCGTTCCACTCGATCAAGCTTCCGCTGATCGCGCGCTTGTTCCCGCAGGCCAAAGTGATCTTCGCGCTTCGCGATCCGCGCGACGTCGTCTTCAGCGCATTTCGAAACCAATTCGCGGTTCACACCGACAGCTTCGAATTTCTCCGGCTGGAGGATTGTGCACGCTATTACGCTGCCGTGATGGG
>Ga0302324_100003433_pt1 | contig 35764 bp, 29 predicted proteins | sample Palsa_T0_1_FD_201949 | JGI IMG/M metagenome (GOLD analysis project Ga0302324, IMG submission 201949) | Peat permafrost microbial communities from Stordalen Mire near Abisko, Sweden - Palsa_T0_1 | ecosystem: Environmental > Terrestrial > Soil > Palsa > Peat permafrost | place: Sweden: Abisko...
CGTCTCCCTACTGATCGTCGGCACGAGCGGGGTTATTTCGATTCTGATGCCCTATGCGGCGGAAAGCTTTTCGGTTAGATTACGGGGCCGCGCGACTGGCTGGGTCGCGGGCTGCAGCAAAATCGGCGGAGTACTCGCACAGGGTTTCGCTGCATTGGCGCTGGTGCCGGTATTTGCTCTGGCGGCGGGAGCCATCGCCGTTCCGACAATAACGTCACTGGTGCTCATCGCAATTTTTGGCCACGAAACGCGCGGGCGCGACCTGCGCGACCTGGAAGCGAGCGATGCGGCAACAGAAATCGCACAGAACTCGATTGGCGTGGAGCGACCGCGCGGTACGGCGAACGCCCGCTAACTTACCCGTGGAACGACCTCCGGCAATGCCGTGACTTGCGCCCCGGGAAGACTGCCGGGGTATGATGTTCACGGTTTACGGAAACCGCATACCTTTCTGATCCGGTAGTTCGAGGAGACCCATTGAACACCAGCAAACGGCTTCTTGCGTGCTTTCCTCTTTTCCTGGCTTTCTGGCTTTTCATGCCGGCGGCGCGGCCGCAAGTGGATGACGGAGTGCGCAAGCTGTCTCACGATATTTTCAAGGAACTGATCGAAATCAACACCACCGATTCCGTGGGCAGTGTGACAGCGGCTTCCGAAGCCATGGCGCAGCGTTTTCGCGATGCGGGATTCGCCGAGGCCGACCTCCATATCCTCGGCCCCAATGAACGCAAGAAGAATCTGGTCGTGCGGCTCCATGGGACGGGAAAGCGCAAGCCCCTCTTGCTGATCGGGCATCTGGACGTTGTCGAAGCCCGCCGCGAAGACTGGACCACGGATCCTTTCACTTTCGTGGAGAAGGACGGTTTTTACTACGGGCGCGGCACCCAGGATATGAAGAGCGGTGACGCCATCATGATCACCACGCTGATCCGTTTCAAGAAGGAAGGTTACATCCCCGACCGTGACATCATTCTCGCTCTTACCGCCGATGAAGAGGGCGGCAAATCGAACGGCGTCGACTGGCTGCTCCAGAATCATCGCGACCTTGTGAATGCCGAAATGGTCTTCAATCACGACGGCGGAGGCATTCTGGGCGATCACGGCAAGCCCGTAATGATGCTTGTGGATGCCACCGAAAAATTATACGCGGACTATCAGCTTTCGGTGACCAATCCCGGTGGCCACAGCTCGCTGCCCCGGCCGGACAATGCCATTTACTCTCTCGCGGATGGGCTCGCCCGGCTCGAGCGCTATCAATTCCCATTCGAGCTCAACGAGGTAACGCGCGCCTACTATGAACGCATGGCGCAAGTGGAGACACCGGAGCGGGCGGCCGACATGAAAGCCCTGCTGAAGAATCCGCCCGATGCGGGCGCGGTGGCGCGGCTTTCGCGCGATCCTATCGACAACTCCACTCTACACACCACTTGTGTTGCCACGCGTCTCGACGCCGGCCACGCCAACAATGCCTTGCCTCAGCGCGCCGAGGCCATTGTGAATTGCCGGATTGAGCCCGGGCATTCCTCGGAAGAAATCCGGAAGGTGCTGATCAAAATACTTGCCGATCCGACGATTGCAGTACGATCCATCGGCGGCCTCGGGGACATTTCTGACAGCGCTTCCGACCGGAAAAGTTTCGCGCCTCCGCCCCTGCGCCGGGATGTCTTCGCCCCGCTCGAGAAAATTACTTCTGAGATGTGGCCCGGTACGCCGGTGATTCCCGACATGGCCACCGGCGCCTCCGACGGCGTTTACACCATGGGTGTGGGCATACCCACTTACCAGATCGGAGGCATTGCCATCGACCGCGACGACATTCGCGCCCACGGCCGGGATGAGCGGCTGGGCGTCGAATCTTTCTACAAGGGAGTGGATTTCTATTACCGCTATCTGAAGGCAGTTACATCAGAATAGGCGCAACGTTTCAACCTTAAGCCTTCTCGTCGTTCTGGCGATGGCATTTAAGAATTCAGGAGGTATTTAAAATGGCCCGCAAACCGATTTTGAACCCTGCGTTGGTCGCAACCCCCGCACGCGGTATAATCTTCGGATGCCAATGAGCAGGAATTCTCCGCGGATGCACGGCACGACGGTTTTGTGCGTGCGCCGCGACAACAAAGTGGTGATTGCGGCGGACGGGCAAGTCACCATGGGCGAGCACGTCATGAAGCATACGGCGCGAAAGACGCGGCGGCTCTTCAACGAGAAAATTCTGGCGGGATTTGCCGGGTCGACGGCGGACGCGCTTTCCTTGTTCGAGCGGTTCGAGGGGAAACTGCAGGAACATCAGGGGAATTTGGCGAAATCCGCGGTTGAACTGGCGAAGGAATGGCGCAAGGACCGCGCGCTGCGGCATCTGGAGGCGCTCCTGGTCGTGGCCGATCCCAAGTCCACTTTTCTCGTTTCTGGAAACGGCGACGTGATTGAACCTGACGACGGAATTTGCGCCATCGGTTCCGGCGGACCGTTCGCGCTGGCCGCTGCACGGGCTCTTTCCAAGCATACAAAGCTTTCCGCGAAGGAGATCGCGCAGGAGGCCATGCGGATCGCCAGCGAAATTTGTATTTTCACGAATGCGAATTTCACGTTTGAGGAGTTGTAACCCAATGCGCGCCCACCCCTTTTATTTGTCATTCCGAGCGGAGCGAGGAATCTCTCCGTGCTCCGGACGAACACCCAGAGAGATTCCTCGCTCCGCTCGGAATGACAAAATGTTGAATTTGTTTCCGCATTCGGCGAGTAAAGGCGGGTCTAAATTATGGTGATCTATCTTCCCGGCGAGCAGCATGAACCGGAGCCGGCGGTCGAGCCGTCGTTTGACGAACTCACGCCGCGGGAAATTGTCGTCGAGCTGGACAAATACATTGTGGGACAGGCCGCGGCGAAACGCGCCGTCGCCGTCGCGCTGCGCAACCGCGTACGCCGCCAGAAACTCACGCCCGAAATGGCGGAAGACGTTCTGCCGAAAAATATTCTGATGATCGGTCCCACCGGAGTCGGCAAAACGGAAATCGCGCGCCGCCTCGCGCGCCTGGCCGGCTGTCCGTTCATCAAAGTGGAGGCCTCGAAGTATACCGAAGTCGGGTACGTGGGCCGCGACGTGGAATCCATGGTGCGCGATCTGGTCGAAACTTCCATCGACATGGTGCGCGAGGAAAAGTTGGACGAAGTGGCCGAGCGCGCAGAACACGCCGCCGAAGAGCGCGTCCTCGATCTGCTGCTCCCTGCTTCTCCTCCTCCGCCGCCCGATGCTGCCCCCAACCCTTCCGCTCCGCAGATCGAAGCGCCGCGGCGCGACCAGATGGACCGCACCCGGGAAAAACTTCGCGCCCAGTTGCGGGACGGCAAGCTCGACCAGCGGCTGGTGGAGGTCGAGGTGCGCGAGCGCTCGACGCCCGCGTTTGAAATCGTCTCCAGCCAGGGCGTCGAGGAAATGGACATCAACGTCAAGGACATGCTCTCTGGAATATTCGGCCAGCAGAAGAGGCGCCGGCGGATGACCGTCGCCGAGGCCTTCGATTATCTGATCCAGGAAGAGGAAAACAAATTGCTCGACATGGATCAAGTGACGCGGCTGGCCGTCGAGCGCGCCGAACAGATGGGCATCATCTTTATTGACGAAATCGACAAGATCGCCGGACGCGAGTCCGGCCATGGCCCGGACGTCTCCCGCGAGGGCGTGCAGCGCGACATTCTGCCGATCGTCGAGGGCACCACGGTCAACACGCGCTACGGCATGATCCGCACCGATCATATTTTATTTATCGCCGCGGGCGCGTTTCACATCAGCAAGCCTTCCGACTTGATCCCGGAGCTGCAAGGCCGGCTGCCCATCCGGGTCGAACTCACGGCGCTCACCGAAGGCGATTTCGTGCGCATCCTCACGGAACCGAAGAACGCTCTTATCAAGCAGTATATTGCCTTACTAGATACAGAAGGCCTGAAGCTGAATTTCACCGAGGATGCCATCGCCACGCTGGCGCGCTACGCCGTCATGGTCAACGAGCAGACGGAAAACATCGGTGCGCGCCGCCTCCACACCATCCTCGAAAAAGTGCTGGACGAAATTTCCTTCGAGGCGCCGGACCTGAAGAAGAAAAACGTGAGAGTGGACGGCGCCTACGTCACCAAGCAACTGGCCGACATCGTGAAGAATCAGGACCTCAGCCGGTACATCCTTTGACGCGATGGTAAAGCCGATGGTGACGAGATGATCCGCACCGCCGCGCTTCTGGCCCTGGCAATTTCCCTTGTCGCATGCGCGCTGGCGGCGGGATGCGCGGCGCCCGGCGTCCCTATTGCCCGGCATCCCGTTGTTCCCATTGCGGTCACCGACCTGGCCGCGCGGCAGTCCGGCAGCGCGTTCGTCCTCACGTTCACCCTGCCGGCGCGATCGATGGATCGCCAAGCCCTCCCTGAACACCCGACAATTGAAATCTACCGCGTCGACCTTCCGCCGGGCGGCATCCCGGTCAAGCAAACGGTGTGGCAGATGGCATACACGATCCCCTCCGAACAGGTGGATCCGTATCTGAAGGCAGGCCACATCGAGTTTCGAGATTCCCTTGCGGCGGATGAATTCGCACGCCCGTCTGGTTCCTTGGTGGCTTACAAAGTTCGCACCAGGATGGCGAGAGCGCGCGCTTCGGCGGATTCGAATATCGTCCTGGCGCGAATTTATCCGGCCCCGGAAGCGCCTCATGACGTGCGCGTGCAAGTCACCGAGCCCGCACTGGTCGTGAGTTGGCCAGAAGTTGCCCTGCCGCCAGGGGCTTCTTCGCGCAGCTACCGCGTCTACCGCGGAGTCCTCGAATCCGGCCCGGAAAGTGCCCCGGCGGATCTTTCGAACGTGAAGCTGAAAACGCCGCTTGAGCTTGCAGGCTCGCCGCCCACGCCCGAGTTTCGCGATGCGCACTTCGAGTTTGGAACCGAGTACCTGTATACCGTGCGAAGCGTGGCGCAATTCGGCTCGGATTTTGTCGAATCCGCGGACTCCTCGCCGGTTGTTGTTATGCCACGTGACGTGTTCCCACCCGCCGCGCCCGGCGGCTTGGAAATCACAATCGTCCCGGCAACCCCACAGGCCCCTGCCTACGTCGAACTGTCTTGGGCGATTAGTCCCGAAGGGGACCTGGCGGGCTATTCCGTTTACCGGAGTGAGGCAGAAGACGCTCCGGGCCTCCGAGTCAGCACGGAAACATTGCCGAGTCCGACATTTCGTGATATGTCCATACTGCCTGGCAAACGGTATTACTATCGCGTATCCGCGCTGGACCGCGCAGGCAACGAAAGCCCCAAAAGTTCCGCGGTGCTGGCGGACGTCCCATAGAAGTTCCAAAGTAAGGAAGTCCAAGAAAGGATGTAATGGCAGCCCGACCCCAGCTTCCGGGCATGCAATGGTTTTTGTGGCTGCGCATCGCGTCGTTGCGCATCGGCACCCTCACGGGAATTTATTTGTCCTGCGTTTTTGTGGCGTGGCTGATCGTTGCCAATCGCGCTCCGGCGCTGGTGCCCTTTGCCGAAACGCGCAATCTCGTCGCGGGCGCGACCTTGGTCATTGTTTTGGCGATCCCCGTACTCCGATTTCGGCATCAACCCGGGAAACTGTTCGTGGCGGGGCTGATGGCCTGGACACTCCTGACGATTACATATCTTGCAGCGGAAATGCATTTCACGCTGCTGGAGAGCCGCATGGGGGCCTTCCACGTTTTCATGCTTGGCGCGGTTTCCTACGGCTTCGTGGCCGTGCTCGATTGGGTCTTCCTGATGTGCGCGGGCGTCCGCCACGAGCACATGGTTCATTCCCGGGAAACCGCGGTCTCCACGGGCAGGCGCCGCACGCATTAATTTCTCCAATCCCCCCGGAAGGAAAAAGATCCCGATGAAGCTCTGCCGTTTTCAACCACAAGAAAAGGCCGGCGCCGCCGCGCAGCTGGAGGTTTTGCAGGGAGTGATTTCGGACGACACCGTTCGCCAGATTTCCGGCGACATGTTAGGCAAGTGGGAGGCGACCAGCCGGTCCTGGCCGCTGGCGAATGTGAAGCTCCTGCCGCCTGTCGCGCCCAGCAAGATCGTTTGCCTCGGCCGAAACTATCTGGATCACGCCGCGGAATTCAATAACGTTCCCCCCAAGGAGCCCTTGATCTTCCTAAAGCCGCCGTCGTCGCTGCTCGCGCCCGGCGATCCGATCGTGCTGCTACCCGGAGTGCAGCGCATCGATTTTGAAGGCGAACTGGCTGTGATTATTTCGCGCGAGTGCCGCCAGTTGCGCGACGGCGCCGATCTTCGCTCCTACATCGCGGGATACACCCTTCTCAACGACGTGAGCGCGCGCGATTATCAGGCCCTCGATAAACAGTGGACGCGCGCCAAAAGTTTTGACACGTTTTGTCCGCTGGGCCCGGTGCTTGAGACGGAGTTCGATGTTACACGTGGGATGATTGAAACCTTGTTGAATGGCGTTAGGAAACAGTACGCTCCGTTGACCGCAATGCTCTTCTCCATTGATGTTATAATTCCATGGATTTCACGGGTCATGACGCTGTTGCCGGGCGACGTGATTGCCACAGGCACGCCGGCGGGCGTCGGGCCCATGAAGGCCGGCGACCTGGTGGAAGTGGCGATTGCCGGAATCGGCGCGTTGCGAAATCCTTGCGTGAACCGCGCCGACTGAGCAGTGCCACTCGTCGCGGCGGCGCGTAGACAAGCGCCGTACCGCAAAAAAAGATTCGAGCAGTCCTTCCAGCACCCTTTTACGGACCAGGAGTTGGAAGGATTTCTGAAAGATTGGGAGAAAGCGCGCGAGACGCTTGGCGATGTTTTCCAGCCGGCGGCAGCGCGCAAGCCGGGGCGTTGAAGCATTTAGCAATCGATTGGCGGATCGTTGTGGGAGCCGCGGTGCTCGTGGTGGCCGTCGCGGCCGCGTTGGTGCGTCAACTTTTCCGAAAACCGGAAGACCCGGAGGCCGAAGAGCGCCGGCGGCGTTTTCAACTCAATCAGGTCGGGCGCATCGTCGAGGGGCTTGTGGTTGAGGTAGTCGAATCGCAGGGGTCAGCCGCGCCGGAAACCCTTCCGGCATCGTCTGCGCTCCGTAAGGACGCATCTTCCCAACTTGGCGGAAACGGCCTGCGCCGCTTGGTCCGCTACAGCTATTCCATCGCCGGAGTCACGTACGAAACCGCGCAAGACGTCACGGGGCTTGAAGAGCGCCTGTGCCTGGAGCGCATCGCTTCCGGCCAGCCTGCCAGCGTGAAGTACGATCCCGCCAATCCCAGTAATTCGATTCTGGTGGCGGACGACTGGTCAGGGCTGCATTAGTCCGCGATTCTTACGCCATTCGACAATGGAGACGAAGCGAGAGGACGCAACGGAGGCAATGCGTACCAGCCGAGTAGGCATGGCCGAAGCGTCAGTTGAATTTTCCGGGAGCGCCAATATCCCGAGGGGCAGTTCGCGTAGCGCCAATCGGGAGATTGGCGTTCCCTGACCCAGATTCCTGTGAGAAATTTCCTTTCATCCGTTGCATCTTTTTCGGTAACATTCGCCGCGGGAGGCCACGCGTGGGAGTAAGAATTCTCGCTTCCGTGGCGGCAGTCCTCGGCGCCGCCGCCCTGACATTGGCCTGCATGATTGCCCTAGTGAAAGGCACGATCCGCGCCGTCTCCATCGATTCACTCGCGCTGCGATTCCTGGCCCTCGCGGCGGACCTCGTCTTAGGCACGGCCCTGCTTCTCGGCTGCATCTACCTGGCCACGCATTTAGCCGTGCGCATTCTGGGCGTGGGGCAGGCCGAATTTCCCGCTCTGCCGATCGACGAATATTCCAGCGAAGTCCGCTCCGGCGATTCCGCCAAAATTTAGTGGCATAGTGCTTCGAGCTTGTGCCAAAGTCTCGGAGGCCGTGCGCCGCATTTTTGCGCGCCAGCCTCGACCTATGAATAATGACACGAAATCAAGCGATCCGATCGCGGAGCTGCGCCGCCGGAAAGCCGATGCGGAAGCGGGAGGGGGCGCGGAACGGCGCGAGCGCGAGCACAAGGCCGGAAAGCTCACGGCGCGCGAACGCGTGGCGCTGCTCCTTGATGAAGGTACGTTTGAAGAGCTGGATAAATTCGTCGTGCATCGCACGGAAGATTTTGGGATGCAGGAACAGCGGCCGCCCGGCGACGGATTCGTCACCGGCTTCGGCCGCATCGCCGGCCGCTTGGCCTACGTGTTCGCGCAGGATTTTACCGTGTTCGGCGGCTCGCTCTCGGAAACGAACGCTCTGAAAATCTGCAAGATCATGGATCTGGCTATGCGCAATGGCGCGCCCGTGATCGGCCTGAACGATTCAGGCGGCGCGCGCATCCAGGAGGGCGTGCGCTCGCTTGCGGGTTATGCCGACATTTTTCTGCGCAACACGCTGGCCAGCGGCGTCGTTCCGCAGATCAGCGCGATCATGGGGCCGTGCGCCGGCGGCGCCGTCTATTCTCCCGCGATCACCGATTTTATTTTCATGACGCGCGACACGTCCTACATGTTCATCACTGGGCCGGACGTCATCAAGACGGTGACCCACGAGGACGTTTCCAAGGAGGACCTCGGCGGCGCGATGACCCACAATGCGACAAGCGGCGTGGCCCATTTCATCGCACGCGACGACGCCGAATGTCTCGCCATGATTCGCGAGCTTTTGAGTTTTCTTCCCTTGAATAATTTGGATGACGCCCCGCGCCGCCCTACTTCCGATCCCGCCGATCGCTGCGACGTTGCCCTCGATTCGATGGTCCCCGCCGATCCGATGCAGCCATACGACATCAAGGACGTGATCCACGCGATCGCCGACGACAATTATTTCTTCGAGGCGCACGAGCATTTCGCCAAAAATATCGTGGTGGGTTTCGCGCGCTTCGGCGGGCAGCCGGTCGGCGTGGTCGCCAATCAGCCCGCGGTTCTAGCTGGTGTGCTGGATATTAACGCTTCGGTAAAAGGCGCGCGCTTCGTGCGCTTTTGCGACGCGTTCAACATACCGCTCATCACGCTCGAAGACGTTCCCGGCTTTTTGCCCGGCACGCAACAGGAATGGAACGGCATCATCAAGCACGGCGCGAAGCTGCTCTATGCATTCGCCGAAGCAACCGTCCCAAAGTTAACCGTGATTACGCGGAAGGCATACGGCGGGGCCTACTGCGTGATGTCCAGCAAACACATTCGCACCGACGCAAATTTCGCCTGGCCCACGGCAGAAATCGCGGTGATGGGCCCGGAAGGCGCGGTCAACATCGTCTACAAACGTGAAATCGAGCGGGCGCCCGAAGCCGGCCGCGACCGTCTGCGCGCCGAAAAAGTCGCCGAGTTCCGCGAGCGTTTCGCCAATCCCTACGTCGCCGCCGAACGCGGCTACATCGACGCCGTGATCGAGCCGTCGCAAACGCGCGCGAAACTCATCACCGCCCTGCGCTCGCTCGAAACCAAGCGCGACGCCAACCCCAGGAAAAAGCACGGCAATATCCCGCTCTAGAAGAGTCGTGAAATAGGAATGACTCGTTGCGCGGCCTTCGTCTGTCCTGTCCGTGCGTTTCTACTGGACCACCGTCTTGGCGCTGTCCCCAACTTTGAATCCGGAGCCGGAAACAGGTTTGCAAACCGCGGAAATATCATCCACGTCGGTGACTTCCAGTTCGCCCAGCTTGGTGGTCATCTTGCGAAGGACCGCTCCGGTCGCCGGGTCCTTGATGGTGCTCGTCACGCGTTCCACGGACATGTGGTCACCCACTTTGATTCCGGTTTTTGCGCCGACGTTCAGAACGATTTGATCGCCATCGACGGCCGCTAACAGCCCTTCGACCTTAATGACGCGCGCTTGCAACTTGGGCGCCGATGCGACTACTCCCGCAGTCATCTGATCGACCGCGGCTTTCACAGCCTCCCCGAGGATCGTCTGTTGAAAATCACTGGAACCGAAGTCCACGCCCCCGCCGCCGAACCCGTGCCAGTTTCCGCCTCCGCCCAAAAGAGAATTGCTGCTGCGTTTGGATTCGCCCTTGCCCTCCGCCACGCCGAGAATTTCCGCCGTATCGATATCCACAAGGCGTGCATCGACCACGACGTTCGCCTTGGTCTCCTTGTGGCCGATCCCGCCGATCCCAAATCCTCCGAAACCGCCTCCGCCTCCGCCGATATTCCTGTTCTTCGTTTCGTTTCCAAACTCGGTGATACTGCCGACGATGATGGCATCGAGGCCAAGGATCTTGCCGATCCTCGCCGCCGTGGCCGGATTGGCGCGGTCACTGTTGGAAAAATTTTGTTCCGCGAGGATTTTGTCGAGCTGTTTGCGCTCGATGACGCTGTACGTCCCGTCCGTCACCAGATTCTTCACTAGCAGGTCGGAAATTCCTTTCCCAACGTCAATGTCAGATCCGAAAAGGGCCGCGGTCCCGGTCTTCACCGTGGCGTAGTCAAAATCGAAAACCGCGACACGTTTCCTCCGTCCCTGCGGCGCCTGTGCGGCGGCCGGGCCCGGCGCGCTCGCGGTGGGTGCAGCGGCGGGTGCGTTGTTTTGCGCTCGCGTGGCCAAAGGCGCATAAAGAAAGGCTAAAAGATAGAGGGCGGCGATTCGCTTCATGATGATCTCCTGTTCCGACTTGATGAGGCGTGGATACAGCCTTGCCCGATAGGTGGTCGAGTGATTCTAGTTAAGCGGAAATCCCTATGTCAACCCTGCCTTTGGAAAAATGATCGCGGGAATACACTGGAAAAGCATTCAGGCTCGTTCTTTCCTTCGGGCCAGGATGCTCTTGGCCGCGAGCCCGGCCGGAATGATCGAAAAGCCAAGAAACAAGAGCAGGGTCAATACGAGATCCTTGAACGCGGGCGCGAAATCGCCTCCATGCCGGATCGCCAGGACGCAAATGTAGTAGGCCGTTGGCGCGGCCAGGATGATTTCCGCGATCAGATAGGCTTTCACGAATTTGCCCCGGAAGAAAATCATTGCCGCCGCGATGATTAGCCAAGTCGCCGTGATCCACTCCACCGGGTAAATCACTTTGTTATCGAAGGAAAAGTGGTTGATCAGCAGGATGGGAATTCCGGCGCGCGGATCGAGAATAAACGGAGGCCCGCCCGGCCAACAGTAGATTCCGACTTGGTAAATACAAAGGACGAAGAGGTACGCGCCGAGCAGACGCTCGCGCTGGGATTCAGGTTTGCCGTTTGTGGCCATAGTTCCGGGTGGGCAATTATCGTCCGCCATGGTTTGCCTGTCCACGACGGTCTTCCAGCCGGGGCTTCCAATGCGAATTCCGCCAAGCGAACCTGTGGGCGACGATCGTCATTTGAATAAGCAGGGGTCTGGATGGGGTGAAGACACTTCGGAGGTGCACACTCAATGAGTGGCAAGCAAGAGCTGTTCTTTCCGCTGTCGTTCCACGCCTTGGTGTTAAATGGTAATTTCGTTGTGCGGAGCCCCCCAGAGGCGTAGGATAAGCTGCATGAAGGTTTGTGTCGGAGGTCCCGATTCAGCGTCCTGCTAGAAGATCTCGTTGTTGAAGCCCAGCCCGCTTTAAGTGAAGTTCGTAGATTCGACGTTGCAACCACACCTGCGGAATCAGTTTTTGCTGTGGGCTGCCGCAACGGCTCGAGGAAGCGCAAATCAGTTCGCATTCCTTCCGCAATCGTTTGCGAGCCAAAGGTCGGCCCAATAAGGAGATCCCCTTGAACAAGCCACACTTCGGAATAAATTATCGCTCCACGCTCTTGCTCTTTCCTCTCCTGGTATTGCTGGCATTGCCCGGCGTGGCCCAGGATGCGGACCCTCCCAGCAGGGTCGCGCGATTGAATTTCGTCGAAGGCAGCGTCTCTTTTCAACCGGCCGGCACTTCGGATTGGCTGGATGCGAGTCCGAACCGGCCGCTGACCACTGGGGATCAGCTCTGGGCCGATCAAGGTTCCCGAGGCGAGTTGCACATGGGCGGCAGCGTCCTGCGCATCTCCGCTCAAACGGGTATCTCTTACCTGAATTTGAGCGATCAAGCGGTCCAAATCCAGCTAGCCCAGGGCTCTGCGGTCCTGCGCGTGCTGCGACTACAGGACAACGAGAATTATGAGATTGATACCCCGAATCTCGCTTTGTCGATTCTGCGCACAGGCGAATACCGCATTGACATAAGCGCCGACGGGACCTCCAGCTTCGTCACCGTCTTGGCCGGCACCGGAGAGGTTACCGCTGGCGGCGCTGCTTACACTGTTTCTCCCGGGCAACAATATGCTTTCGCAGGGACAGACCAGGTGAACCCCTACACGCAGGGTGTCCCCGGCCCAGACGATTTTCAGCAATGGAATATCAGACGGGATCAGCGGGAAGATAGAATGAAGTCCGCTCAATATGTGTCGCCTGATTTGATCGGCTACGAAGACCTGGACGACAGCGGTACCTGGCGCGACGACCCCACCTATGGTCACGTCTGGTATCCGACAGGAGTCGCCGTGGGCTGGGCGCCATACCACTACGGACATTGGGCCTTCGTAGCTCCCTGGGGCTGGACCTGGGTAGAAGACGAACCCTGGGGCTTTGCGCCGTTCCATTACGGGCGCTGGGCAGTCGTAGGCGGGGCTTGGGGCTGGGTTCCCGGGCCTCCTCCCGTCGTCGGCGCCGTATATGTGAGGCCCGTCTATGCACCTGCTCTCGTAGCCTTCGTGGGGGGAGGGGGATTCGCTGCATCCATTACGATTGGTGGCGGAGTAGGGATAGCCTGGTTCCCCCTGGGTCCGCGCGATGTTTGGGTACCCTCTTACCACGTCAGCGCGGTATATATGACGAACGTAAACGCGACCAACTCTCGTGTTATCAACAGGACTGAAATCACAAACGTCTACAACACGACGGTTATCAATAATAATACGACCGTTAATGTGAACAGAACCTATATGTATGAGAACTCGCCCGGCGCGGTCACGGCTGTGCCCAAGGCTTCCTTCCAGAATGGCGAGGCGGTGGGCAAGGCTTCGGTTCAGATCAACGCGCAACAAATTCAGCATCCGCAGGTAGTGCAGGCGGCCGCGGTCGCTCCAACTCCGAAATCTGTGGCTGGCCCTGGTGCGCCGGCAAAACCCTCGGCGCGGCCGCCGACAACGCTTGCCAGCAGGCCTGTTGTGACGAAGATGGCTCCCTCGCCACGCGCCATCCCGGTCGGCCACACCGCTCCGGCGAGCGCGTCTACCTATCACACCGTGACGAACGCAAAGCCTGCGGCAACGCCTCCGCCGAGCAGGGCGGCAACTGGACCCGCGCCCGGAGCGCCTGCGAAGCCATTAACAAGTGGGCCGACGCCTGCGCAACCCGGCAAGCCTGCCGCACCTCCCGCAGGAAAACCCGCGCCGCCACCTGTCAAGTTCCAGCCGCCGCCGGCACGCGAAAATCAACCTCCTGCGCGTACCAACGAGGCTCCGGCAAACAATCCAGCCCCGCCGCCAGCGAAGACCACGACCCCGGCTCGCACCAACGAGCCCCCAGCGAACAAACCGCCGGAGAGCAAGCCGGCGCCACCGCCGGCGAGAACTCCACCGCCGGCTCGCACCAACGAAGCCCCAGCGAATAAACCCGCTGCGAACCAACCGCCGCCGGCGAAAAAGCCAACCCCGCCACCATCAAAGGAGTCAAAACCTCCTAAGGAACCTAAGGACAAGGACGGAGAGCGTTAGACGCAATCCTACATTTAGGGGCATTTCGGACACGGCTTCGAGAAATCGAAGGCGTGTTCTTGATCTGGCCGCGAATTTTGTGTTTGGAATTCTCGGAGACTGCAGGAAGTGTGGCAGGCCATGCCTATCATCGTGCCGATAGTGACTAGACTTTTTTAGAGAATCGCCATGAAAAAACAGTTCACTGCCGTCATCAAGAAGCGCGGAAAGTGGTACGTCGCCACCGTTGAGAAAATTCCCGGGGTGAACACCCAGGGCCGCACCCTTGCGGAAGCCCGTCGCAACTTGAAGGAAGCGATCCAGCTCATCCGAGGCCAGCCGGGAAGTGATTGGCCGTGATCGCAAAATTCCACTGCGATCGTAATCTCGTTCGCCCCGTTTTTCCGCTGTGCTAGAATCCTGCTCGCGGCTGCTCATTTGGAAAGAATGTTCAAAAAAATCCTTATCGCCAATCGCGGGGAAATCGCCGTACGGGTCGCGCGAGCTTGCCGCGAGATGCGCATCGCTTCCTGCGCCGTTTTTAGCGATGTGGACCGCGCTGCTTTGCATGTCCGTCTGTCCGATGAAGCGTACGCGGTCGGCCCCGCTCCCTCGCGAGAAAGTTATCTTCGCATCGACAAGCTGATGGAGGTTGCGCGCCGCGCCGGGTGTGACGCGCTGCATCCTGGGTACGGATTCCTCGCCGAAAATCCAGACCTCGCGCGGGCTTGCGCTGCGAACAGCATCACTTTCATAGGCCCTTCCCCCGAAGCGATGGAGCGCCTGGGATCGAAAACCGCCGCACGCCAGCTCGCCGAACGGGCCGGCGTGCCCATGGTTCCGGGGACCAAGGAACAAATCGAAAATCTCAACGACGCGGGTGACATCGCACGCGCCCTCGGTTATCCCGTGCTGCTGAAAGCGGTGGCGGGCGGAGGCGGGAAGGGCATGCGCCTCGTCGCCGAGGATTCGGAAATGGCTTCTTCCTGGCGCGATGCAGCATCGGAAGCGCTGAACGCATTTGGCGACGCCCGGCTCTACCTGGAAAAGTACGTCGAGCGTCCGCGCCACATCGAAATTCAAATTCTTGGCGATGCGCACGGCCGCATCGTGCATCTTGGCGAGCGCGAATGTTCCGTCCAGCGCCGGCACCAAAAAGTGATCGAGGAATCTCCTTCTCCCATCATGACGACGGAGCTGCGGCGGTCCATGGGCGAAGCCGCCGTGCGGCTCGCCAGGGAAGCGGGCTACACGAACGCGGGGACGGTGGAGTTTCTCGTTGACGCCCAGCGCAATTTTTATTTTCTCGAAGTGAATACGCGCCTGCAGGTGGAACATCCCGTCACGGAAATGGTAACGGGGCTCGACCTTGTGAAGCTCCAGATCCGCGCGGCCGCGGGCGAGCCGCTTCCCTTTTCGCAGCAGGACGTCCGGCTTTCGGGCCACGCCGTCGAATGCCGCCTCTACGCGGAGGATCCCGGCAATCAATTTTTCCCTTCGCCCGGAAAAATTCTTTCGTGGGTCGCGCCTTCCGGCCCCGGAATTCGTTTCGACGATGGTGTGTACGAAGGCTTCACCGTCTCAAGCGAATACGATCCGATGCTCGGCAAGCTTATTTCCTGGGGGCAGGATCGCGCCGAAGCGATCGCGCGCCTGCAGCGTGCCCTCGAAGAACTTTCGGTCACCGGAATCAAGACGAACTCGGGCCTTCTTCTCGGCATTCTATGCGACCCGGAGTTTCTGCGCGGGGAAATTTTCACTCGCTGGCTCGATGAACGGCTTCCTCAACTTCTGGCCGCAAAACATACCCAAGAGCGCGACGTGGCTGCCGAAGATGCGGCGATCCTCGCGGCTTTGCTGCACACTCTCGGCGAAGGGGACGCGCCCACCGCAAACGGGGCCCCTGCGGAAAGGGAATCGCGCTGGAAGCGCGAGGCGCGGATCGAGCAGGTCAGCCGGAACGAATGATGGCCAGCTGATATGGGACGATGATGCATGACGGTAAAAAAAGACGATGAAATATGAAGTTGTTGTCAACGGCGCAGCGCGCAGCGTCGAATTCTCTCCGCTGGCGAATAAAACGCCGTGCGTGGCGTTCACCGTCGACGGCCGCCTTGTGGAAGCGAACGTCTCGCGGATTTCTCGCGGTACGTACTCGATTCTTCTCGGCGGGCGGTCTCTCGAAATCACCGCCGAGGAAACCGCCGGCGGCTTGCTCATGCGGGCGAATGGGCGCGAATTTCAGGTGGAAATCATCGATCCGCGCTCCTGGCGCCGCGGGCGCGGCGCGGGGATCGAGCTCGAAGGGCGGCAGCAACTTGTCGCGCCCATGCCTGGGAAAATCGTGCGGGTCCTTGTCGCGGCGGGCCAGCAAGTCAGCAAGGGCCAAGGCCTGCTGGTTATCGAAGCAATGAAAATGCAGAATGAAGTGTGTTCGCCTAAATCAGGCACGGTCGAAAAACTGGCCCGCGAAGGACAAACGGTAAATGCCGGCGAAGTCCTGGCAATTGTAACGTAGTGAGTAGGACGGGCTTCAGCCTGTCGGTTTTGACTCAAGCGCTGGAAATTTCCGTGGGGTTAACGAAACCAGACAGGCTGAAGCCCGTCCTACTACACCCATTCCACTCCCAAATTCTTGAGCTTGTCGCGAAGGCCGTACATGTCCAGGCCCAATTCGCCGGCGCGCAAGCGCTCGCGGTTTTTCGCTTCTTTCGCAAGGCGCGCTTCGCACTGTACGACCACGTCCGCTGCTTGCTGGCGCGGCACCACGACGACGCCGTCGACGTCGCCCACGATGACGTCGCCGGGATGAACGATCGCTCCCGCGCACACGATGTCGATGTTCACGTAGCCGGCCGTCTCCTTGACGGTTCCCTGCGCGGAAATTGCGCGCGAAAATGCCGGGAACTGCATGGCGGTCAGGTCCGCGACGTCGCGCACGCCCGCGTGAATCACCAGCCCCTTGATTCCGTGCGCTTGGCACGAAGTCGCCAGCAATTCCCCGAAAAATCCGTCGGTGGAATCGGAATGCGTGGCCACGACCAGGACGTCTCCCGGTTTGCATACTTCGATGGCGGCATGGAACATCAGGTTATCACCGGGATGGCACAGCACAGTCACGGCCGGGCTCCCAATGCGCGCCGTGGGATAAATCGGCCGCATGTAGGGCAGCATCAAGCCAGTGCGCCCCTGCGCTTCGTGCACCGTTGCGGTGCCGAACTCACCGAGTTTCCGGACCGCATCCGGGTCAGGCCGTTCGATGTTGCGGACAATTCTTGGCTTCATGGCAAAGCACTCCGTGGGGCCGCGAAATATATTATCACGTAATATAACTCATATATAAATAACCTCATGCAACGAGCGAGGCTGGATTCGTGACCGTCATTCGCCGAATCTGGTCGACGCTGAATCCGCCGTCCAGCATCTTCTGCGCGAACATGGCAAAGCCTTCGGCGACCGGCGGATTGATCGTCTGGCCCAGGTCGGTGGAAAGCACGCAGCGTTCCGGGCCAGCCGCGCGAATCGCTTCCATCACCCCATCCCAAGTGGCTTTTCCCGTATGCATGGTGGTGAAACAGTGCTCGATGAAGGCGCCCATATCCGCGAGCTGCTTTTGCTCGTCCGCCGTCAGGTTTTGCGAAGGAAATTCCGCGTGCGTTACCACCACTTTTTGGGTCCCCATTTCTCGCGCCGTCTTCACCAGGCCGAAAATCTCGACGCGCCCAAGGTGCCCAGTCGCCAGAACCATGTTGTGCTTGGCGATCAGCTCGATGCAGCGCCGCGTGGCTTCAGAAATTTTTCCGTCGGAATCGAGCACTGTGAGCGGCGGAGGAGCGATTCCCGTGGCCGCGAGTTCACGCTGAATTTTCGCCCAGAAGGGCAATTTGGTGCTGGGTCCGTCGACGCGTCCGGCCGTTTCGTTCTTCGCATCCACGGTCGGGAACCATACGATCTTGCAACCCGAGCGCCCGGCCAGCTCCAGTGCCACGGGATTCAGCCCGCCTACCGAATGATTCAGCGTAATGGCCCCGTAGGCGGCAATACCCGGCACCGCTTTGGTGACCACTTTGGCCCGTTCCGCTGTTGGAAAATAATGCGATTTGAGCACAAACCCTTTCAGTCCCCGCCCCAGAAATTCTTTGGCTAGGTCCAGGTCGTCCACGCGCCGCTCGATTACGTCCGGCGCGACGTGCACTTGCAAATCGTAAGCCCCTTGAAGGCACTTCCACGCCGAGTCAGAAACCGGTGTTGCCGTTGCCCCGCTTGGACCCTCACCGGCCCCTGCCGATGTTGCCGTCATATCGTGTGTTCCTTTCGAGCCCCGGAAAAGTAGCAGCCAGTGAATATACCCCATCGCCGGGATGTTCCACTAGTGGCAGCTGGGATCGTCGGTGAATGAACCGCTGACAAGCATCGAATTCAGGAACCGGCTGCAATTGGAAATCTTTGCAAGGGTTTGATCGTCCTGGACTGTGGGAGGGCCCACGGTGTTTGTGGCATTCAAGGATTGGCGCGTGGACACCACATTGCCGGCCCACTGCGAAACGTTTGAAAATTCGTTCCGGAGGAGTTGCATAGCGTCCTGATCGGCGGCCGTTGAAGCGGCCACTCCCACCTGCTCGAGGTCCGCCTGCACGCGATCGTGGTAATCCTGTGGCCATGTTCCCACCACCGGCACGCCGTAGGTGAGGATGGTCCCCACGGCTCCCCTCCACTCGCGAACCTCCGCCAGTTCCCCGATCGCCAGGCTCGCAAAATTTCGGGACAAGCCCGGCGGGGGCGCCGGCGGCAGCGCGGCTGTCGCGGCCGGCGCGGCGCTCGTTCCCGGGGCCGGGAAAGTAAGGACGATTCGGGTGGGCTCGAGGGTGACCGAGCCATTCGTGAACTGCGCCACGGTTTCGACATCGACATAGGCGTGGCCGCCCATTTGAACCACCATCCCTGCTGACTTCCCGTTCACAATCAATGTCCGGTCGGGCACATCCTGCGCTAATAGGATTCCCGCGAATAACAAGACACATCCAAATAAGAGGAAATAGGAAATTCCTGTGCGATTTCTCATGATGACCCCGCTTCCATGCAAATCGGGCTGCGGCCGCCTGCATCTACTAGGTTACTGCCAATCGCGGTCCGGCTTCTAGTCCCAGTTCCGCGGGAGGCCTAAGTAGCACAGCCACTCCTGGCTGTGCGGGGTTTGCCGGTGCGGCCTGGCCCCGATACTGACGTTAGGTCTACAAAACCGCACAGCCAGGAGTGGCTGTGCTACAAGGATTCAGCCGGAAATGGCTTCCAGCGCCAGCCCGCGGGTGCGCGGCCCAAAAATTCCGATCGAGAGCACGACGGCCAGCATCGAGACGGCGATGAACGCGAAGACCCCCGTCACGCCGAAATCGCGCAGAAAAAAGCCGATCAGAAAACTGCTGAAAATCGCGCTCAGACGGCTCCACGAATAAACGAAGCCGATGGCCTGCGCCCGTACGCGCGTCGGAAAAAGCTCTGACTGGTAGGCGTGAAACGCGAAGGACATGCAATTGTTCGAGCACGTCAGCAGCACGCCGCAGGCGATCAGCCAGGCGGGATTGCGCAGCTCGGCAAAGAGCATGCCGAACACTGCGATGCAAATCGCGCTCGCCACGATTTGCCATTTTCGTTCGGAGCGATCCGCGACGGTCATCGCCACAAGCGGCCCGAACGGAGCCGCGAGCGCGATAAGAAACGAATAGCGCAGGCTCAGCGTCGTGGTGATCCCCGCCGCGATCATCAACGTAGGCACCCACGACGCAAAGCCGTAATATCCCACCGTCTGGAAAAATTGGAAGACGCTCAGCATCAGCGTGCGTCCCCAATAAGGCGCGCGGAAAATATCGGCGAAGCTTCCCCTGGCCTCTTCGCTCGTGACGGGAACGGCGGCCGGCAGCGCCGCGCCCAATTCGGATTCGACCCGCGCTTCCAGCGCCGCGACGACGCGGTCGGCCTCCTCCAGTCTTCCGTGCGCGATCAGCCAGCGCGGGCTTTCCGGCACACTTTGCCGGATGAACCACACAAAAATCGCGCCCGCCGCGCCGATCAGCACCACCCACCGCCAGCCGTCAAGCCCCAGCGGGCGGCGCGGCACGAGCAGCCAGGCGGCCAGCGCCACGGCCGGCACCACGCAGAATTGCACCACCGAATTGAAAGCGAACGCTCGCCCCCGCATTTCTCTCGGCACCAGTTCCGCGATGTAGGTGTCGATCGTCACCAGCTCCACGCCGATGCCGATCCCTGCGATCATTCGCCAGATCAGGATGTGCGGCGCCGTATGCTGGAAGGCCATTACCACGCTAGCCGCGGAATACCACAGCAGCGAGCCGGTGAAAATCACGCGGCGCCCCGACCGGTCCGCCGTGAAACTGAACAGCATCGTCCCGATGAAAAGCCCCGCGAACGTCGCGGCAACGAAGCTGGCCAGTCCCGTAAACCCGAAGAACGACGCCGAGGTGCTGGAAAACATTCCGCTGCGAACCAGCCCGGGGCCGATGTAGGCGGTGAAAAAAAGATCGTAATACTCGAAACATCCACCGAGGGAAAGCAACAGGACGAGTTTCCAGATCGAGCGCGTCGCGGGAAGCCGGTCGAGCCGCGCTCCTATGGCGGCGCCTTGCTGTGTAAGGATCATTGTGCAGTAGTGGCGCAGACTTCAGTCTGTGGGTTTCCGCGTGATCTTCGCTAGCACGTCTTGAGCGCCCAACGAACCCCCGCAGACTGAAGTCTGCGCTACTTTTCGGGCAACGCAAACACATACAGTGCATTCCCGCTCGCCGGGTAGTGAATGTCGGGCAAGATCGTGCGCGGCACGTTGCGTGGGCTGCCGCCGCCGAGGCCGGTGGTGACGGCGACGTACTGTTTGCCAGCGATGCTGAAGGTTACGGGGAAACCTTGCACCGAGGTGCCGAGGCGATTGTGCCACAGCGTTTTCCCGGTGTTGACGTCGATAGCGCGGAACACGCGGTTGAGATCTCCAACGAAGGCGATGCCGCCGGCGGTCGAAAGCACGGCGGTGAGGAAGGACGGGCGCTGCTGCACGTTCCACACTTCTTTCATCGTCTTCACGTCGAAGGCGGCGAGCCGACCGACGTTGCCGTCCGTGCCGGGCATTTCGTAAAACAGGCGGTCGCCCATGGTCCCGCCCGAGCCGTCGACGAACTCAACTTTGCGCCCGGCCATTTCCATGCAGCTCTGGCTGAGCGGAATGATGAGGCGCTCGGTCGCGGGATCGTAGCTCATGGCCTGCCAGTTGTGGCCGCCCTCGGTGCTGGGGCACACCGGAGTCCACTTGCCGATTTCCTGTTCCAAAATATCGGGCCGGTAAGCGAGCTTGCCGGTTTTCGCGTCGACATTAAAAATATTCTGAAAAATCGTTTCCTTAGCGCCGATGAACTCGCCCGTCTTGCGGTCGAGTTTCCAGAGGATGCCGGCCTTGCCAATGGTGAAAAGGGCTTTGCGGTCGCCGATATCGACCAGCACGCGCTCGTACACTTCATCCATGTCCAGCGTCTCGCCTTGCACGTGCTGAAAATACCAGGCGAGTTTCCCGTCCTCGGGGTGCAGAGCGAGCGTCGAGCTTGTGTACAGCGCCGCGCCGCGAGTGCCGCGACTCACCTGCATCCACGGTTTTGCTTGCGCCACGCCCCAGTACGTCAGGTTCAGCTCGGGATCGTAGCTGCCGGTGATCCAGGTTTCCGCGCCGACGCGCAGCATGTTGGGCAGATCGCCCCAGGTGTCGCCGCCCGGCTCGTCCGTGCGCGCGATGGTGTTGAATCGCCACAGCAATTTTCCATTCGCGGGATCGAACGCGCTAACAAAGCAGCCCTGATCTTTTTCCTGCGCCTTGTAGCGGTCGCAAGACGCAAGCCCTTGGACGACTTTGCCGCCAATGATGATGGGCCCGCTCGATTCTCCGTACCCTTTGCTCGCATCGGCGATGACTGAGTCCCACACAACCTTGCCGGTGCGCGCGTCCAGCGCAATCAAGTGCGCGTCCGTCGTCGCAAAGAAAACCTTGTCCTGGTAGCTGGCGATGTTGCGCATGGCTCCGGTGCCGCCGCCCACGCCTTGCGGGCGCAAGCGATTTTCCCAGATGAGATCGCCAGTGCGGGCGTCGAGGGCCTGCAGGATGTTGTCCACATTGATCAGGTACATGATTCCGTTGTGGACCAGGGGCGTGGGCTCATTCGCGCCGACGCCGTCGTTCATATTCCACGACCACACGAGCTTCAAATCTTTCACGTTGTCGCGATTGATCTGCGCGAGCGCGCTGTGATTCCAGGCCTGGTAATTTCCGCGGACCATCAGCCAGTCGTTCGGGTCGGGATGCAGCAGCATTTGGTCCGTGACGGGCACATAATTTTTCACTTCGCCGGTCACGGTGAGGCCGGAGGGCGCTTTGACGGCCTTCGGCGGCGCCGAAGCCTGCGCCGCGCTCATTTCCTGCGCCGCGGGCGGCTCGGGTGGCGAAGCATTTTCCAGGGTGACTGTTCCGATCGTCACGGCCGTCTCCGCCGTCAGCGTCTGCGCGCCGGCCGTGCCACCGTTGGCCTGCAAAATATAGGCGACGAGATTGGCGGCGTCTGTGTCGCTCAGGGAACCTGGATTGGTGAGCGGCATGGTATCGTGGATGCGGGTGAACAATCCGCTCGTCGGGCGGTTACGCCACATGTTCATGAAATTGGGGCCGGCCAAGGCGGGCGCTTCGAAGGTGCCTTTCATATCGGACAAGTGGCAGCTCGCGCAGGTGGCTTGGTAAATCGCGCGGCCCGCCTTGGCTTGCTCGGCAGTGAAGGGGCCGGTCCGTGCGGCTTGCGGCGCGGCGACAATCTTATCTCCAGCCAGTGCTAGCGCAAGAATCGCCCCCACGCAAGCCGCCAACCGTTTCAATTTCGTTCCCGGTCGAGTCATGTTGTCCCTTTAAAATTTCCGTTGCCACGAGTGTAGTGCCCACCTTCAGATGGGCACGTGCAGGCATCGAAGAGTCCGCCCCAGAGGACGACTCGATATAAATCACCGCAACAGCCAGCCCCACAAATTTCCATCGGGCGCGTGCTCGGATTGAATTTGCACATACCAGAGACCGTTACGCAGGTCGGAAACCTGCTCCGGGGTCAACTCGAGCGTGCCGCCGATTGTGCCTTTCACCGCCTTCGTCGCCGTCAAATATAAATCCGAGATCGCCGGCCCGGGAATGCCTTTCGGCCCGCGGTGAATCTGCACGGTCGTAGCGGGAGAGCGCAATCCTTCAAAGGATCCCTGAATGGTAAGTTGTTTGCCGTTTAGTGTCGCAGTAAGCGAGCCGCTTCCCGCGATGGTAGCCATCATCGAAATGCTTATGGGGACGGGGGACAGCCGCCCTCTAAATGTTTCTGGAGTCTGCGCTGTTTGCGTGCCGCCTGCGGACACGAGCCAAAAGAGCCCCGCCGTCAGCAACGCCACTGTCGTCCCCAGCCGCCCCCGCCGCATGGCCATCGTTTGCCTCACCTGGAAGGCCAATCACCTAAGACTTGAATCCTCAAATCGATCTCTTAAGTTGAGATCCGAAATTTTGCAATCCGAGGCTTCAAATCGGAAATTCGAAAATCTCAAATTAAATGCACACAACTCAACCATATGCTGCGGCGCTAGGACGACGCCCCATCTTCATCGATCCAATGAATCCACCGATTTCGCCCGTCAATTCGCCAACGGATTTGGGCGCAACTGAATGTGATTGACCGAGCCCAGCCGGGTTTCCGTGAATTTGGGCATGTACGAACTATACGTCGCCCACATTCCGCGCCCCTTCCACCCCGCGTTGGGATCATCGATCCGGGCATCCAAACCACGGGTATAAAACGGCAACGGGTAAGGGACTCGGAACACAGTGAATGTTTCCTTCTTCGGATCGAATATGAGCATGGAGTCCGAAGTGGTTCCCGTGACGATCACGGTGTCCTTGCCGAGACCCGATGCGTTGAATTGATCCACCCAAAGGAAGTAAGGGAATTCGGTACTTCCGGTTTCATTGCCGGTGCCCTTAAATTTTGGCCCCGGCGTGTCCCAGAACTTGAACTGGCCGGTCTTGACATCCAAGCGTCCGATTTGACCGCTGCCCAACGACACCCAAACATTCCCGTCCGTGCTGAAGTCAATGCCGTGCGGGAAACGTCCCGGAGCAGGCAACGGGTAATCCTTGAATTTCCCCGTCTTTGGATCAAGCGCATACAGTTTGTTCGCAGGGCCTCCAGCGACGGGAGACGTTTCCCAAATGGTGCCATCGACAGGGCTGACAGCCACTCCATAGCCCGTTCCTGGAATCATTTTCTTGGTGTCCATATCGATCCGCATCCAGGTTTTCTGAGCAGCCACCTCAGTCCCTTCTACATTGTTCAAATCCAGCTTTTTGGTGTCGAGTTCACCCATCGCGGAACCGCCGCCGTCGGTCCAGATCCGGTCTTGCCAATCGAACTGCAAGTGATGAGTGTTATACGCAGTATCGACCGTAACAAATTTATTGGTTTTCGTATCGTAGTAACCCAGCTCCATATTGTTACCGTTCTTAGCCAGCAAATTGTACGCGATATCGATCTCCGACGGGTCATTCGTCTCCGTGGCGATCGTGCTCTTTGCCCAATTTGGATAGTATTCCTTACCTCCGGCGCGAATCTGCTCGGTCATCCAGACTCTGCCATTCTGATCCATCATGGGATTATGCGGGCTGTCCATCCATTCCTTGTCTTCGCCAACATACGCTTGCTCTTCTTCCTGCCCGTGGTAGTAGTCCTTTGTTAAGGAGAAACCGTGGCTCTTGTCTCGTGGTTCCAGCTGGAGTCCTGTGACCGTGTTCTTCACCGGGTCCAGAATCCACAATCTGCCTCCGCCGGTTCGATCCCCACCGTAGACTTTCCCGTACGGGTACAGCGTCGGATTGCGCTTGTCCGTAGAGACTAAATCGTGAATGAACGATATGGGGGCTCCCCAATCCCACTGGGATATAACCACATTGCGTTCGATACCGGTGGGCCGTGGCGGAGCGGGAGGAACTTCTCCCGCCGCAATGCGAGCGCCCCAATCCGCGAGCATTTTCTCTACGGTATCTTTGCCGAGCACATTGAGTTCTTGATGCATCGACTTCGCACGGCGGAAAACAGCGTCCCAATCTTCCACAGTGGTATAACGGCGCGTGGCGACCATGCCGAGCTCATGGCAGTGGTTGCACCCGTTCCTCTGGTCCGCCAGCCATTCATCTTGACTCTTGTACTTGGCCGGAATCTCGCTCATCGCGGGGGGCTGAATCATCGACGTCCAATAACTGGCAGGATAGATCTTCGCCGCTTCTTGCGGAGTTGCGGCGTTGGCCACCTGCAGCTTCACGTGCTCGCCGCGCGCCGCTTTGACGCGCTCCGAGTCCTTCAGCCCGTAGCCACGCACCCATAGCTCGTAGGCTCCATCCGGCAGGTCCGGAACCAGGAAGCGTCCCTGATCGTCGGTGACCACAATCTTGCGGAACGGCACCTGCAGCTTCGTTTCCGCGATCACCCACACGCCGGCCTCAGGCTTCGCGCCGCTGCCGTTCACCACGACGCCGCCGATGCTGCTCTTATCGACTTGTACCACGGAAGCGCTTTTCGGGCCGCCGGCCGCCGGCCGCGAAATAAAGCAAATCATCGCCAGCAAAGACCACATCATCGCGCGCGTCATTCTTCGCATGTCAGTCCTCCCCTTGCCGTCCGTCATGGATTCTTCGTTTGGGAAAGCCCGGTCAAGTTGTACTTGGATTTATATACTGAAGTGGATGAATCCGCCAACCCTTTGGTTTCGCTTTTTGTGGAGCAGGCTTCAGCCTGTTGGGTTTCGTCCCTGCAAGGCCCAAAACCCACAGGCTGAAGCCAGTTCCACTGCCCCGCCAATACTCAAAGGTTTTACACGAAACGTGTGTAAGGCCGCAGAGAAACAAACTTATCAGGAATTGAGCTCAGTGCCCGCCAATTCCGTTTGTCTGGCTCCGCTCCACCTCGTATCGAATCAAAGCCAGCGTCCGATATACAGCATGCACGAATTTTCCATACGGCGCGGAGACAAACAAGGCCGCGATGCACGCGAGATGCAACACCAGAATGCTCCCCATCGCCGCCGTGGCGCGGAGAATCAGTGTGAGCATGCCCGTCAGCGCCGCGAGCCCGAGCGTCACCAGAAAAACGTAGTCCATTCCGGCAGCCTCGGCCGCCGCGGGATCGCGATCGCTACGCAGTTTGAAGTAGATCAAACCGCCCGTCCCGATGAGCAGCGCCACGCCGCCCAGGCTGCCAAAAATCACCGGCGCGCTCGTCAGCGCGTACGGTGGAAGCCGGTGGAGAAAATCCTGGTAGACGAAGGCCAGCGTTGTCGAAACCAAATCGCTCGCCAGTCCCCAAAACGCGAGCGCGTGATAAATGCGCCGTACCGAGGAAGGCCGCTCGTCCGGATAGAAACATCCGGGTCCTCCGCCTTTCAGATAGCGCAATCCGAGCGCCGCTCCCACAGCCGCAGCCAGGGTTTTCCAATTGCCACGCTCGTTGATCGCGTTTCGTGTTTCGGACCAGAAACGCGCGCCCCCGCGCAGCCACACGGCGATTCCGTAGAAAAATAAAATCAGTGCCCCCGCCACCATCGCAACGTACGGAACGACTTCATAAAACGCGCCAGGTCCAAGATGCGCGGCAAACAAATTTGCCGATGGAACGAAGAGCAAAGCGAGCAGGGCGACAAGCGCCGCCGTGCCGCAGGCCAGGAAAACGGTTACGCTGCGATTCTTGAAGGCGCGCCCAAGGAAAGCGGGCCAGCTCCAGCGCCGGTACGTCTCGATCCGAGCTTCCGCCAAAATTCGCGGAATGTTGATCGCGAATTCGTGCGGCGGCGTGTACATGCACGCGTAGTAGCAAGCGCGGCAGTCATGGCAAAGGTTGGAAAGATAAAAAACGTCGCCCGGCTTGAATTCGCGTCGCGTCTCAATCGCGCGAAAAACGGGACAATACCCCTCGCAGTAGCGGCACGCATTGCAGATCACAAGCTGGCGCCCGGCTTCCTGAATCACGTCAAGCCCTGGCATTCGCCGCCGCCTCCCGGCCCGCAAGCCGCCCGAACACGGAGCCAATCGTCAGGCCGAAACCTCCCAGATAACCCTTCGTAAGAATGTTGCCGGACATGATTTCTCCCGCCGCGAACACATTCGGAAACGCCCGCCCGCTCCGATCGACGACGCGCGCGCATTCATCCACCGCAACTCCCATGTACGTGAACGTGATCCCCGGCCGCAGCGGCAGCCCGTAAAAAGGCGCCCGATCGATCGGCAGAGCCCAGTTGGATTTTGGCGGCGCAAGGCCGCGCGTGCAGTTGCCATCCAGCCGATCCATGCGCAGTTCCGTGTTTCCCTCCGCCGCGCGATTGTATTCCGTGACGGTACCCACGAAGGCGCGCGGATCGAGGCCGAGCAGAGGAGCGAGCGCTTCGAGCGAACTCGCCTCATACGGTTTGAACATTGGCGGCAGAAATCGATCGATCGTTTTTGCGTCGACAATGCAAAACGCGATCTGCCCGGGCTGCGCCGCGATCAGCGTCCCCCAGATCGCATACCGCTTCGGCCAAATATCTTCGCCCTCGTCGTAAAACCGCCGCCCGTCCCGATTCACCACGATTCCGAAGGGAGTCGCGTCGAGCCGCGTCACAATCCCGCCGTCAAATTTCGGCGCCCGCGCATCCACTCCAATCGCATGAAACCCTTTCGGATCGCCGATGGCCTGCGCCCCATGTTTCAATAGCGCCGCGAGCAATGTGCCGTCATTGTAAGGCGTCCCGCGAATAATAAAATTGTCCGCCGCGTCGCCCCAATGCCGCTTCAGCCATTCGATATTCGCTTCGTACCCACCCGCCGCCACAACCACCGCGCGCCCGCGGATCAGTTCTCCCCCATTTTCGTTTTTGACGCGTACACCTTCAAACCGGTCTTTCTCGATCGCCAGGTCCTCCACCAGCGCGTCGTAGCGCACGCAAATCCCCATCCGCGCCGCCGTCCGGTAGTACGTATTTAGCAGCGCCTTCCCGCCCCCCAGAAACCACCGATTCGTCCTCCCTAAATGCAGCGTCCCCGCCAGCGGCTGCTGCCAGTGCACCCCGTGCGCGCTCATCCAAGCAGGCAACGTGCTCGATTCGTGCACCGCAAGCTTGGCAAGATCGAGATTCGCAGGCCCTCCAGTGACCCCAATCAAATCCTGCAAATGCTCCTCTTCCGAGTACGCCCCCGAAAAAAATTGGTCGCCCGCCGCATGCGAGCAGCGAATATTCCGCGTGTGCCGCGTGTTCCCCCCGCGCATATTCTCCGGCGCGCGCTCCAGCACAAGCACGCGAGGCCCCGCTTCGCGCGCCGCAATCGCCGCGCAAAGCGCAGCATTACCGCCCCCCACGACAATAACGTCGTAGTTCTCCGCCATGCTTCTCACCTTGCGAAAAAGCTAAACATTTTGTCATTCCGAGGCGCGCCGCGCGCCGAGGAATCTCTCTTTTCCTGTATTTAAGCCAAAGAGAGATTCCTCACTTCGTTCGGAATGACAAAATAAATTGCCCTTTTCCGCAGCGTATTCTCCCTGGAAATAGGATCCTGCGAATGAATTTGCCGTGCGCAAAAAGGAAGTATACCCCAGCCGAGCGACCGCCCCTTTAGGATCGATCTGCCTTATCGGAGGCTTCGGTGAGGGGTATGAGGTTCGGGTGCCCCACCCTTGCGCCTTTTGCAAGGGTGGGGGTTTGAGTTCAGACCTTCCAAAACGCAAATTCAATGCCACAGCGTAACCATTCGCGGCGGGATGGACTTTGAATCAGAAACCAACCCCCCCACCCTTGCAAAAGGCGCAAGGATGGGGCACCCGGCCGGTTACGACATCAGGCACAAGGCATAGGATTGGGGCCCTTCATCTTGACATCGTTGTTCGGGATGCTAGGCTGGACGAACATGGGCAAACAACAATATATCCTTGAGATTCCAGCGTCCGTCGGCCGGCGAGTCGCTCGAAGAGCACGGCAAGAGAACCGCAAGCCGTCCGATCTAGCCGTCGAAGCCCTACGACGCTATATTGCTCTGCCCAAGCTTCCCAAAGAAACTCCGACGCCAGCGGAATTGCGCGCCATCCGCCGCGATCGAGCGCGGCGACACTATCACCCTAGATGAACTCCGCAGAAAAGAAACGATGGCGCGTCGTCGTCGCTGCCCCCGCCCAAAAGTCTCTTGAGCGAATGCCGCCTGGAGACCGGGTTCGCGTGCGCGCCGCCTTGGACGAAATGGAAGCGCACCCATTTTCCGGCGATATAAAATACCTCAAGGGCGATCCCAGGCTCAGGCGCGGGTAGGCAATTGGCGCATTCTCTTTTGAGTGGAGCGCGCCGAAAGCACGATCTACGTCTCGGGCATCGAGCGCCGGTACTACACGACATATTGAATCGAAGCCTGGTGTGGTATTCTCAGCCAACAGGCATACGTCACTCGCAAAGATGCGGGAGGGGTCCGCAAACAGTCGACCCGAGCTATGACGATCAACCCTACTTTCGAGAGCGTCAGCACCAAGAAGCAGCGTGAGCTAAGGCAAAAAATTCTTGCGAAATATGGGGCAATCTGCATCCGGTGTGGCTTCTCGGACCCGCGGGCGCTACACATAGATCACGTTCATGGCAATGGCAATATTGAACTTCGACAGGGTTACGGTGGCGGGCTGAGTTACTACTATCGTGTTCTGAAGGATGACACTGGACGCTACCAGTTACTTTGCGCAAACTGCAACGCCATAAAGCGCCACACTGACAAGGAAGCTCGGGGGATGCTTCAACACAAGCAGCCTAGGCGTCGGCCCCGTGCATGGGGTTCCCCAAATGGATGAGCAACTTGGTCTAAAGGAACTGAAGGAAAGTGCGGCGACTCCTGGCCATGCAAGAATTCGCCGACAGCGATCGGGTGCCCCCGGTGTGCCTCTGGCCGAGTGGAACGGTTACTCGACTGAGGCCGGCAACGCCTATAACCATGTCAGCGTTTGGTACAAGCTCGATGGGAACACGGTGACGGTTTACAAGGCCGGAAAGCCGGAAGACTATTACACGCTGTCCTGAAATGGCTCGATCGTGCTGACCGCGCCCGCCGTCTGTTGTAGCCTCCTGCAAACTGACGTGATCCTCGCAAAATGCAATACCCGGGCACGTGAGTTATCCGTTCAAGTGCTCACCCTTCTCATGCGTTGGGCGCGAGCGCTTCGATGTCGCTCATCACTTCGACCACCGCTGGACGCCCACTCGAAATGGCGCGGTCCAGCGCAGAGCGCAACTCGCCGGGCTTGGTCACGCGAACTCCCAGCGCGCCCATGCTTTCCGCAATCGCGGAGAAATTGACCTGGGAAAAATGCCACATTTCGCCTTGCTTCTTCGACGGTTTTCCTCCGTAGGCGTGGCGGAAAATTGTGGTTTCCTGATTCAGGGAATTGTTGTTGTTGACGACGGTCACCGTGGGAATGCCGCAGCGGACCGCGGTTTCCAGCTCCTGCAAGTGATACCAGAAGCCGCCGTCGCCCGTGAAGCAGACCACCGGCTTTTTCGGCATCGCCACTTTCGCGCCCAGGGACGCAGGAAAAGCCCAGCCCAGGGATCCCGCCGCGCGTATAAAATCCCACGGTTTTCCGCCCACCCAAAGCTGCTGCGCTGACCACATGCCCGCGTGGCCCGTGTCGCACACGACGATGGTGTCGCGCGGCAGCCAGTCTCCGAGTTCCTTCATGATCCGTTCCGGGCGTATCGGCTCGGCGTCGGAGTCGCGCAGCGGCTTCACCTCCGCGCGCCACTCTTTCACGGCAGCTTGAGCTTCCTCGACCCAGTTCGCGTTGCGCGAAGCCTTACCGGCACTGCCCACCGCTTCGTTCAACGCTTTCAGCGCCACTTTCGCGTCGCCTAGCAGCGAAACGGCGTTCGGATAATTCCTCCCCAGATCGGCGGCATCGATTCCTATCTGAATGACGGGCGTCCCCGCCGGCGGAATCTTCCAAAAGTGCGTGATTTGTCCGGCGGTCTGGCTTCCGACGTAGAGCACCAAATCGGCGCGCATCAGAATTTTATTGGTGCAGGAGCGCGAATACGTTCCCGGGACGCCGATGTAAAGCGGATCGTTTTCCGGGACAAGAGACATGGCGTTCAGCGAAGTCGCCACGGGAATCGAAAGTGTCTTCGCAAGCTTCAAAACTTCCGGCCCGGCGCCCGACAAGCGCGCTCCGCCGCCCACGACAATCACAGGACGCTTCGCACTTTTCAGAATTCGCGCGGCCTCGGTGACGCGATCCGCTTCCGGCGCTGGACGATAAGGTGGAACCTGAGTAAACGCTTCTTCCGCAATCATCTTCAGATCCGCCACATCGTGTTCGATATCTCCTTCTTTTCCCGCGAAGAGAAGATTCACTGGCGCGGGCGTGCCGGACGTCGCCTCGCGAAACGCCTGCCGCAACAGATCGGGCAAGCGGCCCACGCTGTCCACCTGAAAATTCGCTTTCGTCACCTGAGAAAAAATCGGAAAGTCATCCATTTCCTGATAATTGATTTTGTGTTTCTGGTGGCCAAAGCGCCCGCCTGTCAACGCAATTACAGGACTGTGCCCCATGTACGCGTCGCGCAAGCCGGCCGCCAGATTCGCCGCGCCCACGGCCTGCGCCGCGCAGATGCCGGGACGCCCCGAAGCGCGCGCGTAGCCGTCCGCCATATAGGCGGCCGCCTTCTCGCCGTGCGTCAAGACGCGCTTGATGGGCATGTTATCCATTTCGGCGAGGGCGCGGCTCAGCATCGTCGGCACGAAAAAGAAAGCGGTCACTCCTTGGGCATTCAGAAATTCCGCGATAAATCGTCCGCCGGTAATCTTCGCCAAAGTCCGCTCCCTCTGAAACATGAAGTGGGAAAGATGGGTGAAAGCAACGAGACCGCCGACGGTGTCACCCGAACCCGCCGCTAGGCAGGAAACGCTAGGGTTATTGATAGCATAGAAAAGTTAAACCGCCAAAATCGACGTAAAACGTGCATTGTAATGTGTAGGTGTGCCGATCGGGGCGTTCGAGCACCGCGACCACAAAAGGTGAAGCCTCATTTGGAACGGAACCCGCTTTTCCGAACGGCCGGCCAAGCAAACTTGTCCGGGCAAGTGCAAAGGAATGTTCGCATTCGGCACATGTGAGCAATCGAATCCCACACTGGGGAGAAGCGGCTTTGGAGGACCCAAACGGTAATTCACACCTAGAACAGAGCGAAGAAAGCTTCGTACGGCGGCTCGGCTTCGGAGTTCTGGCAGCCTGCGTGCTGCTCTGGCCGGCACTGTACAATGGGTACCCCACCGTCTTTTCAGATACCGGCGGATACCTCCTGACGGGCAAGTTTTTTCTCGCTCTGGCGCCCTTTCGCGCTCCCGGCTACGCCGTCTTCACGAAATTTGCCAGCCTGGGTATTAGCGCTTGGCCCACGGTCGTAGCGCAGGCAATCATGGTCGTGTACGTCTTGCGCCGAACCTGCGATTACCTCATCGACGGCGACCGCAAATTTGCCAGTCTTTGGTTCCTCGCCAGCGTCTGCGTCCTAGCGGCGCTGACGAGCCTGCCGTGGACGGTCTCGCTGCTCATGCCTGACGTTTTTGCAGGCGTCCTATTTCTGTCGGCCTTCTTGCTGGCGTTTGACGATGATTTGCGCACCAGGCAACAAGCCGCCCTGGCCGCTATTTTCGCAATCTCGGCCGCCGCCCACTCTTCCTTGCTTCCGATTGCGGCCCTGTTTGTCGTCGCGGTGCTCATCCTAAGGCATTTGACTCGCACGCCACGCTCGCTTTCCTCGGCAAGCCCCGCGCTAGCTTGGTTACTCGTCCCGGTTCTCCTGGCAGGATTTTGCACCGCGGACCTGAATCGCCAGATGGGCCTCGGCTTTCGCCTTTCCCCGTCGAAGAACTTATTTCTGCTGGCGAGGCTTTTTGGCGACGGACTGGCGGCGGATTTCCTCCGTGAAAATTGCCCGAAGCGACCGTTCATTTCCTGCCAGTATCTCTCCGAGTTGCCCCGCACCCAGGAACAGTTCCTTTTCGAGCATCCCTTGTTCGACGAACTTATCAAAGGACACCAGGATGAGATGGGAAGAATCGTCCGCGGAACTCTTCTCGCATACCCCCTCCGATTCCTGAAAAGCAGCGCCAATGAGACCTTGCTCCAGCTTTCCGCCTTGCGGACGGGAGACGAAATCCGCTCGTACGGGGCCAGAGAATGGAACGGTGAGGTCATCCCGCGGGTGTTTCCCGCGGATTCACAGGCATTTGAGAATGCCAAGCAGTTTCGCGGCCACCTGACTCCACTAGCAGACGCCTCCGCCTCGGTGGACACCATAGCATTCTGGTTGAGTATCGCGACTTCTCTGCTGCTTGCCGGGACGGGTCGTTTCGGACGCATGAACTTGTTCTTCTATTCGGCCCTTGCCTACCTCCTCATCAACGCTTCGATTTGCGCCACCTTCGCCGGGGTCTACGATCGCTACCAAGGCCGAGTGGCTTGGATTATGCCCTTTTGCCTGGCCGCCTATTCCTGCTGTTTCGCCCGGGATTGGAAGCGCTCGGAGGCTTTGCCGGAAATCGAGGAGTTGGAAGCACCTGCGGATTGAGTGGTGCCGGCGGTGAGACTCGAACTCACGACCTAGGGATTATGAGACCCTCGCTCTACCCCTGAGCTACGCCGGCGAAAAGAAGCGCTCCATGTTACGGATGCCTTCCAAGGGCTGTCAAGCAAGGAAACGGCAGTCAAATCCGAGATTTGGTTGTTCAATCCATCCAAAATTGGGAAGGACGGCCGGAGACCCAAGCTCCCGGAATCGGATTTCTTGGGAGATGTCATTGATAAAGCATGCCTTTAGTCCTAAGTCCTAGTAGTACTGCCGTACCGTTGACCCCGTCGATCCTAAGTCCTAATATTCGTCGTGGACGATGTGAAGGTAGTCCGCCACTCCGAGCACCGTCGGCAGGGCCATTGTCCAGAGGTGTTTATCGTTTAGACACAAGGTAACAATTCTGTTCCATTAGGGAACGGAGCTACATATACTTCCCCCGGGTTAGTTTCCCGTCCGGAGGGTATATGTCAAGGTGTCTATCCGTACTAGCGTTTGTTGTGCTTGTCCTGACGGCGATCGGACCAACTCCGCCAGGGTGGTAGTTCGAGCGTGAATCCTGTAGTCGACTGGGTCCACGCGGAGGGTAGTTTACGTGCTGGGCCCAGTTGACTACGCAATCTGGCTGGCTGTTATCATCGTGGAACTCTCCTGTTTGGCCTGCCTTCTGAGGAAGAAAGCCTTCGAAAAGCACTTCACCCTTGTGCTTTATATGTTTTGTTCCCTCGCGGCCGACTTCGGCTGCTACCGCATCATTGAGACGTCCGGTTACCACTCCAACGTTTATTTTTATTTTTTCTCATACGCGGAGTTACTCCTGGCGATTTGCCTCTTTTTCGTGCTGATGAACCTGTATTCCCATGTATTTTCGGAAATGGGAGTAGCGAAGCACATTCGAGCGGGAGCCATGGCGCTCTTGGCCGGAACGGTCGGGATTTCCTACTACATGATCGCGGCGTCCTCGAGCAGGCTGGTCACGCATTTCGTGGTGGAGCTAGGACAAAACCTTTATTTTGTTGGGGTTGTATTGACTTATCTGCTTTGGGCCGCCATGGCCAAGCTGCATGAGAACAGGACTCGTGTGACGCAACTCGTTCTCTCAATGGGCGTGTACGTCAGCCTTTCCGCCGGTAGCTATGCCCTGATCAACCTGTACCCGGATCACGCGTTCTGGAAATACTATTTCCAGATCATCTCCCTGTGGCTGCCCGTCTGTTGGTCTTTCACCTTCATGAAAGTCCCAGAAGACGCGCGACTGGCTACGGCGAGGATACTTGCTCCCAGCCAGTAGCTCTCAGCGCTGCACGGCCCAAGTGACGTTGATGCGCCAAGGAAACCATTTCATTCAGCGCAGCTGGGTCTGTCTCCCTTTCGCCCACCCTCCGGAAAGCCCTTTGTCAATTGTGAATTGCCGGCCTTAGTTGTTACCATCCTTACAGCTCGTGGGATGGAAGAACGGCTTGCGCCCACCGGGGCAATCCGCCGCCACGTTCATTCCGATGAAAGAGGATCTCTACAAACGAGTCCTCGAAACCATCGGCCGGCACGCCATGATTCGGCCGGGCGACCGGATTGGTATGGGCGTTTCGGGCGGCGCGGATTCGGTCGCAATGCTCCGGATTTTCGCGGAGTTGCGGGCACACCTTGGGATCACGCTTCTCGTCTTGCATTTCCACCACCAGCTTCGAGGTGCGGAAGCGGATGAAGACGAGCGCTTCGTGAAAGCCCTCGCGAAAGATTTCCAGTTGGAATTCAAATGCGGACGCGCCGATGTTGCCGGCGAAGCGAAGATCCATGGGTGGAATCTGGAAGACGCGGCGCGCCGCTTGCGCTACCGATTTTTTGCTTCCGTGGCCGAGGTGCAAGGCTTGAACCGCATCGCCGTGGCTCACACTCTAAACGATCAGGCCGAGACCGTTTTATCGCACCTGCTGCGCGGCACCGGCCTTACAGGCTTGGCGGGGATCTATCCCGTGGCCGGCGCGATCATTCGTCCGCTGCTGGAATGCGGGCGCGAGGAATTGCGCGAGTTTCTCTCGAATTGGGAGCAGCCCTGGCGGGAAGACGCTACCAATCAAGACACCTCCCGCACGCGCGCGCGCATCCGCCACCAACTGATCCCTTTTCTCCTTCGTGATTTCGATCCCGCAGCCGTGACGCGGCTGTCACGTTTAGCGATGCATGCACGCGAAGACGAAGCTTTCTGGCAGTCGCTCGAGGACCAACGATTCCCTGCTTTGGCCACTCGCGATTCTTCGGCCGCTATTTCGCTCAGCATTCCGGATCTTCTATCGCCGCTGCGACCGCTAATTCCCGAAGGCAACGCCGCCAGTGGCGAAGCCGCTTCCTCTTCACGCTCGACCATGGCTCTCACTCGCCGTCTGGTTCGGCGGGTTTTCGCCGAACTCCGCGGCAGCCGC
>Ga0302324_100003434_pt1 | contig 35750 bp, 25 predicted proteins | sample Palsa_T0_1_FD_201949 | JGI IMG/M metagenome (GOLD analysis project Ga0302324, IMG submission 201949) | Peat permafrost microbial communities from Stordalen Mire near Abisko, Sweden - Palsa_T0_1 | ecosystem: Environmental > Terrestrial > Soil > Palsa > Peat permafrost | place: Sweden: Abisko...
AGGTACTCCCGGCAGGCCGCGTCGTTCGAGAAGCGGGCTTCGAATTCGGCCAGATTTCGCGGGTAATCCTCCATAGACCGCCATACTACATCTTGGGGTCACCTGAGTCAAATGGATACCCCATCTGTACGCTAAATCACTCCTGACGCATAGATACTCCCGCTTTGTTGTGTTGCTACTAACCGGTTACAGTGCCGCTGCGCAAACAGCACCAGATCCGGTCGTCGTCGACGACGGGGAGCCCTACGGGGGTGTTTCTATCCACGTCGGGCCGGACGAATACTAATGTTTTCCCTTCCGTGTACACCGGCTTCAATACCAGCGGCGCCCCCAACGGCCCATCCGGGGTAACCGGCAATGCCGTTTACGATCAGGGCGACAATTGGGGCGTGAGCCAGGGAGGGATATGGATGTCGTCGGGTGGCGCGTCCTCCACCGCCTCCGCCAGCGTCTATGCGGCATCCGCCAACGGTCCCTTTGCCTGTACGGGGTCGGGGACCTCTCAGGAGTGCCTCACTGCGGCAAACGTGGTTTACTGGGGCGAGTCCATGATGAAGTTCCCCCCGGCCAATTCTTCCAATCCCGCCTTTCCGAGCGACTTTTATGCTCCGAACAACGAGACCTTCACCATAAACTCGCACGGCGATCCTCTTAAATCGGCCTACGAGACCGGAGAGGAGAGCCGCCTGGACCTGGACCTCGGATCTACGCCGCCGGTGATCATATCCTTCACCAACGCACCCGAGTTCGCGGTGAGTGCCGACAAAAGCGGCTATATGTACGTTGTGCCGGCAGAGGCTAACGGCACGGGTATCACCGTCAGCTTGGGGCAGTTCCAGACCGGCGATGTTGGGTTGACAAGCGGTGCGGTAAGCACGCGGCTTCCCTTCCAGGCGATCCAATTGCCCATGGCGCCCAACATCAGCGAGCCAGTCTGTCCCGTGAACGACCCCACGAATTGGACGAACAACGGTGCGTCTTGCGATGAGATCCACGAGATTGCGTTTCTGAATAACCTGGCGATCGTCTGGCCACGGAACGAGTCAGTGGAGGTTTTCCAGGGAAACCTCAGCCAGCCCAACGGCAGCGGCACATACAACTACTCGTTCAATCCCACGGCGGTGTTTAAGCCCTGCCCGCCCCCGTTTACGAAAGCCGACCTGCCCTCCTACTGCCAGGGACCTCCGCCGGCGCTGGAGTTCCCAGGCGCCGGCACGGGCGCACCGGTTGGATCCATGGCCGTCGCCGCCTCACCCAGCCCCGTCGCGTCGGCCGCCACGCTGTGGGCCATCACGCCTGAGCCATACGAGGGTAACTGGGGCTGGCTCTATGCCTACACCATCGACTTGACCTCTGGCGCCCTAAGGCACTGTTAAGAAATAACGACGTACTAGAAGGTAGCTTCTACTACTCTGCGTCCACCTCCGGGCTGGGTCTGCAGCAGTATCCGACCGGCAAAGCGGAGTCCTTGGAAACAATGATTGCGGCGCCGGGGGTGCTGTACGATAGCTTTGGTAATCTTACACCGCAGGGGCTGCAGTCATTTGGTTTCGTGCGCATCGACGAGAACGGCAAGGTGGCGATACTCCATGCGCTCTCGTCAAACGAGGGAGTCCCGATCACGCTGATTCGGGCCGCGGACGGCAATCTCTACGGCATCGGGAGCCAGGGTGACCCTCCGACGCCCCCCTACTTCATCTTCCAGTTAACGCCGTCCGGCGAGTATTCGCAACCGCTGACGTTCCCAGCGTCCTATGGCGGAGCCTACGTTTCACTAATCGCCGCATCCGACGGCAATCTCTATGGGACGTTCAGCGCCTCTGGCGCCAACGGCACAGGGATGATCTACCGGGCAACCCCGTCTGGACAGCTGCAAATCCTGGCGAGCTTTCCCTCGAAAAGCTCAGACGAGGGCATGTCGGTCCCTAACTGGCTGGTGGAGGCTTCAGATTATGCGCTTTACGGCTCCACAGTCCACAACGCCATCTTTCGCTACGATCTGGCCACCCACGCGCTGACCCTGGCCTACCAGATGAACCCGTATAACCTGCAGGGCAGTTGTGCCCCTTGCCGGTTGATTCAGGGCATGGATGGCAACCTCTATGGCACCGCTGCCATTGGTGGTCCGGGGGGCGGGGCGGTCTTCAGCCTGGACTTCGGATTGCCGCCGCCCAAGCCCTCGATTGCGCAGTTGGTTCCGTCGTCGGGAACAGTGGGCCAGCAGATTCTGCTCTGGGGAGGACACCTGTTAGGCGCAGCCTCGGTGACCTTCAACGGCGTGCCGGCGGCGGCGTTTCAAGTGAATTCGACGCAGGCGGTGATGGCCATCGTGCCGGCAGGGGCCACCACGGGTCCGGTGACGATCACCACGGCTAACGGCTCGGTCACGACGAAGGAAGACTTCACGGTGCAATGACGCTCGCCAATCGCAGATATTCCGCCTGGCTGCATGGTTGCGGCTGCTGGGCCGCATTTTGAAATTGCGGCGCGCCTCCGGCGGTCGCGCTCATCTGGCACGTGGCATAACTGGGTCTACAAACCCACGCGACTGAACGGGGAACCAATCGAGGTCGTCATTCGAAGCTGAGTGGTGGTTCCCGAAATCCATCGCCTTCATCCGTCAGTCGGCGCGGGGCGGAGGCCCTTTCCGCCAGCGCACGCGGCGGCGCCGAGGGACAGCGCTGAGCTGCGGGTGTTTTGTCCCGGCACTGACACTATTCATACCGCAGCGCTTCAATCGGGCTCATCCGCGACGCCTTGATGGCCGGCAGCAGTCCCGCCACCAGGCCCACAAACTCCAGCAGCAGCGTGGATGTCATCACCGCGAATTGCGAGATCTGCAAATGAATGTCGCCCGTGCCGCTGGTATCTTTGAACAGCGGCCCGAGCAGCGGCAGCGTCTGGAGCGTGGCTGTAACCCCATACCCGCACGCTACACCGAGCACACCGCCCAGCGTGACGATAGTCATGGCCTCCAGCAGAAATTGGAACAGGATCGAACGGCTGGTAGCGCCGATGGACTTCAACATGCCGATCTCGCGCGTGCGCTGGGTCACCGAAACCAGCATGATGTTGGCCAGCCCGACGCCGCCGATGGCCAGCGTCAGAGTGCCCACAAAGCCTAGGAGGATTCGCAGCGCCATCCCCATGGTATCCACGATGCGCAGGAATTCGTTGAAGACGATAATCTGGATGGCGCGCTCGTCGTTCGGCGAGAAGTTATGCACGCGCGCCAGCGTCTCGCGCACCTGCCGCACCGCCTCCGCGCGAAAAAGGGGGTTCACGGGCATCCAAACGATATAGTCCGGATACTTGATGTCGCGCAGCAGCGAGCCGGTGTCGTACGGGATGAAGATGCATTCGTTATCCGGCTCGTTGTAGTTGGAGATTTGCGTCTTGGTCTTCAGCACGCCGATCACAGTGAAGTGCAGCCCGTTAATGGAGATGTCTTCGCCATCGGGTGGAATCTCGCCAAACATTTTCGTGGCCGCTTCGCCGCCCATCACCGCGACGCGCTGCTTCTGGGCTTCGTCTTCCGGTCCCAGCCACCGGCCGGTGGCCAGCGTCTGGTTGCGGATACGGCCGTAGATAGGATAAACGGCGCGCACCGCAATGGATTGCGTGCGGTAGCCGCGCACCACGGAGGCGCCGTGCACCATTACTTCGGGCGAGATCGCTACCGCCAGCGGCACCGCGTCGCGAATGGCGTCCACATCGGTGCGCTCCATACGAATCTTGCGGCCGGCCCGCTCGCCTCCGGCCTGCGTGGAGGTCTGGCCATCGAACATCAGGACCAAATCCTGGCCCACTGCCATGAAGGCTTTGCGCAGCGCGAAATGGAAGCCGTCGCCATAGGAGTAGAGGATCACGAAGCAGGCCACGCCCCACGCCAGGCTGATGGTGGTCAGGATGCTGCGCTGACGGTTAAACTTCAGCGCCGCGGCGGCCTCGGCGAAAATCGACCTAACGCGCATGTGGGGCGGGCCTCAAGGCCTGCGCGGGTCCTCCAGGACCCGCTCGATGCGCCGCCGCCCTAACGCTCATCGCGCAGCGCCTCCACTGGCGTCAGCGACGCCGCGCGCCAGGCTGGAAACACCGCCGAGGCAATCGCCACGACCGCCAGCGCGCCGAAGGACCATGCAGTGGTGGCGCCCTTCACTGGCAGTCCGGCGAACATGTCCGATTGCGGCAGTAGATTCACCAACGAGGCCAAACCGTACGCACCCATAAATCCCACCACGCCGCTGAGCCCCGCCAGCATCACGCCCTCCGTCAGAAAATCCATCATGATACGGCGCCGCGTGGCGCCAATGGCCTTGCGCAGCCCGATTTCCCGCGTCCGCTCGGTGACCGAAACCAACATGATGTTCAGGACCCCCACGCCGCCCAGCGTCAGCGTGATCACCGCGATGGCGCCCAGAAACGCGGTCATCGAGACGAAAATCTGATCCACCAGCTCGGCGCTTTCCACGGTATCCCAGATGTACACCGCGCCCTTGTCGTCCGTATCGAATTGGTGGTTGCGCCCCAACACTCGCAGAACCTGTTGGCGCGCCGCCTTCCAATGCGTCAACGACGAAGGCACATAGATGATGTCGTTGACAATGCCGGGATGGAAGTTATCGTCCTTGGGCGGCAGATCGCGGACCATGGCCGAATAGGGCACGTAGATCTTATCGCCGTCCAGGCCGTTGTAGCTGCTGTTCTGATTCTTGGAAGGCATCAGGCCCACGATGCGGAACGGCAGGCCATTCAAGAAGATATTCACTCCAAGGGCGGTGTTCCGGTCGCCAAACAACTGCTTGCGGACGTTATCTCCCAGTACGGCCACGCGCTGGGCATCCGTTTCGTCGGGCTCGATCAGGAAGCGGCCCTGCGCGATGGGTATGGTGCGGATTTTGGAATACAACGGCTCCACGCCGTTCACCGTGAACGAACCGCTGTTGTAAGCGCTGGCCACCTTCGCGCCATTCTGTAACTCGCCGATCACCCGGCTCACCAGATAGCATTCCGCGCGTATGTCGTCTATGTCGTCGTAAGTGAAGCGAATCCGCCGGCCGGCGCGCTGTCCGCCCACCTGCTTCTCGGTGCGGCCGGCAAACAGCAGCACGATGTTCTCGCCAAGCTGCTTGGTGTTGTTGCGCTGGCCCTGCTTGAAGCCATCCCCCATGGCCACGATCAATACGATCGAAGCCATGCCCCAGGCGATTCCCGCCATGGTCAGAATGCTGCGCAGCTTGTTGTGGAAAAGACTGGATGCGACCTGTGACAGTAGCTCTTTGAGGTAACCCATGGCAAAAACCGCTTCCTCACGGCCGCGGCCCGGCAGTATCGGTTATTGCAGTATGACCTGCTGCCCAGCGGCAATTCCCTTGGCGATCTGCGTCTTGGAGCCGTTGCTGATCCCCGCGACCACAGGGATCTTGCGCTTGCCTGTTTCGCTCGCGGGATCGGGCACCTCAACCGACGTGGACTTATCCTTGTTATACAGAATGGCGCCTTCCGGTACTGCCACGACGCCCTTGCGCTCTTCCAATATGATTTCCGCGTTGGCGGTCATCTCCGCGCGCAGCTTGCGGGATTCGTTGGAAATCGACACACGCACCTCGAAGGTGGTCACATTGTCTTTCTCCACGCCCATGGGAGAGATCTTAGTCACCTTGCCGTTGAACTTTTCGTCTTTGAACGACTCCACGGTAATGCGGGCGGGCTGGCCGAGATAGATCTTACCTACATCGCTCTCATCCACCTTGCCTTTGACATACACTTCCGACAGGTCGCCCAGCGTCATGATCAGCGTGGCGCCGGAACCCATAGTCAGAATGGAGCTGACGGCATCGCCCACTTCGCGGTCGCGCGAAAGCACCACGCCGTGGATCGGCGACAGGATAGTGGTATTGCGCAGGTCTTCTTCCGATTGCGCCAGGGCCGCCTGGGCCTGTTCGATGGACGCTTGCGCTTTAGCGATGGCCGCCTGTGCCACGCCCAGGTTCACGGTAGCCGACTTCTGCCGGTTTACAGCCATTTCGTAGTTCTTCTCCGCATCTTCCACCAGATTGCGCGCCATCAACTGCTCTCCATAGAGGCCGCGCGCGCGGTCCATCTCGCGCTTGAGGAACGGCACATCGGGTCCGGCTGCGTCGACTTTGTAGCGCTCGTAATCGGCCTGGGTGCTCTTCAGGTTGGCTTCCGCAAGGGCCAGGGCCGCCTGAAACTGCCGCACTTGGGGCAGCACGTTGTTCTCGTCCAGCTTACAAATGATCTGGCCTTTATGCACCACGTCCCCAACGTTGACGGGCAGGCTCTGAATGATGCCGCTGGCTTTGGACTTCGTCTCGACTTTGGTCTCCGGCTCGATCTTCCCCGTGGCCACCACGGAGCGCGCCAAATCGATACGTTCCGCTTTCACCAGCTTTTCCGGGTCGATCTTAGGCGAGCTCCGGCCGATAGCCTTGAGAGTGAATAGCGCCGCGCCCCCTAACAGGGGCACCAGAAGGAACAAGATCCACTTGAGCGATCGCCTTTTCCGCGAGGTTGCCATGTGTGTGCCTGTAGAGGATACGAATATGCCCTTCCGATAGTTCCGTTCTGTGCCGGTCAGGCTCGCGGCGTGGCGCAACCTGACTCGCGATTCCCATGAGCACGCCGACAATCTTGCCTTCCGCCCGTGGGTCGCCACGCAGGAGCAGCAGGTCATGCGCCAGGCCCGGCAGCGATCAGGGCAGGACAAGCCATACCCCCAGTAACGCCAAAATATTTCAGATCGGGATTGTTTTATCAGAATCTTTTTAGGCGGTCAGAGACTTTTGTAGAATTCGCGAATGGCCACCATCCCGGAACTTTTTGACGGCCACGTCACACTCCAAGTGGTGCCTTGATCGTCTTTGCCTCAATGGGTACATCGGCCAACTTACATTCGGCGGCGGATCGATCGGTTTCATGTGCTGCCAACTCGGCAAACCGGTTCCCTCGCCCGTGGTCCTGGGGCAGATCTAAGAGAGATCCCGCGACTCGGTAAAGTCCTTGGCGGAGCACTATTCCATACCGCTCTACCAATTCAATCACAAGGAACGGAAGGACGACATCGCCAATGAGTTCCGCCGCCAACGGCAAGTCCGCGACGGCATCGTATTCATCGGAGTGGCCCAGGAGAAGGCGCAGGCGTTCAACGGGAAGAAGGTAAACGGGCAGTTTCAGTTCGACCCCGACAAGACCGTCTACGTCAACACTCTATTTCTACATCGACGACGCCGACTTCGGACCCCTCTTCATCAAAGTTTGCAGCTATGCGCCGTGGAGCCTGAAACTGTGCCACAACGGATCCGGAGAAGCTCCAGCACATCTGCGACTCGCTCGGGCCGGAAGACATTGATTCGCAACCAGTTGGTCGTGCAGGGTAGGATGCAGAGCGAGCAAAGCGAGTCTTTCTAAGTCGTGGAATGTAACATTCGGTTACATTCGGGGAACATTTGGAGGAAGTGGGATTCGGCAGCGCCGGTCGGTGTTGGGCCGGCGGCCCTAACGTTAACCCTGGAGAGCGAGGATGGGGCCGTAGTGTGTTCTATGCCCGAGAGTAGCACGCGCGTGCCACTGGGGCCTTCGAGCCGACGGGCGGTTATGCTTTGTTTTCAGCAAGCTGGCGGTATTCTGAGATGCGTCATCGATAGAGGTGTCTTCAGCTTTGCGGCCTGTGAGGCCGCAAGCAGGCTGGGAGCCTGCCCCACCCGGGTTTTATTGGCACACGACAGTGACGGCGCGCCAGGCAGAGGCGCCGGACGCATCGTAGGCAGTTACGATGATTGTGTTCGTGCCCACGAGCAACGGAATGGCGGGGACGCTCCACTGCTGAGCGCCGGTAGCGTTGCCGGCGGCGCCCGTCGAATTAGACCAGGTGACCGAAGTCACGCCGGACGTGGCTGTGCCGCTAAATGCGATGGTGGCGGCGGATGTCGAGACGACGGTCATCCCGGGCGTGTCGATGGTGAGTGACGGCGGTCCGGACGGCGGCGTAGTCACCGGTGGAGTAGTTACAGGCGGTGTAGTTACGGGCGGTGTCGTTACCGGCGCGGTGGATACCGCCAGGCGCGTCACGGTGAGCGACGCAGATGCCGAATTCCCACCCTGGTCGGTCAGCAAAACAACGATCGTGTTTGCGCCCATGGCGAGCGGCACGGAGGCCACCGACCAGTTCGCCGATCCAGAGGCCGGGCCCGATCCGCCCTGGCTGTCGCTCCAAATCACTTGCAGGGCGCCTGTGCCGCCGCTGGCTGTGCCGGAGATGGCGATCGAAGAGGCTGTCGTCGTCAGACTGGCACCGGCCGGGTTGACGATAGCCAAGCTTAGGGCCGCCGGCGCGGGGAGCGAAGGAGGCGGAGTCACCGGCGCAGTGACAGGCGGAGTAACAGGCGGCGTCACAGGCGGCGTGGGAGCGCCGGGACTCCCGTACAGGGCCTGCACGCCAGCGATATCGCCGCTCGATAGCTCCGCGCCGAAGCGGTAATACGGATACATGATGGTGGTTGGATCGTCGGTGTGGCCCAGACCCAGGGCATGTCCGGCCTCGTGCAGCGCCACGGTGTACAAATCGATATCCGTCCCGATGTGCCAATCCTGGTCCTCATTCAGGTGCATGTCGCCAGCCAGCGGTTCGGGGTCCGCAGGCGACGGAAAGAAGGTGTGGGCCAGCACAGGGCTACCCGATGCAAAGGGAAAGCCATCGCCATGGACGCCCTGCGCGAACATCACCGACACAGTCTGGCTGCCGGTTGGCGAGGCGCCGGGAACAAACTCCACGTTGGCGTATTTGGCCCATTCCTGGAAGGCGCGCAAGATTTCCGATTGCGCCGCGGCCACGGGCAGCTTGGCGCTCATCTGAGCGAACACATACTCCAGTTGGACCACGCCAGCGCCGGCACCCGACCAGCCACTCCCGACCAAAACATATTGGCCTACGGTTCCGGCCGTCATTTCGGCCCCCTCGCACGCCATCACGCGGTTGCCCTGAACGAGATCGCTGGATGCCGGAAAGATATACGCCACCTCATCGAAGCCAGCGATCTGGGCGAGCACGGTTAGCGTGGCGATAACCAACATATGGTTTGGCAACAAATCCGGATTGCTGAGAATTTGGATGTTGGCGCCTTGCAACAACTGCAGCGCACGCCGCATTTGCACGTCGGGATGGAACTCGACGACCACGGCGGCCGGTCCACCGTTGGCGCCTGCCTGGGAGAGCAGGGGGCTGATCTTGTCCTGCGGCAGCAGCGGCCCGGACCATTCGACCGCCAGACCGGCCAGTGAGATGGGCTGATCGGTGGAAATGGCGATACCTCCATCGGGCGCCGATCCGACGATCCGAGCTCCCCGCCGTTCCAACTCCAGCAAATCGTCAATGGTAGGCCCAATAATGAACTGCACCAAAAAGTGTCCGGGCCCCAGCCCGGCCGCTTGGAGGGCTTCCGCGGCGGGGTAACTAGCGGCAGTCAGATCCCTTGTTTTCAAGTGGATCGGTCCGTTGCCCCGGCTGGATACAGCAGCCATCCACACTACCGCAATGAGGTAAACTGTTCGGCGCTTCATAAGCGAACTCACCTTTATAACGGCCGTCTTTGAGAGAAACTTGAGGCGCGGCGCACAACATAAGCGAATATGCGTGTGCTGGCAGGGGCGAACTGCGCCCGCCGCGGGACCCGGTGGGTGCGCCGGTTGGTGGCTGGCGGCTGGTGGTTTTGCCAATGCTGCTTCCCGGGCTTGCCTCTAGCGGCGTCGGCCCCGGTCTATCAACTCACCACGGTGGCGGGCAGCGACTCGGTGGGCGATGGCGGCCAAGCCGTAACAGCCCAGGTGGAACAGCCGGAAGGGATCGTGGTGGACGCGGCCGGCAACCTCTATATCGCGGACGCCGGCAACAATCGGGTGCGGAAAGTGACTCCCGCGGGGGTCATCAGCACCGTGGCGGGGAACGGACACCCAGGCTTCAGCGGCGATAACGGGCCGGCATCGGGTGCGCAGTTGAATCAGCCGTATGGCTTAGCGTTGGATACGGCGGGTAATCTGTACATCGCCGACTATGGGAACCAGCGGGTGAGGGCGATCGGCACGAACGGCAACATCACCACCGTGGCGGGCGATGGGCCAAGCGGCACTTATGCAGACGGCGGTCCGGCGACGGCCGCGCTACTGCTGGGCCCGCACGACCTGGCGACCGACCCGTCCGGCAACCTTTATATCTCCGAGCTCCTCGGCCATCGCGTGCGCATGGTAGCGCCGGGGGGAAAAATCTCCACCGTCGCGGGCATCGGCGTCGCCGGATTCGCGGGCGATGGCGGACCGGCTACCGCCGCGCAATTGGACCAGCCGGCGGGTCTCGCGCTGGACGGCGTCCGAAACCTCTATATCATAGACAGCCTTAACTTCCGGATCCGCAAGGTTTTGGCCGGCATAGGCACGATCAGCACGGTTTGCAGCCAGCAGACCTTCAACGCGCAGAACTTCGTGTACACGATAAGCCTCTCCGGGCTGGCTGCCAACGGCGCCGGCGATCTCTATTTTCTGGACGTCGTCAATTCCGCAGCGTGGCAGTTGAATCCCGCGGGCGTCCTCACCCAAATGGCAGGTGTTCCGGGTGGCGGCGGGTACACCGGTGACGGGCAGCCCGCGCTGCAGACCGCGCTGATCGATCCCATAGAGGTGGCATTGGACGCGGCGGGCGACCTGTACATCTCGGAGCTGCAGCGCGTGCGCCTGGTCTCAGCGACGACGGGCATCATCGACACCGTAGTTGGCGACGGCACATTCGGCTTCAGCGGCGACGGCGGCAGTGCGCTAACGGCGGTCTTAAATACGCCAACCGGAGTGGCGTTCAACAATGGATCGCTGAATGTCTCCGACACGAAGAACCAGCGTGTCCGCCAGGTTGCGGGCGGGTCGATATCCACGGTGGCGGGCAGTGGGACGGCAGGCTACACGGGCGATGGTGGCCCGGCCCTGAGCGCGACGTTGAGCAGTCCCACCGGCCTGGCGTTCGACGCGGGCGGCAACCTCTACATCGCGGACACGGGGAACGACAACGTGCGCAGCGTCAATCCTGCCGCAGTAATCGCGACCTTCGCGGGCATCGGCACCTGCGGGTCCGGCGCCGAGGGCGATCCGGCCGCCCTCACACCTTTGTGTGTACCGCAAGGCGCGGTTGTCGATTTGTTGGGGAACACCTACATTGCCAATACGGGAGGCAATCGAGTGATGATGGTGGACCCCGCGGGCAACGTCTACACCGTGGCAGGTAACGGCACGGCAGGTGACGCAGGCGCGGGAAACAGCGCGTGGGGCGAGTTGAACGGCCCGACCGGCCTGGCGCTGGATAGCGCTGGCAACCTGTACATCGCGGATACCCAGAACCATCGCATCCGGATGTTGGCTCCGGGCGGCACGATCTCCACCATCGCTGGCACGGGGACCTCCGGCTTCAGCGGCGATGGCGGCGCCGCGACTGCCGCGCAGCTAAACGCCCCATCGGGGGTCGCGGTGGACAGCGGCGGCAACATCTATATCGCGGATACGCTCAACCATCGCGTGCGCCTGGTGACGACAGATGGAAATATCGCCACGATTGCAGGCACGGGAGATGCGACGTACAACGGCGACGACGGTCCCGCAGTGCAGGTGGCGCTCTCCAGTCCCTTCGGGGTGACGCTGGATGGCCAGGGCAACGTATTTGTCGCCGATTCGGGCAACAATCGCGTGCGCATGCTGTCGACGAGCCAGACAGTGGTGACGACGCCACCACCGACGCAACTGATCAACGTGACACTGGCGAATGCGGCCAGCCTCGCGGCGGGGCCGCTGGCACCCGGTGAGATCTTTTCGATCTTTGGCACGGGCATAGGACCGGCTGCCGCCGTCACGGGGACCTACGATGCGGCTGGGACGCTATCGACCACGCTGGCCGACGTGCAGGTGCTGTTCAATGGCATACCCATCAATGCGACGCCCGCGCCACTCTACTACGTGCAGGCGAACCAAATCAACGCGCAGGTGCCTTATCAGATGGCGGGCCAGACTTCCGCGCAACTGCAGGTGGCATACCAGGGCGTCACACTGGCGTCCATGCAAGTGTTGCTGGTGGACGCCAATCCCGCGCTGTTCACGCTGAACAACGGTACGGGGAACGCGGTGGTGGTGAATCAGGATGGCACGATCAATTCGGATCGGAATCCCGCGGCGCAAGGCTCGATCGTGGTGTTGTATGCCACGGGCGAAGGCCAGACGTCGCCTGCCGGAGTGACTGGCCAGGCCGCGCAATCGCCATACCCGCTGCCGGTACTGCCGGTGTCGTTGACTATGGCCGGTATTCCTGCCACCATCCTGTTCGCCGGGGAGGCGCCGGGCTTTGTGGGGGTGATGCAAATCAACGCGCAGGTGCCCAGCGGGTTTGTGCCGCCCGGCGAGTTGCCGGTAGTGCTGACGGTGGGGACGTATCAGAGCCCGGCGGGGGTGACGATTGCGGTGGAGTGAGTGGCTCATGGAATGGGATGCGCTGGCGCGTGGGGGGGCCTGCGAGGCCGCTGGACCCAGAGGGACCCCTGCTTAAGCGCTAAGATAGGCATTCTCGCTAGGACTGGGTTCGCATTGGCGCTCGGGCAGGACCGCCTCGCTGTTCCCGTGGATCGGCCCAGCAGGCCGGTTTCCGGTCTGCCGACGTTACGCCAGTTGGCCGATGACCGGGCCTAGCATCGTTAATTTAGCGGAACGGTGTTCGCCGGGAGTAAGCGCACCACGTCCGCGGGTAGGCCGCCCTGTGCGCGCACTCTCCGGGTAGCGCCTACTTTCATTTCAGGCCAGTCACAAGCTGGTCCAGTGCGGGAACGGCACGCCACAGAGAATGCCGTTCGGCCGCGCCAAAGCCCAGCCAGCGCTGATCCATGCCCCGGTATTCGGCTACTCCCCAGACTGCGCGCATGATCCCCGACGAGGTGTGGTTCGGACCCAGCAGCAGGTGCCCGATCTCGTGCGTACCGGCGTAAGCCATCAGAGTGCCGTCAGACAGCCCGTTGTGGGCCGCGTATTTGTGGATCTCGGTCGCGTAGATCGAAGCGTAGCCGCTCTCCACCATGGCTGTTCCCAACGGATCGCCGCGCTTGTTCTGGTTGCCCGGATAGGCCACCACGATCCGCAGCAGCACCGACCCCTTTGTCAAATTGGCGTCGCACAGCGCCGGCCGCGGACCTTGTTGATGCCCAAGGCAGTGGACCCACTTGGTTCCGATGCCTGCGCGGAACAGCAGCAAAACGCTGAGCTTCTCCATTTCGTCCAGGGAACTGTCGGACACTCCGGCGTAGTCCCAAACGATAACCGTAAGGGTCCGATCGCCCGGTAGCTGCTCCCGGGCGTCCGCCGCAACCGCCGTCCACATAGCGCCTAGCGCCGCCAGCGAAACCGTTTTCCATGAGGCGTTCATGGCTCGACAATGAGCCAAGGGCGGCGCAAACTCGATGCACGGCGTCGGGCACGTCGGTAACATCGATGTCACACGGCAAGCGCCTCAAAATACGTGAATTGGGCTGTTTAATTGGGCTTGTAGCCACAGGGCGTTTGTGGTATCGTTGACCCGGGGTTGTATGGCTGCCGCGGGGGCCGTACGTCCAATCCGGTTCGGCGCGTTCGCGTTCGACAGCTCTTCCCGGGAACTGCGAAAGGGCGGGACTTGGTTGCGTGTGCCGGACCAGTCCCTCGCCATCCTGGCCATGCTGCTGGATCGGCCGGGCGAGCTGGTCACGCGTGAGGAGATCCAGGCGCCTCTGGCCTCACGGCACCATAGTCGAATTCGAACACCGCGTAAACTCGGCGGTGAAACGGCTGCGCGAGGCGCTGTCGGACACCGCGGCCACGCCGCGCTACATCGAGACGCTGCCGCGCAAGGGGTACCGGTTCATCGGGAAAGTGGAGGCGGTTACCCAGGAGACAGCCGCGCTGGTTCCGGGTGCGGTGGTCTCGCATTATCGAATCGTCGCGGAAGCCGGCCGGGGTGCCATGGGAGTGGTTTACAAGGCCGAGGACCTGACACTCGGCCGGACTGTGGCGCTGAAGTTCCTGTCCGAAGAGTTAGCCGCGCATCCGCCGGCGCTGGAGCGAATGCGGCGCGAGGCGCGCATGATCGGCGCCCTGAATCACCCTGGCATCTGCACGGTGCATGAACTGGGCGAAGCAGAGGGCCGCGTCTTCCTGGCAATGGAATTTCTGGAAGGGGAGCCGCTGCGGGCGCGGATGGCGCGGGGCCCGCTGAGCGAGGCTGAGTTCTTCGACATTGCGCTCCAGGTGGCGCGAGCATTGGAGGCGGCGCACGCACACGGGATCGTGCATCGGGACATCAAGCCGGACAACCTGTTCGTGACCACGCACGGGCAGGTGAAGATGATGGACTTCGGCATTGCCAAGACGGTGAGCCAAGAAGATGGCGCCGTTGCGCAATCCACGGTGACGGGGACCAGCGGGTACATGTCGCCGGAACAGGCGGGTGGGGAGCCGCTGGATGCACGATCCGACATTTACTCTTTCGGACAAGTGCTTTTCGAATTGGCGGGAGAGACGTTGACATCGCGGGTGGCGCCGGTGATCGCGAAGGCGTTGGCGAACGACCCAGCAGAGCGGTGGCAATCGGCGGCTGAATTACGAACCGCACTGGAGGAGATTCCCCGGCGGGCATCGCGGAAACGATGGCTCCGTCTATCGCTCGCACTTGTGACCTTTCTTGCGTGTGCGGTGACGTTCTTCATCTGGACCAGAACTGGCCGCCCCCCTGCGGAAGTGAATCCGGTATCCCTGGTCTCTACGGCCGGCCTGGCCACCGATCCAAGCTTCTCGTCGGACGGCAGCCGTGTGGCTTACCATTGGATGGCTCCGCCGGAGGCTTCGCACAATTCGCAGGATGACCCGTCCGGCATCTATGTCAAGCAGATTGGAGGCGGTCCGCCGGTGCGGCTGACTCGCGGCACTAGGGACGCCTTTCCAGCATGGTCTCCGGATGACCGATACATCGCATTCCACCGGATCGACGAGCAAACGATCCTGTTGGTACCCTCCATTGGAGGTCCGGAGAGAAGGATCGCCAAGGTGGAAATGGCGGCCGATTTTTCGGTCCTATCGCGTATCCTTTGGACACCGGACGGCAAGTGGCTGGTGGTTTCAACACGGGATTCGCCGAACGAGACCTATGGGATCTGGCTACTATCGGCGGAAACAGGCGAGCGGCATCGCTCGCTCCCATCCCCGGCAGCGGTGCAGTCGGACCTCCCCCAAGGTGATTTCGTTGGAGGGCTCTCGCCTGATGGACGCGTACTCGCTTTCGCCAGGACAGTTCGGGAGTATGTGTTCCACCTCTATACAATTCGCCTGACACGCGACTTCAAACCGGACGGTACGCCACAGCTCCTGACCGGCCAGAGCTACGGGTGTTTCAGAGGGCTGACTTGGGCGAGCAACAGGGACATCGTTTACAGTATCGGGAACGACACCATTGCAAGATTGTGGCGGATGCGGATCGACGCCAGATCCCCTGAGCTTCTGAATTGGGCGGCACAGGGCCTGCCCGCGGCTGCGCCTGCCCAACACCGGCTGGCATATGCCGCGCTCTCCTTTAACGGAAAGCTCTGGCGAATGGATCTCCGCACCGGCGAGCGCCGAACCATCTTTGATTCCAGGTATGTCCAACAGAGTCCGCAGTATTCGCCTGACGGGCGCAGGTTGGCATTCCAGTCAAACCGTTCGGGGAATGACGAGGTGTGGACGTGTGATTCAGACGGTACGAATTGCCAGCAACTGACCTTCTTCCAAGGCCCAACAGGTGGCACACCACGCTGGTCGCCGGATGGCCGCTGGATCGCGTTTGACTCGCGACAGGAGGGAACAGCGCAGATCTACGTGATCCCCTCCGACGGCGGTAAGCCTCGCCGAGTGACCGGCGGCAACGCGCAGAACCAGGTGCCCAGCTGGTCTCGTGATGGCAGGTGGATCTATTTTGAATCGGACCGGTCCGGGCAGTGGCGCATCTGGAAGGTGCCCGCGGAAGGTGGTTCAGCCGTGCAGGTCACACAGAACATAGGCGGCGTAGCATTCGAATCCGTGGACGCCAAGTATTTGTATATCGCGGCGAGCGCCAACAACGGCGGTCCTCTCTTCCGCATGCCGGTCGCGGGCGGTCCCGAGTTAGAGGTTGCGCCGAAGGTCTTGCAGTACGGCTGCTTCAGCGTCACGGCGAAAGGGGTCTATTTCCTGCCGGATCCTAAGACGCTCCAGTTGCTTGACGTGGTCACGGGTACGATCACGACGGTGGCCAAGGCAGACAACTACTCGTTTTCGGGCTTCAGCATCTCGCCGGACGATGCATACATGGCCTTCGGGCTATTCCAGCAGACCGGGAATGACCTAATGCTTGTGGAAAATTTCCGCTAGCTGTCCGCTAGCTGCGAGGCGTCGCCCACTCGGAAACAGCCTAGCCCGGTCGAAGGATAGATCCTGGTTGGTTCGGCTCACTTCAACTGAGCGGAAAACGCACATCTTTGACATGTGGAGCTGCGGAAATGGGCCGAGGGACGGTATCCCGGAGGTTCGCGGATTCCAGGGCAAAAGGAAATCCCCCGGCAATGACCATCGCTTAAGCTAGCGCCTACAGAGGGACCCCTGCGCGCCTGCCCCACAGTTGCGCGTTTTCACCCAATAAGCGATCTGGAAACGATGCAACGAAGCGATTTCGCTTTGGCCCCTGCATTGCCTGCGCACAGTGGTTGACACTCCGCTCGATCTTCGCCGTTCTGCTTCTGGCAGGCGGAGTTCGCGGATCTGCCGCTACGTCGTCCGCGATAATAGTCGCCTTTCCCGAAGAAGGGTCGGTTTTCCCGCGCGATATCAGCCCGCCGACCTTCCTCTGGCGGGATGCTAATGCCGCCGCCGCATCCTGGCGCATCGAAATCGTTTTTGCGGAACGCGGGCCTCACATCAAGGCATGGTCCGCCGGCGATAAGCTGCAGGTGGGCGAGATAGACACGAATCTGCATGGCTTCGTGCCGCCCACGTTGACGCCGCAGGAAGCGGACAGCCACACCTGGAAGCCGGACGCGAAGACGTGGGCAAACATCGTCAGGCATTCGCAGCGGCGGCAGGCGACCGCGATCGTCACTGGATTTCGCGAACGCAATGCGCGGGAACCTGTCTCGAGCGGGCAGGTTACCTTCGCGGTTTCCGAGGACCCGGTGGGCGCTCCGATCTTCTACCGGGACGTGCCTTTGATCCCGCCGCGCCCCGAGGAACAGGAGAGAGGCGTGATCAAGCCCCTGCCCGATTCCGTCCTTCCGATGATCAAGTGGCGGCTGCGAAACGTATCCGAACCGAGCAGCAAAGTAGTGATGGAAAACCTACCCACCTGCGCCAACTGCCACTCTGTGTCGCGCGACGGGAAGACGCTGGGCATTGATGTGGACGGGCCGCAGAACGATAAGGCGCTTTACGGACTGGTGCCTCTGGACAAGGTGACCTACATCAAAGACGAATACGTGATCCGGTGGAGCGCTTTCACCGAGCAGGGATCGCCCAAACGTTTCGGGTTCATGTCGCAGATATCGCCGGACGGAAAATACGTCGCCACTTCCATCGAGGTTCCCGGCACGCGCGGGCCGCGCGTGAACGGCCGGCTGTATCAGGGATTCTACAGGTACTTCGGATTCGGCCAGGTCTTCTATCCCACGCGAGGCATTCTGGCGTGGTACAGCCGCGAGACGGGAAGGCTGCAGCCTCTTGCGGGCGCCGACGACCCGCAATACGTGCAGACGGGGGCGTTCTGGAGTCCGGACGGCAAATTCCTGGTGTTCTCCAGAGCCACCGCGCGGGACCCGTACGCCGCGGGGCAGAAGGCCTCCGAATTTGCGAACTCGCCGGACGAGACCCAGATACAGTACGACCTATACCGGGTACCGTTCAATGACGGCAAAGGCGGCCGGCCGGAGCGCATCGCCGGCGCTTCGGAGAACGGGATGAGCAATAACTTTCCAAAGGTCTCGCCGGACGGAAAGTGGATCGTGTTCGTGGAGAACAAGAGCGGGCTGTTGATGCGTCCGGACAGCAAGCTGTATATCGTTCCGGCGGCGGGCGGCGTGGTGCGTCCCCTGCGAAGCAATCAACCGGTGATGAACTCGTGGCACAGCTTCTCGCCGAATGGACGCTGGCTGGTTTTCTCTTCCAAGTCGCCCTCGCCTTACACGCGGCTATATCTGACGCATCTCGATGCGGACGGCAACAGTACGCCGGCGATTCCGATAGAGAACGCGACCGCTGCGAATCGGGCGGTGAATATCCCGGAGTTCATCAACATCGCGCCGGAGGGCCTGGAGCGTATCGAGGCGCCCGCAGCGGAGTTTTACAGGCTCTTCGACGTGGCTATCCAACTGGCGCAGAAGAAACAGTTCGACGCAGCCGTTCCGGCCTGGCGGAAGGCGCTGGAACTGGCGCCGGACGACGCCCGGGCGCACAACAATCTGGGCGTCGCGCTGGCGGAGAATGGCAAGATCGACGAGGCCCTGGCGGAATACCGGCGATCGCTGGAGCTGGATGCGCGCAGTTCCCAGACCGAGAATAACCTGGGGAGCGCACTCGCGGAAGCGGGCAAGATGGACGAGGCGGCCGCATGTTTTGCGAAGGCGCTGGAGTTGGATCCGGACAATCCGCGGGCGCACAACAACCTGGGAAGCGCACTGGCGGAGAGCGGGCGCCTGGCGGAGGCGATCGAGCATTTGCGGCGGGGCGTCGAGATCGAACCGGATAGCGCGGACGGGCACAACAACCTGGGGGCGGCGCTGGCAAGGTTGGGGGCTCTGGACGAAGCTGTGCTGCATCTCGGAAAGGCCGTCGAGTTGGCGCCGCAGAACGTCGGGTATCGGTATAATTTCGGGCGGATACTGGCGGCCACGGGCAGATTCGGCGATGCCGCGAGTCAACTCGAGGAGGCTGCCAGGCTTTCAGGGATGAAGGAGCCGGTAATCCTGCAGATGTTAGCCGCGATGTATTCCGAAACCGGGCGGTATGCGGAGGCGGCGGCCACCGCGCGCCGGGCGCTGGGGCTGGCCGGCGAACAGCGGAACCAGGAGTTGGGAGCGGCGATCAAGGCCGATCTCGACAGGTACGACGCGCTGGCGCAGAGCGGGCATGCGCCGGGTTTGGCCGCAAAACCGCGCTGACGGCCGGCGAGGATTAGCTATCTACCTATTTAGCGCATTCCGAGATTCCGCATCAGGCGATACAGGTAGTTCGGATGCACGCCCAGCAGTTTGGCCGCCGCGGGGTGATCGCTCTTCGCCTGCTGAAACGCCTGGGAGATCGCCTCGCGTTTGGCGCGATCGATGGCGTCCTGCAATCCCGGAGCGCGGACCACATTGGCGGGCCGGGCAATCTCCCGGATGCTCTCGGGCAAGTCTTCCAGTTGAATGATATCGCTCGAACCGAGCACCACCGCCCGCTCCAGGGCGTTCTCCAGCTCGCGGATGTTGCCCGGCCAGTCGTAGTGCACCAGGTACGCCTCGGCCTCAGGCGAGATTCCGCCGATGCGCCGGCCGCACTGCGCGCCGAACTTCGACGCAAAGTGCATCGCCAGCACGGGGATGTCCGACGGGCGCTCGCGCAAAGGCGGGGTCTTGAGGGTGACTACGTTGAGGCGATAATAAAGATCGGGCCGAAACCTCCCCGCCCGTACCTCGTCTTCCAGATTGCGATTGGTGGCCGCGATCAGCCGTATATCCAGGTTGATCGGCTGCGTGCCGCCCACGCGCTCTACCTGGCGCTCCTGCAGCACGCGCAGCAGCTTAACCTGCAACTGCAATGGCATTTCGCCGATTTCGTCCAGGAAGACGGTTCCGCCGGCGGCCACCTCCAGCCGTCCCTTCTTCTGGGCAAACGCGCCGGTGAAGGCGCCCTTCTCGTGGCCGAACAGCTCGCTTTCAAGCAGGGTTTCGGTCAACGCCGCACAATTCACGGCGATGAACGGCTGCCCGGCGCGCGGACTATTGCGATGTATGGCGCGCGCCACCAGTTCCTTGCCGGTGCCGGTCTCGCCGGCGATGAGGACGGTGGAATTGGCCTGCGCGGCGCGCAGGATGTTGCGCTGCAGTTCGCGCAGGCGGGGACTATCGCCGATCATGTGATGGTCCGCGTGAAGCTCCGATTCCAGCCGCTCGTTCTCGGTCTCGAGCCATTCGAGATGGAAGGCGTTTTCGAGCGCCATCGAAGCGATTTGTACGATGGCCACCAGCAGTTGCAGATCCGGCTCCCGGAAGGCCGCACCCTCCAGATAGACGATTCCGCAGACGTGCTCGCGGATGAGCAGCGGCACTAATAGCAGTGCTGGGGACTTGCCGGGGCCGGCCGGCTGTTCGTCCCCGGGGTTCTCCACAATCAGTCCGCAGCGTTCCTGCAGGACGCGCCGTACCATGGTCCGGTTGAGGACCGCCGGACGGTACCGGGCCGATTCCTCACTCGCAAGCGATAGCGATGGGGAATCGCTAAAGTCGTCTTCATAGAACAGGATCGCCCCGCGGGTGGCGGGAATCACCTCGAAGATGAACTCCAGCAAGTGGCGCTCGAGGGCGCTGCGGGCGGGCGACCGGCGCGTCTTGTACAGAGCCTGCACCAAGTGCAGCAGGATGCTCATGCGCAGGAGAGTATATAGATCGCGGGAATTCTCGAGCGCCGCCGGAAGCTGGGCCTCGCCGACGGGAAGCTCAATCGTGCAGGTATCCCCGCTGTTGTCCTCCCAAACGGCCTCTTCGGCGGTCACAAACCGAAGCACGCTCTTGCCGATCTTAATCCAATCGCCATGCGCCAGCACGCACTCCGTTACCCGCGCGTCGTTTACCAGCGTGCCGTTGTAGCTACCCAGATCGCGGATAACGAAGGCGTCACCTTGCCGGAGGATGACACAGTGTTCGCGCGAAGCCGACCCGTCGGTGAGTGGGAGTTGGCTCCGCGGGTCGCGTCCGATAGTAAACGGATCCGTAGCGATCGGGTAGGCGCCGCCTTGCTTCGGTCCGGTCATTACCAGTAGTTGGGGATTCATCAATCCTCCATTTTCACCTTTCGGTTACGGGTTTCGCTTTGTTTCACCAGGAGGTTCAGTCTAACAGCCGGATACGTGCGGTGCGCGTTCGCCTGCGCTCGGCAATTGGCTGGATTCTGAGGGACTTACGCGAAGCCCTGCGGGCGTTTCGAGTTTGGCGAAGCGGTTGCCTTAGTATGCGACGTGATCCACCGGGAAATAAACTTGGAGGAGAACAGAGGAGATACGAAAATGAAAACGTTACAGACCATCATCCTGAGCGTCGGCGCGGTTGCAGTGTTGGGAGCCAGCGGGCTCTACGCACAAACCAAGGCGACTGCTAACATCCCGTTCGAATTCACCGCGCAGAACACCACGCTGCCGGCCGGTGAGTACACCATGTCCGCGACTTCCACGACCCACGACCTGATGTTGATCAGGAATGTGGAAACCGGGAAGGCGACCCTCCTGCTCGCGCCAGACAGCCAGAGTGGATACCGGCGCGCCGGGGACAAGAACGTGGTCGTGTTCCACAAAGCCGGCGACAGATACTTCCTGGCTGAGATCAAGACCGACGCTGTGTGCGGCAGCGTGGCCCCCTCCAAACTGGAACGTGAACTCGCCTCGGTGGGCGGCGGCCAGCCGATGGCTGCAGTGATTGTTCCCGCTCTCAGCGTTCGCTAACCGGCGACCGCAGCTGGGCAAAGCTCCACCGCGCAGGGGTGCGCGGTGGAGCTGCCACTTTTCTCATGTGCCTACGCCGTCAAGGTCGCCATGGGCCAGGTTGGCACTTCATCGCCGCGCCTCACGGCAGCACGGTGAAGCTTGCCAAGCTGGTGGCAATGCCAACAGGTGTGGTCACCTGGATCTGACCAGTCGTCGCGGAATCCGGAACAATCGCCACGATTTCCGCGCTGGGGTATGCCTGTGCGAATTTCGCGGGCGTGCCATTAAACGCTACGGCTGTTGCCAATTGAAGATTCCTTCCGGCAATCTTCACGGCGCTGCCCACCACGCCGCCCCCTGGGGAAAAGACCGTGACCGTCGGCGGCAAAGCTATGCCCGTAAGACCGAAATTCGAAAATGTGGTAGGCGTCCCCGATCCATTGCCGTTAGTCGTGTTCGGCTGATCGTCGTACAGACCAACTTGACCGCCCACAAAGCTGGTATCCACGAACGTGTCCACCGGCGTCGTGGCCCCGTTGATGTATACCGAATAGGTGCCCCCTTCAGCCGTCACCGTAATCGTGTAGGTCTCGCCCGGAGTGAATACATTATCCACTTGGTTGATCCCGCTCTCGCTTTGCGTGGCGAAGTAAAGCGAAGTTCCCGAATTCCCACCGCGGAGTCCTTGGCCGTAGCCGTCACCCCCGATAACCAGCAGGATATAGTCTGCATATGGATCACGTTCATCGCTGCGCAGCCAGATACCCCCGTCCCCAACCACTGTCGTCACCGTCAGCCTGTAGTCCGCGATGTCGAACGGCAAGCCTGTATAGGTCAGCGGCGAATCGTTGGGCGTCTGCGCGTAATACTTGCCGTCGCTGGCGGCCCAGTTTCCATTGAGATTGTTCCAAAGAGGGGAGGGCCGGGTTGCGAAAGTGTCGATAAAGGTGATAGTGGCGGGTCCCTGCGCGAGCATCTCGGCTGCTGAAATGGCCATGAGTGTCGCCACATAAGCGAAACGTCCAAGCATGCCGCATCCGTATCGGGATGATCGCGCGACACAATAGCTAACACGAAACATAGTTCTTTCTCCGAAACAAGGGTACCACAGTGGATCGGTCGATCAACCGAAAACTCGGAGCTTGTGTGTTCCCGATTGGGGAGTTTTTCTGGATCTGCTGAAAACCGCTCACGTAGGTGAGTGATCGGATAAGTGGTTCTTCTGTTGTTCACCTTTTGGTTACCAGTTTCACCGGGAGATTCAGACAAGCAGTGGAACTTTGGCGATGTGCGTTTGGCATTCCGTTAGCAATCAGCTGGATTATCAGGGATTTATGCAAAGCCGCGCGAGTGTTGCCGGTTTGGCAGGGCGCATGCCTTCTACGCGCGACGTGATCCACCGGGAAAGACACTTGGAGGAGAACAGAGGAGATACGAAAATGACAACGTTGAAGACCATTATCCTGAGCGTCGGCGCAGTTGGGCTATTGGGAGCCAGCGGGCTCCACGCGCAAACCACTGCCACCGCCAACATCCCGTTCGAATTCACCGTGCAGGACACCACGCTGCCTGCCGGCGAGTACAGCATGTCCAGGGTTTCCACGGTACACGACGTGATGGTGATCCGGAATGCCGAAAACAGCAAGGCGACGCTGGTGCTCGCGCCCGGCAACGAGAGCGAGTATAAGGGCGCCCCGGACAAGAATGTCATCTTGTTCCACCGAATCGGCGACCGTTACTTCCTGGCTGAAGTCAAGACCGCCGCGGTGCACGCCCACGTTGGCCGCAGCAAGGTGGAGCGTGAACTCGCATCGGAGGGCAGCGGCCAGCGGATGGCTGCAGTGATCGTTCCCGCGCTGAGCGTTCGCTAACGGCGACTGCACCGGGCAAAGCTCCATCGCACAGGGGTGCGCGGTGGAGCTATTTTTTTGGCCGCACTGCCGGGCAGGCGGGGAGGGTTTGCCAATGGACTTTGACGCAGTTTTCTTAAGCAGATTGAGACAGCGCGACCCGGACGCGTGCACCTTTCTGGTATCGTCTCTTACGCCGGTACTCGAAGCCAGGCTGAATTACACGCTGCGCGATTTCGCCGCTGTCGAAGACGCTCGCAATGAAACACTCTACCGGGTATTCCGCATGGTCGATGAGGGGCGTGTCCGCAAACCGGAAAAGCTCGGCTCGTTCGCGCGCGGCGTGTGCGACCGGGTAGTCCAGGAAACCCGCTACAAAGACCGCCGAACCGAACCCTGGCCCGACGCCGGGATGGAACCAACCGACCCCCAACCGGATCCGATCAAGCTCCTCGTCGAAAAAGAACGGAGAGCGCGGGTGTGGCACGAGTTAAAGAAGTTGCCGGAAGCGGACCGAAGACTGATCCTCGAGACGCACTGCGAGGAGCGCGACCGCTGTGCGATGGCGCGCGACAGAGGCATCAGCACAACCGGTCTGAACGTACGTTTGTGCCGCGCGCTGCAGCGTCTGCGGGCGCTGGTTTCGGCACCAGGACCAGCCGCACTGAAGGCCGGCCGGAAATGCCGCCCACGTGCCGCCCGGCCAGCAGGCGACGGCGCAGCTCCGCTCAATCTACTCATGCCGCAACGCGTCGATCGGATCGATGAGCGCGGCCCGGCTGCCGGGGATCAATCCCGATAGCGCCGCGACCAGCACCAGCGCCAGCGAGGCGCACGCGTAGATCGCCGGATCGGCGGCTTTCAGGCCGAAAAGCTGCGACTCGACCAGGCGGCCAAGCGCCAGCGCGGCAGGCAGCCCGATGGCCAGGCCGAGGACCACCAGCGTGCCGACATCCTTCATCAGCAGCCACAGCACGTCGCGCGGCACCGCGCCCAGCGCTACGCGGATTCCGATCTCGGCCGTGCGGCGGGCAACGGTGTAAGCCACCAGGCCATAAAGCCCGATGCCGGCCAGCAAGGTGGCGAGCAGGCCAAAGGCGCACGAGAGAATGGCGATCAGACGATCGATCTCGATCGATTCGGCCACCTGGATTTCGACCGGCTGCATGTGGAACACGGGCAGGCCGGGATCCATCTGTTGCAGGAGGCGCCGGACTTGCGCGCCCAGGACGTCCGTATCGCGGTCGCCGCGCACATAGAACTCCATGCGATCGAGACTTTCCTCGTTGGTATAGGTGGAGTAGACGGCGGGCTTGGGGGTCTCGCGCAGGCTGCCGTGTTTGAAGTCGCGCACCACGCCGATAATCTCGCGGTCGGGCAGGCGGGTGCTGCTGGCGCCGAACATCATGTGACGGCCGAGCGGATTGCCGTCGCCGAAGTACCGCCGCACAAACGCCTCGTTGACCACCACGACCTTGTCCGGCGAGGCGAGATCGCGCTCGGCAACTTCGCGGCCGCGCACCACGGGCGTACCCAGCGCGTGAAAATAGCCAGGGCCCACGGCGTGCCGGGAAACATCCATATTCTCGTCTTCGCGCGCCTGGTAGCCTTCCACAGTGATGTTGCTGCCGCGGTTGCTGTGGGTGAGCGGACCGGGATTGGCCGCGCCGGCGGCGATCACTCCGGGCATACGGGCCAGCCGCTCCTGCAAATCGTGGAACAAGGCGAAGCCGCGCTCCTTCGTGTAGCCGTTCAACGACGGATCGATGGCGAAGGTGAGCAGGCGCTCCGTGCGAAAGCCGGGGTCCACGTGCAGAAGGTTGAACAAGCTGCGGGCGAACAAGCCGGCGCCCACCAGCAGGAGCAGGGAAAGCGAGAGTTGGGCGACCACCAGAATCCGGCGCACGCGCGCCCCGCCGCCCGCGGATGCCAGAGCGGCAGGCTGCTCGCGGAGCGTGGAAGCCACTTCGGCGCGGCTGGCTTGTAACGCCGGCGCGAGCCCGAACAGCAGGCCCGTGAAGGTGGAGAGCGCCAAGGTGAAAAGCAGCAGGCGAATGTCCAGCGTGGCGGCGATCCATCCGCCGGTGGCGTCGGCGGGGAGGATACGCAGCAGCGCGCTGGTGGTCCACACAGAGACCAGCAGCCCGAGGAGTCCGCCGGCCAGCGCGATCACCAGGCTCTCAGTCAGAAGCTGCCGCAGCAGGGAGCGCCGCGCAGCCCCCAAGGCCAACCGGATGGCCATCTCGCGGCGGCGCGAGGCGGCGCGCGCCAGCAGCAGGTTGGCTACGTTGGCGCAGGCGATTAGCAACACCAGGCCCACTAGCGCCATCAGCGCGACCAGCGGCTTCTGCCACTCCTGCCGTAACTGGTTGAGGCCCTGGGAAGCCGGCTGCATCTCCAGTTTCTGGTCGATAATGCGTTGTTCCGCGCGCTTGCTGACCTCGTGATACTCCCTCACCTGCGCTTCCATGATTGGCCGGTAGACGGTTTGCAAGGCGGCCTGAGCCTGCTCCGGCGAGACCCCCGGCTTCAGGCGGCCCAGGATATTCAGCCAGTGAGAGCGACGATCCGTGAGATCGTCCCGGGTGGGTGTGATCTCGCTCTTCATGGCGATGGGCACGAACAGCTCGGGGTTCTCCCCGGAAAGCACGCCGCGGAATCGGGCCGGCGCGACTCCGATCACGACCATGGGATGGCCGTTGATGGCCACCTTTACGTTCAGCACGCCGGGCTCGCCGGCAAAGCGCCGCACCCAATAATCGTGGCTCAGCATGACCACGGGATGGGCGCCGGGCGCGCCGTCGTCCTCCGGCGCGATGGTGCGGCCGATGGCGGCGGAAACGCCCAGTACTTCGAAAAAATTGCCGGAAACGATCTCGGCGCGGGCGCGTTCGGTCTGGCCGTTCCAGGAGACGCTGACGGGATCCCCGGCGCGTGCGATCAGGCCGCTGAAAACCGCACTCCGGTCGCGCAAGTCCCGATACAACGGATAGGAGAAGACGGTCTGGTAATTATCCGAGGATCTGTGGCCCGAGCTGTGGTCGTCCACATGGAAGACGACGAGGGCGGTGGGATCGCGCACCGGCAGCGAGCGGTAGAGAACCTGGTCGAGCAGCGAAAAGATGGATGTGTTGGCGCCAATGCCCAACGCCAGCGACAGCACGGCGACAACGGTAAACAACGGACTGCGGGCGAGCATGCGGAGGGCAAAACGGAGATCGTGTCCCATGTGCTGAAACCCAAGATAGCACTTCAGTTGGCGCTCGAAGGCTGGCGTTAAGGTTGATGCGGCTTCCGCCGATAGATCTACCAGTGCCTGTGATTCAATTCACTCGTCCCGCCGTGGGCATCGAATTCGTGCTGGTTTTGGCCGTGCTGGTGGCTACGGTTACGGATCTGCGCTCGCGCCGCATCCCCAACTGGCTGACCGTTAGTACCGTGGTGCTCGCCTTCGTGTTGAACGCGCTGATCGCTTACCCATCGCCCGTGGAGGGTGTATGGCTGGCCGCCAAGGGATTCGCGCTGGCGTTTGCGCTGAATCTAGTCGTATACATGCTGCATATGACGGGCGCCGGGGATCTCAAACTGCTGGCTGCCGTGGGCGCCATGGTGGGCTGCTCCGATTTTGTAGGAATCTTCGTCCTGGCCGCTCTGATTGGCGGCGTACTGGCTATCATATTGATGCTGCTGAAAGGGCGCGTCCGGCAGACGTTGTGGAACGTCGCCTACATGGTGAGCGAATTGATGAGAGGGCGCGCACCACATTTGACGCGGGAACAGCTCGATGTGGGCAGTTCCAAGGCGCTCCGGGTGCCGGGCGCGCTGCGGATTTGCCTGGGTGTAATCGCATTTCTGGTAATAGCCCGTATATGGTCTCCCGCTTAGTCCGCTCTTAGTACCCGCATTACCGGTATGCCACCGGATGCGCGGCCCAGCCGCCTCTGTAATTCAACTGAGGGATAGAACCTCCCTTGCAGGCGAGACGAGTCCAACAGGCGGCAAAATGCTCTACACGCAGGTGTTCTTATACCTTCAGGCCCTGGACCTATTGACCTCTCTCATTGGGTTCAGGCTGGGATTGGCGGAGGCCAGTCCTTTCGTCCGGGCGCTCCTGCACTTGGGGCCGCTGGTGGCTCTGTTGGTGTCGAAAGCGGTGGCCGTGGTCCTGGCCGGCATTTGCATCCGGATGCATAAGCAACACCTGATCCGTTGGATCACTTATTGGTATGCGGGTTTGATCGCCTGGAATTTGTGCACGATACTGGCCAGCGTTCACCAGGCAATTGGCTAAGCCCTGTGTCACCATAGAACGAGGGGGGATGCATGTATCCGCTGAAGAAAGGCAAAGTTGCCTTGCAAGCCCACGTGGGGCTGCCGGAAGGGACATTCGAGGAAGAGCACGGGCGCAAAGGCTTTTACGGTAAGAGCGCGCATCTTTACCACACCCACGCGCCTACCGGATGGATACGGTTCGAAGGCAAGCTGCGGCCGCACTGCTTCGACCTGAACCGGCTGGAGCCGCCCGACCTGAGCGACGCGCAAGGGCTGCCCGTGGCGTTTTTGGGAAACCGCGACATCAAGCTGTACGTGTCTCGCCGCGCGGCGCCCATGCCGTTTTACTATCGCAACGCGGATGGCGACGAGCTGATCTTCGTGCACCGCGGCGAAGGGACCATCGAAACGGATTTCGGCCCCATGCGGTTCGAGCGCGGGGATTACATCGTGATGCCGCGCGCCGTTACCTACCGCATCGTTCCGGAAACCACCGATAACTTTTTCCTGATCGTCGAATCGCACGGTGAATTCGATCAGCCGGACAAGGGCCTGCTGGGCCAGCACGCGTTGTACGATCCGGCAGCCATCACCACGCCCGATCCTGCGCCGCACCTCGACGACGAACGCGAGTGGGAGGTTCGCATCAAGGTGGACGATGAAATATCCAAGGTGTTCTATCCGTTCAATCCCATGGACGTGGTGGGCTGGAAAGGCGATCTGGCGGTGTGGAAGATCAATATGCGCGACATTCGGCCGATCATGAGCCATCGCGCGCATCTGCCGCCCAGCGCACATACGACTTTCGTTACCGCGGGCGCGGTGATCTGCAGCTTTCTGCCGCGGCCGCTCGAGCAGGACGCGGATGCCCTGAAGGTGCCCTTCTTCCATCGCAACACGGACTACGACGAATTTATTTTCTATCACGACGGCGATTTTTTCAGCCGCGATAACATCAAGGCCGGCATGGCCACCTTGCACCCGCGGGGCATCCATCACGGGCCGCATCCCAAGGCGCTGGCGAATCAGGGAAAGAAAGCTTTCACCGACGAAAGCGCAGTGATGCTGGACGGCCTCAATCCTATCGATGTGCTGCCGGCGGGGGAAAGCGTGGAGTGGAAAGAGTACTGGATGAGCTGGATGGAGAAGAAGTAGAAGAGTCTCCGCGTTTTTCGGCTGCCAAACTAAGGGAAAGACCCTATGACGCCCGCGCTTGCACGGGACGATTTATAAAGGTGCAGACAAACACGCATTCCGGCAACATCGCGGTGAACCCGGCCGATCGCCGGGCCGAACCACGGCGGCCCGCAACGGGCAAAGTACAACTGAAATTCGAAAGCGAGCCGCGGAGCGAAGTCGAGGCGGATCTGCTCGATGTCAGCGCATCCGGCTTCCGCGCCAGTCATCAGCATGGCGCACTGCCACTGGGCGCCAAGGCCGCTTTCCGCCATTTGGAAGCCGCAGGCAAGGCGCGCGTAGTTTGGAACTGGATGAGTCCCGACCACGTGGAAACCGGGTTTGTGGTTATCCGTTAGGAGTCTGGCGCGTTCCATCGGTGAACAAGCTAGTCCCAAAAGCGGACACCTTGTTTTTGGTATCTCCGCTTTTCTCAATAGCTTAGGAGTGGTAGAGCAATTGCCGCTGAAACACGGCAATGATGCGACAATGTTGCTAACCGCTCCATGAGACTGACCGATGCCTATGTGCCGCGAATCCTGATCGCCGACGACCAGCCGGACGTGCTGGAAGCGCTCCGATTCCTGATCAAGGGAGAGGGCTATCAGGCCGAAGCCGTCAACTCGCCTGCAGGCATTCTGGATGCTGTGGAATCCCGCGACTTCGACGCGGTGGTGATGGATCTGAACTACACCCGCGACACCACCTCGGGCCAGGAAGGTCTCGATCTGCTGAACCGGCTGATGGCTTTGGACAGTACGCTGCCGGTGGTGGTGATGACGGCTTGGGGCAGCGTGGATCTGGCCGTCGAAGCCATGCGCCGCGGCGCCCGCGATTTCATCCAAAAGCCCTGGGACAATGCGCGCCTGTCCGCCATCCTGGGCACCCAGATCGAGTTGGGCCGCGCGCTGCGCAAAGGGCAGATCCTGGAAGCCGAAAATCGCCTGCTGCGTTCGGAGCAGTTTCCCAGCCTGATCGCGCAGTCGGACGCCATGCAGCCCGTCCTGGACATGATCTCGCGCGTGGGGCCGTCCGACGCCAACGTGCTGATCACCGGCGAGAACGGCACCGGCAAGGGACTGGTGGCGCAATCGCTGCATTCAGTCTCGCTGCGGGCCCTTAAGCCCATGCTTACGGTCAACACCGGCGGCCTTTCCGAAGGAGTATTCGAGAGCGAGCTGTTCGGCCATGTGAAGGGCGCATTCACCGACGCCAAAACGGATCGCGTGGGCCGCTTTGAAATGGCCGAAGGCGGTACGCTGTTCCTGGACGAAATCGCCAACATTTCCGCCAACCTGCAGGCCAAGCTGCTGCGCGTGCTGGAAACCGGCGAATTCGAGCGCGTGGGATCGTCCAAGACGCGCCAGGTGGACGTGCGCGTGCTCTCGGCGACCAATTCGGACCTGAATTCCGAAGTGGCCGGCGGGCGCTTCCGCCAGGATCTGCTATTCCGGCTAAACACCATCGAGATCCGCCTGCCTGCGCTACGCGAGCGCCGCGAGGACATTCCGCTGTTGGCTGCGCATTTCCTGCGCCAGCACGCGGAACATTACCGCAAGAGCCTCAGCGGTTTCGAGGATGCAGCCATGAAGGCCATGCTGGCGCACCCCTGGCCGGGCAACATCCGGGAACTGGACCACGCGGTCGAACGCGCCGTGCTGATGACCCAGAGCCCCTGCGTAAAGGTCAACGATCTGGGGCTGCGGCCGGCGCGCGACGGGTCGCCGCGCCTGGAAGACATGAGCCTCGAAGAAGTAGAGGGCCTGCTCATCAAGAAGGCGTTGCAGCGTTTCAATGGCAACGTCAGCCACGCGGCAAACGCGCTGGGGCTCAGCCGTAGCGCCCTCTATAGGCGCCTGCAGCGCTACGGGCTCTGAGGCGTTCAGCCCGACATTCCGCAGCAATGACACCCCCCAAGAAACGCCGCCGGCGCATGAAGTACGAAGGCCGGATCGTGGTCATGGCCATCATGGCGGGCCTGCCGGGATCGCTGGTGGCGCTCATCTTTCTGTGGCTGCGCGATCCCACCCCGCAGGCTAAGACGCAATGGACGCTGACGGTCCTGATCGTAGGGTTGTGGCTGGGTTTTGCCATGGCGGTGCGGGACCGCGTGGTGTTCCCGCTGCAGACTCTATCCAATCTGCTCTCGGCGCTGCGCGAGGGCGACTTCTCGGTGCGCGGGCGCGCGGGCGCGTTCGACGATGCGCTGGGCGAAGTGATGCGGGAGGTCAACTCGCTGGGCGGCACGCTGCGCGAACAGCGTCTGGGCGCGCTGGAGGCGACTACGCTGCTGCGCACGGTGATGTCGGAAATCGACGTAGCCGTCTTCGCCTTCGACCATGAGCGGAAGCTGCGCCTGGTGAATCGCGCCGGCGAGCGGCTGCTGGCGGCGCCCGCGGAGCGCGTGCTGGGAGCCAGCGCCGAGGAGTTGAGTCTGGAGACATGCCTGGAAGGAGAGCCGCAGCAAACCTTCCAGATGACCTTCCCGGGCGGCGCGGGACGCTGGGGGCTCCGGCGCACCACGGTCCGCGAGCACGGATTACCGCTGCAATTGCTGGTGGTGGCGGATTTGACGCTGGCCTTGCGACAGCAGGAGATCCAGGCCTGGCAGCGCCTGGTGCGCGTGCTGGGGCACGAACTGAACAACTCGCTGACGCCGATCAAATCCATCGCGGGAAGCTTGGGCAGCCTGCTCACGCGGCGGCCTCTGCCCACGGACTGGGAGGACGACATGCGGCGCGGGCTCAACGTGATCTCCACGCGATCGGAGGCGCTCAGCCGCTTCATCGGCGCTTATGCCCGGCTGGCCAAGCTGCCGCGCCCGCAACTGGAATCGATGGAGATCCGGCCGTGGGTGCAGCGCGTAGTCAGCCTCGAAACCCGGCTCAACGTGGCCGTCCAGCCCGGACCGGATGTCTTCATTAAGGGCGACCCGGACCAACTCGAGCAGGTGCTGATCAACCTGCTGCGCAATGCCGCGGATGCGTCGCTGACCACCGGCGGCGGCGTGCAGATCGGCTGGACGCGCAATGGGTCGCACGTAAACGTGGCCATTGAGGATGAAGGACCGGGCATTTCGAACACCACCAACCTGTTCGTGCCGTTTTTTACTACGAAGCCCGGCGGGTCGGGCATCGGGCTGGTGCTGAGCCGCCAGATCGCCGAAGCGCACGGCGGGACGCTGGTGCTGGAAAACCGGACGGACCGGGCTGGCTGCGTGGCGCGGCTGCGGCTGCCGGTGTAGCGGCGAGGGTTCCCGGGAATAAAAGCTCTCCTTTCAAGTTATCGACAGTGGAATGAAAAACATTTTGACGCCGCTATTGAATCCCCCTACGAATGGGCCAACTTCCACTCTGCTTCTGAGGCTGATGGCCGGAGGCGTGTTCTTGTGGGAGGGGATCTTGAAGTTTGTTTACGCGAATCAGGGAGTCGGGCGCTTCACGAAATTGGGTATGCCGTTTCCGCACATGACCGCATGCGGCGGATGGACGACGCCGTCCATCGACTCGCGAGTTGGCCGCCTGACGACCCGCATGGACTTACCATATTGAGTTGTGACGGATCGGCGCAGCGATACAGGGTCCTTCGAAGCGCAGGCGATGCCCATGTTCGCGTCGCTGTACAACTTCGCGCACTGGCTTACGCAGAACCGGGAAGAGGCCGAAGACCTGGTGCAGGAGACCTACCTGAAGGCCTTCAAGGGCTTCGCGTCATTTCAGCAGGGGACCAATCTGCGCGCCTGGATGTACCGAATTTTGCGGAACACGTTTCTTACATCGCGCACGGGGTTGAGTGCGAAGATGACCGATCCGCTCGACCTTGACGAAGGCCCGGCCGCCATGCCGGTAACTTCCGATACACCGGAGTCGATGCTGCTTGCGCGAGCGGACCAGCAGGCGGTACTGAGTGCCCTCGAACTGTTGCCGGTGCCCTTCCGCGAAGTAATCCTGTTGTGCGATATGGAGGAGATGAGCTACCAGGAAATAGCCGAAACGCTCGGCATCCCGATTGGTACTGTAATGTCGCGGCTGTCGCGGGCGAGGAAATCGATGCGCGACTTACTTGCCGCGAAAATGCATGGAGCTTCCAAATGAGCTGCGACTGGCGTGAAAAACTCGACCGTTACGTGGATTCCGAGCTTTCCGGCGGCGAGTTGACGGAAATGGAAGCGCATCTGCGCACGTGTCCGGCGTGCGCCGCCGATGCTCTCACCCGCCTGCAATTGAAGCGCATGACGCAAGCCGTGGGACGCCGGTTTTCTCCGCGGCCGGAGTTTCGCCTGAAGGTGGAACAGAGCGTCGGCGCGTCGCAGCGTCCCTGGTGGACGATGCGATGGGTACCGGCCCTCGCCGCGGCGGCCGCGTTGGTGTTGCTGTTGATTCCGGCGGCCATCTGGCTGCAGCGCGCGCACGGGGAGCAAACCCTGGGTGAACTCGCGGACCTGCATGTTGCGGCGTTGGCCAGCGCCAATCCAGTCGATGTGGTTTCGACTGACCGGCACACGGTCAAACCGTGGTTTCAGGGCAAACTCCCGTTTAGTTTCAATTTGCCTGAGATGCAGAACTCTCCGTTCCAGCTGATGGGCGGACGGCTAGCTTATTTCCAGCAGAGCCCCGGCGCACAACTGCTGTTCGAGATCCGGAAACATCGGATTTCGGTCTTCATATTCCAAAACCGCGCCGAGCTGAGCCGGCTGAATTCGGAATCCTCACTGCGCAGGAAGCTGGCCTTCAGCAGCGAGACGTGGACAGAAGGTGGGCTCCGGTATTTCGTGGTCGGGGATGCCAGCCCCGGCGACATTCACGAGCTGAGTGAGCTTTTGCAGAGCGCCGCACGATCGTAATCGACGGCGCTCTTGTGGACTACTAGAACACGTACTCGACCATCATGTACGGATAGGTGTAGGACACTCCCTCCGTGGTCTTTTTCAGAAACTCGCCGGGGATGACGTGGCCTAGACCGAAATCGACCTGGGTCTGGCGCGTCGGGGTGTAGATGGCCTGAACGTCCAGTTCCACGCCCACGTGAGTGCCGTCCGTGCCGGCGGCGTCCTGCGCGATGTTCGATCCGCGCGTAGGATATAGAGCGTCATGCGCGTTGGCCAGCCAGAAGTCGTGGATGCTGGTGGCCGCGCTCCATTTGCGGGCGATGTGGTATTCCTGGCCGAACCGCAAGTCTTTAATATTCCGCCAGCCGAACTGGTCCGCCAGGCCGAGCTTGTCGTGCGTGCTGGGATAGATGGGATCGAAGGTGTTGTCGACGCCGCTCTTGGTGTTTCCGCTCCCCGAACCGTAATCGTATTCAATGAAGAAGCGTGGCCTGATACGGGTTTGCTGAACGGTATACCCGAGTACCCAGTGGCCCATCCAGGCGCGGATTTTATCCACGGAAAGCGTGCCGAGCTGATAAGCCATCTCGGTGCGGTAATCGAAGCTATCGGGCAGCGCTCCCACCCAGCGGAATCCGGAGGTCCACTCATCAAGCTTACCGGTTTTGACCTGTACCAGGGCGAAGCTGGGCCGCAGATTCCAGAATTCGTAAACGTCCAAGGTGGCGTGCGGGATTACGTTCTTCGCAGTGGCATAAGCGCCGTACAGGTTGTTGCCTTCCTCGTGATGATCGATCACGCCGTTGCGGATGATGACCACGGAGGTGGCAAAGACGTCCATCCGGAACCGGCCCTGTTGATAGGCAGCGCGGACGCCATCGAAAGTTCGCGACACATTGGTCCACCAGGAATCGCCGACCAAGCGGTTGTTGCCATAGGTCATATCGAAACGGCCGCCCTGCAAGCTGAAGCCGTTTCCTTCCCCAGGTCCGAATTGAATGTAGGCTTGCCGGATATCGGTGGTGTTCTCGTAGGGGGGCAGCGCGGGGGTGATCCCGAAAACCCGGGCGTCCTGCATTTCGATATAGAATTGCACCCAACTCGTGGGTTTGATTTGCATGCCCAGCCGAATGCGCTGCAAGTCGTAATCGTTGGTCGAATCGTGCTTGAAACTGCCTCCGTCGTAGCCTTCAAACCGCTCGCGGAACTCGCCCGAGAATTGCAGCCAAGTGGGCAGCAACTTGTTGAACTGTTCGGAGAGCGATGGCGATGGCGTAGTCCCAGCCCAGATTCCGGTGAGCTTGGGATATAAAAGGGGAACAGTGGAAATAGGGCTGGGCGGCTGGCCGCCGGCGTCCACCGCATAGCCGCCCGCGGCGGACTGGACGTCGGGTTTGGTGGTTACCGGGTTGCCGGCTTCGGCTGCTTGTTGGGCGTAGGCTCCCGCCGCCAGTACGCCAAACGCCACCAGGACAGCCAGCGTCTTAATCCCGGGCTTCACAAAATTCGTCATTTGCAATTTTCCTCCATGAATCTGTAGATCGGAGTTGACTGGAAACACAACCAGCCGACCCTGTGCAAAACTTGTGCAAAACTGTTGGCGGAATCGTTTCCGAAGCTTACGGCTGTTTCCTAATATACCCTAATTACAATCTAGATAGTCGACTTAACCCCCGATCGATCCACCCAGCCCGGGGCAGAACTGAGCCCTAGCCTCAAACGACTCCCTTTCAATCCTTTTGGCCGCTTTCAGTATCGCGGCCCATTTCAGATAGAATTACTCAACTAGGCACACCTTGTCAAGGTCAATCTAGCAATTTGATAGATATTTCTCCAGATGGATTTTGGCTTTCTGTACTAGGACCCGGCAGTACTGGAAGCCTGGCGC